>JABAOH010003248.1_pt1 | contig 18944 bp, 20 predicted proteins | sample 7062181 | NCBI WGS metagenome assembly JABAOH01 (sample SAMN14538630, study PRJNA623070) | marine sediment metagenome | biome: marine biome [ENVO:00000428]; feature: marine pelagic biome [ENVO:01000023]; material: deep marine sediment [ENVO:00002113]; isolation source: pool of 5 deep marine... | reverse complement strand
AAACTCTTTGGACGACTAGCGGCTTTTTTCAGTCTAGGCGCAATTCTCGGGCCTGTTTTGTCAACATGGCTATACGACGCTTTTAGGTCTTCAACTTTCGAAGTTCCTTGGCTAGGCAACATGGTTGTGAGGGGAGCTGGTATACCGTTCTTCGTAAGTAGCGCGATCGGGTTGTTCTCGCTGTTTCTCCTACTTGCATTCGTTGAAGAGCCAAGACGAAGATGATTGAGGGAGCTACTGAATTGAGCCCGCCGCTTAGGAAGCCACTGTTGCCCCAAAAGAGAATGAAAGACAGAAGTCCTGAGCGATCCTCGCAAAGATGGGCATTCCTAAACAACTAGCCAGTGTACACTGCGTATTACTCGTATCTTAACAAATAGATGGGTCTCTCTATGTTTTCGAGGCGTCGAATCTTGCTGAACAATTCAGAATAGGTTTCTATTGCTCTCTCTTTGTCTTTGCCCCTAAGTTTTGGAATTTTCATTCTGAGATGAATTGCTTCTGTTCTTAACTGATTCAGGTTCAAGAGAGAACTTGGACGCACGCGATTCTTTCTGCGCACCTTTTGCTTCACCATGATTTCTGTTGTGAAGTGCCAAATATTTAAAATTATGTTACTGTTGCATCACAGTCACATAGACCTAAACGAATGCGCGCGCACACAAGAAACGTCTTTAAAGAAAAAAGGTGCACGATAAGCACCCTGAACTTTGTGGCCGCGAACTAAGCTAATGTGCTTTGGAGTGTTCTACCGTATTTCAAGACAACAACCCACGCAGCTAGCGAACAAGCGACACCGTACACAATATAGAAGATTGCCCAGTTCACTGGTGCCATCGTCGTAGGCATTATAATTCCAAAGAATCCTGTTGAGCTGGCATGCATCAACATCGCCAATAGCAAGCTTCCAGTGTTCTCGTAGACCCAGACATACAACACTCTTACCCCTACGATGTGGAAAAGGAAACCAAAGAAATAGGGGAAGTAAAATCCTCCAAGATAATTATATTGCGCTAGAAAGTCAAATGCGAAATGCCAAACTCCATGGATTATTCCCAAGGTAATTGCTGTGCTAAGCACGCTTGCTTTGCCTCTCATTTTCGGATAGGCGAATCCCATCCACCCGGTCTCTTCAAGAACCCCCGCTAGCGGACCTGCCACAATACCGAAAGTGGCGAATACGGGTGCCATTTCCGGGGAAACAAAGACGCCCAGCACCACTGAAACACCAAGCAAAAGAAGTGGGAAGATCAACAGCGGAAGATACCAGCGTCCCCCAACCTTATATTTCTTGAATCTAGCATAGAATTCCTTAAGCCCAGGTTTTCCATCCGCAAGGTACGTCATCAATAGTCCAGCTGTGAACGGGGCGATAAGCGCCATAATAGCCATTGGTCCGACATCATCAAATTCAAAGAGTTCACCAGCAAAGAACTTTGGACCACCCAAAATGAAACTGCCTATCCACGCTATTCCATACGCCAACGCAAAATAAATAACCACGGAATGTCTTTTGATAAAACTCTGCTCATTCACCTGTTTTCACCTCCCTTCGCGCTTTTCGCGTATTCAGAGATGAATTTGATGTGACCTGCCATCTTTTCTCTAACTTGGTCAGTTCCAAGATTCCAATTGTTCAGAATATTGTACTCAAACTGCATTGCCAGCATCCCGTAGGTATACTCTATGGCTAAAAGCTCCGGATCCAAACCTTTTCTAATCAGCCCTTTCTTTTTCATCAAACTGAAGATGGTCTCAGTGAGTTTTTGCTGTCTTGTGAAGAACTCATTCAAGGCAATGTCTCTGGCTCTCTCGTCTCGAAACATCTCTAACAAAACAATCTTGGATATCTTCTGTACCACAGATGTTTGGGTTGCTCTTTGAAAGTTTGCTAATCCTTTTTCCCAGAATTCCTGTGCAGGTATAGTGCTGATTTTTTCATCCAGATACTCTTCAGAGAGGGATGTTTTTTCCATCTCATTTTGGTAGAAATCAAAGATCTTGGCTAGTATGTCGTCCTTGTTTCGGAAGTGATTGTAGAGGGAGCTTTCTTTTATTCCTACATTTCTTGCGATTTCGCGGACTGAAACGCCTTCAAACCCTTTACGCGAAAAAAGGTCTATTGCTGCATCGAATATTCTCTCTTTAGTCGATACGTTCTTTTGATCAGTTGGTTTTTCAGAAGAGGCATTCTTTTTCATTGTCTCCAATTTTGCTTCACCCGCTTTGCACTAACTAACGTTAGTTAGCTCCTATATAAAACTATCGTTCGTTAGTTGCGCACGCGCATCAATAGATGTAAGGGATTAGCCTCTTTGTTTTTCTTTTATAATCTTCGTAATCTGAACCGAATGCTTCGACAAGCATTTCTTCTTCGGTCTTTATTCTGAGTAGTAGAAGAATTGTTCCAATCATGATTAATAAGATTCCATATCCACTCGAAAAAATCGAGACAATGCCAAAGTTTCTCAGTATTTCACCCAAATACAATGGATGCCGAACGTGTTTATAGAGCCCATCTTTCACCAACTGTTGACCTTCAACAATTTGAAGTCGCGAAGTTGAAACAAGATTATCAAATCCAGCTTTCTTTCTAAGCTGCAATCGTGCCTTCATCCGCAAATACCCTCCAATTATTACTAAAGCTAAACCAATGAGACCAAAAAACTGAAACTTCAGATTTTGGAGAAAAATGAAATCTATGACTGCTACAATAAAACCAATACTTGTGATCAGGATAAAGGGGAGTGACGTCCAATCTTCCCTGAAGGATTTCTTGACTTTTGACAAAAGATTCACTTGAAGATAACTATCATTGTGGGGATTAAAATTTAAGCCCCACACACACATGCATTCGCGGGAAGGAATCAAGGAGCCAAAGCGCGCGCTACGACCTTTTACGCCTTCTCCAGAAGATCAGTGCGGCGATGACGATACCCGCTGCTACGATTCCAACTATCGCCACAACCCACATTGGAAAAGCCTCTGTGGGGTTCACGGTGATAACCACGGTGTCAGTCGCTTGATTGCCGGCAGTATCCTCAACTGTCAACGTGACGGTGTAGGTGCCGGGGTTCGCGTATTCATGGGTCGTCGTTCTGCCGGTCTCAGATGTTCCGTCATCGAAGTCCCATGCGTAACTAACGATGCCCACATTATCTGTTGAGCCGCCACCATCGAAAGCGACACTTGCGCCTTCATTCACTGTTTGGTCTTGTCCGGCATCGGCTACCGGTGTAGTGACGTCTAAAACGGTAATGACCACGGTGTCAATTGCCCAGTTGCCGGCAGCATCGGTTACGTTCAGAGTAATTGTGTAATCACCAGGATTGCTGAACGTGTAGGCGGGGGTCTCTCCCGTCAAAGTCTTTGCAGTCACATCCATAAAGGTCCAAGTGTAGCCAGCTACGGCGACGTTGTCAGCTGAGGCAGTTCCATTTAGAGTTGTTACATCATCTTCGTTGACTGTTCTGTCCAAACCCGCGTTGGCTACAGGATCTGTGACATCAAGCACGGTGATCGAGCACGTCAATATGTAGACTTCTCTTGCCAGCGCGACAGAGCCATGCGTGCCGAGCCAGATGTCTTCATATTGCGGGTTGGGATATATGTCGATACTCATCGTTACCCGAGCATAAACCGCGTCATGTTTGGTTGTCGTTAGGCTACCATTGCTATCGAACCACTCTTCAAGATACTGGTAGTTTCTTGAATCGTATTCGGGAAACCACGCAATGTTTGTCGCCGAACGAAGCTGTGTCAAGTAATGGTCAAAGTCATACACCCAGCTGAGCCAAAAACTCTTTACTGGTGCATCGTTGTCTAGGTTTGGTATTTGGATATACCACTGTCCCGGGTGACCCCATGCCAACCGACTTGAGTTATAATCCCAGACGGGAATGTTGCCTACCGAGATATTCCACCCAGGTAGGGGACTGCTGTTCTGAGGATTCGTGGGATCGCCGAAGATCCAGCCAAGCTGCACTTGTGCATCTTCATGCCAGCCAGGCAGAGTATTAGGTCCTATAAAACCTTGCTCCGCCGCGACAGCAGATCTAAAGGATACACTAAATGTTAAACTAGACATACCCAGTAGAAACAGTATCAGCATTGCTTCAAGAACTGTTTTTCTTCTCAATGTCCCATACTCCTTTCCGAGAAGACGCCCATTGAAGAAATACCCATTTATATCTGTTGTGTATGCATGCGCGCGCACATTGATTGGACTTGTTCCCTTCGCTTCCATAACGAGACCTTTATTGTGACTCTAGATGTTAATCTTGCGGACGGCATGAATCGAGACGAAGCAGTAAAAGTTGCCACTAGAGTATTTAACGTCACCATAGGGCACGGGGCACATCATTTTAGGTCAGCGAAGGAAGATGAAAAGGGAATTTGGACAATAGAGCTCACTTGGGGATATTCCATTCAGGACCTCGGACATTGGTTTGAAGCTGTCATAGACCCATTCAACCAAACTGTCGTTTATGATAGATGCAAGTGAAATGCGTGCACTTGTCCATTTTTTGGAACTGGATCTACTCAGAATTGGAATGCATGCATGCATTTCGCCGAGTTTCTCCAAGAGATTTGATGCTGAAGTAAATTCCAACGAGCGAATCGACCACGAAAGAAAGCTCTTTGACTATGCTAATTGGCACCGTGAAAGTGTACCATGGGGGGTCGCCTGGACTCGCAAATAGCCCGCCCAAACCAAGCACAAGCAGAATTACGCCTAAAACGTAGGCTGCCTTTATCCTCTTGACATAAAGCGGCACAAGAATCCAAGCGATAAGGGTCATTACTGCAAATATTTCCAAGGCAAAGGTTGACTGCAATCCCATATCGATAGCTATTATCATGGACAAGAGAGCCCAAACCGCTGCAAAGGTCACAGTCACAACTGCCCCTTTTTGATTGCGACTATACTTTGAAGGCATTTCTTCCATCTCATTTTTCTTTCTAGCTGCGAATGAATTTTAACTTTCTGGGTTGCTTCGTTGGGTCAAATTTTAATCCATCCAACCAACCCAAATGCGCGCGCGGGTTCATCCACCTATTTTAACTTCAAGTCCATAACCTTTTATTGATTTCAAACTTTGGCTCAACACTTCATCTGACGGTTTCTCGAACACCTTTGCTCCCTTGCCCAACCTTCTGGCTTTTTCGACTCCAAGCTTATGGTATGGAAGCACATCAATTCCTTTCACGCTTCTTAGTCTGGAGACTAATTTGCACATGGCGCGGATATTTTCGTTGTCGTTATTGATTTGGGGAATTAGAGGAAAACGTATGATTATGGTATTGCCAAGTGTGTCGAGCGCTTCCAGATTCTTTAGAATCTGTTTGTTGCCAACTCCGGTATACCGCTTGTGTTTGTCATTGTTCATTATTTTTAAATCGTAAAGAAGCAAATCGACATTTTTGCTTATGTTCGTCAAAACATCTCGTTCTGCATAACCACTGGTATCTAGTGCGGTGTGAATGCCCCTCTCCTTGCATGTCCTTAGGAAAGCGTGTAAGAAAACAGGTTGAACAAGGGGTTCGCCTCCAGACACAGTTATGCCACCACCCGACCTTTCGTAAAATGGCATGTCTCTTTCGACTTCCAGCATCAACCCTTTTACTGAAACCATTTGACCTACAATCTCTCTTGCATTTGCAGGGCATCTTTCCGCGCAAACACCGCATACTTTGCACTTGTCACGGTCTGTAGTTATCGAATTGTGCAAGATCGAAATCGCAGAGCTAGGGCAAGCTGAAATGCACATCTGACATCCTATACATCTGCTTGGCCAAAGCATGAGTTCCGTACCTGAAAGCCGACCTTCAGGGTTATGGCACCACTGACAGGAGAGAGAGCATCCTTTGAAGAATACTGTGGTACGTATGCCCGGGCCATCATGGATGGCATACCTTTTGATATCAAAGATCAATCCAGCAGCCAATGGATATTACGATCCGTGTTCTGTTCTTGATATTATTTCATCTTGAAGTTCTTTGCTTAGACCCACAAAATAGTCGCTATAGCCGGCAACACGCACCAAGAGATTTCTGTAGTTTTGCGGGTGATCTTGCGCATCACGCAGCGTGTCCCTGCCTATGATGTTGAACTGGATATGGTGACCACCAAGTTTGAAAAATGCGCGTACAAGGTGGACTACTTTTTTCACATCTTCCTCAGTTTTTAGAGCTTGTGGAGAGAATTTCATATTTAGGAGAGTCCCTCCTGTTTTCGTATGATCCCATTTAGATACCGATTTGATGACAGCGGTGGGACCATGCGTATCTGCGCCCTGACTTGGTGAGACGCCTTCAGATAGAGGTTCACCAGCCTTCCTACCGTTAGGTGTGGCGCCACATAATTTCCCGAAGTANNCGTCCATCCAAGATCTTGAAGTAGCTGTCAACCAACTTTCTCGCAATACTATCAGCATGGTCGTCGTCGTTGCCGTATTTCGGGGATTTGTTTAGTAGTAGCTGGCGTACTATCTCATACTTGTTTCTGAAGTTGTGTCTACATGCCTTCAAAAGCTCTTCGAGATTGAGGGATTCTTTATCAAAGACGTGATACTTGATTGAGGCGAGACAGTCAGTTAGAGTGCCAAGTCCTGTTCCTTGTATGTAACTTGTGTTGTATCTCGCGCCCCCGTTGTGATAATCCTTCCCCGTCTCCATGCAATCGTCAATGAGGATTGATTGGAATGGCACGGGCATATATCTTGCGAAAATTCTTTCTATTATGTTGTTGCCCGTTATTTTGAGATCCACAAAATACTTCATCTGTTCATTGTATGCCTCTAAAAAATCGTCTAAGGACTGGAAATCAGTGGGATCTCCAGTTTCTACGCCGATTTTCTCTCGGGTTTCGGGATCAGTACCCCTATTCAATACGATTTCAAAGATTTTCACCCAATTCAAGTAGCCTGTTAGAACAGTAGTTTCTTTTCCAAACGCACTGATCGTCACGCACCCACTTGGGCCCCCTAACCGTGCTTCTTCGATGCTCTTGCCTTGGCGCAGCTGTTCTTGTATTATGATATCGGTGTTGAAGATCGAAGGTTTCGGGTGGCCAGTTCTAATGATTTCCAAAGCCTTTTCTAGGAATTTGTCGGGGTTTTTGCTGCTTATTTGAACGCAGGTGTTTGGCTGCATTACTCGAAGCTCGTTCTCAACTTCCAATGCCAAATAAGAAAGCTCGTTCACGGCATCATTGCCGTATTTGTCAACTCCTCCTAAGTTAAGTGTGGCAAAGTCTTGGTAGGTGGCACTCTGTTCCATTGTTACATCCACCTTTGGCGGCGCTGGTTGATTGTTGAATTTTATCCAGAAGCATTTCAGTAGTTCCTTTGCTTCCTCTCTCGTCAATCTTTCTTCATCAATGTCACTCTTGTAGAATGGGTATAAGTTGATGTCCAGCCTTCCCGGGTTGAAGGAATCCCACGTGTTAGTCTCCAATGTAACACAAAGATGAACGAACCAATACATTTGCAGTGCCTCCCAGAAGGTCTTGGGAGCGTGAGCTGGAACCCTGCTGCAATTCTCCGCGATTTTCTCAAGTTCTCTTCTCCTCTGGGCATCAGCCTCCTTTTTGGCGATTTCCTTTGCCAGTTCGCTGTGCCTTAGTGCAAAATCCATGATGGAGTCGCAGCATATTTCCATGGCCAGGAGCTCTTCGTTTTTGTCATAAGCTTCGGGGTCATCTACAAAATCTAGCTTTCTACGCCGCTCTCGTATCTTCTTCTTGAAGTCAGTGAATCCCATACGGTATGTTTTGTCATCCATAATAGCGTGTCCTGGGGCTCTCTGTTCCATGAATTCGGTGAAAACACCGGCTTCAAAGGCCCTCTTCCAGTCCGCTGGCAGTGCATGAAAGATTCTGGTTCTTAAATCTCGCTCTTTCCAGAAAGGAATTATCTCGTCCTCATAGATTTTTCTTGTTTCATTACTAACACGGTACGGTGTCACTCGACGTGAATGAAGTATGTCTAAATCTTGAAGAGAATGGCAACACAGCTCTGGATACGTTGGGACAGCTCTTGGACTGACCCCTTTCTCTCCGACTATGAGCTCTCCATCTCCAATGTATATAGTCTTATGTTCGAGAAGATGTTTGAGAGCGAGAGCGCGAAGAACTGGTTCGGATGTGCCCTTCGCTGCATCGCTCTTATAGAAGTCTGTTATAAGCTTGGCTCTTTCTGGATCGATGTAAGGGACCGTATTCACACTCTGCTCCCAGAGCATTTCGATTCTCTCACTCGAGACCATGATTCGCCCCTGCGTTAAGTAGAAATTCTGTTGCCACTATAAAAACGATGCACGTTGAATTCATGTGCGCGCGCATTAATATTAAATATGACATCTTCAACAAACTTATGTTGAAAGGAGGAAGAAAAATGAAATTAAAAGCAACTACAGGAATATTGATAACACTACTTTTAGCGAGCACGTTAGGCGTTATAACGACCAATGTATCGGCGAAACCTACTAGAGCCAAGTGGACCTTTATGGTTTACATGGATGCTGACAACAACCTTGACGACCCCGAGAACCTGGATCTTATGGACGATGTCGGATCGACAGATGACGTAAACGTTGTCGTCTTATGGGATGGTTACTATGAGCCTGCCTATCTCTACAAAGTTCTTTTAGGGGGCAAAGAGCTGATTGGTGAATTCCCCTTAAACGGGGAAGAAGTGAACATGGGTGATCCAGAAACTTTAGAAGCTTTCGTGGATTTTGTATACGATACGTTTAAAGCGGACCATTACTTCCTTGACCTATGGGACCATGGGAACGCCCTCACTGGCGGCTGCGTGGATGAGCATACTGGGGTGCCAGGTCTTTCTAGAGATCAACTACGCCAATATGAAGTGGCAGAGGCTCTTGATGGTTATCATATTGACATCATAGCTTGGGATGCTTGCTTACAGGCTATGATGGAAGTTGCCTACGAATATGTTACGCTAGGTGTAGACTCAGACTATCTAGTTGCCAGCGAAGAATATGTTCCCTGGTTCGGCTATCCCTACGATGCGATTCTACAGGCCTTGGTCGACGATCCAGAAATCTCAGAACGTGACTTCGCCGTAACGGTTGCAAGGGAATACGCGGAGTGCTACAGGCCGAGAGCGCATTTCAATGATGGCGTAATGGCAACTCTTTCCGTCATTGACCTTTCCACCATCGAGGAAGCTGCAGGAGACCTTTCCGAATTAACTGCATTGCTCAAGACAAAATTAGAAGATGACTTCGACACTTACCGCGATCTAATAAGTGAAGCTAGAGGCGGAGGAAACCTTCCATGGGGTGAAGCATATGGATCCTGGGTTGACCTTCCCACCTTCACCCTAGGCCTTTATGAACTAGCTTCAGAAGATGAGGACATAAGAGCGTCAGCTGGAGAGGTATCAGACACTCTCATAAACGAGACCATCGTGTACGTTGGCAACACTGAAGCCATGGAGTCAGTTTCAGCGTTGGGAATGGCAATCTGGTTCCCAGTATCCTTCCAAAAAGCGGAGGCGCGCGTGAACCTTTATACAGGGATGCAGTTTGCATCCACAGGCTGGCTTGACTTTCTGTACGCCTACTGGAATCACTAGCACGGAGAATGAGGACGCAAGCGCTAAATTTCCACAGCAACAAAACATCCCCTCCTTTTTTGTGAACGTTTGCATGCATGGATAGACCTTGCGCGCGCGCTCGTTTTAAGGCTGTTAAGAAGTAGTTGTTTTGGTGTGAATGGAGCGGAGCGAACATGAGTAACGGTTTGTGAACGATTGACGAATGCAGAAAAAAGAGGGGTTTAGGCTGGTTGTCAAGTGAAGCCAGACCTATGCTCTTGCGTGGCTAGCTTAAGATTGCTTCCTAATCGAAGTGTATCTGGCCCTCATACCATATATAGCCTGGGACCGTTGGTGTGCTTGGATCAAAGCCTGGTCCCCCCCAGGTTCCTTGCCCACGGAGGTCCTCCAGCTCGCCTGTGCCGCTGATGATCACCCACTGACCAAACCAATCCTCCCCCAATGGTTTCCCACCAACTGTATGCATAACAAAGCTGCCTTCTTTACCCTCCACAGTAGCATCTGTAACCTTGTATAGACCTGTATACCACATATCACCCGTGGAATACATCACTACACGGGTTTTGCTATCTTCCTTGGGTGTGATTCCATCAATGTCTCCATACCACCAAACATCCTCTTCTGTGTTTAGAAACAGGTTGCCGTCAGCTTCACGCGCGGAAACGAGGTAAGATATGTAATACATATGTCCCTCCATATCCATAGGTTTCGTTGCATGCACTGGGGTCGATAGCGTAAGAAGTGCAACTATGCACATCAGGAGCGCTGCCGATAACATCTTTCTCATTTCATCACTCTCCTTTCAACTATTGGCATATTTATACAGCCCCACCTCGGCTGTTAAGGCGTTTTCCACACACCGAAGGATACGCCCTTGTTCTCTGATATGCCTCTTTTCCACATAAAAAACTTATGAAAGAATTCGTGCACATTTTCTAGAATTCACACATTCACATGATGAAATGTATCGAATGCAAATACTTGACGAAATTATATGCATGCATGCCTGCTAGTGTTATTGCTAGTAGAGATAAGAGGAATAATAAGTATCGTTAACCGTTAACCCTACCTTATTTCAGCCTTTCAGCCTGCTTCCTATCTTTTTTCAGAATCAAGCTGATGAATCTTTTTTTTGCGCGCACTAGCGCGCCATCTTACAGTTGACGCTGATTCTCACCTTCTCAGGACAGCGTCAACTAACGTTAGCATAGGTAAAAAAAAGGTTAAATTTTAATCCCCAAACACAGCAAATCACTTGACTTCTCGTTTTGATTGCATGCATGCACAGAATCGAATAACAAAATCTTTTTCTATGATTCTATGACTTCAAGGCAGTTATGAACTCTCTAACTGACAAAGTAGACGAATTATTCGCTAAGTGGGACAAGCCAGGCTCGCCAGGATGCGCCCTGGGAATCATCAAAGATGGCCAACTCGTGTACAAACGTGGCTACGGAATGGCCAATCTGGAACATAACATTCCAATTTCTTCCACCACGGTCTTCCGCATCGCCTCCACATCCAAACAGTTCACAGCGACGTGCATTCTCCTGTTGGCGGAACAAGGAAAACTATCTCTGGATGATGATATACGCAAGTACCTGTCAGAAATGCCGGAATATGAAAGCCCCATCACCATTCGACACCTCATTCACCACACCAGCGGCATCCGCGATTACCTTGAGCTAATGGAATTGGCCGGTATGGGCGACCACGATTACTACACGAATGATGAGGCGGTTGAGATGCTGACAAGGCAGAGGGAACTCAACTTCAAACCGGGAGACGAGTACTTATACAGCAACTCTGGATACTTCTTGTTGTCGGCAATTGTTAAGCGAGTCAGCGGCAAGTCCCTGCGTGAGTTCGCGGAAGAACACATTTTCAAACCCTTAGGTATGGAACACACCCATTTTCACGACGACCACACCATGATCGTGAAAAATCGAGCTGCCGGTTATTCTCCCAAAAAAGACGGTGGCTACTGGATTAACATGACCACTCTGGACATGGTTGGCGATGACGGTGTTTTCACTACCGTGGAGGACCTGTTCTTTTGGGACCAGAATTTCTACCACAACAAACTGGGTGGAAAGGATCTAATCAATCAGCTTCTTACGCTGGGAACACTTAACAACGGTGAAAACCTGAGCTACGCCTTTGGGCTAGAAGCAATTGGCTACAGGGGTTTGAACATGATTGGCCACTCAGGAAGCGAGGCGGGCTTCAGAACCCAAATGATCCGTTTCCCTGAGCAAAAGTTCTCTGTCATCTGCCTCGCCAACCTCAGCACCATCAACCCGACGAAACTCTGCAAACAGGTAGCCGACCTCTACCTTGCCGAGCAATTTAAGCAGGAGAAACCCAAATTCGTTGAACTCCCTGAACAGGAACTTAAAGATAGAACCGGCACCTTCCGAAATCCCAAGATCGGCACCATCTGTGAACTATTCGCTAAGGATGGTAAACTACTGGTAAACATGTTTGACATGAACTTTCAAATTGCACCGTTAAGCAAAACGCAATTCAAGTCTGTGGATGCATCATTCGACACAGAGGTTAGATTTGAAAAGCAGGACCAGACTAAGCCTCTGCTAATACACGTGGAAATAGAAGGTGAAAAGCCGGTTACCTTTGAAGCCATCCAGCCAGTATCTCCGACGCCTTCCCAGCTCGCAGAGTACGTGGGGAATTATTACAGCGATGAACTGCAGTTCACTTACAAACTGGTGCTGGAAAACGGCAACCTTTTCTTTAGACACAGGAATGCTCCCAACAAACCGTTGTCTCCTACGCTCACGGACATGTTCAAAGTTAGCTACGTTACGATTCATTTCTTCCGCGACCGCCAAAATAAAATCTCAGCTTTCACTGTGAGTACGGAAAGAGCGCGAAACATGCACTTCGTCAAAAAAACCAGTTGAACAAACCCCGTGAAATCATCGATACTACTATCCTGCGCGCGCAAGCCATTTATAATAAATCTGCTGTCAAAAAATAGTAGGTGATAGCTTCATGGGTGTAGCCTTCGCTGTAAGACACATAATGACGAAAAACATCATATCTGTGAAAAACAGTGCATCTATTGTCACAGCTGCTTCCGTCATGGCCGATAACGATATCGGATCGATTGTAATCACCAAAGATGGAAATCCAGTGGGGATAATAACTGAAAAGGACATCGTGAAGGAGTGCTGCGCCAAAAAATTGTGTGGTGGAGACTTGAAAGTTGAAGTGGTCATGAGTGCTCCTCTCATAACAATTGACGCTGACGCTTCTCTTGGCGAGGCAGCTATGTCAATGTCGGATAACCGAATAAGACGACTTTTGGTCACGGAAAAAGGAAAGATTGTGGGGATAGTTACTGAGAGAGATGTACTAAGGGGGACGCTAAGCTATTTCGAGAGTGTAATTTCTCTGTAAAACGTATGCATCTTTGCGCTGACCGCGCGCAAATACCAAACGACTATTTTGAACGCCCTTCAAGTCAGAATTTTCAAACCAGTCCGCAAAGCTAAGTCAGGCTTCATCGATGAACCTGCGCGGTTTGGGAATCTCTGGCGATAAGCCTCTTCTTTCACGTATTTCCTCTATGACAGCAAGCATAAGGCTTTCCGGCACCTTTTCCCAGTGATCAAACTGAGTTTGCCAGAACGCATGACCAGACGTTGCTGATCTCATCTGAGCCGAGAGGCCGAAGGTTTCGGCGACTGGAATATAACCCTTAATCATGGTTACGGGTCCCTTCTGCGCCGATGATAGGATTCTACCTCGTTTGCGGGTTACTATTCCGGTCACATCTCCCACCCATTGTGCAGGAACGGATACGCCGATCTTGTATACGGGCTCTAGGAGGACGGGTTGTGCCGTGAGAAACGATCCAAGGAAGGCTCTCCGTGTAGCTGGCATAATTTGAGCCGGCCCACGGTGAACGGGATCTTCGTGCAGTTTGGCGTCCATGAGCTTCACTTTGATTCCTCGCATGGGCTCTTCGCTGAGGGGGCCATTTCCAGACGCCCATCGGAAACCGGAGATTATCATCTCTCTTGCTTCTCGGAGGTATTGTATTCCCTTCGTCATGTCGACCAAGATGTTTTTATGCTCCTCAAGCGCCCAGATGTTTCTAGCTTCTTCAGCGGGCCACTTGGCCTCTGCGCGTAGAATAGTGCCTATTTTTTTTCGACCCATCTCTTCCAAAATGTCTCCTTTTTCAATCATGGTTATGACTGTTTCTTCAAGTGGCTCTACCTGTATCCAGAACCGGTTGTGTTTGTTGGGGCTCTTCGCCATCGCTTTGACGCCCTGTCCCGTGATGCTCTCCCTGTATACAACGATTGGACGGGATGTGATGATATCTANNNGTTTCTTTGTTTATGGTGGTTACCAGGTTGGGGTCTTCAATTGCCAGTCGGTGCATGACATCTACGAGGCGAGGCAAGTCCTTTGGGTGTTTAGGTTCTATAGCGATGGTTATTACCGGTTCAGAGACGTATCTTATGCGTTCAAAAGGTATCATTCCGTCTCGATGTGTGTGATCGATGAGGGTTTCGCCAGCTCTTGCGAGGTCCAGTCCGAGTAGTGCGGCTATGTTCCCGGCTTCAATGCGATCCACGACTTCCCTGAAGGCACCCATATACATGGAAACCTGTTGAACCCTATAATCCTTCTTGGCTCCTACTAGGTAGACTTGTGCTCCTTCCTGTACTGTTCCGGAGAACAGTCTTCCAGTTGCGACGAGGCCTGCGTGGGGGTCAAGTTGTGCTAAGGTGAGACAGAGAACGGTTGGCCCGTTGTCTTTGCAGTTGAGCATTGCTTGGCCTATCTCGGAGTCGAGTTCTCCCTTCCAGATTTTGGGAATTCGATATGTTTGAGCTTGCACGGGGTTTGGAAGTTTTTTGACAACCATGTCGAGTATGGCATTGTGGAGAGGTATTACTTTTTGGAGTTCTTGCCAGCGTTCTTTGTGGTAGGCTTCAACGACGTCGCTGAATTTTATGTCACTCTGTTTCGCAAGTTCGACTGTGAAGCCCCATCTGTGGAGGGCTGAGCCGAAGGCCACGGTTCCCTTGGCTGGGTCAACTTTCCATTTCTTCTTGTATTCTTGTTCCCCGTAGAGGGCGATAAGATTATTGAAGTCTCGGATTATTCTGAGAAGCTTGGCTTGAACTTCATCAGCGCTGAGTTTCAATTCTCGGATTAGACGGTCGACTTTGTTGATGAATAGAACGGGTTTAACTCCTTCTTCCAGTGCCTGTCTCGTTACAGTTTCTGTTTGGACCATGACTTCTTCGACCGCGTCTACGACGACCACGGCTCCGTCGATGGCTCTCAGGGCTCGTGTCACTTTTCCAGTGAAGTCTACGTGGCCTGGTGTATCAATGAGGTTTACAAGGTAAGGTTTGTTTTCAATTTCGTGTAGCAAGCTTATGTTGGCCGTTTTTATGGTGATTCCACGTTTCTGTTCTTCTTCAAGGTAGTCTAAGGCTCTTGCTTCTCCGGCTATTTTTGGGGACAGAAGTCCTGCTTCCGCTAGTAGGGAGTCCGTCATGGTAGTTTTTCCGTGATCGATATGGGCGATTATTCCAATGTCTCGGATATCCTGTTTTGTGCTCATGAGCTTCAGGATGTCGCCAGTTTGTCGAAATCTGGGCATGTTCAGGTTTCCTTCTATCAACGGATAGGATAGCATGGTAGGTTAAAAAGCTCTCCTATTAAGGTTGCGATGTGCGGCTATAGTAAGCTTCTCTTCACAGATCCGCCATAATTTCTTATCTGATCTCTCCAAAGCCTCCTTATCTCCTATCTGTTCAAGTGAAAACCTGTTAATTTTTGGGCATAACCTGTCATCCCGACAAGATGTTATTGTTGACACTGCATGCTTGTTTAGGCTAAATTATAGTGTGCACAGACGAAACGGTAAGAGATTCAAGGGTCAAGTTTAAGTGTGCATCCGTTATCTATCTGACAAAAAATGGAGACGCTTGGACGATGAAACCGTATTTGATTCGATTCCTCACTTTTGCCGCAATGATGGCTTCTTGGACATACATACCTATTTTTGCTAGAGGATGGGGGATGTCAGACACAGAAATTGGTTCTGTCGTAGCTTTCTATTCTCTTGCCGTATTCCTGTCTTCATTCGTTTTCGGCCGTGCATCCGACAAGTATGGTCGGAAGTTATTTTTGGTGGCTGGTTTAATGTTATCTTCCATTGCATTTTTTCTGCAAATGTTTGCTGAAGCTTTCTTGGCTTTGTTGGTGATACGTATTCTAGTTGGTTTTTGCTTGGGAATATTTCCGTCTTCGCTAGTTGCATACGCCCATGAAGAGAAAAAAGATTTGTCCAAGTTTTCATCTTTCGGAGCGTTAGGTTGGGCTTTTGGCTCATTCATAGCAGGCTCGATAGCTTTCTATTTCTTGATTGAAGGAATTTTCGTCTTCAGCTCTTTACTCGTTTTTGTTGCTTTTCTCACAGCTTCCAGAATAAAATTTGGAGGACATGATTTGATAGATGTCCCGAGGTTTCCAACTAAAATCATAAGGAAGAATCTCTCGCTTTATGTGTCGATCTTAATCCGCCAGAGTGGAGCTCATATGATATGGACCTTTTGGCCGCTCTTCTTAAAATCACTAGGCGCGGATCTGTTCTGGGTTGGTGCCATCATGATGATAAACAGCCTAGCGCAGTTCGTCTTCATGTATACTCTAAGTGGCAAAATAAAATACGTAACTTCAGTTATCGCCGGGTTATTCTTGTCCAGCCTTACATTCTTTTCTTTTACTCTTGCCAGTGATCATTGGCAAATAATCCCAACTCAAATTCTTTTAGGCATTTCTTGGTCCCTCATGTATGTCGGTGGACTAAGATATCTAATGGACAGAAATGTCGAAAAAGCGACCGTCAGCAGCCTACTCGATTCTGTCTTGAGTCTATCATCTATAATAGGTCCATTCACGGCAACTTTTGTGGTAACACTCGGCGGTTACAAAACTACCATGTATCTGGCATCCATCCTTGCATTCACAGGTTTCCTTTCCTTCCAATTTTCGAAACCCAGAGAAGGATAAGGCGCGCTCGCATTACATCGCCTGTGCGCCGCAACCAGGGCACATAAACTCGTTGCAACACGAACTAGGGGATCTTCGCAATAGGGTTTCCAAACTCTTCCAAGCTTGCAATTTTTTTCAGTTTTTTTCTTCTTCTGAAGAAGTGCAAGGCCTTACCTGCCATGTCCATTTTTTTGCGGCCATAACCCAACGCTAGGAGAGCTATTACTCTGAATCTTCGTGGAATATTTAGAAGTTCTTTAACTTGATTCTCGTTGAAGCTTCCAATCCAACATGTACCCAAGCCTTCGCCGGTAGCCGTCAAAACCATGTTTTGCATGGCAATGGTTGTGTCAACTGCATACCAGTTGGGCGACGCTTCTTTGTCTCCGCAACCCACCAACACCACTGGTGATTCCGTCAAAAACTTGGCGTATCTTCCTTTAGACAACTTATTTCTCTTCTGTTGGTCCGTGACAACTATAAAATGCCATGGTTGTGTGTTTCCAGCAGATGGTGCCAAACGTCCAGCTTCTAAGATTCTTTCCAACTTCTCCCCAGATACCCTATCAGGCAAGTATGCCCTAACTGAATGCCTTTTCCGGATTGCTTCAAACACTTCCATTGCAGAAACCACTCATGTCGAACGAAATCATAGTCTGAATTGTCAATTATACTCTTCTTTTGCGTTGAGCGTGCACTATATGAACCCTATCTCAAGATGTTTATAAAGCCAACCTCTATTGCGGCCGCAATGATGAATATTCCGTAAATGTACACTAAGTCTTTCACGGTTATTGTTCTGCTCAGAGTCTTCTCTATTGTCAAGTATATGCCGTATCCTTCGATTATTCCGATTGGTGCACTTACAAAGAAAATCATGGGAAGAGCTTCAACGATTATGCTTCCGAGAAAAATGTTGGTGCCCCTTAGAATACTTAGAAACAGAACAATGAACGCGAAGACTATGGCAAAGGTTCGTGGATGTTCCAGCACAATATACGCATACTTCTCCCTTTTGAACAGACCTAAAACAACTAGATCTACATAAAACGTCATACCCAATAGGACTAGAGAGACCACAATTACGTTGTGTACGAAAATCATTAAGAAAACCAAAAGCTGATTCTGAAACAGAACATTCAACGTCTTGAAAAAAGCAGTGTTTGCAAAGTAAGAGAACAATAAAAGAATCAGGAACGCTGAACCTAGTAAAATCGCACGCTTTCTTTCATCAAACAACGGTGAAACTCCTGATCGATTGCCGCCGAACATGATGAGTGTGCGGTCGTGCAAGACTTCTAGATTACTATTCTCTCCCGAATATATTAAATATTACTATACATGAAATTAGCCCCTTTTCTGTCGCAAGCATTATAAATTTAGCGTTTTTACCATATCTTTATATCGTAAAAGCTATGGGAAAAAGGTTGGTGATTTGGCATGGTGGAAATATCTTTCAACGAGTTCATGAAGCTGGACATGAGAGTGGGGAAGGTTGTTGAAGCCAAACAGATAGCCGGCTCCCGAAACCTCATCCGCATGATAGTGGACTTTGGAACTGAGAAGAGACAAGGCGTCGCTGGACTACTGCAATGGTACAAGCCTGAGGAACTAGTGGATAACAAGTATGCATTTATCCTCAATCTGCAAAGGAGAAGGTTCATGGGCATAGAATCTCAATGTATGATCTTTGCAGCAGAAGATGACAAGGGCAACGTGGTTTTGATGAAGCCGGAAAAGGATGTTGCGATAGGAAGCAGAATCCACTAGTACATCTTTCGTAACAACTCGGAGGAGACAGCACGCAATTGACCGTTCTAGAGCTAATGAGAAGACGAAGAAGCATCCGTAAATACAAGACAAAATTAGTACCTACAAAAGAAATCCTTAGTGTGCTGGAAGCGGGAAGACTAGCTCCTTCTGGCGCTAATCAACAACCTTGGATGTACGTTCTAGTCACCGACAGCCAACTGCAGCATGAGATTAGACGAGAAGCTGAAACGGTGGAAAAAACCTTTCACTGCAGGGCTCCACACTCTCTGAAAAACTGGGTGAAGAAACAAGGAATAACCCCTCAAAAAAGTTTCCTCACCGAAGCCCCAGCGCTGATCGTCGTGGCTGGGCGCACGGAAGCTCCCTACTGGCTTGAGTCCACATGGATGTCCATCGCCTACATTGTACTTGAGGCGGCAAGCCGAGGCTTCGGAACCCTCACTTACACACCAAGCGACACCCGCTTTCTCAACAAACTGCTCAAAATTCCAAAGGACCACCAACCTGTTGCCATCATACCTGTGGGCTACCCAG
>JABAOH010006911.1_pt2 | contig 18945 bp, 19 predicted proteins | sample 7062181 | NCBI WGS metagenome assembly JABAOH01 (sample SAMN14538630, study PRJNA623070) | marine sediment metagenome | biome: marine biome [ENVO:00000428]; feature: marine pelagic biome [ENVO:01000023]; material: deep marine sediment [ENVO:00002113]; isolation source: pool of 5 deep marine... | reverse complement strand
TATTCTCCATTCAAGAGATCTAATATATTTCTTAGAAACTGTTCTGGCTGTTTCTATAAGAGAGGTATGTTTTCCGAAGATTTTTATTTTCTTTTTTAAAATTGCGTTTATGGGTTCTCCATTAAATATTATTCCTGCATTTCCAACTTCTCTTGCAGAGTGGGCATCACTTCCAGCTGTAAACGGTTTCTTGAATTTCTTAGCTAGTTTCAGTGCTCTGTTGTTTTGTTTTTTTGCTAAAGTTGAATTATAAACTTCTATAGCATCAGCTTTTGCAGCATTTTCACCAGCACATTGTCTAAAAAAATAACTTCCAAAAGGATGCGGAGCCACTGCTATACCACCTGCATCATGAATTTTTCCTATAGTTTCTTTAATGCTAAGACCCATTGGAATATCTTTTTTTATATCTAAACCAATTATTTCTCCTTCCTTTGTTCTTATTTCAGAACCAACAATTATAATAAAATTTTTAAATTTCTTTGCAACTTTTTTTGCAACTAAACCGCCTTTAATTGTGTTATGATCAGTTACTGCTAAACCGTCTAAACCTCTTTTTATAGCAACCTTTATCATTCTTAATGGTGTGTCTATTGCATCAAAACCCCAAAACCAATGTTTACTATAAATTGTATGACAATGGCAATCCATTTTCATGTTACCATGGCTCTTTTTTTATTTTTATTTTATGAGCTATTATGTTAGTTACCCTATGAACTATTGGTGTTATTAAAAGCATTATTAAAAACATCCAAATTGTTATTTCAGTTAGCCAAAAAGTAAACAACGATGCCCCTATAATAAAATTCCATTGATCTAACAATGGAACATCTGAACCTCTTTTTAACCCAAATCTTCTTTTTATAAAACTCCCGCCCAAATCACCACATAATGCCCCAAAAGATATCATAAAAGCAATAAAAAAATTAATATTAGTTAATTGAACTCCAAATTGCATTGCATAAGCATTTAAGTTTGGATAAAGATAAGCCTCTAAAGCTCCAATTAAAAATCCTGCAGCTAAACCCAATATGAATCCTTCAATTGTTTTTCCATCTCCGAATATTCTTTTTTTGTGCCATTTTCTTTTAAGATCTATAGGTCTTCTACCATTAGCCAATGGAGGAAAACCATTGGCAGCATATGCTGGAAAAAGTATTAACAAAGAGTTTACGAACTGTAACCACAAATCAACCATTCTACCACTATGAAATCTTTGAACCAATTTCTATATCTTTTTCAGGTTGTAAAATAACTACCTTATCATCTTTTTCTGCTGCTAAAATCATGCATTCTGACAAAATATTTGCTATTCTTTTAGGCTCTAGATTAATTACGAATATAAATTTCTTATTTAAAAGCTCTTCTTTTTCGTAATTCGGTTTTATACCTGCTATGGCTTGCTTAATTCCCAAATCTCCGAAATCGACTTTAAGAACATACATTGGTTTTCTAGTTTCTGCGTCCTTGACTTCAATTACCTTGCCTACTCTAATATCCATTTTCTTGAAATCCTCTATTGTTGCCATGAAAATAAACATTACCTTTATAAAATAAAAATCTATCTATATATATGAGCAAACTCAAGATTTTGACAATTACCTTTTTTGTGTTACTTATTCTATCCTTTCCAGTTTCTCTAATATCATATAAAGCCTTTTCAATGCTTCTTTTACTCGAAGCTTTGATTATTGCAGTAAGCCTTTACATATTTCTTTCAGGTCTTAAAATCAAAAAAATAGGAAAGATTAGAGTAGAATTAGTCCAATATCCATTTACTTATGTTTTAAGAGCATACGCAAAACCACACAATTTATGGGTAGTTTATGATGAGGGAAAGAAAAAGTTTAGGCCTGCAAATTGGAAAAACCTGCCTGTAAGAGTTGTTTTAGTAACTCTAATAGGAATGTTTTTGTTATACACATCTTATTTGATTTGGTTTACACTATTTCAAGTTCCAATGCTAATACCATTTAGAGCAATTGTTTTGTTTATGTTCTTTTTTATGGGACTTTACAGTCTAGCTTTAGGTTTGTACAGACTATTTTGTCTACATAATGAAAAAGCAGAAAAAGTTTACAAGTTCTTGAATAAGAACAGATTTTTAATTAACTTAATAAAAAAAGGCATGTTATATGTGCATGTTACTCCCAATTTTCTAATTAAAGACGGTTTTGTGACTTCTGTTGAGTTTATATTAATGGAAAAGGTTGAGCTTGAAAGATTAGAAAAAGTTCTGATTAATACTGCTAAATTAATTCAAAAACTTTAGTTCTAAGAAGTAGGTGGAACTGAAGATACTGCTAATAAAGATATTGAAAGCATTACTATAAGTACAAAATAAAAAAGGAATATTACTAATAGGATCTTTGATGAACCAAAAACAAATTTTATTATAAAAAACAGAACTATAGAGCCAATTAATATAGCAATAACAAAACCAGCTGGATTAAGTCCAGATATGATTGATAATGAGATAAAAAGATCAATCATTTTTATGTAAACGATTTGAAAACTACCAATAAAGTTTTCAATTAAGGCTCCCAATAATTCAATCAAAATAACAATTGGAGATTCTACCATATCAAAATATTACTTTTCTATTAAAATAAATGCCCCCACCGCGATTTGAACGCGGATTAACTCCTCCGCAGGGAGTTGTTCTATCCAAATTGAACTATAGGGGCAAATAATAGTTGATTTTTAAAACTATTAATAAAAGTTATATAAAATATTTTTATGCTTGAAGCCTTAGAAAAATATCTAAAAAGCATTAGAAAAACAGACCTAAAAAAACTAGAAAAACCAGTTAAATGTTTTGTTATAGAACCTTCAGGACAGTCTAAAGGCTGTGAAATTAAGATAAGGAAAAACCCTGCCTTTTATTCTAGATCTAGAATAGCTCCTGAAAGAGAGTCTAGAAAAATAGAAACAACTTCTCTTGGTTTTAAAACTCCATCATTAAAATGCTTCTTTTGTAATCCTACTGAATGTGCTAAGTTTTCAAAAGAAACAGGATTAAAAAAACAATACATCTTAAATGAATCTCTTGCTTTTTCAAATTTGTTTCCATTTTCGAAAATACATGGTGTGGTAGTTCATAACTATAAAAAACATGTAATAGATCCAAGAGATCTTATGTTGAATAATTGGGTAGACAGTATTAAACTTGTACAAAAAATAGGAAAAGTTTCTAAGAAAAAATATGTTTCTTTGAATGTTAATTGTGGTTCCAAAGCAGCATCTTCTTTAGAACATTTTCATGGCCAGTTTCATTGTGAGGACACAATTTTAGCCAAAACCGAGTTATCTTTGAAATTAGGAACTAAAAAATATTGGAAAGCTTGGGTCAAAGCTTTGCTTGAAAGAGAATTGGTTATAGATTTTGACCCAGAAAGTAAAGTTGTGTTTTTTGTTGAGTGGTCACCTGTTTTTGGAAAAACAGAGTTTGTTGTTATGACTTTAGAAACTTCTAGTTTTCAAAAAATGAATACTAAAGAAATAAATGCTGTTGCAAGATTTATAGACAAGGCAGTAAGAATTACAATTGATAAAGTTTCTGACCAATTTAATATTATTAATCTTAGTGCAGCTCCTAGAGATGATTTCTGCAATCAGTTTAGAATATTTTCAAGAGCTCCCTTAAGTCAAGGAATAAAAGCTTGGGAAGGTTACTTAGAATTTTCAGAAGAAACAGTACCACATATAATTCCTGAAAGACTTGCTAGTATTGCAAAAAAATATTAAATTTGTTTTTTAATAATTTCAGAATATTTTGATATCAATTCTTTTAATCTTTTTTTATTCTTTGCTTCTACACATAAATTTACTTCAGGTAGTGTGTTACTTGTTCTTATGAGAACCCATTCTATATCGTTTAATTTTATTTTGAAACCATCCATTATGTCTATAGAATTTGGATATTTTTCCCTTAATTTTTCCACAACTTTTATTTTGTTTTCATCTGTTTTAGCATTTATGTACAAACTTTCGATAGGATGAAATTTTATTTCTTTAATTAATTCATCAAATTTCCTGTTTGTTTCTTTAAGGATTTTAGAGAGATATAAAGTTGAGAGAATACCATCTGAAAAGGGGTAAATTTCATTAAAATAAAAATGAGAGCTTTCTTCTCCGGCAAATAGAGCATTTTCTTCTACAATTTTTTCTTCTATGAAACTATGGCCAATCCTAAACCAAATAAGTTTTCCACCAAGATTTTTAGAAAAGTTTTCTAATTCACTAGCACAATTGAATGTTGCAACAATCTTCCCTTTTTTTATTTTTAATATATTTTTAATAAAAATTCCATTTATGATACTCGAGTCAACATATTTACCAGCAGAACTAATGAAAACAGATCTATCCGCATCACAATCAAAAGCAACACCAAAATCAGCTTTTTCTTTTTTAACAGTTTCTTTTGCAGTGTTTAAGAGTTCTCCCCAAGGCTCTAGTCTATGAAATCCATATAGACTTGCATCTGGTTTATCATGTAATGGTATTATATCCAATCCCATTTCTTTAAAAATTTCAATGGCTTTTACACCAGCACCACCTAAAAAATCAACAACAATTTTTCCATTAACATTCCCAATTTTATTTTTTAAAAAATTACTATATTCTTTTATTATGTTCTTCTCTTCTGTAACCTTTCCATTATTTCTAACAATGAATTTTTCTGAATTAAAAACATTTTCAAGAGTTTTCATTTCTTTAGTAAAACTAACACCATTTGGTTTAAATATTTTAAATCCATTCCATTCCACAGGATTATGACTTGCAGTTATATGACAACCAAATATTTTATTTTTCCAAGCAAAAAAATAGGCAATGGGATTTGGGGCCATTCCCAAAGAGATTACATTACAACCAGTAGAAACTAAACCAGAAACAAAATTTTTTAATATAATGGGAGAAGAGGGTCTTGTATCATAACCAATACAAACTTTTTCTTTTCCCTTTAATAAAGTTCCTAGAGCTTTACCTATTTTTAATGCCACTTCATCAGTAAGATCTTTTCCATAAATTCCACGTATGTCATAAGCCCTAAAAATACTCATAAATATAATTAACTTATCTTAATTATAATTATGCGTGGCATAACAGCAGCTTTCCAATTTTTGATAATTATAATGATTTTAACATCAATAGCCACTCTTTTTTGGTTTTTTGCTTCAGGAACAATTGAGGAATTAACAACATCTGGAACTGAAAGAACCGAAAGAACAAGAGAGATTCTTTCTAGTTGCATGATAGTAGAGTCTGTTTATGAAAACAAAATCTTTATAAAAAATTGTGGTGAAGGAATAATAGTTAATGATAGTTTAAATGTTTATTTAGATGATGAGCCCCTTGAATTTAATATGACTCCTGAAACTGTAAGAAAAGGTGAAATAGGAACTATAACAGCTGACATATTAGGACTAGGTAGAGGAGACCATGATATAAAAATATCTAATCCAAGCTTACAAATTATCCAGAAGGTGGAAGCCATTTTACCAGATTCTGCTGTTTTAGTTTTAGATTTTGATGAAGGTTCAGGAACAATGGCTTATGACAAATCTGGATATAGGAATGATGGAACTTTAATAAATATGGAACCTGAAGATTGGGTTAATGGTAAATTTGGGAAAGCTTTAGAGTTTGACGGAACTAATGAATATGTTGAAATTCTTGATTCAGAAAGTCTACATTACACAGAGTTTACTTCATGCGCATTGTTTAAACTGAATTCTTATATCAACTATGCTTCAATTGTATCTCGAAACAGACCACATTTAATGAGGTTTTGTGAAAGACCAGGTGACATGTACACTTATGTTTACTATAATGATGTCATTTATAATAACACGAAATGGGATACTAATTTAGAGCTTAACAAATGGTATTATGCCTGTTTTAGTTTCAAAAGACCAACATTTTATTTTTACATAAATGATAATCTTTTTGGCAACGGAGCATTTGATTACGATCTTATGCAAGACTTTGGGCCTGTTACTGTTGGTGGAATATGGGATCATTATTTCAACGGGGTAATAGATTCAGTAAGAATTTATAATAAAGCCCTAACTCCAGAAGAAATTTTTGTTTTAAAAATGAAATAATCATTCTTTATGAGAATGTAAAACCATAACATGAACCTTTGACATATCTTCTATGCTGTATTTAATTCCCTCTCTACCTACTCCAGAGCTTTCGTCCCCACCAAATGGAAATACACCTAAACCATGAGTTGGATGAGCATTTATATGAACAGAACCAGCTTCAATTCTTTGACCTGCATCAAGTGCTTTATCAATGTCTTGTGTAAATATACAAGCATCCAAACCATATTCAGATTCATTTGCTAGTTCGATTGCCTCTTCATAATCTTTAACCCTTATAATTGTAACAACAGGTCCAAATGTTTCTTCCCAAGCAATTCTCATATCTCTGTTAATAAAATCTAGAACTGTTGGTTCAAAATATCCATGATCATATTTTTTCCCACCATGTAAAAGTTTTGCACCTTTTTTAACAGCATCATTAACTAATTCTTCAACTTTTTTGGCAGCAACTTCATTTATCAAAGGTCCAACAACAGTTTCTGGGTCTCCGGGATTTCCAAGTTTCCATTTTTTAACTTCTTCTAACATGGCATTAACAAATTTATCAGCTATTGATTCTACAACTAAAACCCTGCTTATTGAATCACATCTTTGGCCTGAGAACTTTAAAGAACCAATTGCAACTTCTTTAACAGCTATATCAAAATTACAATCTTCTAAAACAATTGCTGGTGCTTTTCCTCCTAATTCTAAATGTAGTTTTTTCATTCCAGCAATAGATGCTATGTGTTTTCCAACTGCACTACTTCCTGTGAATGAAATCATATCAATCTTAGGGTGAGAACACAAGTAATCCCCTATTTCTGAGCTTGATCCTGTGACTATATTTACTACACCATTTGGTAAACCAGCTTCTTGCATAATTTTTCCAAACATTAACAAACATATAGGATCAGCACTTGCAGGTTTAACTACAATTGAATTTCCAGCTGCTATTCCAGGAGATATTTTTGCAATCCCTGTAAACAAAGGATAATTAAATGGTGTTATTGCTAATAAAACACCTAAAGGCTGTCTAATAACCATTCCCATTGAATCTTTTTTACCCGCAATATCACCTTTTATTAGTTCTCCTCTTATTTCCTTTGCCTCATCAGACGCGTAATGTAGTCTTCCTATTGAAGCATGAAGTTCTCCTTCAGCTAGTTTTCTTGTTTTTCCAGATTCTTTCATAATTATGTCTATGAATTCTTCTTTGTGTTGTTCTAATAAATTTCCCATTTTATCTAAAATATCTCCCCTTTCAGAGGCATTCATGTTTGCTATTTTTGATTTTGCTTTAAAAGCAGCTTTAACGGCCTTTTCAGCATCTTTTTTACTAGCTTTCTGAACCTCTGCTATTAAAGAACCGTCAGCAGGATTTTTAATTTCAAAGGTTTTTTTATTAGAAGATTCTTTCCATTTTCCATTAATTAGAATTTTGTAAACAGTTTTATTTTCCTTAACAAATCTTATTGAATCAAACATTTTTCTCTAATAAGAATACTCTATACTTTAATATATTTGTATTGCTCTAGTAATGGATTCGCAGGTTCAAATCCTGCCCTCCGCACTAATAAGAATTTAAATCTTATCTGTTATATTTTAATTTTGTGATTTCATGGCTATCCTTTCAAATGTCGACATAGAAGAAGAAATAGATTCAGGCAGAATTATCATAGAGCCGAGACCTACAAATATAGGACCAATATCTGTAGATTTAACTGTAGATGAAATCTTAGAGCTAGAGATGAAATATCCTAAAGAAGTATTCGAAGACTTGTATAATCTTGGATGTTATACACTCAAGGATCTTGCTGATCTTGTTTGTTGGAAAACCAAGCGTCCAGATGCTTTGGATGACGGATACTTGCTAAGAAAATATCGGTGGTATATGGTAAAACACCATGAAAAGATTCAGTCTGAACCTTTCGAGTCTAGACTAGTGAAAAGAAGTTCAGCAGCAAGAAGAGGTATATTTCAATTAGCTGAATCGATTGAAGATAAAACACCTACAGAAGTCATAGTTCCTTTCATTTCAAATGTTGTAAAAAAAGGAGAAAGCATAACACAGCTTGTTTTTAAAGAACCTGACACTATACCTTTAACAGCTGAAGAATTTAATCGCTTAAGCAGAGATGATTTTGGATACTTTGATGAGCATGATCAAATAAAGCCAGACATGCTTCTCGTGACGGCTCCAGGAATTACCGAAAAAAAACTCCATAGAATTATGAAAATAGAAGAAGCAAGACTAGGTCTCACAATAGATCCAGTGGTGAAATATTTCAACGATTCGGAAGATAAGAATGGAATTTTATATTCCAAGAATAATTTTTTAGAGATAAATTTGTGTGATAGATCCGTTCCAACATTTGGAGGACATATAAAATATTTTACTCTAGCAAAGAGCATTGAAAAAATACACATCGGAAACAAATATGTTGGAGAGCTCACACGTGCTGTTCCAACACCTCTCTTTCAACCAGTCGACTGGAGCGATGCTTTGGTGCAAATGCTTAAAGGGCAATATATTCATGCAACAGTCACGAACTGTTCTGCGCCTTTTATCCAACCAGGCTCTAATGGTCATGTTGTTTTTGAGATACCCCAGGGATCTGCACTACAACCTTATATTAACATGTCTCTCACGCTTACACCAGTCAGAACTCCTGGGATGCCATATAGTAATAGGTTAAACAAAACAGGAGAAATAATTTTACCATAATTTAAATTCTATTTTTATAATCTTTACAATCATTTTAATGTTACTGCTCTTAATCTCGAGTCTGTAGCAGGCTCCGCACCTCCTTAAGAAATCTTTATATTAAACCTTTACAATTTGTAATGTATGAAAATTACGCTAAGCGTTATTAAAGCTGATATAGGAGGATATGTTGGACATTCTTCAAGTCATCCAGAAATTCTTGAAATGGCAAGAAACATTCTTCAAGATGAGAAAAACAAAGGTTTTATTATTGATTTTTATGTGACAGCTTGCGGAGATGATTTACAACTAATAATGACTCATCAGCATGGTGTTGATAATAAAGATGTACATGCTATGGCTTGGAATGTTTTCAAAAAATGCACAGAAAAAGCAAAAGAACTAAAACTTTATGGAGCTGGTCAAGATTTGTTAAAAGACACTTTCTCAGGAAATCTAAAAGGAATGGGACCAGGTGTTGCGGAGTTGGAATTCGAAGAAAGAAAATCAGAACCAGTTATTATTTTTATGGCAGACAAAACAGAACCAGGAGCATGGAACATTCCTTTATACAAAATGTTTGCAGATCCATTCTCAACAGCAGGTCTAGTTATTGATTCCAATATGCACGGAGGATTTACTTTTGAAGTTCATGATGTTATAAAAAATAAGAAAGTTGAATTAAAATGTCCTGAAGAGATTTATGATTTATTAGCATTGATCGGACAACCTGGAAGATATGTTATAAAACATGTTTGCAGAACTTCGGATAAATTATATGCAGTTTCCACATCTACAAGTAGATTGAGTTTAATTGCAGGAAAATATGTTGGAAAAGATGATCCAGTTATGTTTGTAAGAGCACAACATGGCTTACCAGCAGTAGGAGAAGTTTTAGAAGCATTTGCACACCCATGGATTGTTGCTGGTTGGATGAGAGGAAGTCATCATGGTCCATTCATGCCTGTGGCTGTTGAAGATGCCACACCATCAAGATTTGATGGACCACCTAGAGTTATGGCATTAGGTTTTCAATTAGCTAATGGAATGTTAGGTACACCAAGAGATATGCTCAAAGACAAATCATTTGACAAAGCTAGATGGGAAGCATTAAAAATTGCAGATATTCTAAGAAGACAAGGACCATTTGAACCACACAGACTAGGAGCAGATGAAATGGAATACACAACATTACCCGCAGTAAAAGAAAAACTAAAAAATAGATTCAAGGATATATAATGTTAAAGCCCCCTATTTTAATAATTAATTTGAAAGGATATGAGCAAGTTCTTGGAGAAAACCCTATGAAGTTTGCACAAATTGCTAAAAAATTAACAGATAAACACAAAGTAAATATTTTAATTGCTCCTCCCGCTCCTTTATTAAATGAAGTTGCTGAAATAACTCTAACAGTTTCTCAACATATAGATCCTTATGAACCTGGAGCTCACACAGGAGCTTTACTTGCCAAAGAAGTAAAAAAATTAGGAGCAATTGGTTCTTTAATAAATCATTCTGAAAAAAGAATTCCTCATGAAGACATTAAGAAATGTGTTGATTTATGTAAAGAATATGATTTAGTATCAATTGTTTGCGCAAAAGATATTGAAGAAGCAAAGAAATTAGCAGAATTCAAACCAGATTTTATTGCAGTTGAACCGCCAGAATTAATAGGAGGAGACATTTCTGTTTCAACTGCCAAACCAGAAATAATTAAAAATTCTGTTAATTCTGTTAAGAAAATTTCTCCAAGAACTTATGTTCTTTGTGGAGCTGGAATCAAAACAAGAGAAGATGTTAAAAAAGCACTTGAGCTTGGAGCAAAAGGAGTTATTTTAGCATCAGGAGTTGTTAAAGCAGGAAACGTTGAGAAAGCTATGGAAGAATTAATAATGGGTATGTTATGAAATTTANNAATATTAAAGGTCATGAAAACGATATTAATGAGGTTCTAATTGACTTGCCTGTTAAAAAAACTGGTTTAAAGAAAATTATTCTTTGCATGAATTTTCTATATCCTGGAAAGGTTAATTCTGAGTTTAAAATGACCAGAGGTCATAAGCATAATGCTGAAGAACTTTATATTTTTTTGAAAGGTAGAGGACATATAATTGTTGATAAGAAGAGAATTAATATTAAAAAAGGAGACATAGTTACTGTTCCTATTAACAAGTATCATAGAGTTGTTAATACTGGAAGAGGTAAGTTAGCATTTCTTACAATATTTGAAAAATATAGTCATGGACATCTGAAAAAATATTAATAGTGTTTTTTACTGCCGTGGGGGTAAATTTTCTTTTTCTACAATTTATTCCATATTATTATTATGACTATTAACTGGTGATAAATTATGCGAACAGAAAGACAAATAATTAGAAAGGATTTAAAAGCTAACATGGAAGAAATATTTTTAAGAAACATATTAAGAGGACCTGTACATGGTTACAAGCTTATTATTGAGCTTAAACAAGATTATGGGATTCCTTTTGGTCCTTCTGAAGTTTATCCATTATTACATGAGTTAGAAGAAAAAGGTTATGTTAGTTCAAGAAGAGAATATCCTGATAATGACAGACCTAGAAGAGTATATTATTCTGTTCCTGTTAAAACTGCTGGAAGATTGAAAAAAATAATAGACATTAAAAACCAAAATAGAAGAGCAATAAATAGAAAATCCAACGAATCTCTAACTGTTCAATTATGTGAGCCTCTGGTTATAAGGTAATAATCTTCTATTTTTTAAATCTTTCTAAAGCCATGTTATGAGATTGAATATAGCTATTAACTAAATTTTTCCAGTCAGCTAAAGCGGCCAAGTCTTTTGCTATAGCTTTCTTAGGTATTCTTTCTTTTCTGTTCATTGTAACAACATTCCATAACATTTCATACAATTTTTCAACAACTTCTTCACGAATTTTTCCATCCCTCCCCAAGACCATTATTCCGGGTTTTTTGCTTTGATCGGAATTTTCTCTAATAAATATTCCAAAACCAGCAAAATCAGATGTTATTGATAAAACTCCATTTGCAGCACATTCTAAAGGAGTGTATCCCCAGGGTTCATAATATGATGGAAAGACACCTAAATGACATCCTTGAACAGCTTGTTCATAATTCAAACTTAATAGTCTATCTGTTGTAGATAAATAAGAAGGATAGAAAATAACCCTAACTTTATCATCAATTTTATTCAAAAGATTATTTTTCTTAAAAGCATTTACAATTAAATCATCTTTATCAACAATATAAGCAGAAAGCGGAGGATTTCCTTTTCTCTTAAAAGCAGATATTTTTCTTTTACACTCTTCTAAAAATTCTTTTCTAAATATAACTTTCATTTTTGGCATTCTGCCTTTTGTAAGTAAATCTAAAATTTTTTCTTCTATAAATGGCAATTCATCAATTACAGTTTCCCTCATATCATCAAATAATTGAGTACTTTCCATCAGTTCTATATTTTCCCTTGCGTCTGACCTGGGAACAAAGAAAAAAACAAAAACATTTTTCTTAACTTTTTCTTTTTTCATTTTTTCATTAAGTTTTCCTAAAGATTCTATGAATATATCATAACCTTTATTTCTGAATTCGTATCTTCCTGATGTAAAGAAAAACATTGCATCCCAAAGATCTGTTTTATAATAAGGATTGAAATAAGCACTTAGGAAGTTTTTAATTTTTGCTCTATATTTTCTATGCAATAAAACAAAATCTTCCATTGTTGGGAATTTATCAATATCCAAACCATTTGGCAATATTATATCAGGTCTTTTTCCTAGTATGTAATTTGCTTCTCTAGCTGTTATTTCAGATGTTGTTGAAAAAACATTACAGTTTTCAGCACAAACTTTTTCCATTTGATGTTTTGCCTGAACACCATATTTATAAGATCTTTTTGGGTTTATTGAAATGTTTTTATTAAGCGCTTCATCAACTTCTTTGTACAAATCATCTCCCCAACCAGCTATTGTTCTTCCCAACATTGTTGCATGTGTTGTAAAAACAGTGGGAATATTATTTTTTAAGTATAATAAAGCAGCTCCAGACAACCATTCATGAAAATGAGCAACAATTTTTTTATTTTCAAAACAAGGAATCATTTTTTCTATAAGCATTCCAACTGTGGTTGCCCAAGCAACAGGCTCATCAAAATCAAACTTAGTTTCCCAAGAATCAATCTTATAATTTTTCCATAGCTCTTTTTTTATATCATTAACTTTTTCTAATAAATCATCAAATTCAACTAGTATTACATTTGGTTTTCCTTCAACGAGCCACTGTCTGTAATGGCATTTAATTCCTTTTTTATTTAAACCAGAAAAAACTTTTTCACAAAATTTTGGGGGTTTTTGTTTTATTGTTTCTAAAATAGCTCTTTCAGGATAGTAAGGACCTATAGCAAAGTAATTCTTTTTATAAGTTTCAACCATTCTTGCAGCCTTTGACTCAAGAACAGCATATATTCCACCGACTTTATTACATACTTCAAAAGCTACTTCAAACAAAACATCTGCTTGTGCTTTCATATTACAACCTCATACCATTATTTATTCAATTTCTTAAATAATCATCACAAAAATGTGACCATAATTGTATAGGATTTTTAACAGGAACAAGATTATTAGTATTTTTAAACGGATAAGGATTTTTGCCTTCAGGTAGGGAAAACAATTCATTGCAGTAAAATATTGCACTCTCGTTCATTTGGTGTTCTAAATTGCTTTCTAGAATTTCTTTTATTAAATCTACTTTGCCTATTATTTTCAAATACTTAATAAGATATGGTGTGTCTCTAGGCCAAACAACTGCTCCATGATATTGTTGGTCATTGTAATATATTCTATCTTTTATGTTTCTGCACAAAATACCAAATATTTTTCCATTATTTTTAACCAACAATTTCTGAACATAAGACCACATTTTTTCCAAATCATTTTTATTAAAAATATGTTTGTGTAATAAAACAACAGAAACCAGTGCCATTGAAGTTTCAGTGGGGTCTTTTTTATCGTTAATTACTATGGAATACAGGAAACTATTGTTCTGGAAAACTTTCTTGTATTTTTCCACAGCTTTCTTATAAAAATTTCCGATATTCTTTCCCANNTTTCCCAATATTTCTCCTACTTTCAAAGCTCTGATAAACATTGCATTTATTTCAGGCAATAAGGCCGGTTTACATATTTCCTCTAGATTTTCTTTTTTAATCCATTCTTTTGGAATTCTGGTAGATATCATTTTTCCCATAAAAGGAACTCTAGAATCAGTCCAAGAGTGCCATGGCATAGAGTATAACATGTAATTTTGAATTACAGGAGGACCATCAATTTCTATTTTATTTTCAGAAAATCTCTTAAAAAGCAGATTAAAGCTATCTAACATTCTTTTTTCAATTGTTTTATTTTTAAAATGTTTTAGATATTTTTCAGCCAAAATAAAGAATAGTAGGCTTGTATCAACTGAATTATAATCATTCTTGAAATTTGGGAACCTCCCAGTTTTTCTATCTTGTTGTTTCATTATCCACATTATTATTTCATTTATTTTTTTATTATCTAATTTAACAAAAGTTTGGAAATTGTTGACTAAAGTTTCTAACAAATCTCTTAGCCAAATTTGTCTAAACCAGAAATCCCCAGCTTCAGGGACTACTATGTTATTTTCTAAAATACCAAAACTGTTTAATGAAATTATTCTTGCTAGTAATTCTTTGTTGCAGTTAAATTTATCAGATATTTGTTTGACATATAATTTTTCTTCGTTTTCATCAAAGTCCATATTTTTTCTGTTACAGTTTATTAACAAAGAAACTTTTTCATTCCCAGAAATTATTTTATGTATCTCCCCAACAAATACGGGTCTAGCCTGCTCTGAAATAAATCTTACACCATTATCAGTACTTTGTCTAAAACCACTACCTAGCTTATATTTCCAGTTTAAGATTTCCTTTCCAGCTAAAACACTGCTTTTATTAACAAAAAAAGAGATCTTGTTTTTTCCAACTGATGCAATTAAATAATGCTTTTCAGCTTTAGTTTTTATTTGTTCTGGTGTCGAGTCTGAAAAAATACTTCTAATATCAACTAAAGGTTTGATTATCAGTTCTTTTAAAAATGGATTTCTAATATCAAATATGATTTTTGCTGTTATACCTTCTCTCATATCTTTAGACAAGTGATAAGAAACATCAACATCAATTCCATTTCCCGAATATTGATAAATACATTTCCAAGGAAAAACTATTACGTTTTTAGGTTCTAGATGAACTCCTTTTATTCCAAAAAATATGGCATCCAAGAATTTCCAATATTTTTCATTAACAAAAGTGCACAAACCTTGGAATCTATAATCCCTGTTAGGTGCGATTAAATTTCCATGTCTTACAGAAAAAATAGATTGTGACCAAGTTGCTTGAGGTCTTTTTAGAACAGTAAAAAGATTTCTAGCATAACCCCAATCAGGATTTTCTATGGGTTGATATTCCCATTTTAAATCATCTATTTTCATTTAAACCCAGTTTTCTTTTTTAGATCTTGTAGAATATTCATGTAATTAACAAATGCATCATAAGGAGAGCTATAAGGATTAAAATATTTGTGAACATCACCATCAGCAAACCATTTAGTACACATATAGTAAAAATGGTCAGATGTTTGAAGCAATCTCCATTGATGTAATAATTCTGGATTTTTCTTAACATATTTTTCAAGTTTTGCCATTTGTTCAAAAGCGAGTTTTTGCATTTCGTTTTCAAGCCAAGCTGAAAGGTCCCTTTGAACGTCTGCCCAAGAAATAGTATGTGGAACATCTACTATTCCAACAGTTTTGTAAGACTGAATAATTTCAGAGGGTGTTTTAAAATCAAGAGTTGGATATTTGAAAACTTCAGATGGTAAGTATTTTAAGAAATTGAATATTCCTGTATCTTCCCACTGATGTTCACCAAATGTTTCATAATCAATAAATACGTTAACACATTTACCTTCACATTTTGATAACCATATTGCATATTTGTCAGCAGTTAATGGGTATTCTTCCCACCACCTGGCAGAAAATCTAAAACCAATATCATCACTCAATTTGTAATTTCTTAATAAAGCCACAATTTTTTTACAACCATTAGGATGATATAAGTAGTTGGGAGATCTCCATCCAAGAATGCTTTCATGGCCTTCTGTTATTATTCCTTTATAGCCTATTTTCTCAATCAATTTAGCAATGTTGTTTGAATACATTGCTTCTGTATTTCTAAAAACCTTTGGTTTTTGATTAAATAATTCCAATATCATTTTTTTGTGAAGTTCTATCTGTTCCTTGAACTCTTTTATAGAAAATAAAACTGCCAAAGAGTGATAATAAGTTTCACTTAAAAATTCAACATTTCCTGTTTTGGCTAATTCCTTAAATGATTCTATGACTTCTGGTGCGTATTTTTTACACTGCTCCACAAAAACTCCAGTTAAACTAAATGCAATTTTGAATTTTCCATCATATTCATTTATTAAATCTAAAAGAAGTTTGTTAGTTGGCAAATAACATTTTCTTGCAACTCTTTCAAGATATGCTTTATTTTTTCCTTCGTCAAAATAAGGAGAATTTTCAGTAAACACTGAAAATCTATTTAACCTAACTGGTTGATGAACTTGAAAATAAAAACAAAGAGATGTCATACAGCTCTCCTATAAACTGATATTGTATTTTCAGCTACCCTGTCCCATCCAAAACTTCTTATTTCTTTGTAAGAGTTTTTTCTCATACATTCTCCTAAGACAGGATATTTTAATAAACATATTATTTTATTGGCCATTTCATACGTATCCCAAAAATCTACTTTAAAACAATGCAAAATTTTTTCTGCAACACCAGCATTTTTAGAAACAATAACAGGAGTTCCAGATGCAATTGCTTCTAATGCTGTAATTCCAAATGGTTCTGCCACTGAAGGCATTACATAAACATCGGCCATGGCATAAGCTTGTAAAAGTTCTTCCTCGGGTAAAAATCCAGTAAAAATAACATTATCCATAATTCCCAGTCCAATAGCAATTCTAATTAGTTCTGGCATTTGTTCTCCCTGACCACCAATTATAAACATAACATCTTTCCTCTTTTCTAAAACCTTTTTGGCTGTGTGTAAAAAGAAATAAGGCCCTTTTTGATTAGTTAATCTTCCTAAGAAAAGAACAATACCTTTATTATTCTTTTTAATTAATCCAAAATATTTTGATGGATCTATACCATTGTATATTACTATGATTTTTTCATCTTCAGCACCATATCTTTCTATTAATTGTTTTTTCATTCCCCTACTAACAGTTATAACAATATCAGCTTTTTGAATCCCTCTTTTTTCAACATCAACTATAAATCTCATAGGATAGATTTTAGCTGTTCTATCATATTCTGTTGAGTGAACAGTAAAGACTAAAGGCTTTCCTGTTATTTTTTTAAGTTCGATTCCAGCATCTATTGTCATCCAATCATGACAATGAATAACATCAAATTTCTTATTTTTGGCTATTTCAACACATCTTTTATTAAAGGCTCTAACTTCTTCAAAGAAGTTCCAACCATAACCTTTTTCAAATTTATCACCTGGTTTTGTTGTATTATAAGGATTTAGAGCAACAGAACCCACTTCTATTATTTCTACATTAGGTATGTTATGTTTTACATTACCCGTTCTTTTTGGAATTAATAGAAGAACCTTAATACCTTTTTTACTTAGATTTTTAACAAGTTCATAACAATGGGTACCAAGTCCTCCGGTTTTGGACGGCGGGAACTCCCACCCGATCATCAGAACCTTCATTTTACATCATCTTTAAATATTAAGATATTTTATAGTTTTATACGTAGTGTATATAGTATACTTAATATTAATATTAACATACCTTAAATTTAACGTTTTTATTAAAATGGTGTAAAAATGTCAAAAAATGTATCAAATGAAAAGGCTTTTTGGTTTTGTACTGGTATGGGTTTTACAGGAAAGGTTGCTCACAATCTTTCTGAGTTTTCAGAATGCCTAAAAACAGTGCCCACAGAGAGCTTAGAATTTCACTTAAGAGACGATAAAAATGATTTTGAGATTTGGTTAAAAGAAGTAATGGAAAAACCCAAGTTTGCCGCTAGCATGAAAAGAATAAAAAAGAAGGGCATAAAAGGAGATGTTTTAAGAGCTTCTGTAAACAGGTTGGCCAAGAAGATTGATAAGTCAGCCTAAAATCTTAATTGCTTGGATAGCAGCAAAACCATCTCCAATTCCTGTTAAAACTTTGGGAAATTTATTTATTAAGCAAGGTACCAAACAAAAATTATATTCTTCTATTTTACTTTTAACAGGTTCATATGTTGTTGGTAATGTCTTAGCAACTTTTAATTTCAAATTACCAAAGGTTCTTGCTGCAGCAAAAAGACAAGCAGTTATTAAAGCCCTATACTCTTTTATTAATTCATATTTGGAAATAGAGAAAACAAACTCGGGAGTATGAACACAAACCCTGTCTATATTATATTCTTTAATGGCATTCAGAGCAGCTTCCATTAAATCATCTTTTTCTTCAGATGCTGCATTCAAATAAGTTGTGCATTCCTTTTCATTTAATCCCCAAGATTCTGAACATTCAATTTCTGAGAATTTTTCCATAGCATATTTCATAGATTCTTTACAACCTAAACCAAATTCTAAATGGGTTTTAGGTCTTTTTTCCTTTAACAAATCTAAAATTTCATCTGTTTTATTTTTATGTTCAGGCAATAACAAATGAGCATATGCAAGAACCAACACATCTATGTTATTTGGGTCTGATATAAATTTTAGAAAATCATAATCAAAAATTCCTTGAGTTGTCATTGGATCCCATGCTAAGATATGTCTTGAATTTTCAAGCTCAATAATTATATGATCATAGTCATAATCCATTAATCTTACTACTTCTTTAGGTTTTTTCAATTTATTATTTGAAACAACTCTAAAATCAGGAGAACTTTCCATTAGTTTTTTAGATCTTGTAGGGTAAGACACAACAGGAACCAAACCTGAAAGAAATAACATGTTTCCCATGTTATATCCATTGCCACCAATTCTAAATTCTCTTTCAGATAATAACAAATCTAATTTTTTATAAAGACTTTCAGATATTAAGAACT
>JABAOH010137329.1_pt1 | contig 18952 bp, 20 predicted proteins | sample 7062181 | NCBI WGS metagenome assembly JABAOH01 (sample SAMN14538630, study PRJNA623070) | marine sediment metagenome | biome: marine biome [ENVO:00000428]; feature: marine pelagic biome [ENVO:01000023]; material: deep marine sediment [ENVO:00002113]; isolation source: pool of 5 deep marine... | reverse complement strand
GCAACTACGGCCCGTTTCGTGCCCGCATGATCGATGACAGCCTGCGCGGGGTCGACGGACTGACCGTCGGCATCGTCGGGTTCGGCAATATCGGCCGTGTCGTCGCCCGGGCCTTTCACGGCCTGGGCTCAGACATCGTGTATTACGATCCGGTCGCGCCGGATCCCAAGGCGGCCGTGGCGCTGCAGGCGAAACCGGTGGCGCTGAACGCCCTGCTGGCGGCGGCGGACGTGGTGACCCTGCACGTGCCCCTGTTGCCGAAAACAAGTGGCCTGATCGGACGATCCGAGCTGGCGCGGATGAAGCCCGACGCGATCCTCGTCAACGCGGCGCGCGGCGGCGTGGTCGACGAGGCGGCGCTGGCCGAGGCGCTGTCGGCGGGGCGGCTCGGGGGCGCCGCCGTCGACGTCTACGAGAGCGAGCCGCCCCCCGCCACCGGCCCGCTTTTGCAGCTTTCGGGCGAGGCGGCACGCCGCGTGCTGCTCACGCCGCACATCGCCGGGGTGACGCGGCAGTCCTGGGCCAGGCTCTTTCGATCGGCCTGGGACAACGTGGAGCGGGTCGTTCTTAAAGGAGAAGCTCCGCGCTATCGGGTCTATTGAGCAGGTGGGCCTTCCGGCACCCTCGTCAACCCGTCAGGTAGCCGGAGAACAGCAGGAACAGGACGACCGCAAGCACGACCAGGAAAACGGCAAGTCCGTGCTTTCTGACGGCGTTCCAGCCTCTCCACTGTGCCATGGCGGGCTCCCTTGGACGCGTCATGCTGTCGTGTCGGCGCCGCGCACCGCGTCCATCAGCGCGCTGACTTCGGCGTCGGCGACCTGCGGGAAGTGCGCGTAGAACATGCTGATGGCCCAGAATGCGGCCGGCGTGGCCAGGCAGATGACCTCGTCGGCATCATCGCGCAGGCGCTCGATCGTGTCGGGCGGCGCGACCGGAGCCGCCAGCACCAGATGCGCCGGCGCGGCCCGGCGCACCGCGTGCAGGGCCGCCCGCACCGTTGCGCCGGTGGCGATTCCGTCGTCGACGATCAGCGCGGTCCGGCCCTTGACCGCAACGCGCGGCCGATCGCCGAGCCAGAGCTCTCGCCGGCGCTTGATTTCCTTCAGCTGGCGCGCCTCCTCCCGCGCGATGTAGTCGTCGCTGACGCGCAGCATCGCCTTGACGTCCTCGTTGACAACGAGCTCCGGCCGCGCGCCGTCCACGACGGCACCGAGCGCCAACTCCGGCTGGCCCGGCGCGCCGATCTTGCGCACGAGGATAAGATCCATGGGCGCGTCCAGCGCCGCCGCCACCTCGCGCCCGATCGGGACGCCGCCGCGCGGTAGCGCCAGCACCACCGGGTTCTTCGATTTGAATCGCTTCAACCTTTCGGCAAGCTGCCGGCCGGCATCCGCCCGGTCGGCGAACATGGCGGGGCTCATTCGGGTCCTCCGTTGCGCGATGGCAGGTGTTCAACGAACCAGTCGCGGGCCAGTTCGATCACCTTGTCCAAGGTGCCGGGCTCCTCGAACAGGTGCGTCGCCCCCGGCACCACCGACAGGCGCGCCGGGCAGCGCAGCTGCGCGAGGGCGAGCCGGTTGAGGTCGAGCACCGCGTGATCTGCGCCGCCCACGATCAGCAGTGTCGGTGCACGGACCCGGGTAAGGGCCGCCCCGGCGAGGTCCGGCCGGCCGCCGCGCGAAACCACGGCGGCGATCTCGCGGTCGCTCATCGCCGCGGCCACCAGCGCTGCGGCGGCGCCCGTGCTGGCGCCGAAAAAGCCAAGCGGCAGGGCTGCGGTGCCGGCCTCGCCGGCGACCCACTCGTGTGCCGCCAGCAGCCGCTCCGCCAGCAGTGGAATGTCGAAGACGCGGGCCCGGTCCGCGGCTTCCGATTCGGTCAAGAGGTCGAACAGCAGGGTTGCAAGACCGGCCGCCTGAAGGGCCGCGGCGACATGGGTGTTGCGGGGGCTGAAGCGGCTGCTGCCGCTGCCATGGGCGAACAGCACGATGCCCCGCGCCGGCTCGGGCAGGGACAACAGCCCCTCGAGGCCGAGCGGCGCGATCCGCACCGCGCGCGGGTCCAGTCGCGGCCTGCTGCCGGCATCGGCGGGCGCCGCAGGGATCGTGCCTTGGTTGTTCGCTTGCCGTGTCATGGACTGCGGTCCGTTCACGCGAAACCGGGTCAGTCCGAACCTGTGCCCGGGTACTATCCGCCCCCCGGCCGCGCGCCTCATTGATCCAGGTCAACCTGTTGCGAACGCCGGACGTGGCACTATGCGGGTTGTCGGTTCCATACCGGGCCGAGGGTGGCAAAGAGGCAGGCAGCCGGAACCATCGCATGACCAAGCAACGCCGTCGGACAGCAGCAACGCAGGGCCTCGCAACGCCGGAGATCGGGTTCGCCGAGAAGGTCGCCTTTCTCAGCAGGGCCGGGGCCTTTCCCGGCGAAGTCGGCCCGGTGCGGGTCGTCGAGACGCACATGTCTGTCGTCTTCCTGACCGAGCGTTACGCTCACAAGCTGAAGAAGCCGGTCCACTACGAGTTCCTCGATTTCCGCACCCTGGCCGCGCGGCGCCGCAGCTGCCGCGAAGAGGTCCGCCTGAACCGGCGCCTGGCGCCGCGCGTCTACATCGCGGCGGTGCCGCTCACCGTCGATGCGGCTGGGGCGCTGCAGCTCGATGGGGACGGCGAGCCCGTCGACTGGCTCGTGCGCATGCATCGGCTGCCGGCCGAACGTATGCTCGACGCGGCGATCCGGTACGGCACCGCACAACCTGCCGAGCTGCAGGCGGTGGCCCGGCTGCTGGCCGATTTCTACCGGCACGCGGTCCCAGTCGCCGTCCCGCCGACCTTGTTCCGCCGCCGCCTGGCCGCTGCCATCCGGCAGAACCGCAGGGACCTGGGCGCCACCGAGTTCGACCTGCCGGCGCCACCGATCGCGACGGTGTGCACGACGCTGTTCCGAACGCTGGACGACGACATCGCGATGTTCGAACGGCGCGTGCGGCGCGGCTGCATCGTCGAGGGCCATGGCGACCTGCGGCCCGAGCACGTCTTCCTCGGCCCGGAGCCCGCGGTCATCGACTGCCTCGAGTTCAACCGCGAGTTCCGCACCGTCGACCGGGCGGACGAGCTCGCCTTCCTCGCGATGGAGTGCGAGCGGCTCGGCTCGGCGGATACCGGCACCGAAATCCTCGAGGCCTGCTGCCGCGTGCTGGGCGACAGCCCGCCGCCGCGGCTGATCGACTTCTACAAGGCGCACCGCGCGCTGCTGCGTGCCCGGCTCTCGATCTTCCATTTGCGCGACGACGACGTCGCCGAGCCCGACAAGTGGCGCCACCGCGCGCTGGACTACCTCGGTCTGGCCGAGGGCTACGCCCGCCGGCTGCGCTAGTCGTCGCCCGTCAGTGCGACCAGCGAGCCGCCGGCGTGGATACGGCCGATGGCCTCGGCGAACAGCGGCGCGGCGGAGAGGACCGTCAGGCGTTCCGCGACCAGCTCGGCGGGCAGGCGGAAGGCGGGGACGGTGTCGGTGACGGTGATGCTGTCGAACACCGGGTCCGCGACCGTCGCCGCGGCATCGCCGCTGAAGAGCCCGTGCGTCGCCACCGCGTGGACGGCGGTGGCGCCATGCTCCCGGCAGGCGCGGGCGCCGCGGGCCATGGTCGTTCCGGTGCTGATCAGATCGTCGACGATGAGCGCGGTGCGGCCGTCGACGTCGCCGACGAACGCCGCGCCGCTGACGACGCCGCGGCTGCGGTACTTCTCCATGAAGGCGCCGGCGACCTCCTTGCCGGTCGCCCGTGCGAGCAGCGTGCGCAGGCGGTCCGCGCGCTTGACGCCGCCGGCATCGGGCGAGACCACGCAGACCTCGCCGTCGAGCAGCGCCCGGAAATGCTCGACGAACAGCCGCGCCGCCTCGAGATGGTCGGTCGGGCAGCGGAAGGCGTTCTGGAAGGCGGCGAGGTTGTGCACGTCCACGGTCACCACCCGGTCGGCGCCGGCCGCCTCGAAGAGCTGGGCGACGTAGCGCGTCGCCACCGGATCGCGCGTCTTGGTCTTGCGGTCCTTGCGGGCGTAGCCGAGATAGGGGACGACCGCGGTGACCCGGTCCGCCGAGGCGTCCTTCAGCGCGCCGATGAAGAACAGGAGGCGCACCAGCTTGTCGTTGACGCTCTGAGTCTCGTCGCCGTGCAGCGACTGTATGACGAAGGCATCGCGACCGCGCACGCTCTCGCGCGGACGCGCCTTGTGCTCACCGTCCTCGAACTCGCGCTCCTCATGGGCGGCCAGGGTGATGCCGAGGGCGTCCGCCACCCCCTGCCCGAACTCTCGGGTCGCATGCAGCGCGAAGAGCGCAAGGTCCTGTCCGCCCATGGGTCGTCCCCCGTCCGCTGACTAAGGCCTGATTCCGGCCGTTCCGTCCATGACCCAGGTCAACCCGGCAAAGTTTGCCCGCCGCGGCGGACGGGCGCCGCGAGATGCTCCGGTATGCGTGGCGTGGCCCGGCGGCCATGATACGGATTGCAGGGTCCATCTTGAAGGACCGCACGGGACGACCGGAAGCACCCGGCGGGGAGGACGCGCGGAACGAGCCCATGCGTTAGGGCTTTCCGCGGGTTTCAGCGCCTGAATTCGGGCACGGGCGAGACGCAATGTGGCCGGTCAGGCGGCCTTGCGCGCGTTCCGCGGCGTGGCCGGCGCAGGCGTCCGCTCGGTTGCCGGTTCTGACGTTTTCGCGGCGGCGAGATCGGCGCTGCGGCCTGCGAGCCGGGCGCAGAGCCTGCGTGCGACGTCGGTGAACCTGGCGATCGCCCTGTGTGCGGCGAGGCTGCGCTGGAGGTGGCAGCGGGCGACATAATAGGCGATGTCGATGGAACCGTCGGCGTGGCGGCGGATCTCGGCGTTATTGCTCGCCATGTTGCGTCTCCTTCGTGTCTTTTGCAGTCGCTGCGCCTTTCGACGCAGCCATTCCCGCATGAACGAAGCTTAGGGCAGCGCGTCCCGTTTGGCTTTGAGGCGCCATTGATTTTCGTTTGAGAAACGCTTGATTTTCACGCTGCGGGCTTGCCCAACGCTTGCGGTCCGGGTCATAGTCGGCGAGAGGGTAAGAGGATGATCCTGCGGTTCGAGGATTGCGAACTCGATACAGACCGGTGTGAGATTCGACGGCACGGTCAGGATGTACACGTCGAACCCCAGGTTTTCGACCTGTTGTGTTTTCTCGTTGAACACCGCGACCGGATCGTCAGCAAGGACGAGCTGTTCGACGCGGTTTGGCAGGGCCGCATCGTTTCCGATGCCACCCTGAACAGCCGGATCAACGCCGCGCGCAAGGCGATCGGCGATAGCGGCGCCGAACAGCGCTTCATTCGCACCACGCCGCGACGCGGCTATCGCTTCGTCGGCAAACTCGACAAGGATGAAGACGCGCCGTCCGCGTCGTCGGGAATCCCGCTTCGCCAGAAGGTGCAGTTTTGCATGACGCCCGACGGCGTCCGCATTGCCTATGCGACACTTGGAGAGGGCGCGCTTCTGGTGAAGGCCGCCAATTGGCTCAACCACCTCGAGTACGATTGGGAAAGCGCGCTCTGGCGGTCGCGGCTGGAGCAGGTGGCCGCGGGCCGCCGCTTGGTTCGGTACGACGCGCGCGGGTGCGGTCTATCGGACTGGGACGTCGCGGACATCTCCTTCGACGGTTTTGTGCGCGATCTGGAGACGGTGGTCGATGCCCTCGAGCTGAAGCGGTTCGCGCTGTGGGGGCTTTCGCAGGGCTGCCCGGTTTCGATCGCCTATGCGGTGCGCCGCCCGGAGCGCGTCTCGCACCTCATCCTGCTCGGCGGATACGTCCAGGGCCGCAACCGGCGCAACGATCCGGCGGAGCTGGAAAAGGCAGCGGCATTGCGGTCGCTCATTCGCCACGGCTGGGGTGACGAACATTCGCCGCTGTTGCGCGCCCTGAGCACGACGATAATGCCTGGCGCGACGACCGAGCAGGTCCGCGCGCTGGCCGAAATGCAGCGGCGGTCGGCTACGGCGGACAATGCCATGCGGACCCGCGAGGCCTGCGATGACATCGACATCGTCCCGCTGCTGCCGCAGGTCGGCGTCCCGACCCTCGTCCTGCATTCCCGGCACGATGCCGTGGCGCCGTTCGAACAGGGACTCCTCATGGCGTCGTCGATTCCGGGCGCCCGGTTCGTGTCGCTGGACAGCGAAAATCACATCCCTCTGCCCGACGAGCCGGCATGGGAGCGTTTCGTCGCAGAACTGAACGCCTTCCTCGCCACCGCTTGAATCCGCGGCAAGCTATAGTCAGACCAGCCCGCCCCTTGTCAGCGGCAGCTCCTCCGGCATCTCGCCGGTCGCGGCGAAGATCGCGTTGGCGACGGCCGGGCCGATCGGCGGCACGCCGGGCTCGCCGACGCCGGTCGGCGGCTCGCCCGAGGGCACGATGTGGACCTCGACCTCCGGCATGTCGTCGATGCGCAGCGGCTCGTAAGTGTCGAAATTGTCCTGGTCCACTGCGCCGTCGGTCAGCGTGATCGCGTTGCGCAGGATATGGCCGAGGCCGTAGCCGATGCCGCCCTCCATCTGGGCGCGGATGTTGTCGGGGTTGACCGGCACGCCGCAATCGACGGCGCACCACACCTTCTCGACCCTGAAGGTGCCATTCGCCCGGCGCGAGACCTCGGCGATCTGGGCGACGTAGGAGTCGAACGATTTCTGCGTCGCGATGCCGCGCCAGCGGCCTTCCGCCAGGGGTGCGCCCCAGTTCGCCTTGTCCGCTGCCAACTTCAGGACCCCGGTCTTGCGGGCATCGCCCGCCAGCAGCTCCAGCCGGAATTCGAGCGGGTCGCGCCCGGCCGCCTTCGCCGCGCGGTCGATCATCGTCTCCATGGCATAGGCGGTGTGGGTGTGGCCGACCGAGCGCCACCACAGCACCGGCACCTTGACGCTGGTGTTGTGCACCTCGCCGCGGAAGTTGGGGATGGCGTAGGTCGCATCCTTGAGTCCCTCGACGGAGCTGTCATCGACGCCGTCATGCACGGCGAAGCTCTCGAAGGCGGTGCCCATCATCAGCGACTGGCCGACCACGCGGTGGTGCCAGCCGACCAGCCTGCCGTTCGCGTCCACCCCGGCGCGCACCCGGTGCACGTACATCGGCCGGTAGTAGCCGCCGCGGATGTCGTCCTCGCGGGTATAGACCAGCTTGATCGGCTGCGGCCGGCCCCAAGCCTTGGCGATCGCCGCCGCCTCGCCGGCATAGTGCGAGTCGTAGATCGCCCGCCGGCCGAACGAGCCGCCGGCCCACAGCGTGTGGATGGCGACGTCCTGCGGCTCGATGCCGAGCACCGCGGCGGCGACGTTCTGGTCCAGCGTCTGCAGCTGCGAGCCGGTCCACAGCGTCGCCTTGCCGTCCTCGAACAGGATGGTGATGTCGATCGGCTCCATCGGCGCGTGCGCGAGGTAGGGGAAGACGTAGGTGCCCTCGACTACCTGCGCGGCGCCGGTGAGCGCCGCGTCGGCATCGCCGTCGCTGCGGAAGGGGATTCCCTGGCGCCGCGCCAGCGCCCTGTATTCGCCCTCCAGCACCGAGGTCGAGCGCGTCTCCGCCTGCGAGAAGTCCCAGTCGATCTTGAGCGCGTCGCGTCCCTTGATCGCCGGCCACGTGGATTTCGCCAGCACGACGACGCCCTGCGGAATCTGCAGGATGTCGACGACTCCCCGCACCTTGCGGGCTTCCGTCGCGTCGAACGATCCGACCGTGCCGCCCCATTTCGGCGGCCGCGCCAGCACCGCGACCAGCATGTCGTCGAGCTGGACGTCCATGCCGAAGGTATCCGGCGCGCCGATCGTCTTGTTGTAGGTGTCGACGCGCGGGAACCCCTGGCCGATATAGACCCACCGGTCCGGCGTCTTCAGCGTGACCGTCTCGGGCACCCCGGTCCACGCGGCGAGCTCGGCCAGCTCGCCGAACCTTGCGGTCTTGCCGGAGGGGTGCCGGACCATGCCCTGCGAGATCGTGATCTGCGAGCCCGGCACGCCCCAGCGCTTGGAGGCCGCCTGGATCAGCATGACGCGCGCCGTTGCCCCGGCGCGGCGGTACTGCTCGAAGGAGTTGGCGATCGCCGTCGAGCCGCCGGTGCCCTGGATGCCGAACAGCAGGTTCTTGTAGAGCTCCGCATTGGCCGGGGCGAACTCGACCTTGGTCTGCACCCAGGTCGCGTCCAGCTCTTCGGCGACCAGGGTGGCGAGCCCGGTGGCCGAGCCCTGGCCCTTGTCGAGATGCTTGGAGAAGACGGTGACGGTGCTGTCCGTGTCGATGCGGATGAACGGGGTGAAGTTGGGTCCGCTCCCCGTTGCCGCGCGCGCGGCGTTGCCGCCCCAGCGCACGCCGATGAGGAGTCCGGCGCCGGCCAGCGCGGTGAATCTCAGGAAGTCGCGGCGGCTCGCCCGCGGCGGCGCTGATGGTTGCAGCTTCATCGGATACATGGCTCAGCCCTCCAGGATCTTCGCCGCGCGGTGGATGCCGGCGCGGATGCGGTGATAGGTGGCGCAGCGGCAGACATTGCCGTACATCGCCGCGTCGATATCGGCGTCGGTCGGCTGCGGCGTATCGGCCAGCAGCGCCGCGGCGCTCATGATCTGTCCGGACTGGCAATAGCCGCATTGCGGCACGTCGAGCTCGCGCCAGGCGGTGCGCACCGCCTCCGCCTCGCGGCTGAACAGCCCCTCGATGGTGGTGATGTGGCTGCCCTCGACATCCTCGGCGAAGGTCTGGCAGGAGCGCACGGGCGCGCCATCGACATAGACGGTGCAGGCGCCGCAGCTGGCGATGCCGCAACCGAACTTCGTGCCGGTGAGCTTGAGCTCGTCGCGGATGACCCAGAGCAGCGGCGTGTCACCGTCGACGTCGACGGCCCGCTCCGAGCCGTTCAGGACAAAGCGTATCATGGAGCCTCCTGTGGTGCGGACCGGGCGCGGACCGGTGCCCGGGTCGTGTTGCCTCGAAGAGAACTTCGTTCCGGCGCGGCGGCCGTCAACCCTCGCGTGTCATGATGCGTTGGCCGGCTTTTGCCGAGGGTCCGTTTCGGGGTTCGCGGCACCGACAGGACCCCGGGCCAGCTGCGGAGCCGGCGGGATCCTGCCCGGATGCGATGCCGCGACCGGGTCAGTTGGAGATCCCGACGGCATGGTGGAGGTAGGCCGGCTCCGACAGCTGGCGGTACAAAAACCCGGCGACGTCCGCGCGCGAGATCTTCAGGGCCAGGCTTCGGTCGTCGGGCGCAACATCCTCCTTGAAGGCGCCCGTCGCGGGTCCGTCGACGAACGCGCTCGGGCGCACGATCGTCCAGTCCAGCCCGCTCGCCCGCACGAGGCTCTCCTGCAGCTCGTGGTCCCGCAGGACCGGGCGCAGGAGCAGGCCAAACATGATCCGCTTCCAGAAAAAGTCGAGGTTGCCCCGGCTTTCGTGCGCGCCGAGCGTCGACTGGCAGATCAGGCGGCGCACGCCGTTCGCCTGCATGCCCCGAATCACGTTCATCGTCCCCTGCGAGCGGATGTCGCTGTTGCGCGACATGCCGGCGCCGAGCGTGATCAGCACCGCATCGTGGCCGCGAATGGCATCGGACACGGCCACCGGATCGCGCGCGTCGCCAGCGCGCAGGGTGAGGTTCGGGTGCCCCGCGCCGAGCGTCTCCGGCTTGCGGGCGAAGGCCGTGACCTCGTGCCCCTCCGCCAGGATGCGCTCGACCGCGAGCCTGCCGACGGTTCCGGTCGCTCCGAACACAATGATCTTCATTTTCGCCTCCTGTGTGAAAGTTCGAGCCCAACTTGACACCATGTCAAGTTGACACCGCGTCAAATACGTGAGACTTTACACGATGTCAAGAAAAAATATCGAGACACGGACAAAAATCCTGGACGCCGCCTGGAAACTGCTCGAGGCCGGGCAGGGCAGCGGCGTCAGGATGGGCGATATCGGTAAGGCGGCGGGGATCAGCCGGCAGGCGGTCTACCTTCACTTCCCGACCCGCGCGGAGCTGCTGATCGCGACGACCCGTCACCTGGACCAGGTCAAGGATGTCGACGCGCGGCTTGCGGCGAGCCGCAGCGCGGCGACGGGCGTCGAGCGGCTCGAGGCGTTCATCGAGGCCTGGGGGAACTACATCCCCGAGATCCACGGGGTCGCGCGGGCGCTGCGCGCCATGCAGGACACCGACGAGGCCGCGCGCCTCGCCTGGACCGACCGGATGGCGGCCGTGCGTGCCGGCTGCCATGCCGCGGTCAAGGCATTGAAGGCGGATGGCGTGCTGTCGCCGGACCACTCGGTCCGGGAGGCGACGGACATCCTCTGGTCGCTGCTGTCGGTGCCGGTCTGGGAACAGCTCACCCGCGACTGCGGCTGGCCGCAGCGGCGCTACGTTGGCAGGATGAAAGACCTCGCAAGAAAGGCGCTGGTCGCGGGACAGGCGTCGCGCTGAGCGTGGCCGCCGCCCGGCGACGTCCGCTCACAGCGCCACGGCGTTGCTCTTGTAGACGGTGCGCATGGCGAAGATCGAGCGGATGCGGGCGACGTGCGGCAGGCGCGAGAGGTATTCCTTGTGGATGCGCTCGAAGTCCCGGACGTCGGCGACCACGACGCGGAGCAGGTAATCGGCGTCGCCGGCCATCAGGTAACATTCCATGACGGCGGGCACGTCGCGCACCGCGGTCTCGAAATCGCTCAGCAGGTCCTCTGCCTGGCCGGTGAGCGAGACCTCGACGAACACCGTGGTGCCGAGCCCGAGCGCTTCGGCATTGACCAGCATGGCATAGCCGGCGATGACGCCCTGCTCCTCCAGCCGGTGAACCCGGCGCAGGCAGGCCGAGGGCGACAGATGAACCCGCTCGGCGAGTTCCGAATTGGTCATGCGGCCATCCGCCTGCAGCCTGTTCAGGATTTTGCGATCCGTCGCGTCGAGGTCGATCATTCGATGAATATACGAGAAAATAAAAAAATAGCGCAATAAAATTCGAAAAATAACCAAATTCACGCCTCACTTCGCAAGCACATTCCGTCCGCTTCCGCGTATCATCAGCCCGTACTGCAACACCGGTTACGGGAGGAAGCCATGCTCATCGGTGTGCCCAAGGAGATCAAGAACCACGAATACCGGGTCGGCATGACCCCCGGCAGCGTCGCCGAAGCCATCGCGCACGGCCACGACGTGATCGTCGAGACCAAGGCCGGCGCCGGCATCCTGTGCGGCGACGACGACTACCGCGCCGCCGGCGCGACCGTCGTCGACACGGCCGAGGAGGTGTTCGCGCGGGCCGACATGATCGTCAAGGTCAAGGAGCCGCAGGCGGTCGAGCGCAAGCGTCTGCGCGACGGCCAGATCCTGTTCACCTATCTGCACCTGGCGCCGGATCCCGACCAGACGCGCGACCTCGTCGACAGCGGCGCCGTCTGCATCGCCTATGAGACCGTGACCGACGCGCAGGGCCGCCTGCCGCTGCTGGCGCCGATGTCGGAGGTCGCCGGGCGGATGTCGATCCAGGCCGGCGCGCACTGCCTCGAGAAGGCGCAGGGCGGGCGCGGCATGCTGCTCGGCGGCGTGCCCGGCGTCGCCCCGGCCAAGGTGGTGATCCTCGGCGGCGGCGTGGTCGGCGTGAATGCGGCGTACATGGCAACGGGCCTGGCCGCGGACGTCACCGTGATCGATCGCTCCGCCGACGCCATGCGGGCCGTGACCGCCCGGTTCGGCCCGGCCGTCAAGACCGTGCATTCGACCCGCGCCGCGGTCGAGGAGGAGGTCCTCGCGGCCGACCTCGTGATCGGCGGCGTGCTGATCCCCGGCGCCGCGGCGCCGAAGCTGGTGACCGCCGAGATGGTGCGCCGCATGAAGCCGGGCGCGGTCGTCGTCGACGTCGCCATCGACCAGGGCGGCTGCTTCGAGACCTCGCACCCGACGACCCATGCCGAGCCGACCTACGTGGTCGACGAGGTGGTGCACTACTGCGTCGCCAACATGCCGGGCGCGGTGGCGCGCACCTCGACCTTCGCGCTCAACAACGCGACCCTGCCGTTCGCGCTGGCGCTCGCCGACAAGGGCTGGAAGGACGCGCTGGCCGCGGACCTGCACTTGCGGGCCGGGCTCAACGTCTATGCCGGCAAGGTCACCTACGCCGCGGTAGCCGAGGCGCTGGGCTATGCCTTCACGGCGCCGGAGCAGGCGCTGGCCGCCTGACCGGCCGAACGGGACTTCCTCCCCCTGGACCCCGGCCCTCCGCGCGAGGGTCGGGGTCGATTTTTCGGCTGAGATCCGAAGGCGCGGACTAACCGTCCTCGGGCAGCGGGATGATCTCGTCGTCGCCGGGGACCGGGTCGAAGCGGCCCCGGCGCCAGTCCTCCTTGGCCTGCTCGATGCGCTCGCGTCGGCTCGAGACGAAGTTCCACCAGATGTGGCGCGGCCCGTCCATCGGCGTGCCGCCGAGAAGCACCAGCCGGGCGTCGCTCTCGGCCCGGATCGTCGGCGTCGCGCCCGGCGCCAGAACGAGCAGCTGCCCCGGGTCGTAGGTGGCGCCGTCGACGGTCACCTTACCGTCGACGAGATAGGCCGCGCGCTCCTCGTGCACCGCGTCGACCGGCAGTGCCGCGCCGGCATCGAGGCTGGCATCGACATAGAACATCTCGGACAGCGTTTCGACCGGCGCCCGCGCGCCGTAAGACTCCCCGACGATCACCCGGATCCGCTTGCCGTCCCCCGCGACGACGGGCAGCGCGTCGGCACCGTGATGGACGAAGGCCGGGTCGGTTTCCTCATGAAGCTGCGGCAGTGCGACCCAGATCTGCAGCCCCGAGACCTTTTCCGCGCCCATGCGGATCTCGTTATCGGAGCGCTCGGAATGGGCGATGCCGCGGCCCGCCGTCATCCAGTTGAGCTCGCCCGGGCGGATCGCCTGATGGCTGCCGAGGCTGTCGCGATGGATGATGGTGCCATCGAACAGGTAGGTGACCGTGGCAAGCCCGATATGCGGATGCACCCGCACGTCGATCCCTTTTCCCGGCGGCAGCACCGCCGGGCCCATCTGGTCGAAGAACACGAACGGCCCGACCATGCGGCGTTGCGAGGACGGCAGCACGCGCCGCACCTCGAAGCCGCCGATGTCGCGAGTGCGCGGCACGATCACGGTCTCGATCGGGCCGTCGACGCGGGCCCGGGCCTGTCCGTCGTTCATCGTGATGTCTCCGTTGCCACCGCAACATATCTAGTGACCGTCCCGCGAATCGCCACCCGTGCTTGCCAGAACGCCGCCCGTTGGGGCATGACAGCACGACGAGACGAAGGCGAAACAACCGCCGGGATGGGATCGATGGCGGAATTCCTGACCACCAAGGATGTCGCGGCGCTGCTGCGCATCAAGGAGCGCAAGGTCTACGAGCTGGTCAGCGCCGGCGCGATCCCGGTCAGCCGGGTGACCGGCAAGCTTTTGTTCCCGCGCGACATGGTCGAGGCCTGGGTGCGCCGGCACGTCGTGTTCCGCGAAGGCACCGAGGGCCTGCTGCCGCGGCCGGCCGTCGTTGCCGGCAGCCACGACCCGCTGCTCGACTGGGCGCTGCGCGAATCGGGCAGCGGCCTTGCGACCTTCTGCGACGGCAGCCTGAGCGGCCTCAAGCGCCTCGGCGAGGGCGGCGCGGTCGCCGCCGGCATGCATGTCTACGAAGCCGAGACCGATGACTGGAACCGGCGCCATCTGGCCGAGGCCATGCCGGGCATGCCGGTGGCGCTGGTCGAATGGGCGTTTCGCAACCAGGGTCTCGTCGTGCCGCCGGGCAATCCGGGCAAGGTCCGGGGCCTCGGCGACCTAGCCGGGCGCCGCCTGATACCGCGCCAGCGGGCGGCCGGCAGCTGGCTGCTGCTCGAGCACCTGATGCGCCGCGACGGCATCGCCGCCGATGCGATCGCGCTGCTCGAGCCACCGGCGCGCAGCGAGGCGGACGTTGCGCTCGCCGTGGCCGACGGCAAGGCGGATGCTGGGCTTGCGGTCGAGACGGTGGCGCGCCAGTACCGCCTCGGCTTCGTGCCGCTGTTCCGCGAACGCTACGACCTCGCCGTCTGGCGGCGCGACTGGTTCGAGCCGCCGCTGCAGGCGCTCGTCTCGTTCGCCCGCACCCGCGCCTTCGCCGAACGCGCGAAGGAGCTCGGTGGGTACGATGTCTCGGGGCTCGGCACGGTGCGCTACAACGGGCCGTGAGTCCTGCGCAGAAATTCGTCATCGCGAGGCTGCGAAGCAGCCACGGCGATCCAGAAAAGCCCTCGCGTCCATGGCATCCTGGATTGCCGCGTCGGTCTTCGGCCTCCTCGCAATGACGACCTGGGTTTCCGGGCAGAGGTCTCCACCCTGAGGTTGCGCGGTAGTCCTGTCAGCCGCCCGGCTTCGCGTTGGGGAAGAACAGCTGCTGGCCGCCCACCTTGTATGCGGCGATCGCGGCCTGGCCTTCGCTGCCCAGCATCCAGTCCATGAAGGCGCGGCTCCACGCGATCTTCGGGTTCCGCAGCCTGTCCGGGTTCACCATGATGATGCCGTATTGGTTGAACAGCTGCTCGTCGCCCTCGACCCGGATCCCGAAATCGCCCTTGTTCCGGAACGCGATCCAGGTCGCCCGGTCGGTCAGGACGTAGGCGCCCATGCCGACCCCGATGTTCAGCGTCGCGCCCATGCCGGAGCCGGTCTCGCGGTACCACGTGCCGGAGGCCGCGGCGACGTCGATGCCGGCGTCCCGCCACAGGCTCAGCTCCTTCTTGTGGGTGCCGGAATCGTCGCCGCGCGAGGCGAAGACGGCGTTCGCGGCGGCGATCTTCCTGAGCGCCGCAACGGCGTCGGTCATGCCGCCGACCTTCGCCGGATCCGCCGCCGGACCGACGATGACGAAGTCGTTGTACATCAGGTCGAAGCGCTGGACGCCGTAGCCCTCGGCGACGAACTGCTCCTCCGCCGGCTTGGCGTGGACGAGCAGCACGTCGCCGTCGCCGTTGCGCGCGTTCTTGATCGCCTGGCCCGTGCCGACGGCGACCACGCGCACCTCGATACCCGTCATGGCGGTGAATTTCGGCAGGAGATGGTCGAACAGCCCCGAGTTCTGGGTCGAGGTGGTGGACTGGATTGTGATGAACTTCTCGGCCGCGAGCGCGGGGCCTGCGGCGAGAGCAAACGCTGCGGCCAGTGTGGACATCAGCAGACGGCGACGGTCGGTCATGGAATCTCCCTGTCCATTCAGTCGATGAGAAGCCGACCGTCGAGATAGGCGCGGCCGGCGGAACTCGCCGGCTGTTCGAAGAAATCGCCAGCCGGCGCCTGCTCGACGATGCGGCCGTCGTGCAGGAACGTGACGTCGTCGGCGAGGCGCCGCGCCTGCGCAATGTCGTGGGTGACCAGCACGATCCGCGTGCCGCGCGAGCCGGCGTCGCGGATCAGCGCCTCGATCGCCGCCGTCGCCGCCGGGTCGAGGTTCGTGCAAGGCTCATCGAGCAGCAGCACCTCCGGATCGGGCGCCAGCGCCCGCGCCAGGGCGAGCCGCTGCTGCTCGCCGCCCGACAACATGCGTGCCGGCGTCCGCGCGAGGTGCTGCAACCCGGCGCGCATCAGGGCGTGTTCGGCACGTCGGGTGCGCTCTGCTCGCCCGCCGGCGCGCAGGGCATAGCGGACATTGGCCAGCGCCGAGCGGCGCAGCAGCACCGGTTTCTGGAACACCATGCCGAGCGCCGGGGCGCGCCCCCGGTCCGGCCGCGTGCCGGCCCAGGTCACCCGGCCGGCATCGGGCCTCAGGAGCCCGGTCAACAGCCGCAGCAGGACGCTCTTGCCGGCGCCGTTGGGCCCCATGATGACGGAGACGCCGCGGCCGGCGATTTCGAGGTCGATGTTGTCGATGAGGCGACGGCCGGCCCGCTCCACGACCAGGCCTTCCGCCGCGATCGGCAGGACGCGCCTCCCGTTCCGGCTCGATGTCGGGGTGTCGAACGGCATGGCGGGCTCATGCATGCGCCGACCGCGCGGCGGTCGACCTGAGGCCCATCACCGCGGCATTGATGACGACGGCCAGCAGCAGCAGCACGACGCCGAGCCCGAGGGCGAGCGCAAGGTTGCCCTTCGAGGTCTCCAGCGCGATCGCCGTGGTCATGACCCGGGTCACATGGTTGATGTTGCCGCCGACGATCAGCACCGCGCCGACCTCGGCGACGGCCCGCCCGAATCCGGCCAGCATCGCGGTCAGCAGGCTGTAGCGGGCGTCCCACAGCAGGGTCGCCACCATGCCCCAGCGGCCGACACCAAGAATGCGCAGCTGTTCGTCGTACTCGGCGTGCATGTCCTCGATGGTCTGCCGGGCCAGGGCAGCCACGATGGGCGTCACCAGAATGGTCTGGGCGATGATCATCGCGGCGGGCGTGTACAGCAGCGCCAGCGGGCCCAGCGGCCCGGCATTGGACAGCATCAGGTAGACGAGCAGCCCGACCACCACCGGCGGCAGACCCATCAAGGTGTTGAGCAGCACCAGCACGGTCGCACGTCCGCGAAAGCGGCTGACCCCGAGGATCGCGCCCAGCGGCAGGCCGATGAGCCCCGAGATCGCCACCGCGGTGAGGCTGACCCGCAGCGACAGGCCGATGATTTCCATCAGCGCCGGATCGAAGCCCAGCAGCAGACGGAACGCGTCGCCGAATGCGGCGCCGAAATCCTGCATCTCTCCTCCCGTCCTAACTTGTGCAACAATATGACATTATCGCGCACAGAATCCAGAGAATGAGACAAAAAGAAATAAAAACATCAAAACACACCAAAAATGACACAGGCAGTGCACATTGCGCCGGAACGCAATGCCTCGGGCGGCGATCGCGGGCCCGGGCCGCGCCAAAAAACCCGTGATTTTCCCTTACGTATAATTGCGGGGCCCGAATCCCGACTCTATAATGCGGCCGCATAACAAGGTATTTTGGTGGGGTATTCCATGACTCTTGCCGCGGCATCGCTGCCGATTGCTGGCGTGCCGTGGTCCGCCGACACCGTTGTTTGGATCGAACATCACTTGTCCGGCCCGCCCGCACGGGCACCGGCGAAAGCAACCGAAACGTCGACGAAGCGGCGTCCGCCGCTTCGGACATCCTGAGACCGCATAGAGGGGCGTAACCATGAGTGGCCTACTGACCAGCCTGAGAAATACCGTGATCGCCGGCTTCGTGCTCGCGGTGGTTCTGTTCATCATCTACTACGCAACACAGGGGTATTCGGGCAGCGCGTTCGGCGCCTTCTTCTTCCGCTGGCTGCACGTGCTCAGCGGCGTCATGTGGATCGGCCTGCTGTGGTACTTCAACTTCGTGCAGATCCCCAACATGCCGAAGATCCCGGACGAGCAGAAGCCGGCGATCGGCAAGGTGATCGCGCCGGCGGCGCTGTTCTGGTTCCGCTGGGGCGCGATGGCGACCATCGTCACCGGCCTGATCCTCGCCTGGATGAACGGCTATTTCTGGGGTGCGATCACCCTCGACGCCTTCTTCACCGGCGGAGTGCCGAAGAACTCGGCGATCGGCATCGGCATGTGGCTCGGCACGATCATGTGGTTCAACGTCTGGTTCGTGATCTGGCCGAACCAGAAGAAGGCGCTCGGCATCGTCGAGGCGGACGCCGACGCCAAGGCCGCGGCGGCGCGCACGGCGATGCTGTTCTCGCGCACCAACACGCTGCTCTCGATCCCGATGCTGTTCGCCATGGTATCGGCCCAGAACATTTACTGATCCGGGCGACTCGCCCGCAGCTTGCCGGGCCGGGACGCATCATGCGTCCCGGCCCTCTTCTTCCGCGGATCGCATGCGCCGGCGCCGTGCTCAGGCCCCGGTATCGGCGGTCAGGCCTGCGGCCTCGATGCCGGCCACGGCGCAGATCTCGTCGTTCTCGCCCGTATCCCCCGATATCCCGACGGCGCCGATGATCCGGCCCTCGTCGGTGCGGATCAGCACGCCGCCCGGCGACGGCACGATGCGGCCCCGCGACATGTCGGTCAGCGCGTTGATGAACATGGGGTGCGACTGCGCCCGGGCGACCACGACGCGGCCGCCGAACCCGAATCCGAGGCATCCCCACGCCTTGCCGACCGCGATGTCGGGCCGCATCAGGCTGGACCCGTCCTCGCGCTTCATGGCCTTGACGGTGCCGCTGTCGTCCAGCACCGCCACGGTCAACGGTGCGAAGTCGAGTTCACGGCCCTTGGCGATGGCGGCGTCGACGATCCTGCCGGCGGTCTCCAAATCGATGCTGTGTACGAGCACGTTGCCCTCCCTGGCCTGATGTTCCACGGCGACCGATCGCCGGCGCCGACGCACGACAATAGGGCAATTCACATCGCGATCAACGGTGTACGTGTCACGCGCCATGTTGCCCCCCGATTGTGGGGCGCCGGCGCACATGTTACCCTTAATGACCCCCGACCGGGGAGATGCGGCCCAGGGTGGCGATGGCGCATGTGGCCGTACGGGTGGTCGGCAGGGGTTGTGACACGGTCCTTTGTTCATGAACGACGCGAAACACAACCGTCCCGAGGCAGCTTCGCAGGATCCGAATCGTGGAGCCGTCGTGCGACGACCGCCGCGGCGCCTGAACCTGTCGCAGAAAATCCCGTTCCTGGTCGTGATGGCGGCGCTGGTGTCGGGCGCCGTCGTTGCGGTCGCGGACTACCGGCAAGCGGCCCGGGAACTGAACCGATCGGCCGAGAAGAATCTCACCGCCCTGCTCGACGCCCGCCGCTTCGCCATTGTCGATTATCTGGCGTCGATCCGCCGGGACCTGAAAATGCAGGCGGCCAACCCCTTCGTCATCGGCGCGTTCAACGATTTCAAGCAGGGTTGGGAGGAACTCGGCGACCGTGCGCCGTCCATGCTGTCCCGCCTGTACATCGCGGACAATCCCTATCCGGAGGTCGCGCGCAAACA
>JABAOH010001760.1_pt1 | contig 18955 bp, 21 predicted proteins | sample 7062181 | NCBI WGS metagenome assembly JABAOH01 (sample SAMN14538630, study PRJNA623070) | marine sediment metagenome | biome: marine biome [ENVO:00000428]; feature: marine pelagic biome [ENVO:01000023]; material: deep marine sediment [ENVO:00002113]; isolation source: pool of 5 deep marine... | reverse complement strand
ACCTGTGAAAGGTGCAGAAATCATGCTGCCTTCTATGCACTGGCTCGCCCTCGCCTCGGCAACAAGCAATGCTACTGCCCGGAGCTACCTTCAATCATTTGGGTTCAGCCCGCTTGACCTCGAGAAAATTAATTTGCCAAGGCACGGAGGCTCACTGACATTTCCGGATGGAGGGATGATCGAGTGGGCCATCGCTGGAACCAGCGAGAGGTCGACCTGCATTGGCGTGAACCACATTATATTCGTGGCAACAGATGGACCGTGCACTGCCGGTCATCGTGTCGCAGCATTACTGGTCGATACCATGATGGAGCAGCCCGGCAAAATCCGCATCGTAACAGCCGCCTTAGAGCCGTTTCTGTTGGAGGGTGAAAGCTTCCCAGCGGTCATCCATCGGGTGCCGAAGCTCGAAGCAGACGTCGTTTGGAGGCGGCATCCAAAATGAAGGAGTTGGTGGGCATCCGATTATTGGCGTCGGGTCACTCGCAGAGGTTTTTACTTTTCGAAATATGAATAACGAAGAAGAAGATGATTTTCTTAAGTGAGAAATCACTACTATAGAATAGTCATGATATGATTTATGAAGGAAACATCTAATTAAATTCATTAATTGTAAGGAGGACATAAAATGTCAAATTGTCAAAAAAATTCAACAGGAAATTTGGAACTAACTATCTCAAAGACAAACGGTAAGTGCCCTATCGGAGAAAAAGTCGGAGAGCAGTGTATTGCGAACAACAATATACCTGTTATATCCTGTGAAGGTGCCTGTATTCGCGGAGAAATCGCGAGGTTGGCGGCGAATTATGTTTCAAAACATGAAAACTACAGAAGAGGCTGTCATGGTGAGTTGTTTACTGTCCCTGAATCAAATATAGCCAATTGGATTAAAGGTGCTCCAAAGGTTATTTGTATCGATGGTTGCTTTTTGAAATGTCATTCCAGGATATTGGAAAATATAATTGATCCATCTAAGTTGTTGGTTTTTGATGCATTATCACACTATAAAAGATACAATGATATCTTTTATATTGATGACGTCCCGGAAGAGGAAAGAAAAGAAGTTGGTATGAGTGTTGCCAAATGGGTAATTCAGTCCATAAAAGAAAATAATGTTCCGGATAATAGTAATAGTTGTTGCAATTAGCTTTTCCTTTTAATAGCATCTGAACGAAATCTCAAGAATTTGTGCAAAATGTGCCAGGCACTTTAATGTAGAGTGAATTTTATTTCACAAATTTACAGTAGCTTACGTTCACGAAAAAGTAACACAATTTTATATGTAAGTGTCTGGCAAGTATTTTTCTTTCACACACGAAATAAAAAATTAGCTATTTTCATATGTATTTTTTGGGCTCATACAAAAATCTAAATCAAGGAGTAACAAATGCGAAGTTTAAGGAGTCATATGTTTCGTTTAGTAGTTAAATATTGGATGTCTCCAAAGTTTAATACTTCTAGAACAGTACAGGCACAAAGGAGAGCACTCGAAGATTTTGCAAAACTTTCCATACTTCCAATAAAAACTAAAATACAGCCCCTCCAGATTGGGAAAATGTCTGCTGAATGGATTTCGGTATGTAACACGCGGGAAGAATGTGCTTTGCTGTACCTACATGGTGGAGCCTATAATATTGGTTCACTTAATACACACCGTGATATAGCCGCACGAATCTCCAAAGCAAGTAAAGTAAAAACATTATTGATAGACTACCGTCGTGCTCCTGAACATTCTCATCCTGCTGCAGTTGAAGATGTTGTCATGGCATATCGTTGGTTACTTAAAAATCAATTTTCCCCACAAAATATTGTAATTGCAGGTGATTCCGCCGGCGGAGGATTAGCAATCGCTGCTTTGGTTTCTTTGCGTGACGATGGTGATCCGTTACCTGCTGCGGCAGTATGTCTATCCGCATGGACAGATTTGGAAGGAACAGGTGAATCATTTACAACACATGTTCACTCGGATCCTTTTCTTACCCCCGAATGGCTTCGGTTTATGGCGAAACATTATGTCGCAAATAATGACGCGCGCATGCCGCTCATATCACCATTATACGCTGATTTACACGACCTTCCGCCAATATTTATCCAGGTAGGCTCTGATGAAATTTTGTTAAGTGATTCCACTCGACTCGCAGAGCGTGCCCGCGAGGCAGGTGTTGATGCAACGTTAGATGTATGGGAAGGCATGTGGCATGTTTGGCATTTCTTTGCAGGACAAATGCCCGAAGGAAATCGTGCGATGAAAGAAGTCGGTAAATTTATTCACAAGCACCTTAAGATATAACAGGAAATGTAGATGAAGTGGTTTGAAGAGTTATATACAAAAGATTATATCAATTTGTGCGAATTTGGTTCACCTGAACAAACATAGCCGAGGTAAAGTTTCTAGTTGATGTACTTGACCTGAGTTTTAATTCCAAGTTACTGGATATATGTTGTGGTTTGGGAAGGCACACTTATGAAATTTCAAATCTGGTTAATTGTCAGATTGTGGGTATTGATTTATCTGATGGTTATTTAGCTATTGTCAGAGAGAAATATGCTGCACCAAATATTAAATATGTTAAAGCAGATATACGAAATATTCCGGTTGAGTACTGGTTTGACGCTGCTAAGAATTTATTCACTTCATTCTGATTTTTTGATAATGATGAAGAAAATGAAAAGGTTATTCAACAGGCAAATAATTCTCTTAAAAAAGCGGATTGTTCCTTTTAGACATTGAAAATAAATTCAATTTTGTATTGAATGATGTCTTACAGAAGGAATATTTTTAGCAACAAATGGATGATCATAAATTTTGTCTCTTGCATAATAAATATGATATAGTCAATGAGCGAGAAATATTTTCAGCTAGAATAATTGAAGATGGTAAAAATGCAATCAGCGTTGGCTATAATATCCGATTGTATTCATTACCTGAATTAAAAAGCATGTTTTGGCGAAACGGATTTGAGATTATGAATTTCTGGGGTGATTTTGATAAAAGTGAATACTCTATTAATAGTCGAAGACTAATCACTTTAGCCCAAAAGAAGAAAAATTTATAACATGAGAAGAGATTCAATCCAGAGTAAAAATGATTCTGTCTGAATATCAATCTAAAGTTATGAATTTATTAATGATTTTTTCCAAAATCAATCCTCAATTTTTTCATTCGATTCCTGAGCGTACTTGGATTTATTCCAAGGCAGGCAGCGGCTCCATCCTCCCCATGAACCTTACCTTTTGTTTTGGATAATACTCGACGAATATGCCGAGTAATTACCTCATCAAGATTATCTGTTTCTTCGTTCTGTTCCTCCAATTCCAAAGTTTTTTGGGGCACTCCAAGATTGAGATGTTCAAATGTTAATGGGCCATTAGGATTGAGTATTAAAGATCGCTCAATAACATTCTCTAACTCCCTTACATTGCCCGGCCAATCATATTCTAATAGCGGATCAATTGCTGCAGGAGATAAAGCAGGTATGGTAGGTAATTTTAGTTCTTTGGCCTTCAAACTGATAAAATGCTGCAATAATGCAGGAATATCGGATTTTCTGTCGCGTAGTGGTGGAAGCCAGATGGGAAAAACATTTAACCGAAACCATAAGTCTTCACGAAATTGTTTAGCTTTTACCATTTCCTCTAAATTGCGGTTGGTGGCGGCAATGATTCTGATGTCCAATTGAATTGACCTATTACCGCCAACTCGTTCTATCTCTTTATCCTGCAAAACGTGCAATAAACGCACTTGAGCCTGAAGTGGAAGTTCACCGATTTCATCAAGAAAAATCGTTCCTTTATTGGCTCGTTCAAACCGTCCCCGTTTCTGTGTAATGGCGCCGGTAAAAGCACCTTTTTCATGGCCAAACAACTCGCTATCAATAAGCGCTTCAGGGATGGCGCCACAATTAACTTTAACAAAAGGCTCGTCTTTACGCGATGATGAATAATGTATGGCATTGGCAATTACATCTTTACCCACTCCAGTTTCGCCCAGCAGTAAGACCGGACTATTCAAAGCCGCAACATGACTGGCTTGTTCCATGACTTCTTTTAGTCCAAAATTTCCACCGATGATTTCCTCTCCAGAGAGCCGCCGAAGTTCTCGACGTAGATCCCGATTGTCATCAACCAGAAGATCTTTAAATTTATTTATTTCTAGATGTTTAAGCGCATTCGACATCGCGATAGCGAATGGCTCTCTTAGCAAGGAAAGCAAGTCCGCATGTTGCTGAGTGAACTTTCTTTCGCCTTCTGTGGCTAGTAACAGCCCGCCACCTCCGACTATCTTGTCCCCCAGCCTCAGAGGCAATACCAAGAGCGATGTTACCTTGATTCCATGGATCTGAAACATCTCATGAAACATCAATTGTCGATGGGGATCGTCCTGGATGAGCCAAGCAAAGTTAGGTCTCTGTTGAAGGTATTCCCTTTCGAATCGCCACATTTCCTTTCGTGCTTCAGAGGTCATAGGCGTAAGCAAGTCAACCATCATTGCTTTCATTGGTGTAGCATTGGCAACGGTACGCATCGCATTCAGACCATCCTCATATAACTGAAGTAATATCCTGTCAACTGGCATTACTTGTCTCAAGAAATTCAGGCTTGAAACTAATGCCTCTTCAATCTCAAGATTGCCGCATATCTGCAATGTCGCCTGGCGAAAAAATTCGTTTTTGTCCATTTTTTCCCTTTTCTTGTTTATGGTAGAATACCGTATACGGTAAATATACTTAAAAATACCATATAAGGCAACCTAAATTATCTTATTTGGTATTTTATCGCAGCTTAATTTTTATAACTTATTGATTTTATTAAGTATTTATTTTTGGTATGACTTTCGCATAAGGAAACAATAGAATGATAACAAATAAAACAATAAATATAGGAGGAATGATAGGATGATATTAGCAGATTACACCAATCCAATTGTAAAAGACAAAGCTTTGGCTTTGATTAGAAATCAAGAAACGATTCAGGACAAAATTACAGCAATTTTTCTTTATGTCCGAGATGATATTAAACTTCAATTTCCTGATGAGGGCGATCTGATAAAGGCGTCTCAAACTATTAAATACGGATACGGTCAGTGTAACAATAAAGCAAATTTGTTTTTAGCATTATTAAAATCTAAATGAACAATTTGTACAAATGGATGCAGTGACAGATGATCATGGTGTTTATGATGATCCCGGTGATTATTATAACAGCTCAAAATATAAAAACCGACCGAATGCATTCACACTATTTATCTATAAGATGCTTATCAAAAAAGTCAATAAAAAGATTATAAAAATGAGATCTTCTTATCAACCTGGTTAATGTTGACTAAATGAAGCATTCAGACAAAATTTAATAAAACTTTTGGAGACAATAATGAAGTGGTTGGAAATTATTGAGTTGCGATCAGCAGATTGTGATCGAGGATCGCTGGAATCGCAACTGCAAAAATTGATTTATGAAGTGGATAGGGAAACAAAAAAGCAGACAATCAAGGCGTATAGCCGTGTGATGATAGATACCGATTTTAGCATTCACCTGTTTCACGATTCACCTGACGTGGAGAATAACGGAAGTTCATTGGGTTTGCGTTTAACGTCAGCATTGAAAGAATTTGGATTGGTGAATCATAGTGTGTGGATTGAAAAGTACAGTAAATAATTTTATTGGGGAGAAATATAATTGAAAACTTTCATAATTGCCTTATCAATTTGTTAGCGCCTCTGCTCTCGGCTCAACCAAATGATCATAAATTCTTCGATGGATAAGAAACTGACCGAATAACATTTATCGAGCAAGCATGAAGCTGCTGCAAATTACAGCAATTATTTGAAAGGTTATATTTTAAAAATTTAAATACAAATACCTAAAATATAATAAATAAGGAGTGAAATTATGACTTTTGTTGAAATATTAAAATGCCGCCGATCTATTAGAAATTATGAAGACAAACCTGTATCCGATGAAGTAATTAAGGATATGATAAAAGAATGTATTCTCTCACCGAATGCGGGCAATGAACAACCCTGGGGATTTATAATTGTTAACAACAAAAAAATGCTAAAGAGAATGTCTGATGAGAGCAAAAAAAATATCCTTGATCGTATTAATGCCAATCCAAATGATTATGCCAAGAAATATAAAGGAATGTTGCAGAACGAGTCTTACAATGTTTATTACAATGCACCATGCCTTGTGATCATTCTTGGGCAATCCAGTTTAAAAAACTTATATGTAGATTGTGCATTGGCTGCCAGTTACTTTATGATGGCGGCAACATCTCGAGGTTTGGGAACATGTTGGGTAAATCTTGGCACCGAAATAAAGGATCCAGAAATGATAAAGGAGTTGGGGATGCCAGAAAACAGCCAAATTGTAGCACCTATCGCCTTGGGTTATCCAGCTAAAATACCTGCTGTCCCCAAACGACAGGAACCAAAAATCATTAAGATTATCACATAACGAATCACTGACCTGGATTGTTAGTCCATTTAACTCTACAAAAAACAGTAGGTGACCCGTTATTCTCATGAGTATGAAGTACATTTAACGAAAAATACAAAAAAGCAAGGAGCTATAGAATGAAAAAAGTGTTAGTCGCAGGTGCAACCGGCTACCTTGGCCGGTACGTGGTAAAAGAGTTCAAAAAAAAGGGGTATTGGGTGCGCGCTTTGACGCGAAATATTGCCCGACTGGATAACCTGAGAGAATATGTTGATGACAGTTTTACTGGTGAAGTTACGAATCCGAATTCGCTAGCAGGAATTTGCGAGAACATCGATATCGTTTTTTCATCCATTGGTATTACCAAACAGAAAGACGGGCTGACTTACATGGATGTTGATTATCAGGCCAATGTCAACCTATTGAAAGAAGCTGAAAAGTCGGGCGTTTCAAAATTTATCTATGTGTCTGTTTTCAATGCGCACTCGATGAAGGATCTGAAAGCTATTCAGGCAAAATTAAAATTTGAAGAGGCATTGAAAGGATCGGGATTGGACTATTCGATCATCTACCCCGATGGATTTTTTTCAGACATGCTGGAATACCTGAATATGGCGAAAAAAGGGAAAGGCTACGTCTTCGGATCCGGTGAAAATAAAATCAATCCGATTCATGGGGCAGATCTGGCAGAGGTGTGTGTCAAGGCGGCTGTCGGTGATGAAAAGGAAATACATGTCGGTGGACCCGATGTGTTCACCCATAATGAAATATTATCAATCGCATTTCAAACGGTGGATAAAAAAGTGAAGATATCGAGAATACCGCTTTGGATACGGGATATCCTGCTGACCATTGTCAGGACTTTTACATCCGTCAAAACTTATGGTCCGCTGGAATTTTTCATGACGGTGCTTGCGGCGGATATGGTTGCTCCTGCTTACGGGAAAAAGCATTTAAACCAGTTCTTTTTAGAAAATAGAGATAAGGTATAAAATATTCCATTTTTTTTGGAAGGAGGGGCAAAAATGAATAACAATAAAGCAATCGTTATTACTGGAACATCAACAGGGATTGGCAAAGCCTGCGCCCTTTATCTTGATAAGTTGGGATTTAAAGTTTATGCAGGTGTACGAAAGCGAGCTGATGGAGATAACCTGAAAAAAGAGGTCTCGGAGAGACTTACACCACTCATTCTCGATGTTACTGATGAAAATTCGATTAACATGGCAGCCAAGGTTATCGAGAAAGAGACGGATGTTAATTTGTATGGATTGGTCAACAATGCGGGTGTTTCATTGAACGGGCCGTTGGAGCTCGTTCCAATGTCAGACATTAAAAAACTCATGGATGTCAATGTCACCGGCTTGCTTGCCGTAACCAAAGCCTTCTTACCGATCATTAGAAAAACCAAAGGAAGAATAGTCAACATCAGTTCGGGGCATGGATTGTTAGCCATTCCTGATAAAAGTGTTTATGCTGCTTCCAAGTTTGCAGTTCAGGCAATATCTGATTCGCTACGAGTAGAGGTTCGTCCATTTGGTGTTGGCGTTTCAACTATTGTCGTTGGTAAAGTAAATACTGAAGTTTTAGGCAAAATTCTGGCTGATAGAAAGAAAATGATCGAATCAGCTAATCCAGAAGTCGTTAAACTTTATTCCAGTCTTATTGAGTTTTTTGATAAAGAAGTCAAGAATATTCCAGGAATAGAAGCGATTGATGTAGCGAAAGTTATTAGCAAAGCATTAATCAATAAAAAACCAAAAGCACAGTATTTTATTGGCCCTGGAGCGATAAAAATGAAAAAATTAGCCGGATTGCCAGTAAAGCTTAGAGAATGGATGATGTATAAAACTATTTATAAGTAATAGAATATATTGCAACAGGAGCAGAAAAATGGAAAAATTATCAATAAAAGAAAAAGTTTTCTATGGTTTCATTTTAAATGAAAATAGAGTTTATAAACACTGGTACTCAAGATTCTTGATTTGTGGCGTGGATATAGATCGAATGCGAAGAGTTGTTGCACGGATTAAAAATTGGTACGCATGGTGTTCTGAATGGTACAAAGAAGGTAAATCTCTCGAAAAACTTGCCGAAGAAGCTCTTTCAAAAGATAATATTTATACAGCCAGGAAACTGTTTCATCAAGCAGCCGGATGTTATCATGTCGGGCAACACTTTTTCTATATCGATCCTGAACAAAAGAACAAGACTTTGGAAAGAGTATGGGTGAATTATCAGAAAGCCATTGCCCTGTATAATAAAGATCAAAAACCCATAAAAATAGATATCCCATTTCGAGGGACAAAAATACCCGGTTATCTACGGATTCAAGAAGATACTCAAAAACCTTTAGTAATCCTGGTTAATGGAATGGATAATTTAAAAGAAACAGAAATGCATTATTTTGGGAAATTATTAACTGATGCCGGTTTCAACACATTCGCTTTTGATGGTCCTGGACAGGGTGAAATGTGGAAAGATATGGAATTCATACCTGATTATGAAAAAGCTGTCACCGCTATTATCGATTGGTTTGAACAAAATAACAGCTACAATATTGATTTGAATAGAATCGGTACACTTGGTTTCAGTTTAGGAGGATACTTGGCTCCTCTCGTTGCTGCGCATGACAAACGAATAAGTTGTGCCGTTGGAAATGGTGGTCCTGCAACGTTTCAGTTAATGCCGCCAGAAATCAAAATCGTTCCAACACTTCATAGAGGATTCAAGTATATTGCAAAAACCAAAACGTATAAAGAAGCGATTACCAAACTTGATTTTGATATAAAGAAGGCGCCAGCAATGGACCGCCCTTTACTTATTTTTCACTCCGGAAATGACAAACTAATCCCTGATGGCAAAAAACATGGTGAATACTTTATGGACTGGGCGGTTGGGGAAAAGGAACTCAAATTCTATCCAGATGGTGAGCATGTATGCGCCAATTATCTTGATGAGGTAATCCCATACACTATTGATTGGTTAATCAAACATTTAGGAAGATAAAAAACATGAATCAGAAAAAATTTACTTTTTTAAAATCTCTAAAAGTTTTATTTGGGAGATTGTTTAGTGAGCGGGTCCATTTTTCTCGAGAATATGCAGGAAAAATTCTTACAATGGAAGATGGCGAAAAATTTCAGGTCATTCGAGATCTTAAAGTGGATCCGAAACAATATGAAGGAAAATCAGCCGCTATATTTAAAGTACGTTTCAAGTTTTCAGGACTTCCGCTTGCTGTTAATAAACGTATGTCAGCATTTCCAGCTCCGTTTTTAATAGCAAAACCCGGATTCCGCGAGAAAATCTGGACTGTCTCTAAAGATGGTTATTTTCAAGGAATATATCAGTGGGCAACAAAGGAATTTGCTGAAAACTATCTGGATTCTTTCATTTACAAATTAATGATCAAACGATCTGCTGAAGGTACATTATCTTTAGAAATTTTGCCTAATACGGTTCTGTCAGAATATATTGAACGTTTGATATAGAAATAAATATTATACATGTGAAACCATAAAGCAGGAAAATTAATACGGAGGAGAATAAAAATGGGAGACAATAATACAAATAATATCTGTATATGGGATGAGCAAGCCGATTGCACGAATTGCAAAATAAATGATAAGTTAGCATGTAAGTGGGACAAGAAGATATTGATCGGTTTCCACGGAATAAACTAGCCATCGATAATCACATCTGTTTTTGGAATGGTAATAGTAGGTTTTTTAACTGGTGCATAGTGGCCTCTGATAACATTTGGAATTTACTTCCTTATATAACGATGATCAAAGTTGATGCAGAAGCTCAAAATAGTAAGAATGTTACCATAAGTGTTGGTCATAGGAATGCATATATAGCAACAGCCATCTCCCTATCTGCCTGTATAAGCCAGATGTTGGAGAAGGATTTATTTTCACAAAAGAGAGTGTTCCTGATGGGGCATTTTTTTAAATTTAGATAAATTATTGGAAGATGTGAAGAGTATGGGTATGAATGTAAAAATAGAACAACCTACAGAATAAAATGGGGAAAAAATTCATGAAAAGGGAACTGACCTAAGAGTATTTCGTTATGTGTTTATTTTTGATATCAAAAATATATGTAATTTAATCATTTAGTATAATTTTTAGTGAGGAATATTATGAAGTATTTTTGGAAATGTTCAAATTATATTAGTAAGCATCTTCTTTCTGTTATCACGACAACTGTAATTATAGCTCTCTTATTTGGTTTTTATTTTAATTTTAAATCAGCGAAAAACTTAATATTACCCTTTATAATTTTCATGGTTTATCCTGTAATGATTGAAATGACATTAAAGGGCATATTTGTTTTCAATGACAAAAAGGTTTTGAGTTATGCGTTAATTGTAAATTTCTTTTTCATTCCTTTAATAGGCTATTCAATTATTTCTCTATTTTTCAAATCTGAAATGGTTTTGTCACTTGGATTATTATTAATCGCTGTTCTTCCAACTAGTGGAGGGATGACTATTGCGTGGACTAGTTTAGCCAAAGGCAATGTAAATGCCGCCATTAAAATGAATGTTGCTGGTCTTATTTTGGGTGCAATATTGGCGCCTTTTTATTTAAAATTATTTATGGGGCAAGCTTTGGATATTCCTATACTAACAGTGATGCGACAGATATTTATGATCATTTTTATACCCTTAATATTAGGGCAAGTAACTCGAGTAATATTATTAAAAAAATTGGGAAATACTTACTTCAAAGAAAACATAAAACCCAAACTACCTTTGATTTCAACATGGGGATTAATAGGGGTTATTTTTATAGCCGTATCTTTAAAAGCAATTTATATAATAAATAATCCTCTATTAGTATTCGACATAATTATACCCTTGACTATCTTTTACTTCATTACTTACTTACTTGTCAGTTTAATAGGGAAGTTTCTTTTAATTAGATCTGATGCAATATCACTAATATATGCCTCAGCTCTTCGTAGTCTTGGAATTGCACTTGTTTTAACTATGACAGTTCTTGGTGAAAAAGGTGCTGAAGTTGCATTGCTCGTGGCGGTTGCTTATATAATTCAAATACAAACGGCAACTTGGTCTGTTAAAATAAATGATATATTTTTAAAAACACATAACGAACGGCAGGGGGTAGGATGGCAGTGTTTCTAATCAGTTTAATCCTGTCCATCGCATTTAGTGAATTTCAGATCTGACATTCGAAGCGCTGAGCCCTCGTGCCCCTGAGCCTGGCCGATGATTTGAAAGGATCGCCCTAGAAATTTAAAGAATAGAGTAATCCAAAAGCAAATTGAGACATGAAATGTTTCGCTGGCGTGATGGCTCTAGTCAGTCTTTTAATCACTAGAAGTGAATTCTCCCACTATTAATTTAAGGTATATGGATGTCAAATTCGTAAAAACAATAAAACAAGAAAAATTATAAGGAGGAGAAAAAAATGGGAAACAATAATGCTCGATTAAGTTCAAAAATATTAATTTTTGCGTGTTCTGGAGCCGCAGATGTTGGTGCTTTGTCAGATAGGGCTGCCAGAGAATTTACCCAGGAGGGTGTTGTAAGAATGTTTTGCACAGCAGGATTAGGAGGGCAAATAGATTCACTATTGAAAACTACCAATGAAGCAGAAGAAATAGTTGCTCTTGATGGGTGTTCATTGGATTGTGTTAAATTATCTTTAGAAAATATAGGTATTCTCCAATATGAACATTTAAGAGTTACGGATTTAGGTTTGAAAAAAGGTAAAACAGCAATTAATTCAGATAAATAGAGTGAAAGAAAAATTGAAAGAATTATTAAATTAATCATCTAACATCATTAAACTCGAAACATTTTTGGCTTTAGCTAACAACGTCCGGAAGGATTACCGGAGTTAGAATCAATTTAGAACAGAGGTTATATTGGAAGGACACATTAATCTGTTTGACGAGTTATAAAGTTTTGGTTAAACTTAAACTTCAAATTTAATGAAAGGAAGGTAATAATATGATACGACTGAAAAAGATTCTATTTCCAACTGATTTTTCACGCTGTGCAAATCAAGCTTTCTGGCGTTCGTTATATTTATCTAGAAAATTTCAAGCAGAATTACATATGTTACATGCAATCGTTCTACATGACGATGATCCACATAATGCTGTCTCTTTTTTCCCGGATATAAGTGCTATTCACAAACAGCTTGCAGAAATTGGGCTCGAAAAGATGGATTTACTTATCGAATCCTATCATGCTGATGATATAAATGTTAAAAAAGTTGAACGGCGAGGAATCGCACCAGCCCCGGTAATTTTGGATTATGCTTCAGAGAACGACATTGATCTTATCGTCTTGGTCACTCATGGTCGTCGAGGTCTTGAACACGTATTTCTCGGAAGTGTTGCAGAAGAAGTTGTACGTTTGGCAAAATGCCCGGTTTTGACTATGCGAGAACGTGAGAAACCCCATCCCGAAGAATCATTGAATCGTATTTTGGTTCCAATCGATTTTTCTCATTACGCACATCACGCCCTATTATTCGCAAAAGAAATAGCGGCAACCTATAAGTCACGATTGCAAGTTTTGCATGTTATTGAACAATCTAAACGCCCTGATTTCTATTTTTTTAGCACAAATCCAAATCCAAATTTAATCCAAAATATCAGGAAAAAGTCAAAGGAAAAGATAGAACAACTACTTAATACAGTAAAAGAACCGAATGTAGCAGCAGACATCCATATTATCGAAGGCCAGGCTGCCAGAGATATTGTCAAATTCGCTGACGAAAATGATACCGATCTGGTCGTGATATCAAGTCATGGACTTACTGGTTATGAGCAATTATTGATAGGCGGCGTTGCAGAAAAAGTTGTCCGCATGTCTACGAGTCCGGTGTTTACTGTGAAAACTTTTGGAAATTCAAAGATTATTAGTTAGCCTTAATAATATGAAACCATCATATAAATAGAATTATTCTAGAACAAATGTGATAATTTGACTGATAGCTGCTGTATCACTCGATGAAAACTACCGATTGAGGAACAATAATGAAAGGGAAAAAAATGAAAAAGCATGGACTTGCAAAATTTGGTCAATTATTAGGTAATTTAAGTGCAGTCAAACTTTCTACCTATAAATATGACCGCCAGAATATAGCCCACTGGGATTTATCCCCCAAAAGCAAATGGATTTTAAAGAATATCAATATTGTTGATGTTGAAAAAGGTAGAATCCATGAAGAAAATGCCATACTCATTAATGGTGCTAAATTTGGGAAGCGTCTCAAACAATCAGATGTTGAAACATTATCAGGAAAACCTGAGATAGAAAGAGTTGTTGATGGTAAAGGATATTTCTTAGTGCCTGGCATGTCTGATATACACTGTCATTTAAGCCTTGTTAGTGAATACGGCTTAAAACTATCAGGACTTCATTATTTTGACGCACAGCGGATGAAGAATTGTGAATATGCGTTTTCGAAGGGTTGTACAACAGTTAGAGATAGTAATGGTGCGCATGATATGATCAATAGCTTAAAAGACGAAATTGACAACAACAGGCTTCTCGGACCCAGAATTTTACCAAGCTATACTGCGTTAACACCTCAAGGAGGGATGTGGGATCTGAATCCTGTCGCTAACAAAATGGCGGAAATGATTTTTGGTGGTAAAATAATCAATTTCCCAAGAAATATGGAAGATATCAAACGCTATATAGAAGAAATCGTAGCCATGGGGTCTTATTCCATAAAAATATTTCTGGAAGATAAACCTATATATGGCGGTAAAGAAAATTTCTGTTATAACATGTTTACTGATGATCAGGTCAAATATATCCGTGATTTAGCTGATGAGCATGAAAAACTTGTAGAAAGCCATGCCTTATTCATTAAGGGTGCCAGAAAAGCCATTCGTGGCAAAGTGAATTCAATTGCTCACTTGACGCTGGATGAATCGTATTCCATTAAGGACGCGGAAATGATGGTTCAAAATAATGTTGCCATTGTCCCTACCCTGTCACTTGGCAGTTACCTTGCTATGGATTGCGGTACAAAGGGATTTCCTGAACATGAAGAATACAAATTTTTCAGAGAAATGCTACAAATGTATGTTAAACCTAATATGGAAAGAACCACTTTACCACAATTAAGTAATTCTTATTTTAGTTTTTACGATTTTATTCAAACCAAAATTGAAGGGCGTAAGATGCCGGGTTTTGGGCACGTTTATCCTGAACGTTGTCATGGTTTTGGAGTTTATGCTCCGAAAAGTTTTGAAAATTTCAAAAAGACCGGAACAAAGGTAGGTGTTGGAACTGATGGAGGCACTGGGATTTGTTTTGCAGGAGCGTTAGAAATAGAATTTGAATCGTACTTGCGTTATGGATATTCCACAAAAGAAATCGTTCGTATGGCAACACTCGGAAATATGGAAATAATAAAAATGGATGATCAGCTTGGTAGTATCTCGGAAAATAAATGGGCTGATATGTTATTTATAAAAGATAACCCTTTTGAAAATGTCATGTCGATGACATCTCCAGTAAGAGTTTTTAAAGAAGGACGGTGTTATATAGATAACGAAGTCTGAGTCTATGATATATCGCAGGAAGGCAAAATCAGGCCATAAAGAAAAGAATAAAAACACATAACGAATCGTTTCACCCGACATTTTTCCGCTTTGCTCCAAAATGCAGGTGAACTCAAGCATTCGGCTTTATCTAAAAATTTAGATTCTTAATTATGATTATGGCACAAAAGGGGCAACGAGGACAACAAAAGTTCTATTAACAGCAAGAGGTCTGAAACTTCAAAGGAGAATAATCAATGGAAATACAATCACTGAAGTTGGTTTGTTTTTCACCTACCGGGACAGCAAAATCGATTATTAAGGCTATAGCAGGCGGAACTAATCAAAGCAATGCGGAACTGGTAGATATCACCAAACAGCATGCACGAAAACAGCAGTTACATACATCGGAAAATGAATTACTTGTTGTTGCAGTGCCAGTTTATATGGGAAGAGTGCCTGCACTTTTAAATGAATGGCTGCATGCGATTAAAGCTCGTAATACACCTGCTGTATGTATCGTCGTTTATGGTAATCGTGCGTATGACGATGCACTACTTGAGCTTAAAGATATTTTGATAAAACGTGGATGTAAACCGATCGCCTGCGCAGCATATATTGGAGAACACTCCTTTTCTAGTTCCGAAACTCCAACAGCCGAAGGCCGTCCTGATGCAAGTGACTTAAATCACACAGAACTATTTGGGCGTAAAATAAATGAAAAACTACTATCTGTTTCATCAGTCGATCACATTTCTGATATAAATATACCTGGCAACTATCCCTATGGAGGAGTTACGAAGCTATGGAGTGTTGATTTTATAGCAATTAGTAATGAGTGTACGCAATGCGGAATTTGTGCAGAAGGGTGTCCTGTTGGTGCTATCGATTCAGAAAAAAGTAATTTGATTGATAAGGGAAAATGCATCACGTGTTGTGCCTGCATCAAGAACTGTCCACAAAAAGCCAGAACGCTGAAAACCGGTCCAGTAAAAGACGCTTCAATGCGACTAAATAAACTGTATAAAGAGCGAAAGGAGCCGGTATTCTTTTTATAATTTGTAAACAGCTTGACGAACCCCGCAACAAGCTTAACCATGCCAAGACCAAGGGCAGTTGGCTCATAATCAGCCCCTACTCTATCTCTATTATTGGCAAAGAAACGGGTCGAGGCTGTTTGTCAGCAGGAAATGGAAAGCCGAATCCGGCACTGCACTCGGACACAAAGGGCTCCGGTCGCTATCGCTCTCTACGCCCTTTTTGCCGGTGAGCTTTTCGTTATGGTTTATTAAAATGACAGGATAAAATGAGATAATCTAAACAATATCTTTGATATAAATTGCTGTTTAGACAGAATTATTATGGAGCATTTTTATACCTCATATTTCTTACTTTTGCCATAATCAATTCCAAGTTTATTCATGCGGTTACGCAGTGTATTGGCATTGATACCCAACAGTTCTGCGGCACCGCCCTTTCCATGGATTTTACCCTTTGTTTTGGATAAAACCTTACGAATATATCTGGATGTCATTTCGTCGAGGGTTAATGTATCATCCATTTGTTCTTGATCTTTAGAGACTGCTTCCTTTTTAGGTTGGATGATGTGTTCAAAAGAGAGTGGTCCGGATGGGTTGAGAATCAAAGAACGTTCGATAATATTCTCTAATTCCCGGACATTACCTGGCCAGTGGTAATTCATCAGAACATCGATGACACCGGGAGCCAGTGTGGGGATTCCGGACAAGTTCAACTCCTTCGCTTTTTGCGTAATAAAATGCTGGAGGAAGTCGGGAATGTCGGATCTCCTGTCGCGAAGCGGCGGAATATGGATAGGAAACACATTGAGCCGGAACCACAAATCTTCACGAAACTGTTTCGCAGCAATCATTTCCTCCAGATTTCGATTGGTTGCAGCAATGAAGCGAATATCCAGATGAATGGTTTTTGTACCGCCAACGCGTTCGATTTCTTTGTCCTGTAGCACTTTTAGAAGCCGTACCTGGGCTTCGAGGGGTAATTCGCCAATCTCATCAAGAAAGATCGTCCCATTGTTTGCTCTTTCAAAGCGTCCTTTCTTTTGTGTCAATGCTCCGGTAAAGGCGCCCTTTTCATGGCCGAAGAGTTCACTATCAATCAATGAATCTGGGATAGCACCGCAGTTGACACTAACAAAGGGTCCATCTTTGCGTGGTGAAGAATAATGAATGGCATTGGCAATCACGTCTTTGCCCACGCCAGTTTCACCCAATAATAAGACAGGGCTGTCCAGTTTGGCCACTTGCTGAACCTGGAACATGACATTTTTTAGCCCGTATTTGACGCCGATAATTTTGTCTCCGGACAGGCGGCGCAGCTCCCCCTTTAAATACCGGTTGTCATCGGCCAGCAATTCTTTCAAATTGATCACTTCGCGATGTTTCAAAGTATTTGATAATGCGACAAAGAAGGGCAATTTGAGCACAGTAAAAAGTTTGGCATGTTCTTCATTGTATCGGTTATCTCCTTTTGCCAAAAGAACGAGTGTCCCGATTATTATATTTTCAACAATAAGTGGCAGACTTAATGCAGAAGACATCGGTTCATTTAATGCTTCGAGCATACATTTAGTCACAGGTTCATCAGCTGGTTTATTGATGACAAGGATCGGCGGAAGTTCTCCTTTCCGCCAAATCTCACTTAATTCTATCAATTTATTTTTTGCTTCATCATTAAAAGGGATTAATTGGTTCATTTTTTCATAATGATCTTTGTCAGCCCGAGCAATGAGATGCATCGAATTGAGATCAGGTTGGTATCTTTGCAGATACATACGATCTGCAGGCATATAATTGGAAATGTATTGTAAACAGTCTTGCAATCCCTGTTCAATCTCAAGCGTACCGCAGATTCGTTTGGTCACTTCAAAAAAGAACTCTCTGTCGAATAGTTTCAATTCATTGCGATGTTTAAGAGCATTTGACATTGCGATAGAGAATGGTTCTTTAAGTAAGGAGAGCATTTCAGCATGTTGTTGAGTGAATTTTCTGTCACCTTCAGTGGTTAGAACTATCGAGCCTCCCCCTAATATCTCACCAGTCGCCTTTAAAGGCAATACCATCAGCGATGTTGCTTTTAGTTTGTGTAACTCAAAAACCTCACGGATAACTAAATTCTGTTCGGGATTTTCCTGAAAAAGCCACATAAAATTTGGTTCGTCCTGCTGACGGTATTCATTAACCATATCCTTTTGTGCTTGCAGGGCTTTTGGAGAGAGAGGCGTAAGCAAATCAACTTCCATTGCTTCTTTAATCGTTGCCATAGCAATTATTCGTAAAGCATTCAGGTCCGCATCTTGAAATTGAAGGAAAAGTCTATCTACTGGCATTTCCTGTCTTAAAAATTTGATACTTGAGAATAATGCTTCTTCAATTTCAAGGTTTCCACAAATACGAAGTGTACATTGCCGGAATAATTCATTTTCATCCATTTTGTTATCCTTTTCATTTTTAACATGGTATTGCAGTATTAAATAAATATAAACATAATTACCATATTTGGCAAGTAAAAATATCGTATATGGTAATTTAATAAATATGTCTTTTCGTAACTTATTGATATTATTGATTATTTAATTTTGGCATAGTGTTCGCATAAAGAACAAATAGAATGTCACTAAAGAAAAGCAGCAAACTAAAGGAAAAAATAATGAAATGGTTAGAGATAATCGAACTCCGGTCAGTAGACAGCAATCGGGAGCTGTTGGAATCTAAACTGCAAAATTTGATTAATGAAGTGAATCAGGAAGCACGCCAGCAGAAAATCAAATTGTACAGCCACAAATCAGTGGAAACTGATTTTAGTATTCACCTGTTCCACGATTCAACAAATATTGATAATAGCGGGAGTGAGTTAGGTTTACATCTTACATCAGCTTTAAAAGAATTTGGCTTAGTTAGTGCCTGACCGAAAACCCCCAAAATTCACAAAAATT
>JABAOH010117457.1_pt1 | contig 18956 bp, 16 predicted proteins | sample 7062181 | NCBI WGS metagenome assembly JABAOH01 (sample SAMN14538630, study PRJNA623070) | marine sediment metagenome | biome: marine biome [ENVO:00000428]; feature: marine pelagic biome [ENVO:01000023]; material: deep marine sediment [ENVO:00002113]; isolation source: pool of 5 deep marine... | reverse complement strand
TCTGTGAGGGTTCCATGAAGAAAACTCTGGTCAAAAGAATCCTCTTTGGGATGCTATGTCTCGCCCTGGGCCTTATGGCGGTCTCCGCTTTCACCGCTGCAGGCGTGTATATGTACTTCACCCAGGGCCTGCCGCAAATAGAAAGCCTAAAGGACTATCGACCCAACATCATCTCAACCGTATACGCCCTCAATGGCGAAGTCATTGGCGAGTTCTTCGACGAGAGGAGGATCGTCGTCCCCACCGATCAAATCCCGCAGTTCTTGATTGATGCCTTCGTCGCCGCTGAGGATTCACGCTTTTTCGAACACAAGGGCCTTGACTACCAGGCCATTATCCGGGCCTTTCTGAAGAATATTGAGGCGGGTGAAATCGTTCAGGGAGGGAGCACAATCACACAGCAGGTCGCCAGGTCTCTCTTGTTGTCGAATGAAAGAAGTTGGTCTCGAAAGATCCGGGAGGCGATACTGGCTGCCAGAATTGAGAGGGATCTGTCAAAGCAAGAGATCCTCTACCTTTATCTGAATCAGATCTACCTGGGACACGGCGCTTACGGTGTAGAGGCTTCAGCGGAGAATTATTTTGGCAAACGGGTTGCTGATTTGAATCTCGCTGAGGCTTCTATTCTGGCTGGTCTCCCCCGGGCTCCGTCCAGAAATTCACCCTACAATTACCCTGAAAACGCAAGGAAAAGGCAGATCTATGTGTTGGATCGAATGGTTGAGGAAGGGTACATCACTCCCGACGAGGCTGAAAAAGCCCTGGAGACACAGCTGGAGATCAAGGCCAGGAGAAGCCCTTTTCTCGAGATGGCCCCCTACTTTACCGAGCATATCCGCCAGATTGTGGAAAAGAAATACGGAAGGGATGTCCTCTACAGGCAGGGACTCAAGATCTACACTACCGTCAATGTGGAAATGCAAAAAATAGCTGAGGAGGCCGTTTCCGAAGGACTTTTCGCCCTCGACAAGAGGCAAGGATATCGTGGCCCCGAGAGAAGCCTCTCTGAGTCTGAGATTTCCCCGTTTCTGGAAGAAATCGACCGACAACTCCTCAACTCCTCGATTGTCGAGGGCCACGAATACCTGGGTGTCGTCACGAAACTAGCGGAAGAGTCCGTGGAGGTCATGGTGGGCCGTCGTGTAGGTCGTCTCCCTCTCAAGGACATGAAATGGGCACGAAAGCCGAACCCTCAAGTGGCCTATGACACGGTCAGAATTGAGAAGCCTGCTGAAGTGCTTAGCGTGGGGGATGTGGTCAGGGTTAGATTGAAGAGCGTGGATTCGCAGGGCCTCCTCCACCTTGCCCTCGAACAGATCCCAAATGCCCAAGGAGCCCTCATCAGTTTAGATCTAAAGACCGGCTACGTCATCGCCATGGTAGGAGGGCGAGATTTTCGGGAAAGCCAGTTCAACAGGGCGATTCAAGCCCGTCGGCAGCCGGGGTCGGCCTTCAAACCTATCGTTTACGCCTCTGCTCTCGATCAGGGATACACGCCGGCTACCATCATAATCGATTCACCCATAATCTATGGCGCCACCCAAGGCTATGAAGCCTGGAAGCCCAAGAACTACGAGGAGCGTTTCTATGGACCGACAACCCTGAGAAAAGCGCTGGTAAAATCCAGAAATGTCATCACGGTCAAGATCGCTCAGGATTTAGGGGTAGACTACATAATCGACTATGCGAAGCGGTTGGGCATAGATGGACCCTTCAATCGAGATCTTTCGACCGCCCTTGGTTCATCTGGGATTTCACTGATCGATTTGACCAAGACCTATGCCGTCTTTGCCTCTCAGGGGCGTGAGGTTACTCCTATTTTTGTCCGGAGGATCGTAGACCGGGATGGCAACATCGTGGAGGAGAATCTCCCCGAGATTCTCCCAGCAGAGGGGAATGGGGCCACCCAGGCACCCTGGCCCGATGATGAGGGTGAACCGGAGATCATCCTGCCAATCTCCGGGTCAGGTATAACACCAGCCGTCGATCAAAGGAGAACCGACCTGGCGGGGCTGAGAATCAGCCGGCAGATCATGAGTCCTCAGACGGCTTACATCATGACCAATCTCCTGGAGGGCGTGATTCAGAACGGAACAGGATGGCGGGCGAAGGCCCTTGGCAGACCGGCTGCCGGCAAAACAGGGACGACCGATAGCCTTTACGATGCATGGTTCATCGGGTACACCCCTGAGCTCATCGCCGGAGTCTGGGTAGGATTTGACGACGAAGCCTCTCTCGGAAAACACGAAACCGGATCCCGGGCGGCGAGCCCCATATGGCTGGCTTATATGGATAAGGTTTTGAAGGGAAAGCCGATCAGTGATTTCACGGTTCCAGAGGGTATTGTCTTCAAGAAAATAGACCCCGAAACCGGCCTTCTCGCCTCCTCAAAAGACGACGGGGCCATTTTCGAGTGTTTCAAGGAAGGAACAGCGCCAACGGTCCAAGCGGACAAGCCACCGACCGATCAACCAACCGATTTCTTCAAACTCGATCTCGATACAGGCAACCAGTCTTAGCTACCTCTTCGAGGGATCAAATCGTCCCCCCGAAATACTCTCTGATCTTCCCGAGAACGATCCTGGGAATGTCCTCTTTTTGAGCAACCGGGAAGATGCTTATGTTCCCCTTGTCCTCCATGGCCTCCTTGAACCGGAGGGCATAATTATTGTCTCCAATGTACACGGCCGTTATGCGATTGTTAATGCTAGATAGATAGCTGATAACCTTCCCCAAGTTCGTAATTTTCATGTCTGTGATCAAGAAAATGTCAGGATTTTGGGATATATCGAGAAGCGGGTCCAGATCCTTCAAATTCAAGGCAGTTCCTCCGCCAAAATACTTGCAGAGAACCCTATAGATTGCCTCCCGCTCAGAAGTAAAATCCAGAATAATCCGATTTCCCATAGGGGCGTCACTGAAATTATAGACCGCAACTCCGGAAGCGTTTCTCAGGTAAGCATCAGCCGCGCATGCGGCGCCAAGAACAGCGTAGGATAGGTTCTTTCTTGGGTTGATCATGCTTCCCGAAGAATCGATCAAAATGATGCAGTCAGGGGTACTCTCCTGGTCACCAAACGTTTTCCCCCACCTCTTTCTCCATGTCTGGGTGATGCCAGGCATGATCTTTCCGAAGCTCGTCCATATGTCAATATCCTGAACAGGCTTTCCCACCTCCCACGGCCGGTGAGAGTGCGGGTGCATATAGCCTCGCTTTTCCAACGGAGTTTTTCGAACCGGGATGGAATAGTTTTCGGCAAGCTTCATATAGTAGAGGACATCCGCATCAATCATCCCTCCCTTCCCTCGGCCCATTCCCCCCTCGGTGCCATAGCCAAGATCCTTAAGCTCACCGTCAAAATCCTCGACGATCTCCCTGAATTCTTTCAATCCCCGAGTCTCCTTTGCGAAGTCTCTCAGACCTTGGTCGATCTCCTCTGGGGAAAAATTAGAAAGGTCATGGTTACCCATCATGTTGTCTTTTTGATTGCCCTCTCCTTGAGACTGCTGCTCCTCCTCTTCCAGAAGCTGCTTAACGATGCGGGTGAATCGATGAACACTTTCTGGCCACCGCTTTCGATCAAGATAAGAGATCCGAGACAGACGGCGAACGAGATTGCTATCCCCCCTAGACTTAAGATCCAGACCCCAGATTTTCTGGTAAAGGGAGACGAGCACCTCCTCCAGCGGTCCTCGATCCATTCTGCGATAGAGTTCTGGAAGTTTCGTCTCATCTCTCTTTACGCAGTTCGTGTCAACGACGATATCCATGAAACAGCCCGCCGCTCGTTTCGCCATGGCCTTGTCTCCGACGACCTTCTTCGCCTCCGAATACAGGGCAAGGTGGGTCTTAAAATCCCATGGACAGTAAGAATGATGGCCCACGCCGTGGTCCAACAAGGCCTCAAGGGCATCCTCCATATTCATCTCTTCGCCGAGTCGATCCAGAACCCCCCCATCTATGGTGATTTGTTTGTTTTTCATCTCCATAGCGACCCTTCCATCCGTGTCTCCAACTATCGGACGGGGAATCTCTGGGAAAAGGTGCTTCTGCCGAACCTTCTGCCACAGTCGATCGAGCGCCTTAATTTCTTTCATCGCCTGCTCTGTAAACTAACACTCTAGAATCGAAAAGGCCGGATCTGTTTTTCCCTCATGAGAGAGAGGTTAGCCTCGTTCAACACTTCGCCGTGGAATACCGGCCATCTTTGGGATATATCAATTGGTCCCTTTCGTAAATTTTCCCATCCATAACATTGCCCAGTCCTCGAATTCTGCCCCCGACGGCAATCTCTCCACCCATCATCCACTCTCCCGTGTGATGTCCGATATTTTTGGAGATTGTCAGCTTTCCGCTTCGCATCCCAGCACCCGCGTAATTCTTGGCGCTTCCCTCTATGAGTAGTTCGCCACCCTCCATTCCAATGCCGACAAAGTCTCCCACATTCCCCTCGATCGCTAATTTCTTACCTGCCGGCAGTCGGTACCCAATGAGGTTAATCTGAGTTTTCATATCCTCCAGTTTCAGGACGATCTCGTTCTCTTCACAATGGTTGCACAAAGCCGAAATGTAGATCCCTGCCGGACCCGTTATCATATAGGGAATTCGATCGCTGCTGTCCAATTCATAGCAGAAATCCTCAACGTCTTCGGGTTTGAATTTCAGATCCTTGATATTCTTCTCTGCATTCGCATAGGCCTTGATGACTGTGTTGTACTGAACCAGCCACACGAGCTCCTTGACCTCTTCCTCTAAGAGCTTCTCATAGCCCTCCATGATCCTAGCCATGGTAATGTCCCTGGACTTTACGATCTGGTCTAGAGGGATGTCTCTCCGTTTCTTCTGAAAATTCTCGAATTCTTCGAATGGGTTTTTCATGGATGCTCCATGTTAAGATCTTTCCTGATCTCCATATAGACCGGATGGTCCCCCTCAACGGGCTCGATGTCCTCACCACCGAGAATCCGAAAGCCGATGCCGAGGGCCTCCTTCACCCGATCCCGTTGCTCATCGTAACGACGTAGAATCTCCTTGACCGCCTCCTTGGCCAGGAAGATCATAAAAGGATTGTCCCGCTTGGCCTTCTCCATTTTGGTTATGTGTTCATCTCTCCATTGGATTCTATGGGCAAGTGTGTATGGAAGCACTGCTTTGACATGTTCGATACCGACCTCTTTCTCTTGGAGAAACCATGCGAGAGCCTGACTGTAACTTCTAATAGACATGGGCAGTCGGTTCGAAGCGCAGTTTTTGATCTCATGACAGAAATACCCCGTGTAGTGGCATCCTTCGGGGCAGTTTTCAACAGATCTCTTCTGTCCATGGTGGTAACAAAACGCGAGCTCTGCCAGGACCATTCTGATAAATGCACTGGCGTCAAGATTGAAATCCATCTGAAGCGTATGGGAGCGAATGAGATCCCTGTCCTTCTTGTTCAGAGAATCTAATCCGAGTTGGGACTGCAGAAATTCGCCAAAGCGGTTGCATACCTCTTCCACCTGAGGCAGTTTGTCATGATATGAAACCTTGGTATTCAGGACTCGCTGAAAATCTCTCTCTAATCCGGGATGGCGGAGGATGTTCTCCTTATCCCAGTATTTCCCGACAAGGTAGGAGATATTAGGTCCCGGATGACGGGATTCGACGAGAATATCGAACCTGTCAATCATAGGCGGAATGATGGTGTTTGTTCCCTGATCCTGATAATTGGCGGTTGCAAAAAGGCAGTACTCCTCATTGACAATCATTTCATTCAGATACTCCCAGTTGCCTCGATCAACGCCGTCGAGGATCATACTCTGTTTCGTTTCTGGAAGGCGATTAAGTTCGTCAACGATCTTGACAGGGAGCTGAGAAAAATGGGTCCATACCACCTCTTCTACCCCACGGTTCAGCTTTCCCAAGTCGGGCCGTCCAACGATCTTCTCCTCGGTTTGCTCCGGGTGCCCTGAGACCTCACTTCCCCAAATAACCCCAACGGGTATCTGATAGATGAGGGAACCGACAAACTCCGCTGAGGTCGTCTTTCCAACTCCAGGTTCTCCGATAATCAACTCCTTGCCCTTGATCAAGGCCGTCAGAAGTCCAAAGAGGAGAGAGGAATTGAGTCTCTTCCCATCGATTTCCAAGTCAGGACGGTTGAAATATAGGTTCTCCCCAATAAACTGATAGATAGCCCTAACCTTGCCCTGGTAGACGCCATCGCCTCGCACACCAGCTGCTTTTTTCTTTTTTGTCTGTTTTGCCATCTCCGATTGGAATCCTTACTCACCGGGTATGAGAATCCGGTTTCAGCATAACATGCGACCATTGCGAAATCAAGACGACATGGCGGTCCCTGTGCGCATGATTCGTTGGTATTCAATGAAAAAAGAAGACGCCAGAACCCCCTTGGATCAGAACGAGAAGGCAGGCGAGAAACTTCACAACCAGGTATTCCTGAAAACGTAAATCCCTGCTCATGAATTCTCTTCCGAGGTCGCAAAAGGGTCATGTGACGATGGAGGAGGGGCTAAATCGGGTGCAGATCGAAAGCTAGGCTTTACGGGCGAGAAGGCACGAGGATCCTTTTTTCACCATCCATCCGTCTTCCAAGGTGATCCTGTGTTTTCGATTCACATGAATCCCCAATGGTCCTCATGATGCAATCCATGTCACGGTCCATTCCGAATTCTTCAGACCATCCGCAGTATTTGTCAGAAAAGGCCCCATTTCACCCCAAAAACCACCACCCGCCGGGAGCTCTTCAGGAACTCGAGCGTTCATCGTTCGATCGGAGGCCTCCCATTTCAGATCTGGAACAGGCCGTACTTGATATGAAGTTAAACCGCACAATGCTCCATAGCGCTGAGACACCGTCCCTCCACCCGATTTTTTTACCCCCCCGGTAGCTCCGTCCCGAATAAGTGATGGGTACTTCATGGACCCGAACCCCCATTTTTGCTATCCTCGCCGTGATTTCTGGTTCGAAACCGAAACGGTCAGATGTGAGTCTAGTCTTCCTCAGGATTTCTGCTCTGAAAACCTTGAAACCGGTCTCCATATCCGTAAGATTGAGGTTGGTCATGAGGTTGGACAGTAACGTCAGCATTCGATTACCGAACGCATGCCAGAAAGGGTGGGATCCCGACGGTAATCCCAGAAAGCGTGATCCATATACCACATCGGCCTCTCCGTCGAGAATGGGCTTCAACAGTTTTGGATACTCCTGAGGATCATATTCGAGATCGGCATCCTGAATGATCACCACATCTCCTGTTACCGCTTCAAACCCCGTCCGGAGGGCCGCCCCCTTCCCTCTGTTCTTTTTGTGTTGAAAGACTTTGACGGGATCCTCTCTTTTGTCTGACCCATACTCTGAAAGGAGTTGACTCGTTCCATCCGTCGAGCCATCGTCGACAACGATGATCTCTTTCTTCAATTTCACCGCCTGAACCCGCTGGAGGATCTCGGCGACGGTATTTGCCTCGTTGTAAACTGGGATGACAACAGAAACTTTCATTTCATCCTATGTCGGCCTGTCGATCATTCCGCTATGGGACACCGCTGTGAAATGGTCACTGAATCTGAGCCGGCAAACCATGATGCGACGTTCCCCCCACCCGTCAATCTCGAGGTTAGAGACAAAAAATAGGCAAGAAGCATGCCAGCCATTCCAACGGTTATTGACGATTCGTACCGGAAAGGCAATCCCCTGCCCCTTTCTCCGGTCCTTTGTCGAGAAAACCCTGAGATCCTCTTATCCCCCCAGACTTGGACTATTCAATCCTATGGGGCAGACTATCCGCAGCGCCCTAGGCAGATTCCCGCTCTTGCCACGTCTCAGGACAGTGACTGGGACGATATTTGACACACGAGCCTTTACCCGGTATGGTTCACCCGAAATACATTACCTTCTGTTGCCCCCTCTCGAACTTCGCCTTAGCGACGAAGGCTGTTGTTCAGAAGCTGGGCACTCATATTTTAGCTGGCAGTGAAGGCCCTTGATTCCGAGCATTCTCATAACGCTGACAATTCTCCTGAGTGCCACTGGTTATGGTCTTTTTCTCCCTATCGGAAATACTCGCGAACACCTATTAATCCGCCTCGGCCTCGGCCTTTGGCTGATTGCCCACCTTGTATTCCTGCTGGGAGTCACTTCTCTTCTCTACAGGGGTGTGCTTCTCGTGGTTCTTTTGGCCGGCATAGCTGTTCTCTCCCTGAAGTGTTCGCCATTTCTCAATCTCCGTACTCTGGCCGCACATGTCAGACCAACCCTCCCACAAGGCCAACTCGAGTGGCTCACGGTGATACCGATTGTTCTGCTCGTCTTTCTTGCAAGCAGCGCCGCTCTCACCCCGCCTACCGCTCGTGACAGCCTGATCTATCATCTAGCACTACCGAAACTGTACCTTCAGGGTCACCGATGGCTGGAGATTGCAGAGAACATCTTCGGGTATTTCCCTGGCCTCATGGAAGCCCTTTATACTTTCACACTAGGCCTTGGAAGCCAGCATCCAGCCCTCATCCATAACGCCTTCGGCCTGGCCTGCCTGGGCGCCACAGCTGTTCTCGGCCGTGCCGTCGGTTTGCGGCGTGAAATGTGCCTCTTAGCGGTCGCTGCCCTGGTTGCCACACCTACCTTCTGGGCGGAGATGACCTGGGCCTACGTCGATCTGGCAAACACCTTTTACTGGACCCTCAGCGCTATCTGTTTTGTTCGATGGCAGGAAGGCAGACAAAGATCCTGGCTCGTCCTGCTCGGTTTTTCTGTTGGAGCCGCCCTTAGTTGCAAATACACCAGCCTCATCCTCCTTCCCCTGGTCCCCCTCGGGCTTCTCCTCGATTTGAGAAAATACGGTAACTCCGACCACCGTCATACCTTTTTTACGATGTCCGTTCCGCTCTTGATAGCACTGCTTGTCTTCTCGCCTTGGGTGGTCAGAAACCTGATCCTGACTGGCAATCCTCTCTACCCTTTCTTCTTGGACTTTTTCCCTTCTTCCTCGCCAGGATGGGATACGGAACGGGCACGATTGTATCAGATTCTGCTCACACAATACGGCGACACTGACAAGAACATGCTGGATTACATCGTCGCCCCGGTTCGGGTGTTCTTGACCGGCCAGTTTGGCTCCATTACCCATTATGACGGCCAGCTCAGTTTCTTTTATTTGCTCTCATGGCCCTTACTGATCCTCAAAAGGCAATGGTCCAACAAGACGAATTGCTTGCTCGGAGTGACGCTGATCTATTTGGTCTACTGGTCGGTCAGCTCCCAGCAGGCCCGATTTCTTTTGGTCATCCTGCCGGTCATGGCCGTCCTTGCCGGTCATTTCATACAAACTTCCACATCCTGGGTCGTATCAAAAATCAGCGGAAATCGTCTTCTGAAGGCGCGAGTTAAGGGGCTGACGCTCGGTGTTATGGTCGCGATTATTCTCTTCAATGGCCGGGGAATCGTGACCCTTTACCAGAAAGAAAACTACCTCGATTACCTAGCTGGCAGGAAATCAGCCCATTCCTATTTACAAGGAAAGCTTGGCTACTACAAGGTATACACGCACATAAACGAGAATCTACCCAAGAACGCCACGATCTTTTTGGTAAAAACGGGCAACCACGGCTACTATCTCGACCGTTCTTATTTCTCGGACGCAGTTTTCGAAACCCACACATTCGAAAGGATTCTGCGCAGTTCACATACAAGTAGCGAGATGGCCAGAAGGCTGCGACAAAAAGGTCTTACACACATCCTCATCAGGCTTGACGCTTTCCTGAGAGACCGTGGGCCCCTTATGCAGGAGGCCGATCTGAAGCGTCTGCACGGCTTTCTGAACAATCACGGCCATCTTCTTTTCAAGGACGGTCCCTTCTGGCTCTTTGAGATTACGAAAACAGAAAAGGACTAGCCAAAATAGGCTAGTCCCAATTCCTCAAAGTGCCGAAGGGGGGACTCGAACCCCCACAGGCATACACCCACTAGACCCTGAACCTAGCGCGTCTACCAATTCCGCCACTTCGGCTCGGACCCTCAGATGCCCTCGCCGCAGCAGGTGCAAAAAACTCGGCAGGACACCTAACCCATATACGAATTGTCGGGGTTTTGTCAAGATGAGTTTTCTGACGGATTCAGCACCTATTTCCACCCCGAGCAGGCTACCATGATTCACGACCGGACATTTCAAGCCTGCCCGTGCTAACGGTCCGCTTCCAGCCTGTCGCCCAAAAGGGGAATGCCCATGGGAGAGACGGTACAAAAATGAACAGGTTATCCACACGAAGGGTCGCGGAGCAATCAACCCGACTCATGGGTCGATTAAAGCCACACAGTGACTGTTTTACATAGTTTAACATTTTGAAATTAAATAGTTTTCATGTTGCACAAGAATGAGGCAAAATCCTACTTTTTCTTTTCTCCCAGTAACTTATGCAACGCACCCTACCGTTTATCCACAGGATTTCCCCGAATTCCGTGGGTTCTCGTGTTAAGTGTTCAGGAATATGGGGAAAATGGGGATGCAGCATGATTCAGAGGGGCACCACGTGCCATGAAGGGTGACAAGGTCCAGATCGAATCAATACCGCTCCCCTCGAGAGATTAGAAGGATGTCTTCAATTTCCTATCGGCGCTCCAAATACACCGTGACAAAGAAAGAAAGCGAGCCCTGAGTAGTCCTCCCGGACCCTGCTATTCTCAAATCAAGAGGGGGGCGATAACAAGAGAGACAACGCTCATCAACTTTATGAGAATGTTCATGGACGGCCCTGACGTATCTTTGAAAGGGTCACCGACCGTGTCCCCAATCACAGCGGCTTTGTGAGCCCCAGAACCCTTCCCACCGAAGTTTCCTGCCTCGATAAATTTCTTGGCGTTGTCCCAGGCCCCACCCCCATTGGCCATAAAAAGAGCGAGGAGAACGCCCGTGAGCGTCGCCCCTGCAAGCATGCCGCCGAGGGCATTGGCACCGAGAACAAACCCGATCAGGATGGGAGCCAGCACCGCCGTGCAACCGGGAATAATCATTTCCCTCAGGGCGGCTCTGGCGGCAATATCCACGCACCGGGTTGGATCTGGTTTCCCCTTACCCTCCATAATTCCAGGGATCTCACGAAACTGTCTCCGGATCTCTTCGACCATCTTGAAAGCGGCCTTGCCCACTGAAGACATAGTCAGGGACGCAACAAAAAACGGAATGATCCCGCCGATAAACAGGCCAATAACGACCAATGGATTGATTATGTTGACCATCTCCAGGCCCACTGCCTGAGAATATGCCGTAAAAAGGGCCAGAGCCGTAAGGGCAGCCGATCCAATGGCAAAACCCTTTCCGATGGCGGCCGTGGTATTGCCCAAAGCATCTAAGCCATCGGTAATCTTTCTGGTTTCCGGGCCAAGGCCAGCCATCTCAGTGATGCCCCCAGCATTATCCGCAACAGGGCCATAAGCATCAACTGACATTGTGGCCCCTACTGTCGACAACATGCCGACAGCAGAGATTCCGATTCCGTAGATGCCGCTGAATTTGGCCGCAAGGAACGTGGCCAGGCAGATACCCAGAAGTGGCAGTGCCACGCTTTCCATTCCCACAGAGAGCCCCGTGATAATCAGAGTGGCCGGTCCTGTTTCGGCCGATTTGGCAATTGTCCTGATCGGCTTTGCAGAGGTGTAATACTCCGCCAAGAGGCCGATGACGATTCCAACAATCAGACCTGAAACAAGAGCGTAGAAGACGCCCATTGGTAACCCAATTGCACTAACAATGACGTAAGTTGAAATGGCAAGAAATATGGCCGCGATATAAGTCGAATATCGAAGGGCAGCCTGAGGACTCATTCTCTCAAGGATCTTTATTGATAGAATTCCCAAAAAAGAAGCGACGATCCCCGCCATCACAACCAAGAGGGGAAGCGACATATAGGCTGGCTGAAGTGGCCCCTGACACATGGCCGCCGTGGCCCCAATTGCAATCGTTGCAATAATGGACCCCACGTAGGATTCGAATATGTCTGCTCCCATCCCCGCAATGTCTCCCACATTATCCCCAACATTGTCAGCAATCACACCGGGATTCCGCGGGTCATCCTCCGGAATCCCCGCCTCAACTTTTCCCACTAAGTCTGAGCCCACATCAGCACTCTTGGTATATATGCCTCCGCCAACCCTCGCAAAAAGGGCGATTGAACTCGCGCCCATGGCAAATCCATTGATGACATTTGCCGTCTGGGGACTGCGGCCAAATATGTAAAACAAAATTCCGACACCGAGAAGCCCCAAGCTGGCAACAGACATCCCCATGACAGCTCCCCCAGCAAAAGAGACGCTAAGCGCCTTTTCTTGGCCATGTTTGAAAGCAGCCTGTGCCGTCCGCACGTTGGCCTTGGTAGCGGCGTTCATTCCCAAAAAACCGGCTAGCATAGAGGAGACTGCCCCTGAACAAAAGGCAATGCCCGTATAGAAGCTGATCTTCCACCACAGGAGAAGAAAAACCACGGCGATGAACCCAACAAGGATTGAGTACTCCCTCTTTAGGAAGACCATGGCTCCCTTATGGATCATGTCGGCCAACTCTCTCATCAGGTCTGAACCTTCAGCAAATCTCATAATATAGGCGTAAATGAGTGCCGCAAAAATCAACCCACCAATGCCAAAAATAGGGGCGTAACCCACGATCTGCTCCATCGCAACCTCCCTCACGACAGCGTGTCATTTGCTCTTTTTTTCACAAGTCATCCCGACATTGAACACATTCATTGCCCTTTCAACACCGTCCAAAAGGATCGCCTCAACAGATTCGACCGCCCTTAGCAGGATCTCACCCAAGTAAGCCTTCTGCTTTTTATCAAAAGGGCGCAGCACATAGTCTTTTACATCCATGGAGTCTTGCGGGCGCCCGATACCAATTTTCAGACGAGTGAAATCCGATCTGCGGAGAGTTTCCAGAATAGACTCTACCCCTTTGTGGCCCCCATGGCCTCCTTTTTTCACGATACGAATGCGGCCAAAGTTCAGATCTAAGTCGTCGTGGACCACAATCAGACGGTCTAACGAACCCTCATAGAATCGCAGAAGGTCTTTAACCGGAAAGCCACTTAGGTTCACGTAAGTTTGGGGCTTAAAAAGGACAGCCCGTTCGCCCGCGATCTCCCCTTCCCCGAAACGCGCCCGGAACCTTATTCGAGATAGGGAGATCCCGTGCTTTCGAGCCAATCGGTCGACGACCATGAAACCCACGTTGTGGCGGGTGACCCTATAAGCCAGCCCCGGATTCCCCAGACCGACGATGAATCTCACCCTTCCTTATTCCTCTTTCTCTCCCTCTTCCATCTCTTCAGTCTCTTCAGCCACTTCCGCAGGAGCCTCTGCCTCTTCCTCAACCTCTTCGGGTACTTCTTCTGGCTCAGGCTCCTTCTCGACCGTCGGGGGAACCACAGTGGCTATTGTCATGTGAGGCTCTGTAAGGATCTTGAACTTTTCGGCCGAAATGTCTTCAACGTGCATCGAATCTCCGATTTCTAAATGGCTCACGTCAACTTCAATAGCGGGAGGGAGATCTTTTGGGAGACATTCGATCTCCAATTCTCTTCGGATCTGTTCGAGAACGCCGCCGATCTTCGTCCCCTCAGGCTTTCCCATGAGACGAATGGGCACCTCAACAGTCATTTTCTCTTCCATGGAGATTTCCAGAAAGTCCACGTGAATGGGTGCGCCCTTGAGGGGGTCAAGCTGGCATTCTCTCACCATGACAACATGGTCCGATCCGCCTTTTTTGCCATCCCCATCCTTGATTCTCAAATTGATCAGGACGTTCTGCCCTCGCTCCAGAATGCGAAGCATGTCCTTTTTCTCAATCACCACGGCTGTCGATGGGATCTCAGGGCCGTAGAAAACAGCGGGTATCAAGCCCTGTGCCCGTAATTTCCTAGCTGCCCCCTTACCCTTCGGCTCTCTCTTGTTGACAGTTATTTCGAATCTTTCCATTAGAAACTCCTCAATGTTCAGACAAAAAGCTCGCTCACAGATTCCTCTCTATGGATTCGGTTTATGGCTTCTGCCAGTAATTCTGCCAAAGAGATCACCGCAATCTTTTCACATTTCCTGGCCTCTGGCTCCAGCGGAATGGTATCGCTCACCACGAGTTTCTCAATTGGCGATTTGCTAATTCGCTCGATCGCCTTTCCAGAGAGAACGGGATGGACACAACACGCATAGACGTGCAGTGCCCCTTTCCTCCGGAGGGCTTCGGCCGAATGAACCAGTGTCCCTGCTGTATCCACAATGTCATCCACCAGGATTGCCACCTTCCCTTTAACGACTCCGATGACATTCATGACCCGAGAAACATTGGCTCCTTCCCGTCTTTTATCAATGATCGCAAGAGACGCCTTCATCCGCTTTGCAAAGGCCCTCGCCCTCTCCACACCCCCCGCATCGGGAGAGACCACAACAACGTCATTCCCAAAATTCTGTTGGAGATCCCTTACCATAACAGGGGAGCCGAATAGATGATCCACGGGAATGTTAAAGAATCCTTGAATCTGTCCGGCGTGTAGTTCCACTGTCAGGATTCGAGAGGCGCCGGCCGTGGCGATGAGATCGGCAACCAACTTGGCTGAGATAGGTGCCCTCGGGGAGACCTTGCGGTCCTGCCGAGCATACCCATAGTACGGGATAACTGCAGTGATTCTCTCGGCTGATGCTCTTTTGAAAGCATCGATAAGGATCAACAACTCCATGAGATTTTCATTTACTGGGTAACAGATCGACTGAATCACGAAGACATCCATTCCCCTGACACTCTCGTCGATTTCGACATTGATCTCTCCATCGGTAAACCGTCTCACCACCGCATCACCCAGCGGGACTCTGAGCGTGTTGACTATTTTGTGGGAAAGTTCCTTATTGGAATTCCCGGCAAATATTCTTAAATTATCGTCGCTCATCTTCGACATCGTAAGCTTGGAAATAGACGAATGGGACAATCGATATCAGCCTCGAATTCAAACTCAATAGGGAGCGGCAATCAGACTAGGCACGCCGCCCCCCGCATCTTGCTCCAGAAAGACTGGGGTGGGAGGATTCGAACCTCCGAATACAGGTTCCAAAGACCTGTGCCTTACCGCTTGGCGACACCCCAAGAGCTCCAGTTTACTCAGGCGTTCTATTGAGCTCTTTTTCGTATTGCGACAGGACTTTCGACTCAATCATTTCTCTTGTCTCATTATTCAGCGGATGAGCCGTATCCCGAAAGCTCCCGTCCTTTCTTTTTTTACTTGGCATAGCAACGAAAAGTCCGTTGTTTCCATGGATCACCTTGAGATCCCTCACGACGAAGCAATCGTCAAAAGTGATGGTCACATATGCTTTGAGTTTATCCTCACTGACAGGAAAAACCCGCACTTCCGTGATTTCCATGGTTGCCCCCCTTTGTTTTAGTGTCCAATACTTCGGGCTATGAAGACCTCCCAGTCTTTCTCGTCAAAGTAATTCTTCAGTTGATCATGAGCCTCTTCAGCGCGTCGTTTCTTGGAGAACAACCCATAAACCGTAGAACCACTGCCAGACATCAAAGAGGCTTCAGCCCCAACATCCAGAAGCCTTCCTTTGACCCGTTCGAGGACGGGATACTCTTTGACGACCGGCTCCTCCAAGTCATTTTTCAATAACCGATTTAAGTCCTTGGCGTCCCAGGAAAACGCTGGCATCTTATTATGATCGCTAGGGTTTGTCAACCAAAAATTTAACCGCTCGTAAGCCCAGCGAGAGGAAACATTGATTCCGGGATAGACCAAAACAAACCAAAATCTTGGCACCCCAACAAGGGCTTCGAGTTTTTCGCCAATGCCCGTCGCCAGCGCGGGACGGCCGAGGACAAAGAACGGCACATCTGCTCCGAGCTCTGTTGCGAGTGCCATGAGCTTAGAGCGTGTCAGACGAGCTCCGAGAAGCCTGTTCAGTCCCAACAGAGTGGACGCCGCGTTACTACTGCCCCCACCGAGGCCCGCCCCCACGGGTATCTTTTTTTCAATTCGGATCTTGAATCCGGTGCGTTTCCCACTGGCCTGTCGAATCAACAATCCCGCTCGGTAGGCAAGGTTCTTATCATCTTCGGGAACCTCTGCCCGATTGCAAGAAACTGTGACCCTATCATCCCCTGTCAGGGCAATATAGAGAATGTCTGACAAATCGATAGGCACCATAAGGCTCCGGATGCTATGGTACCCATCCGCTCTCTTCCCGAGAACCTCAAGTGTCAGATTGACTTTGGCCGGGGATGCTATTTTAAGGGACTGTGACCCGGCTTCCTGAAACACCCGCACCGACACTGCTTTTCACCCGGATTTCGCCGTCGGGGATATCGACTGGCTTTCTAAAAAAGACTCGACGAAAGACATACCGTAAACATGAGGAGATTTCGAAGTCATTGGAGCAACAAAGAATCGACGTGGTTTCAATCTTCAACTAGAGCAAGACATTCGGCAGGGCATTGCTTAACACACGCACCACATTCTATGCATTCCTCAGGGAAAACAATCTCAGCGATCTCTTTGCCAATGTGATATACCTCTGAAGGGCAGATCTCGGCGCAGATTCCACAATTGTCGCAAATATCAGCTTGAATCTTTGGATACATCCTTCAAGCGCCTCCCTGTTGTCGATATGGCGGAGACCGATGGGGTCGATTCCTTGTCCTGCCCCCTAGTCCTGGAGGGAGTCGACCCGGGTCACCCCGGGAACGTCTTGCTTGAGGGCTCGTTCAACTCCCATCTTTAAGGTCATCTGGGACATGGGACATCCACCACAGGCACCTGTCAACCTCACTTGAACGACCCCATCATCCTTGACGTCTATTAATTCAATATCTCCCCCATCGCGTTGCAGTGCCGGTCTGATCTTCTCCAATGCTTTTTCTACCATCTCTTTCATATATTGTCCCCCTGTTCCTGCCATCCTTCTTCTAGATTTGATCATCCTAATTAATCGTACCATAAGATGGAGGAGGATCAAGACCTGCCCCGACCGCTCCACTGGTGTCCGAGGCTAGACGTTCGCAGGATTGATAACCCATTTTTCGACGGCGAGAGAAAAGAAACCAAAGAGACCCCACAGAAGAGTTCATATGGGTACTGACCCCTCGCAACAACAAAATGGACTGAGAGAGATGCCTGACTGCCAATCCCTGACCCCGTTAACCGTCGTCCCGAGGTTCTAAGTCGTTCCCCCCTACTTGTCTTTCTCCTCGAGATACTTCTCCGCAGCAAAGGCCGCTGTTGCCCCATCGCCTACTGCTGTTGCAATCTGTTTCAAAAAACTCTTTCGAGCATCTCCCGCAGCAAAGACACCCTCTACCGAGGTCCTGCAGGAATCGTTGGTGACTATATAGCCCCATTCATCAAGCTCAACGACACCATTCAAGAACCCTGTTTTTGGAATGACACCGATAAACATGAAAACCCCTTCCGTCTGGATGTCCCTGGTCTCGTTGGTTTTTACATTTCTCACCTTGACTCTTTCTACTGTCTGGTTTCCACAAATCTCTTCAACAACAGTGTCCCAGAGAAAATTGATTCTCGGTTCAGCAAAGGCTTTTTCTTGATAGATTCTCTCGGCCCTGAGGGTATCCCGACGGTGAATAATGGTGATCTCCCCGGCAAACTTCCTCAGAAATAGGGCCTCCGTTAACGCCGAATCCCCGCCGCCAACAACAACGATCTTCCGATCCTTAAAAAAGGCTGCGTCGCAGGTAGCGCAGTAGGAGACTCCTCGCCCTGTAAACTCCTTTTCACCAGGGATTCCCATCTTCCTGTATTCCGTCCCCGGGCAAAGGATCAGGGCTCGTCCCTGGTACCGACTCTGGCCGGTCCTCACAGTCTTAGTCTCTCCTTCGGCCTCGACTTCTATTGCCATCTCAGAAATGATTTCGCAATCAAAGCTTCTCGCCTGCTCCGCCATTAAGCGGGTCAATTCGGATCCTGTCACCCCTTCAGGAAAACCCGGATAATTGTCGATTTCATCGGTAGTCGTCATCTGACCCCCCACCAACGCACCTTCTAGCAAAACTGTGCGAAGTCTCGCCCGTCCGCCATACAGACCTGCAGTAAGTCCAGCCGGTCCGCCACCGACAATGATCAGATCGAAAAGCTTGTTCTTTTCCTCACCGGTTCCCACGATTGCCCCATTTCAATGTCCTGGCCTTACTCGCTGATTTCCAGGTGATTCGAGATGATCAACCTTATAGCGCTGTCTTTCTTTTGTCAAACTGAAACCGTACCGCCTCTTTTCTGTCCTCGGGGGGGATAGCATTCCTTTGAAAGCCACCGGCTCTCGCCGACAGCCACGGCTGACTTTTAGCCCAGAAGCCGGCTAACATCCAAATTGCTAAAACTATATATTTTAAGTAATTTAAATATAATTTGTTAAAGTCATATATTAAATTTATGCCTGATGGTCATGCCCCCTCCGACGTTTTACATATTCTATTCCCGAGTTTGACACAATCCTTTCACGCGACTACCACGCTGACCCCTGACCCGCTGTAGGTCTTGGGGGTATTTCCTCAATTTTTGACCGCTCATATCCCTGAGAGACGTTTGTGGAAGAATAGGTTAGTTTTCCCTTGGCCGCTGCCCCATTCCTTTAAAACACGCTGGTCACCTCTTGATAAGAGCATTTCACCAGAAACCGGAAAGGGAAGCTCTGAGTGCGAATCAAGATTTTTTTGCCAAGAATACCCTGGCACACACACTGGAGATCTCCAGAATCTCTCACAGAGCACACGGAGCCTCAGAGAGAACGTCCTCTGGATTGGTGAGAGGCCAATCCAGNNGGCCAATCCAGAGGAGATTACTTGGCCTAATTTTTCCTCTCAGAAAATTAGGCCAAAAACCTGGTCCATCAGTTTTCTCACTCTGCAAACTCTGAGAGCTCAAGCGATCCTGAGCAGGGCCGAAGGGGAGCGGGCGAGAGAAACCGGTA
>JABAOH010002722.1_pt4 | contig 18967 bp, 23 predicted proteins | sample 7062181 | NCBI WGS metagenome assembly JABAOH01 (sample SAMN14538630, study PRJNA623070) | marine sediment metagenome | biome: marine biome [ENVO:00000428]; feature: marine pelagic biome [ENVO:01000023]; material: deep marine sediment [ENVO:00002113]; isolation source: pool of 5 deep marine... | reverse complement strand
TAGACGAACAGTCGTTACTAATTTTTCTGATGAACGGTCCACTTCGTTTACAAACGTTTGCTTGGCTGGCGTAACGCTCGCTAATTTTCCTAAACGTTGATCGAATGCTCGAACAGGCATAGGTTAACAGTGGATACTAAAATCGCGGGTGAATATCATATGTATAGGCTAATTATTGCGTTTTGAGCGCCGTTGTGGTAGGATCGTGGTATAGTGTAATGGTTATCAGGAGCGTGTATGGAGCAGTTATGGCAGTGTGACCGCCGATATACCGAGTGGGCGGCAGTGTACCTCATGGTTAAAAAAATGATACCGGGGTGGGCATTACCATCATTATCACCGTTCGCCGCACCGCCGAAAGCGCATCGGAGCCATGACACCGATGGGTTGACACTGGAGGAGGTATTACAAAAAAAACACATCTATGATAAGCGCTCCATCGCATTTTTCCATCATGACCATCTCAAGCGATGTAAAAAATGCCGGGGTGCGTATCCGGCCACGACGGATTATTTTCATGTGCTGGTATCTGGTCGCGATGGCCTGCATCCTCAGTGTAAATGGTGCCGGGGTAAAAAGTAATATAATCTGATAGAATACACGTGTAGAATGATAAATGTTTTGAAAGATAGTTGACAAGCGTGATTTTTGTTGTTTATAATACAGATAGCGCGTCGTATAGGCGTGTGGTTGTGTAGGTTTCTCATTAGTCTCCGTAAGCCCAAGCACCCCCAATTGCCCCCCCTTTACTTTCAGGGGGTGTTTGGGTTTTGGGGTATTGATGATAGGGCAGGGCATGTCAATGGAAGAATCGCGTATCCGGCAGCTACAATATGATGTGATCGAATTGGAATGCAAAGTGCGGCGGCTGGAATTGATGTTAGAGTCCGTCATCACAGCATTGCATAATGGTGATGATGTGCTGGCATATGTGGTTGACAATTTGCCAGACAGCCCCTTGCAACAAGCCTCGTTGATTTTTGGCAGCCGTTATGGTGAGGAAGAACCGCCGCGTGAGTGAGCCGAAAGTAACTAAGCGAAAAATCACAGACTTCACACCCGATCCACAAAATGCTAATCGTGGAACCGAGCGCGGGTTACGGATGTTAGATGATAGTCTGGCGCGTTCTGGGGTAGGGCGTTCTATTGTTGTCGATGCAAACAATACCATCATCGCCGGGAACAAGACCGCCGAACGGGCTGTAGACCGGGGTATTACTGATGCGCTGGTTATCGAGACCAACGGCAATCAATTGGTGGTTGTCAAGCGCACCGATTTGGATTTGAGCGATGACCCCGATCACCGCGCTCGGATGTTGGCTTATGATGATAACCGTACAAGTGAAGTTGATCTCGACTGGGACGAGGAACAGTTGATGGCCGATCAAATGGCCGGGGTTCCGGTAGAGGATTTGTTTCATGGCGATGAGTGGGAAGCGTTGTTAGAAGGGATAGCGCAGCCGGAACCGCCCGAAGACGCCGGGGCACAAATTGACCGGGCGTCTGAATTGCAAGAAGTGTGGCAGGTGGAGCGGGGGCAGGTGTGGGAAATTCCATCGTTGACCGGGGATGGTTGTCATCGGGTCATGTGTGGGAATAGCACGGATGCGGATGATGTGGCGCGGTTGATGGGGGGTGAGCGGGCCGATGCGGTGGTGACTGACCCGCCGTATGGGGTTAAGAGGGATAAGGGGTTTGAGGGATTTGGGGGCTTTGGGTCGCCTATTGCCCGGCGACAATATTCTGACGATTGGGATAGCGAGCGGCCATCAAAACAAGTCTTTGATTTAATATTACAAACCGGAATGAGGTCTATTATTTTTGGTGGAAATTTTTTTACTGATTTATTACCAGTCGGCACGCATTGGATTGTTTGGGATAAATTGAACACAATGCCCTCATATGGTGATTGTGAGTTGATATGGACAAATATCAACCGAAAATCCGTTAAAAAGATAACATTTCAATACAATGGCTTGATAGGGAAAGAGAAAGAAAGATACCACCCGACCCAAAAGCCAGTAGGATTATTGAAAGCAATCATCGAAGAGTATACGGATAGTGGACATATTATATTCGATCCGTTTTTAGGAAGCGGTACAGCAATGGTCGCATGTGAGATGTCAAGTCGATTATGTTTTGGAATCGAAATAGACCCTGGCTATTGTGCCGTAATTTTGCAAAGGATGAGTGATTTCGGTTTGTCGCCTCGATTGGTCGAAAAACCATCGGGCGAAAACATCAAACTTGATATGGCAGACCCGGCACAAAGTAATGAGGTTGTCTAATTGGTTGGCATCATTCGGGTTATCAAACAGACGAACAGGCTTAATATGATGAACTTCTGCCGTATGGTCAAGGCTGTTTTCGTGCGCACCGCAGGATTGGCAGGTATTGTTATCACGCTGTTTTGCTTGGCGGCGATTGCCTACCCAGTCTTTTCCATAGTAGGGTTGATAACCGCCTTTCCAGCTATTGCTATTTTGGCCTGTTTTGTTTTTAGATTGCCATTTCCCCATACAAGATCGATTGCAAAAATGGTGCTCTCTTTTTTGAACTTCAGAGTTTTTGCGATGGATTTCTTCACCGCAATAATCGCAGTAAACAAGGGTTTTGCCCCATTGAAGCAGCGCAAGTTTGCATTCATGAGAACAGGTTACAGGGTGTTTCCCTCGCTTATGTCTATGTGGTTTAACATATATAGGCGTGCCACAAATTGGGCAAGTAACGATAGAATTGCTTCGTTTATAGGTGTTTTTACAATTGCCAGAGCAAAACCACTCGCCCGATTTATTGCGAGCAATAATGGATTTTTGGCGGTATATGATCTTCCCACAATTAAGACACGGGAATTCTTTACCTGTGCCTCGCTTCGATCTTTGGCACCGAAGCGAACAATATTTTGTTTGTCTGCTAGACAATGGTTTGTTACATTTAGCGCATTTTTTCATGTGGTATTACCTCCTATCTATAATTATACCATAGAACAATGGGTTATACCATGCGAGCAAACGGGGCGACAAGGGCGCGGCATGGAGATACACCCGCCGTATGTGGCGGTGACGTTGCAACGGCTGCAAGACATGGGGCTTGAGCCTCGATTATTACCAGCGTAGTTTGTAACCATAGGGATTGTATGGCAGCACCAAAACGTACCAAATTACAAAAGGAAGCCGATTTACCGATTATCGCCAAGCTGTACCTTGCTGGCAACCTGCAATCGGAAATTGCCGCACATATTAGCGCCATACGCGATTACACGTTAACACAACAGCAAATAAGCAAAGACATTGCGTTTATTCGTCGCCAGTGGGTTAAAGAGACCACGATGGCATTGGACGAAGCCAAGGCGCTTGAGCTTATCAAAATCGACAAAGCCGAGCGGGAATACTGGGAAGCGTGGGAAGCCAGCAAGAAACCGCGTAAGCGCACCAGCAAGCGGGGTAGCGATGATGTGACGATGGCATTGGAAGAGCGCACCGGAGACCCGCGTTATTTGGCCGGAGTGATGTCGTGTATTCAGCAACGTTGCAAGCTGCTCGGTATCGAAGCGCCCCAACGCACCGAGCACACCGGCAAGGACGGCGATGATTTGTTCGGGCTATTGTTATCCAGATTGCATGGAGAGGATTGATGGCTAATACATTGCAATTGCTGTTATGGACAGGGTGTTTCGCGCTTTCATTGGCTGTGTTTGAATTTGAACCGATGGAAGAGGAACCCATTATCATTTCCCAGCCATTAAAACCGTCAAAGTCGTATATGGAGATCAGACGTTGACTATATTCACACCGCAACAAATGGACACGCTTATCGAAAATGGCTTATTCGAACCGGAGAATTTCGCTCGTGTGTTTTTGCGCATCAAAACGAAGTCGATGCTTACCGTGCCATTCGTTTACAACCGCGTGCAGCGCCATTTTGCAGCGCGAATGACCGGGCGCGATATTGTCTTAAAGGCGCGCCAGCATGGTATATCGACATTCGTGCAATCGCGTCAAGAGCAGACCGTCATGCTGAACATGAGTAACGCCATGACCTATGCCGATACCGCCGCCAACGCCGGTAAGTTGCGGACAATTAGTAATCGCTTTTACAATCAATGGCCTCAAGAATATTTGGGGCTTAGGCCGCCGCGTGGTAAGGACAGCATTCGGGAGGTGACTTATCCCAGAACGGACAGCGAATCCATCATTGCCACTGCCGGAAGCAAGACGGCGGGGCGGGCGTCCACGATTAGCCATCTCCATTTGTCGGAGTTTGCCTTTTATGAAGACCCGGAATCGGTGATTGGATCGGCAATGCAGGCAGCTACTCCCGATTGTCAGATTGTTATCGAAAGCACGCCAAACGGGGCACAAGGGTTGTTTTACAGAATGTGCATGGAGGCTATCGCAGGCGACTCGGAGTGGACACTCCATTTCTACCCCTGGTGGTGGGCAGATGAATACAGCAAGCCGTTGGCCGATGGGGAGGCATTAATTTATTCCGAAGAGGAACCGGACTTGATTGAAAAAGCCGCCCGGAATGGGTTCCAGCTAACGCCGGAACAAATCAACTGGCGACGGTCTAAAATGTCTGGTGAACAGGCGTTATTGTTCCCTCAGGAATACCCGGAAGATATTGATAGCTGCTTTCTGTCATCGGGGCGGGGGGCTTTTGGGAACATTACTCATGCGATTGTAGACGCTACTCAAAGCGAACCTATCGAAGGCCATTTTTATGTAGCCGGGTTAGACTGGGGTCAAGTCGACGATTACACCGCCCTCAGTATTATCGATATGACAGACGGGGTAGAGGTATTTATTGGACGCTGGCGCAAAATGCCCTATTATGATATTCGTAGGCACGTGTTGGATGCCTGCCAGCAATGGAAGACGGTGGTTATCCAAGCTGAAAAAAATGCGATGACGGTAAATATTGAAGAGCTAATCAGGGAAATTGAAGAGCGCGGTCTGGAGATTGCTGTATCCCCGTTTACCATGACCAATGATCGGAAGTCGCGGTTGGTTGGGCTGCTTCGTCGTGGCCTGCATGAAGAGGGGCTGAAATTGCTACGCAGCCATGAGGGTGCAAATGATTATGATTATGCCTTGGGCGAATTGAACAGTTTTGTCCAAAAGCAAACGGCCTTGGGCGTATACACGTATGACCATGCAGACGGGGCCAAATCCGATACAGTGATAGCCCGGATGTTGGCTTATGATTATGGCGCAAAATATATAGGATTCTGGTAATGCCAATAACCAAAACCGAAAGCGGTTTGGCCGTCTACAAACGATGGTCACAACCAGAAGCCCAGAAAGGCACGACGCTATCGTCCAGTTTTGAGCAGGCGCTGTCTGGCAGCCGTGCCGGTACCTTAGCCGAGGCAAAAGATTACCCCCATAGCCGATGGGGTGCGGCAATGGCTTACCTGACTGTCCATGCCGTCTTTCGTTGCGTTCAAATTTTGGTTAACGGCGTGAGCCAATTGGATTGGAATATTGTCAGGGTTAACCCAAATGAAGAGGAAGACGACCTTGTTTTAGCCAGCAGCAAAGACGACATACCCCGCCATGATTTCCATCAGGCTATGCGTGATTTCAGGCGTGACAATGGCATGGGGTTATTGCCAACGATCATGTTTGATCGCACATTGTATGGGACTGTGTTTTTTGAGCGTATCGGCGGTTTTTTTGTTCAACGGGAATTAGAATGGTTGAACCCGCTCGGTATTACCATCCAAACGATGGGTAATCGTATCGATCATTATCGTTATGGGTGGTCACAGCAATATGTAACCATCGAGCCGGAACGGGTGGCGTATAATCGTGTCCGTCATCCACTGGACGATTTTGATGGCTACAGCCCGGTTATGGCCGTGATGCGCAAGGTCAATTTGGAGAACAGCTTCAATCAATTTCTGAATGACTTCTTTTCCAATGGCGCAACCCCATCGACCATTTTTATGCCTACAGACGAAACTGGCGTTGATGCGCAAACACTTGGGAAAATAGAATCATCATTGCGCCAATTTTTCCAGGGGTTAGGGAACCAATTCAGATCGGTGGTATTCCCAAAGCGGTTGGAAATGCAGCAACTGGGGTTGCCTGACTTGCGCCAGTTTGAATTGGAGCGTGATGTAAACACTCAGATATTTGAAGGGATGGGTGTCCCTCAAGCAATGGCTGGCAACACATCGGCAACCCCTTACAAGGACGGCGACGAAACAACACGTTTCTTTTGGCTTAATGCCATCATCCCGGAATCGAAAGAAATCCAATCGTACATCAATGCCGAGTTCATGCCGTTCTTTGACCCGTCCGGCAAGACAAGGTTCAAATACGATTACAGTCCGTTTGATACCATCACCAATGCCGATAAACTGGAAGCGGACACGATTGCTATCCAGGTATCGGGCGGGTATGTCAGTTTGGCAACGGCGGCTAGGACACAGGAACGCCCGGTAGAAAATTGGATGGAAGGGCGCTATATGATTGAAGGCGTCCCTATGACCGAAGCGCAAATCAACGAATACGCGCAAGCCAAAATCGAAGCACTAAAAGCGCAGTCGCAACCCATGTTTGGGGAACTGTCAACTCCATCATTGCCAGCCTTGCCAGAGCAAATGGCGAGTGAAGAAGATGCCACGATCATTGACATGATTGATGATGATGAGGATGTTGATGAGGGCACGACAGAGTGGGAAACCCATCACCCGTTTTTGCGTCTGTATGATGGTGAATGCCTATACCCTGATGAGGATACCATTCAAACGCGAATCAATCATGAAATGGCACAATGGCGTAAATTTGAATTGAGTCATTGCGGGGAAGAGACTGAACCATTTGTCCATTACGTAACCCCCATTTATTTACGTCACGCCATTTTTGACCGTATGCCTGTTGGTGCTACTGAGGAACAAATCAAGGCCGCATTTAGTGATGTTCGCCGGGCGTTGCGTACTGATGGCAGCGTGTTAAAATCAATATCAACGTACCGCCGCCGCCTACGAGCATTGGCAACGCAGCTATGGAATAGCGCCATTGGTTTGGAGGCATTCGAAACCGGCATGAACCAAATCATCAGAACCCAGTTAACATTGGCGTTTGAAGAAGGCGTCAAGCGCGGTGGCAAGACGATGGACGAATTAACAGGTGACGAGCGCGCCAAATTAAATGCTGTTATCAAGGAAGAGCTATCGCACGTCCGCACCATTGGTAAGGCAATCCGGGATAACAACAAAGCATCGGGCGGGAAATTGGCACCAATTCGGGCGCGTGTTGATTTATGGGTATCGCGTTGGTCAGGCATTGCTGATTATGGTTTTGCCATCGCCGGGAAAGACAAAAAAATGAAATGGGTTTGGGATGCCAGAAAAGAGCATTGCCATGATTGCGCCAGATTTAATGGGCGCGTCTACCGGGGTAGTACCTGGGCAAACCGGATAGGCATTTATCCCCGTAGCAGCAAGCTGGCCTGCTTTGGCGGTTTTTGTGGGTGCAATTTAATCGCTACGGATGACCCGATTACACGCGGTAGGAAACCGAGGATATAATATGGATAACGAACCGAACGCCAATATCGTCACAATAGCATTCCCACCTGAATGGAAGACGAAAGTCAGGAATTTGGCCGACGAGACTATAGATTGTTGGGTGATGGAATATTTCATGCAGGTTGCGGCGACACTACCGGCAGACAACGACAAGGACTACGACCATGCCACTGATTCAAGCGTGTGACGAAGACAGCCAGCAAGCCAACATCTCCAAGCTGATTGGTGAGGGATATAGCCAGGAACAAGCCGTTGCCATTGTTAAGGAAATGTGCGATGGCAAGGCCAAGAGCATCCACTTCGGCACGGCTGTAAAAGCGCTGGGAGGCCATCGTATCGGCGGGTATCTCGTGGTATTCACCGATGCTGATCATCGTGATTTACAGGGCGAGTATTTTACTACCGATACTGATTTTCACATGAAAACATTTCGCATTGTCCAATCCCCGGCGGTATACAATCACGGATTAGATGGAGAAATCACCACCAAACGAATAGGCACAATTGTAAAAGTCAAACAGGATAAGGTCGGCATTTGGGCCGAAGCCCAATTAGAGGCACATGATGAATATGTCCAGAAAATTGAAGAATTGGTTGAAGCGGGTATTTTATCCTGGTCGTCTGGTAGCCTGTCCCATTTGGTCGAAGTGGACAAAGACGGCCACATTCGCAGTTGGCCGATAGTCGAGGGGAGTCTTACCCCTACCCCGGCTATGCCATATGGCACTGAAATCATGACATTGAAAACATTTCGTGAGCTTGTCGAGGGCGCAACCGAGCGCGAGGGACAGGTCACGCCAGATTCCGCCATTGTGGGCGATGATAGACAAGCAACATCTGTAACAAGCAAAACAATCGATAACGACGATACCCATGACAGGAGGAAAGACATGGGAACCAAACAGATTGATCCGCGCTTGGTTGAATTGATTAATCAACTAGCTGCATTCGTCCAAGAAGAAATGGCGATGGAAGCAGGCGTGGAAATGACAGAAGAAGAGGCTGCCCCGGTGGTCGAAGAAATTGCTACGGCCATTGAGGAAGCGGTAGAAGGCACCGAATTGGCCGAAACCGCAGAAGGCGAAGAGATGGATGAGGAAGCGGTTCGCTCCTTCATCATGAAAATGGTTCAGGACAACCTGCCCCGCTTCATGCCCCAGGCAATTGCCAAGCACGTCCAATCGCGCGAGCAGGAACGCAAAAATCTTCGTAGCGCCGTGCATGGTGCGATGGAGACCATGCGCCACGAAACGCAGCCAAGCGCAAAAAGTCGCATGGGTTCATATCGTAGGAACCCCCCTATTTTAACCGGACTCGCAGAAAAACCAGGATTGGCTACATTCCTGAAATGCGCTGCGGAACGTGATTTTCGCGCTTTTTATGGTAAAGCGCAAAATCCCTACATTGGAGAACGCGGCGGGTATTTGTTAGGCCAGGAGCTTTCCAATGAAATCCTTCCCCAACTAAGGGAAGAAGTGGTGATGTTTGAGGCAGGCGTCAAGCAAACATCGCTTCCGATGGGGGTGGGATCGATCACAGTTCCCAAAATGACCACTTCCCCCACCGCCTATCGCCCAGGCATCAATACTGCTATTACCGAGAGTGATGCCGGGTTTGACCAGATCACAGCATTTTTGCGCCCGATTGCCGCGCTGGTAACGGTTCCATTCCAGCTTATCAATCAATCCCCCTTGAGTGTCGAAGCGACGTTACGTGAAGAAATTCTCAAAAGCATCGCCCTTCAAGTGGACATTGAAATCCTGGAAGGCACTGGCGCTGTTACTGGTAGCAATACCGGTGCAGAAATCAAAGGCGTTTTAACTGTGCTTGAGGGTGATGCCACGTTATCAACTACCAATATCGTCACGCTTGGTTCTGCCAATGGTCGCCAGCCTAAATATAGCGATTTGAATGATGCAGAAATTCAAGTCGCTAATGGGAACGTCCCAGATCGGATGCCCAAAGCGTGGGTTATGAATGCCCGTTCACGTGGCCGTTTTCGTGGCTTAGAATCGACCACTGGCGAACCATTGCTGCGGGATAATTTTGGTAATGAACCGTACCAACGCCTAAATGGGTATCCGCTTTTCGTGGGCAATCAAATCACCAATGATAAGACCGTTGGTAGCAGCACCGATACCACCGAAATCTATTTCGGCGCATGGGGTATGTCCGAATATTTCATGCAAGATCAAATCGAAGTCATTGTGGATATGGTGACCAAAGCAGATCAGTTACAGATGCGGATCATTGCCTACACCTACAGCGATTTCATTGTCCATTATCCCGAAGCGTTCTATGTTATGAAGGGAGTTCGTTAACATGTTGAGCTTTCGCGTTAATCTTGATAATCTGTGGATCGGGTTGGTAGACACTGACCCTGAACCAACTGCCGAATTGGATATTGCCAAATACGTTGGCAATATTTTCATCAACGTTTCGCAGGCTGCCGGTGGTAGCGACACACTAGCGGTTGTCGTCGAACATGCGACCACTTCAGGCGGTACTTTTGCGGCTGTACCGGCATCAGCTTTGTTTGATCCGGCTACAGGTGATGCGGCTACATTTGCAAACTTGGCAGCATTGGCAACTGACCAAACGTTGGCCCTGAATCGCCAGCAACTGAAACGCTATGTACGGGTGAAATTTACGGGAGCATCGGCTAATGATAACAATGTTTCTGTTGTCGCTGGTGCGCAGCCGCAATATACCGAACAATAGGGGGTGACAAATGGTACTTCCTGGTGATTTTCAACGTGATGATGATGGGTTCGCATTACCTGCCGCCTATGGTGGAACGCTAGCCTGCAAAATCGCCAAAGTGGAATATACGGATACGTCTGCCAAGACGCTGTTTAGCCTGCCTGCCGGTGCCATTCCGATCTGGTGGGTGATTGATATTGTGACCGATTTCGACGCTGGTACCAATAACTTGCTTGATGTTGGTTATGCTGCCGATGGCGATTACTTTGTCAATGATATGGATATTGGCACGGTAGGCGTTTTCGCTCCAACCACTTCCGGCGCGGTCAATGGGAGCCTGGGTGTGCAATTGAGCGTTGATGGAACCAATGACATTACCGCCACTTATGCCCCAACTGGCACGGCTGCCACACAGGGCGAAGCCAATGTAATCGTGTTCTACATGCAGGACAATGAGGATTACACCATTCAGTAACCATAATGGGGGGGATAGTATACCCCCCCCATTCAATCCATTTTGGAGAACTACCAATGGCAATCAATGCACCCATAGCTTATGCCTTCGATCAGCACACCATTAGTGATACTGCCCTTGGGTTGGTCGATCTTGATTTTACACAAGCTCAAGTTGATGACGCCTCACGCGCGGTGATTTCCGTTCGCTCCGGCTCGATTAATATTCGCTATGACGGCACGGCCCCGACAATAGCTATTGGGCATACATGGTTTACAGGCGATACTTTTGCCATTGTCGGGCGGTACAATACCGACGCATTGCAAATCATCCGCAACGGCGCTTCTGATGCGGTTATTGACGTGACACTGGAGAAATAATGTACCGGCCATTTGAGCGTACCGAAGACCAACATCCATTTTTAATCTCAAATCAAGATAGAAATATCTATCGGTACCTTGCCAGCCAAACGGGATATGTGGCTTGGTTATTGCAAGAAACCACAGGCGACGTTGCCAAAGCCATCAATGATGCTTACCCGGCTGGCAGCGTGTTGGCTTCGAGCGCTTACCCTGGGGCGGAAATCCTATCTCAAGCTGGTGGCGGGGTTATGGATGCGGATAACTGGACGCCGGAAATCGACACGCTAACAACCAACCCTTCATCAGGCATATTGCGAGTGACTCGCAATGGCGCGGCAAACCCTGCCGCCAATCAATTAATTTTATCCAATGGCACTAGGTATAAACTGACTGGTGATATGCGGGGCGATGGTGTAGCATACCCTGTGATCGGTGACTTTAGCGGAAATTTTATTGTTGGCATTGCGTCAACCTCATGGCAATCGTTTAATACCGAAGTCATCGCCAATACCGCAGGATATAGGTTGCGTGCAATTACCACTGCCGATACACAATATGCCGATTACCGCAATGTCTCCGTCCGCGAAGCCAACCCCCTCAATGGCGACATTTCCGGCGCTACCATCGGTCAACCTACCGGGTTACGCGCCCTACCCTACGCCTACTCGTTCGATGGTGCAAATGATTATATCGATATTTACAGTACCGCGCTGAATTCGTTTATCAACTGGAATGAAGGTTACATTGCCATCGCGTTACGGGCTGCCAATGCCGGGGTATGGACGGATAACCTCAATCGCGATTTCCTCAGATTTCAGGTTGACAACAGCAATCGCATTGTCATGAGAAAAGATACCGCCAATCGAATATCATTGCAGTACATTGGCGCGGGTACAATCAAGGCAGTCACGGAAGACGTATCGACAACGGTTGGGATCAAAGAGTTTTTAATCCATATGACCTGGGATAGCACAGCCGGGACACTGGCAACATATCTAAATGGTGTGCAACTGGGAACCACCCAAACCGGGCTGGTGGCCGCAAGTGGCGCGCTTGATGCGAATTTTTGTGTAATCGGTGCGGCCAATAATACACCTATACAGCCCTGGTATGGTGACATTGCAGGGGTAGTGCTGAGCAGGCGTAAATTAGAGGCTAGCGAAGCGTTGCAACAAGCGCAATTACTGGGGGTGGCACCATGAGCGACTGGAATGGTTACATCCTGATTTCCGAAGTGCCACCGGGTTGGACGGTAGAACAGCGTCAAAACGCCTACCGCGCTATGCGAGAGCAAGGCAATCAGGACAATCGTCAACCAAATCTAAAAACACATGGGCGGCCTAATTTGGCGGGAACGGCCTGGATTGTCGAAGGCGTATTTACCGATGCTGAACAGGTGCGCTCGTATTGGGTGCAAACCATCGCAGACGAATTGGGCGTAACCTATGCGGCGGTAGATGCCAAATTGCAGGTGGTATTTTGCGGTGGCATGGGTTGCTCGTGGGATGATAGCCATGAGGATGTGTTGCAATACCTAGATGACAACAAAAGTGAATGGGATGGATAGCATGGCGAAAAAGAAACAATTGATCTTGGAGCAACCATATATTGGCACGCGCTCCAATAACCGCAAAATCATGCAGGGCACCTACGATTGGGATGATCCTGCTTTGTTCGGTCTGGCAGAGCATTTGGCATACAAAGGCTTCGGGAAAATGGTTTATGTTGACGTTCCTGAACCAAAATCGAAGTCATCCAGAAAAGGCACCAAACCCGACGAACCACGCATGGATGATGAATAATGCCTGTCGCCTTCCAGGTGTCATTTGAAGGGCGCATTGTCGATGTCGAGCAGCTTGCACCGAATCGCATCGCTACCCGGCTACAAAGGGAAATCCAGGAACCAATCGGGCGGTTTTTGCAACAAGCGCTATCGCAGCAAGCACCACCCCGGACGGATGTTAAGTTCGTTTGGTCATTAAATCGGGCTGCCAACGAACGGGCGCGGCGGTGGTGGTTTTATGCCATTCGTGAGGGGCTGGTATCAACTGACGGCAGCCATTACAAACGCAGTGGTGACATGGTGCGGAATTGGAATATTACCGTATCGCGACAAGGGAATAGCATCACCATTGATGCCAGCAACAAATCGCCAGGCAGTGAATTTGTCTACGGTTCGGAGACGCAAAACCAAATACCCGGCCACGCCACGACAGGGTGGCCGGAGGTGCAAGAGCTTCTGTTACTGGCATTGGAATTTGTGGAAGAGCAGGCGGCGATAATCATTGATCGTGAAATCAATCGGATTTTAGGCGGGTAATCATGTTGACAAATGAAGAAATGGTCATCCGTGAGTTAAGGCAAACAGATGAAGACACAACTCGTGATTCAATAGACGAACAGTTCATTTTGGACATGATTGATGAAGTTTGTCTTGATTTGCAATATGATAACAATATATCTCACAGCTTTTCACCCTGGTATGGGACACGGTACTGGGATTTATCTGTATTGTCCAATGGTGGTTGGACGTTCGGCAATTACCTGCAATTGAACAATGACTTGCTTGCGCTTACCAGTATCACCCAAAATGGCGTGACCATTGCCACAACTGATGTGTTGTTATTGCCCAGAGGCGATTACCCGGCGCGGTATATCAAACTGATAAATGATGAGGAATGGGATTTGTCGGTAGACGAACCTGACGGAGCCATTGCCATCACCGGGGAATGGGGCTATCACCATACTCCAAGCCAACGATGGAAGGCAAGCGGCAGCACATTGCAAGCCGACATTGATGCCAGCGAACCCACATTACAGGTGAATAATACCGATGGCCTGGGAATATGGGGAAATGCACCGCGTTTTTCACCGGGGCAACTGATTGCCATCGGGGATGAATGGATGTCTGTTCGCACGGTGCCAGGTGCTACCAGCATCACGGTATTGCGTGGTATGCAAGGGACGACGGCGGTAGCGCACCTTGCAACGGCATCAGTGTCGATATGGAACCCTATTCAGGAAGCCATGCGTTACGCGACCAGGGCGGTAACATTGGCTTACAAACGACGCGGCGAATTGTCGGTTGTTCGGGTTGAGGGCGTTACGGAGGTGGTTTATCCTACCCCGCAAACCATGCCGGAATACAAGCGCTTGCGCCAGATAATCCCTGACTTTATGAGGCCGGTATGACCATTTTAAGCGCATTGTATCTCAGAGAAGCGGTAGACAATATTGTTATCGGACTGCGAGGGTTGAAAGATGCCAACGGCGATATTGCCATTGGAAAAGTCCAGCGATATCTATATCCATATCCAACCACACCAAACTGGGCTTGTATCCATATGTTTGGGTCGTCGGTAGCCGAACAGCGTGATAGCAGCCGCCGCTCCAATCAACTTTGGACAATTTTCATTCGTGTCGGGATAGGCAATTTAAATCAGGGGTTCGAGGGGCGGCAACAGGAACGCATGTACGAAATTGTGCCATTGGTCATGAATACCATCCTGGAACATCCCGATTTGACCTTTACCGGCGCAACCACCAAACCGACATATTATCTCCCTGGAACAGTTGAAATTACATCACCCCCCAGAACGGGGGTAGATGACTTGAGGGAATCAGGCAAATTTTTGTATACTGAATTCGGGATAACCATGGCATTCAATGTTCAATTAAAACCAGATAGACCATAAGGAGCAAGTAGAGCATGAGCATTTCAACACAGTGGATCGCAATGGGTGTAGACGCGGTTTATGTCTCACTCTATGGCAACAACGGGCTGTTAACAGGCAGCGTATTGGAATTAACACCGGGTACCATTTCCCACGACGTTCGGTGGCAGGCGGTCAAAACGGTTACATCGAACATCCCTGCGTTGGGGAATGTCGGTATTACCGGGGATAATCGCTCGCAGGGATTTTTTATCACAGATCGCACCGATACCCCTAGCATGGCGATTCAAGTGGCTAATTCTCAAGTGGCCTTGGAAAATTCCATGCAGGGGCTTCCCACCTATTCGCACAATCAATTCGATACCCTACTCATTGATCCTGAAATCCCAGGCATTCGGAAAAACATCTACATGATTATACATGCCGAAGCCAAAGCCAACGCTTATGGAGAAGTCGAAACAGTTGGGTGGGAAATCATTCAAATTCTGAAAGGTACGATTTCGGCAGGCGTCCCCGCCGGGCTGGAAGAAGTGACCGGACACGCGGTTGACTTCACCATGTTTTTTGATCGTCAGTCCACATGGCCGGATGGGATGGCGTTTTCCATTAACAATGAAGGGTCAAGGGCCGCTTCGGGCAATCGGAACGGTTCGGATTATCGTTATCGACGTTCGGCGTTACTTGGCGATGGAGTGGCTACAAGCACGACGTTGCCGGAGGAAGTCGCTGCCGACCATACTGATACAACGATTTATGCTGTGGAAATCGTTGAGTATGAATTGGCCACCAATACAGCAACCGTGCTAACACCGACAACGGATTACACGACCACCATTAACACTGGTGCCGGTACGACAACGGTCACGCTGGAAGTCGGTTATGGGACATTCGATCTCGGCAAGCATTACACCATCAATTATCGATACTAAGAGGTCACTATGGCAAAGACACAAGCCGAATCCTATCCTGTTCGCAAGGGCAGCCGCTATGATCGTATTGCCGAGATGCTGATTTATAACCGCGTGGTTTCGGCGTTACTTGATCGGGCTGGCGATGAGGATGCAAGCGCATACCGATTGCGTGATGACTTCTATTTTGTCGGGTTGGAAGAGGCCGACTCGGTATATAAGTTTTCGCGCTTCCTATCCTATACAGATCGTAGGCAGAATGGTAAATGCGTACTATCCAATATCGATGGTACAGAAGCGCATACGCCATCAGCCGAATGCCAGGGTGATGAATTACTGGCGGCTTACGAGCATTGGCTAAAATGCGATGAATCGATCACCAATCGTATTGATGAGCGCATCAGGGCATTGAATGCACCGCCTACCCCGGCACATATGGTGCCAGCCGACGAATTGACCGAGGAACAAAAAGCAGACCCAAATTCATAGCGCGAAGGCGTCAAGATCAAAAAAGGCTTGACGCTTTCGCAAAACGGATGGCGTTTCGCGATGAAGGCCGTGATAATGGGGAATGGCCGGTAGAATATAACCCCGGTTGCCTGGTTCCTATCGAAGTATTGATGGACTGCTTTATTGCGTTCCATGACCATCGGATACTGCCCCATGCAGGTGGTTGGTTGGATCAAGACTACCACTTGACAGAAGCGTTGCTCGATTTGGAATATCGGGTAGCGTGGCACAAACGCAATAACAAACGCACGGATTTTAATCAGCTTCCGAAATTCGAGGAACAGGCGGCGGCTGTTAGAAAAGCGTATATGAGGGATAATGGCAGCAACGATACAGGTTAAAGCGGAGGCCGAAAAGCGGTCATTCCAACAAATAAACAAACTCATTGCCGGCGTCAATGAAGGGTTTGACGCGGTTGCCAAGTCTGCCTCTTCGGTTGCCAAGCGAATGCAATCGGCAACCGACGCCATGAAGAAAATGGCGCAAACGGAAAACCAATTTGCGCGTGAGATCGCCCAATCAAATGCCGCGCTGGGCAAGCAGGTCGATTTATTGCAACAAACGGCCACCGCGCCGCAACGTGGTGGCAGACGGGCCGATGAAATCGATTTAGGCATGATCGGTACGGGTGGCCGCACGGTAGGTGGTGCGGTAGGGCGTATCGGCGGCGGCATTGGTGGTGAATTGGATATGTTTATCGCCACGTTATCGGAATTGCCGGATGTATTCGAAGACGCGCCGCGCATGATCCAAAATGCTGAACGCCTTGGCGAAACATTGGCAAAGCAGGGCGGGATCATGGGTAGAACCGCCCAGGCCGGGGCCAGTTTGTCAACTGCGTTACCGGGTGTATCGGCAGGGATGGGGTCGATTTTAGCGATTGCCTTGCCTTTAGCCGGGGCAGTGGCGGCGGCAACGTTTGCTATGTCTGAATTGAACAAAGCCAACGAACGCGCCAAAGAGGTAGCCGAACGTGCGCAAGCGGCCACAGAAGCGCGGATTTCACAAGAGGTTGCCATCGAACAATTGTTAGCGCAAGGGAAAACCGAAGAGGCTATTGCCAGAACGCTACAATTACAAGACGAGTCGATCATCAAAACCGAGGAATTGGCACGATTACAAGCCGATGCCGTTGAAAAGGAAACCGAATCATTCACAGAACAAGTCGGCATATTGGAGGCGGCATTAGCGGCCCCATTTGCAGCATTGGCCGCTCCAATCGGGATCACGATAGCCGCCGTTGACAAACTTTTTACCACCAGTGGTGAAGCGGCAGAACAAGCGGCGGAAGATAGTGTTACCGCCGCCGAAAAAGCTGCCGAGGAAACTACCGCCGCCTTTGAAGGCGCTAGCAGTGCGTTGTCCGAGGCCGGGATTGATATTAGCCAGGCAACGGCGCAATCTATTGAGCGTGAAAAAGAATTGACTGCGGAACGTGAGCGGGCGGAATCCGCTATTGCCGGATTGCAAGCGCAAGAGGCCGATTTGATTGCCAAACGTAATCAGCAATTAGCAGACCAAGCGCAAGATCGGGCTATGCGAGACCGTCGCGAGCAAGAAGATTTTGCAGAAACACGGCAGCAACATCAAAAGCGACTCGTGGATATTGAAAAAGATGGTGCGGAGCGCATTGAAGATATTCGTAATGACGCCATAGAAAAAGAAGCGGAAATTGTCTCGAAGGGCCAACGATCTATCAGTGATGTGATAGCCGATTCACAGAATAAATTGGCCGATTTGCGGCAAGATTTCAACGATCAAACCATTCAACGTGAACGCAACTTCCAGCAACGAATGGAGCAATTGCGTCAGGATTTTGAAAGCCGTGAATTTGATGCCATCCTGAATAACAATATCATTGCTGCTATGCAAGCGCAGCGTGATTTTGAGCAGAACCAACAGCGTGAGCAAGAGGCGTTTCGTCAAGAACAAGACGAACGCAAGGCACAACGTGACGAACGGCTCCAGGAAATACGTATCGAGAACGAAATGCGGGTACAGGAAATCCAAGCCAGCATTCAGGAAGAACTCAATGCACATCGGGCGGCTACTCAAGAACGTATTCAGGAGGAAAAGGCCGCCATATCGGAGCGTGTAAAAGCCGAACGCGAATCCCAAGACGAACTGGAAAAACAACGCCGAAAACGATTGAAACGGCAAGAAGAAGATGACGCGCTGGCAGACGAGCGCGCTTTACGAGCGCATGAGGAAGCCCTGCGGCAAATCCAGGAAAAGGAAGATGCCGAACGCAAGGCGTTAAAAGCAACTTTTGACGTGGTTGAACAGGGAACGGCCAGCACCATCGATGGAATTGCCCAAGCCAATCAAGCAGCTATCAAAGTGACCGAACAAGCCGCCGTGAGCATGGTCAACGCGGTTGCCAGCGCGGTCAATAAAGTTGGCTCAAAAGGCGCGCCGGGGCGCGCTGACGGTGGTCGCGTCCAGGCGGGAAAGTTGTATCGTGTAAACGAACGTGGCGTAGAATTGCTACGAACCGAGTTGGGCGGTAAAATCATCCCCTTGACCGATAGGCGCGCACGTGGAGGTGGTAACACAATGGTGTTTGCTCCCCAGGTCAGTGTTGCAGCCGGTGATTTTGCCAACCCGCAACAGGTGGTAACGATTGTACAGAATGCCATTCGACAGGTATATCAACAGGACAATCAGGCGATAGCAGATGCATTGGCAGGTACATAATGGCCGTAGCTGGATATTACAATTTGGATTATCGCTGGCGTAGTGGTTTCGTCAACGCAGCGCAATTAACCAGTGATTACAATTTGGTCAGTTTCCCCCGGCAAAGCGATCAGGGTGAT
>JABAOH010018495.1_pt1 | contig 18971 bp, 16 predicted proteins | sample 7062181 | NCBI WGS metagenome assembly JABAOH01 (sample SAMN14538630, study PRJNA623070) | marine sediment metagenome | biome: marine biome [ENVO:00000428]; feature: marine pelagic biome [ENVO:01000023]; material: deep marine sediment [ENVO:00002113]; isolation source: pool of 5 deep marine... | reverse complement strand
GGTTCGTTGATGACCCAGGAGCAAGCTGACCAAGATTTTCAACTGCCACTTTATCAGCTCGCACTGATGAGTCAATGGACAGAGGCTGAGAAGGCAAAACTTATCTGGCATTATCTCTTATTCAACAAGCAGATCGAGTCTTCCAGGACCAAGAAACAGCTCATGGAAATAGAAGAAAGAGTCATTGACAGGATAAAAATCATTGAATCTTGCGAGGAATTTCCTCCGACCAAAAGCGCCCTCTGTGATTGGTGTGACTTCCAGGAGATCTGTCCGTTGTGGAAGCACCCCAAAAAAGTAGAGAAGCTGGAAGAAAACAAGTACAAAAAGGATCCTGGCGTGAAACTGGTCGCCGCTTATGCAGAACTTGAGGAAGATAAAAAGAAGTTGAAGGAGAAAATATCCGAGATCGAACAGGAACAGGAAAAGATCGCAGAAGCAGCAATAGAGTTCGCTGAAAAAGAAGGCAGCCAGGTTATCGATGGGCCAGACAAGCGTTTGGTCGTTACAGTTAAAGAAGAGCTCGGTGCCCCCACCCGAAAGGACAATCAGGAAAAGTGGAAGGGATTACGAGAGTTCCTGATAGAAAATGACAAATATACAGATGTTTCAACTGTGAACAACAGTATGCTCAGCCGAATGCTGAAAACCTGGCCTCTTGAAGTCGTGGACAGGATAAAGGATTTCCTCGTTAAAAAGGTGATCCGCAAGGTCGATTTAAAGAATAAAACCTAAAGATCACTTCTCTTTTTTTATTTTTTTGAGTGAAATACGCGAAAATGTCGAAGCTCCCTTCAGATTTTTTACGCCATTCTCTCAACATCCTTCTCGGCGCTTGCGTAACTCCGCATGTTAGTCCTGCCACTTCAAACTTGATGTCCGTGCTAAATCACTTTCTATAAGATTGATCCTCTCGTGCTCAAACATACTCAGCGGCCGATTCCATCGGCTTCCCTCGAAGGATGATTCGAGAAGGCTAAATCTTCAAGGTCGCTTCTTCCATTTTCGTGTATTTCATCCCTCAAATCTCTAAGGAAACCAGCATAAAAGCTCTGATTTAAATCTGGCTCTTGATCCAGGCGGTGATGTCATCTATCACATACTTGGCCACATGTCCCGCTTGTGAATATTCAGCTGGGGTGCTCTTTCCTTTTCCCTCGATAAAGAGGTGATTGAGCTTGGGGTAGAATTTGAATTCGACATCCGGGCGTGAGGAGAGTGCGTTTTTCCATCCATCAAAATCGTCCTCTGTGACCTGGTAATCCCGTCCACCCTGGAGTACGAGCATCGGCTGCCGCACCTTTTGGGCCATTTGAGCCGGATCATAGCTTCGGAGGTCCAACCAGTATGATGGTGGAGCGCCAAGTATGTTCTCTTGACCTGGAAGGGAATCGGATTCTTTAAGATTTTTGACTTTCTCCACTGCTTTTTCAATCTCGATCAGCCTGGCTTTTTCGTTTTCAGTGATCTTTCCGTCAGTCGAAATGATGTATTTCACCTGTTCAAGCATCACTTCTTCCACAGGCCTGGTTGTCCCCGCCATTATGATGAAACCTGCGATTTCTGTATCAAGCATTCCTATCCTCGGAACTAGCATTCCTCCCAGACTGTGGCCGAGGATGCATATTTTTCGCTCATCGATTTCTTTAATTCCACGGAGTAGATGAACTGCAGCCAGAGCATCATCGATAGTCTCATCATTAACTGTGAATTTCCCCTCGAAATTTTTGATTTTCTGGCTGTGAACCCGCGTCCTTTTCTCGTAGCGGAGAACGGCAATATTCTGAGAGGCCAGCTCCCAGGCCAAGTCCCGGAACGGCTTATTGGGGCCGATGCTCTCATCCCGGTCATTCGGTCCTGAGCCGTGAACAAGCACAACTGCGGGGAACGGGCCTTTCCCCTCAGGGAGTGTCAGAGTGCCCGGAAGTGCCCATTCGCCGCTCCCGACCACAATTTCTTTTTCTTTGAAGGCATTCAGTCGAACATAATCAGGAGCGCTGTATTCTTTCTGGGCTGGAGCAAACCAGAGGCCAGAGATCTGTTTTTCTCTGTTGAAGACAACTTTGATATCAAGGTTTGTTTTTTCAAACTCACAGGCAACGTAGACGATTTCAAATTTTGGCAGAGTTTCTGTTCGTGTTCCTGTTTGCTTTTTGAATGGGCCGGCCTGTTTGATCACTGTCTGCCACACTTCTTTGAGTTTCTCCTTCGGCATGGCTTTGGACATGATGCTGTCAAAATTTTCTACGGCCTTGGCAAATTCTCCCTTTACCATTAGATCGACAAATTCTTTAGCCTGGGCGATGAGCTCCTCGGGGAAGGCATCTCCCAGAATTTGGCTGGGAAAAAGCAATAATCCAAATAATAAAGCAGTCACAAGGATGCGAGCGTTCTTTTTCATTTTCATGATTAATTCCTCAAAAAATGAATGGATACCTTTCTCTATTTTTAAATAAATCAATTCGGTATTTCAAGTCGTAAAGGGAAGAGCCTTTGATGCTTGTACCAAGAATTCCCATTCAGGGACAATTGGTCAATCTCAAGCCTGGAATGCGGGGCTGTGATTCCTTTTTTTGATTGACATTTTTGGGCATAATTTCTATAGTAGGAAAACAAAGAACAAGGAAGCCGGTGGAAGTCAATCTATATTCGTGCGCGGGATCAATTCAGAATTCACCTGGTATGGTTTCTTCTTTCACAAAAGATTATTTCGTTAATCAAAATATAGATGCATAGCATTATTTGTCACAGGTTTTAATGAATCTGAAAAAGGAGGAACACATGAAAACTTCTGTATTATCAAGCAAAGCTTTATTTCTGTTTCTCTTCATCGGAATTATCATCTTTGCTTTCTCAATGCATCTACACAGCCAGGCCGCTAGTAATGAGGTCTACAATTTTATAAGGGTTGCTCGGTCTGCGACCTGGGTGAACAAACCTCTTCCCCTTGGTGCTGTCCCGACTGTTACTAAGCTGAATTTTAGTGACATGAGGAATGATAAAAAAGGTTCTGCGCGATACGTGAATAATGTCGAACTCGAAGACGGAAAAAAATATCCGAGAAGTGTCTTGCAGACCCAACCGGAGTATAAAACCGGAGGATTGGTTATCGGATATTTTCATAATGTCGATATCCCTGCAAACGCCAAGTTTTCCGCTAAAGTCGGATTCCGCAAGGAAGCGACGCGTACGGATGGCGCCACATTTGAAGTTTCTGTTTATAACATTGCCACAAAAAGAGGACGTCGTCTCATAAGACACCTAGCAAAGTATGATAGAAAATTGGATGTGATAACTGCGGATTTAAAAGATTATTCCGGTCAAAAGCTGAGAATAGAATTGAGGGTGAATGCAGGCAATTCTTTCGCTCAGGATTGGGCGGTGTGGCAGGAGGCGAAAATAATCACAACTCCCATGCTCGCTACTGCCAAAATAGGCGTAACTAAGAAACCCACTGCCAAGGCACAATTGCAGGCCCAGAAGACAGCGGTGGCCAAGCCCAGCACGCTCAAATTCATGAAGATGAAGCCCCTCGTTGTCAGGCCAGTCGGAGCTCCTCCTCCAAAACATGATGTTATTGATCTTGGCCCTGTGGCAGTCGAGGAGCCCATCTCCCTTTCAGAACACATCTATAGGGATAACAAGAACAGAGATGTGTACTATTTTCTGCCGAAAGAGATCAATCTTATCAAAGGAAGAGACCTGGGAAGTTACAGGATCAATGCAGTCTGGACTCAGGACAAAAAGATAAAAGCCACTTTCTTTCTGAGTGCGGATATTAATCCTGATGATGTGAAGATTCTGGAAGAAGCTGTGAGAAAGAAATTCAGAGGGAGAGTCTCTCTAAGGCCTTTACCTTATGATGAGGCGAATATCATAGACATGGAAGGATGGGGAGACTGGCAGATCGAAGACATTCGGTTTCCTTCTTTCGGTTCTCTGGAAGGAGAGATGCCGATCAACATCACCATGACTCCAGAAAGCATGGCTGAGTTAAAGCCTCTGATGGAAAAAGAAGGATTGACAGCCGGCATGCATATCAAATCGGCAGCCGTCGAAAAAGAGATACCCATCAAAGTGGGTTTGCGGTATTTTGTCGGCAGCTTCATTTCTCCTCTTGAAGAAGTGAATTTTACTTTCAACAATAAAGATTCGACGTTCACCATCCATAACGTGAAGAATCTCTCTGATTTTCCTCTGAAGGTCGAAAATGTTAATCTCCGTTTCGACTTCGCCAACAGAAAAGAAGTTTACAGAGCTCTAAAAAGTGAACAAGAAGTCATTATTCCTCCAGGAGAAGAAGGCACTATCACAGTTCAAATGGCACCACAGCCATTGCTCAAGGCTGAGTTGAGAAATGTCCTTGGTGAAGCAGTGAAAAAGCCGAAAAAAAAGTCGCTCCTGGACCAGGCATTGGGTGTCTTGAAAGAAGAAGTTGAAGAAAAAGTTAAAAAAGAAGCCAAAGAGAGAGTAGGGATAGATGTGCCCGAATCAGAGACCTATATCGATCCTGATGTGAATCAATTTTTCAAAGATCACATAAAAAGTTACTGGCTCGAGATATCTCCTGATTTTGACAATCAGGAAAGCCTGGACAACATCTGGGGCAAGATCGAGGCTGTGTCTTACATTGAGCGGATGCGAAAAATCAACATAGAGGTGCTCGAGAATGTCTTTGATCCCTCCCAGTATGAGACTTCATTACAGATTGAAAAAGTCCATGTCGAAATCAAGTCTCCCTATTTGAGCCCTCAGCCGAAAGAAGGCTTGATCGATTCAGTCGATCTGACCAAGGAGAATTCTCTTGCCACAGTACTCGTCTATCTCCCCTTATCGGACCAGGAGCCTCTTGAGTTCAGCTATAAGATCAAAGCCATAACAACAACTGGCGAATCCGCAGAATCTGTTGATTGGGAGTTTGTATCTGACTCGTTAGACCTCACCATCGGAGTTTTTCATATCTCGAATCTGTTCAAGTAGAGCGGGAAGATAACGGCTTTAGATTGCCAAAAAACATAGACAGAGATATTAGAAACTGATTTAAAGCATACTTAAAAAAAGGAGGAAAAGATGCGGTTCCTCAATCGTTTATTGTTAATTGGCTGCGGTCTGTTTCTTGTCACTTCTTTAATCAGCGGAGAAATTTTACTTGATGCTGAACCCATTCAGGTGGGAGATGTCATCCTGTTTCAAGACCACTCCGATGAGCACGGCTATCATTACATGCCTTTGTCTCCCCGAATAGCCACCTGGCCGGATGGGACTCCCAAGTTCAGTTTTCTCCAGTATGTCAAAACAGGAAAGGAAGTCACAGGTGGGATTCTTTCTTTCCTGGTGACTTATGGCCTGACAGATAAGGAGTTAAGAGATGCGGAAGGAGAACTGAAAAGACATGACCAGGATGGAAAAATAATCGGACCCGTCCCTTTTATCCAAGGAGAATTTCATATAATCTCTTCATCGGCGGGAGAAGGCGGAATCTTCACCCGGAAAATCGCAGGAACAGGTAAAGCCCCTCTCCTGGCTGGAGCTGAAGCCGCGGTATCCATCGCCCTGAATGAAGAGGGCTCTACGTTTCTCATGGAATCTTTCAGGAGGCCGACTTCTGATGTCTCTGTTCAGTTCATCATGACTTATCAAGGTCTGACCCCAGCCTATGAAGCCACGCTCAAAGTGAATTGGGATAAAGTCTATGAGCATAAAGAATTTCATGCGAAAGGGGGAACTTTTTTTGCCAGCTATCAAATTTCGAAGATTTATGATGATTTAAAGGAGACCGGGGCTATAGAACTCGAAGTTATCGGTGAAGACACGAACATGGATGCCTTGTTGAACACCGCTTACAGCACACTCGCCAAAATGATGTTCGAGGCGAAACCCGTGCAGCTTTCAGATATGGGTAAAGCCAGTGGAGGAGCCGGAGGCGGCAAGCTCAGTAGTATTTTCAGCATAGCGAATGTGGGACAATACATGAAAAAAGTAACGATGACCGGAGAATACACGGTGGATCTAAGAAGAAGAAAAAGAGACCAGAGAGAGATTCCCATGACAGGGAATATAGGTAATTTTTATGAGAAATACGGCAAGAATGGGGATATTTTTGGCGTTGTGGACCTGGATGATCCCACGTTTCAAGAACGGACGATTCATGTCATTCTGGACGGTGAGGACCTTGAAACTTTTAAAGGATTCATAAACTTTGCGGGAATCACATTTAAAAAAGAGTATGAAGATGAGGATGTAGAGCCGGTTTCTAATGATATCGTCTTCGACCGGACAAAATTTAGTGAAAACGGTAACAAGCTTTCGTTCACTTACCGGAGAAAAGGGGACAGTGCCGAAAAGTGGCTTGAGTATGAATATAAGCCGATCTGGAGCTATATCGGAGGAATTGAAGCGGATTCTGAGTGGATAAAAACGTCGCAACCCGTGATCACTTTGGCTCCTCCGCATCGCTATCGTTTTATCGAAGTCTTGGCCGAAGAAGAGAATATGACAGAGAACGGCATCATACGTGTGGCTATCCAGTTCAGGCACACAAATTTCGGAAAAGAAATAACAAAAGAAGTTGTTTTGCGAAAAGGAGATCCGTTAAACATTGATTATTTCTATTTCCATGAGCCCAATAATCTTGAGTATGAATACAACATCATGTGGCTCCTTAAAAACGGCAAAAGGGTATACTCAGGGTGGAAAAAAGCCACCGACCCCTTTGTCTATGCCTACTACGAGGAGGAATGACAGAAAAAAGGACATTTTCAGTCGCCATTGTCTGTTTTTTTATGCTGACATGGGCATACGTGCAGACTCATGCAGATCCCCTTTTGAGTCAAGGAAAAATTATCGGGGATCGAATACTGGTTTTTCCCGATCACAGTCTACCCAATACATTCTACTATGTTCCAACGAAGTTAAACCTTTCTCAATCATATGGCAATCCTCAGTTCTTCTTCTACAAATATGTCTATATTAAATCGGATGCATCAGGAGAGACGGAAAGGATGGCAGGAGGTGTCCTCGCTCTCTCTGTTGAATTCAGCGATGAGAGTCCAGAGCTCAAAGAAATAATGGGACCGGATCTTGAATTCAAGCCTATTCCTGTTGAAGAGCTCAAATGTGTACTGAACTACAGCGTCTTTGACGGAGAGGAGAAAAAAGAAGAAGAGCTCTCTCAAAGGAAGGCGCCCTGGACGAAAAAGAATTTCACGATACCTTTAAGCCGGAAGACAGCTCCCTATCTGTGGGAGATTTTCGAAGATGAGAAGTCTTTGGGCTTAAGCTTTGATTGTGAATTCACGTACAGCGGATTTGAGTTGAAAGAAGGGAAATATGAAGAAGCGCAGAGAACCGACCGCATGGCCTTCCCCGTTGGCGTGTCCATGAATGAATATCCTGATTTGTTTACGGTCATTAATTTAGCTAATAAGGTCTCATTCAATTACAGGCATATGGCCGTGCTGTGTTTCGATTTTGTGAACGAGATAAACCCTGATATCATGAGGAAAACAGTCGAAGTGGAAATAGAAACGGCAAGAGGTCAAAGAGATTTCCGAAGAATCTACTTCTCTAAAGAGTCTGACACTCAACAGGAACTGGAATTCGATATACCTGAAAGAAAAGGAGGGACGTACCGCTATCGAATCACTCAGATTTTTAAGGACGGAAGGACAAACAGAGGCGAATGGCAGGAAGGAGACAATTTCTATCTTGATGTCTCAGAATATGAGATTTTAGTTAAAGATGATAAAAAAAATATCTAAAGGAGAGGAAAAATGAAAACCAAAAAAATAGCAGTACTCATGACTCTCTTCTTTGCCTCTCTGATTTTTTTAAAGGCAGAGGTTTCCCTCGATGAAGTCATTCAATCTGGAAGATTCCTGTTTTACAGAGACCATGCTGACGCGCATAAATATTATTATGTACCTGATGAACCCAAGCTGGCGACACGGAGCGACGGAACCCCTGAATTTACCTTCATCAAATACACAAAAACAGGTGGAGATATGAAGGGAGGGATCGTACATTTTCTGGTCACCTGGGGGCTGACGAGTACTGAAATCGAGAATGCGGAATCAGCTCTTCAGCTGTTCGATTCTGAAGGAGAGATTGTTGGGCCAGTCCCATTCAAAGAGGGAACGTTCAAGATTATTTCAGCTACGGCTGGAGCGGAAGGGATTTTCGAGGCAAAAGTCTGCGGAGAGGGACAGGCGCCGATCATGCCTGGGCAAAAAGGAGCCGTCTCCATTGCCCTCAATCAGGAAGGTGCTTCTCTGCTCTGGGAATCTTTCAAGAATCCAACCACGGATGTCTCAGTCATGTTCTTACTCAAATACAATGGAATCACTCCCGCCTATGAGGCAAAACTCAAAGTGGATTGGGATAAAGTGTACACTCATCATGACGTTTCTTTGAAAGGAGGAGGAGTTGTCAAAGGCGTCAAGCTAGATGCAGAGATAAAAGCTATTTTTGATGAATTGAGGCAGCAAGGTGCCATCCAGCTCGATGTGACCGGAGAATCAAAGGAAATGGAAAAGTTGCTCGAAATGACTTACGGCCATCTCATCAAGCTGATGTGCAATAAAGAGCTTAAAACTGAAACTGAAGTCAAAAGATCGAAATCAACGACAACAACGAGAAGACCGACAACAACAACGAGGAGACCAACAAGAAGAACAACGAGAAGACCGACAACAACATCTTCGAGGACAAGTTCATCTCAGAGACGGACTCCCACAAGGACAACCAGAAGAACGCCGGTGAGCACACCGAAAGTTTCGAAAAAAACACCTCAGAATAAGATTCCTTTCAATGTGGAGCTCACTTATACCTTCAAACAAGTCAAGATGTCCGGTCATTATGAAGTGGATTTCAGGCATCGCATAAGAGAAGAGCGAGTCATGGTTATAAGCGGGAATGTCCGAGGAATATACGATGATTTTGGCGAGGATGAGAGATTCTTCAGCACAGTTTCTCTGGATGATCCGACCTTCCAAGAAAGAACAGTTGAGGTTATATTAGACGGCCAAAATTTTGAAGACTTCAAGGATTATGTCAACAGTGTTTCTGTCTTGTTCCGGAAGCAGAGATGGGGAAAACCGGCTACAACCGGTGAAGTCAAATTTTTCGATGAGCAGTTTGCGAAAAAAGGAAACAGACTCTCTTTTATTTACGGAAGAGAAGGGGAGGGCTCAACGGAGTGGCTCAATTATGAATACAAGCCAAAATGGAGTTTTCATGGAGGAATAGAGTGGGAAGGTGATTGGATAGATACTTCAGATTCTGTGGTGACTCTTGCTCCCGTCATCCAATACAGGACGGTCCAGATTTCGCTGGATAAGGAAAATATTGCTGAAAACGAGATAAAAGCAGTGGCTTTTCAGATCAAACATCAAGTGTTCGGGAAGGAAGTGATGAAAGAGATCATCGTCGACCATGAAAGAGGCGATCCGCTGCAGACAGAATACAGGTATCTCCATGAGGAAGGGAATCTAGAATACGCGTACAAAGTCATCTGGCTTCTCAAAGATGGCAGAGAGATCCACTCTGATTGGATGACAAAAGAGACACCGATCATTTATGCATATTATCAGGAATAAAAAATCAATGGTATGGAGGTTGGGATGAGAATGAGAAAAATAATCGTTATCTTCTCATGTATTTTTATTTTCGGTTCAGCTTTACTCAGAGCGGATATTTTGTTGGACAAAGCGCCTCTTCAGGTCGGGAATGCTATACTTCTCAGAGACCATCTGTCTGAAAATTCCTATTATTACATGCCCAACAGGCCTCGCATCGCCACCTGGCCTGACGGCACACCCAAGCTGACGTTCCTCAAGTACACGAAAGCCGGAGAGCAAGAGCTGAAGGGAGGAATCCTTCACTTTTTCGTCACTTACAGCCTCACACCTCAAGAGCTCCAAAGAGCCAGAGCTGAGCTTCAAAAAATAGACAAAAATGCCAGATTAAAAGGACCCATAATTTTTAAAAAAGGTACGTTTGCCGTGATTTCCGCTGCGGTCGGAGAAGGCGGAGCCTTTACCAGAAAAGTCATCGGCGAGGGTAAGGCTCCATTAGTTTCAGGCTCGGAGGTTTCCGTTTCGATTGCTGTCACGCCCGAGGGAGCCGCNNTTATGAAGGCTTAACACCAAAGTTCAACGCCAAAGCAAGAATTCACTGGTCCAAGGTCAGGAATTATTTCGAAGAATATAAAAAATGGAGAATCTATAAAACTAAAAAACTCTGGATATTTAAATGGAAAGTCCGGACCGGAACAGGAGAAAGCTTGGATATCGCTGATGATCTGGTTTCCAAGCAGTGTATCGAGATCGATGTGACCGGGGAGGATGAGAGTATGGAATCCATCCTCCAGACTGTCACAGATACAGTCATGCGGGAGATGTTCGAGATGAAGATCGAGCTTCCAACGGGTGCAACAGAGGAAGAAGGAGAGGATGAAGAAGACAGTCAAAGAGAACGTGATTACGGTGTAAGCACCACCATGAAAAAAGTGACTCGGACAGGGACTGCAATTGTAAACCTGACAAAAAGACTCAGGCAGGAAAGGGATACAGGGCCGATGGATGCCAGCATCGGTGACATCCTCCGAAAATTCAAGAATGATAAGCGCGTTCATGATGTGATCAATCTCGATGACCCGGATCTCGAAGACCGCACGGTCTATTCCATTCTGGATGGCGAGGACTTTGACAACTTCGGAAAATATATTAACTTTGTGACAGTAAGCTTTAAAAAGACCCATCCTCAAGGACAGCCGACGTCAAGAGATATCATTTTCAATGCCAAAACATTCGCGGAGAGAGGGAACATGCTGCCTTTTGTTTATCCCCGGCTTGGTGAAGGAGAAGACTGGCTTAATTATGAATATAAAACCACCTGGAGTTTTATGGGAGGGATCAAAGTTGAAGGCGAATGGAACAACACAGATGAGCCAGCGATAAGCCTTTCTCCTCCTCACAGGTATCGGACCATAGATATCATCGCTGACGAAGAGAATGTGGCGCAGTACAACATAAAACTCATCACTGTCTCCATCAAAAATAGAGTATTCGACAGGGACAGAGTCCGGCAAGTGAAAATCATGCCTCAACAGTCAATGTGGGAAAAATACGAATACAACCATGAAGAAGGCAACCTTGAATTTTCTTACCAGATTACCTGGCTCTTGGGCGATGGGAGGACAGTGACTTCAGAATGGCAGTCCACGACTGATCCTTTTGTCTATACGCTGTTTCAAGAGTAAAGATCTTACTTACTAAATAAAAGAATGAAGAGGGGATTCACATTTATCCTATCTCTCTCACTTTTTTACTTATCCGGCTTTTCCGGTGAAATACTCCTTGACGAAGCTCCTTTAAAAAAAGGTAAAATTCTTTTTTTCAAAGACCACAATAATCCTAATAGCTTATTCTATCTCTCCACTGAAATCCGTGTCGCTTCGGGACCGGATGGCAGACCGAAAGTCAGCTATTACCAATTAAAAAGCCAGGAAAGCGTCCTGAGTTTTTTCCTCACGCATGGTTTATCTTCGGAGAAACTTAAAAGAATAAGAAAAGATCTTGCTGAAGAGAATCCAGAGCTCACTCTCAAGGGTCCCGTTTCCTTCCGGAGTGGGAAATTTTTCGTGTTCAGTAAGAACAAAGGAAAATCCGAGCTCTGGGCTGCGGGCAAAGCCCCTCTGTTCCCGAACCAGGAAGTTGTCGTGTCCAAGAGATTAAAGGAGCCTATTGACTCGGAGATAGTGGCCGTGTTCGTCATGGAATACGAAGGAATCACAAAAAAAATTAATGCCAGGCTTTCCGTGAACTGGGATGAGGTCTATATCGAGAGGAACATTAAAGAGAAAACCAGTTGGACTTCTATGGAAATTAAAGAAAGCTTACACGGACTCAAAGAATCAGGAGTCATCAAGCTGGAAGCGACTGGAGACTATGGCGATTTAGACAAAGTGTGGAGTATCGCTTATGAACACTTGATACACCAAATGTTCGATATTCAGGAAATTGCATTAAACGAACAAACAGATCTGGGAGTTAAATTGGGAATTAGTCAGCAGAATATTATCTACACACTCAAAAAAGAAAGAAAAACCGGTTCTTATTCCATTGATTTCAACCGGCGATTTAAGGATAAGCGGCAGATTAGTCTTGTCAGTGATATCGGAGACACCATTAAAGAGGCCATCGATCAGTAGCCTCATTATCGAAATATGTTAATCCAGCTCTGATTCATCTCTTTTAATTTTAAGAATTTGGACAAAGGAGGGATTAATGAGAAGGAGATTTCTAAAATATTATTTTTTTATCATTGTCATTTTTTCTGTTTCTCTTAACCTTGTTTCTCAAGAGGTTGTACAGGACCTCATAAGTCCTGAGAAAAAAAGAATTTTATTCTATGAAGAAGAACAGACTCTGGTTTTCATCATAAAAACCAAACCCGATACTGTTATCAACATAGAAGTCACTAACGATAATAGTTTATTTGTGGATGTGGATAAGCAGACCGAAGAAAATTTCGTTTCGGATTTTCTTATCGTGGGAAAAACATCGGAAATTGCATCCGATGAAAAGCTGGAAAAGAAATGGAAACTTCCCCTCGAAAGCCTGAAAACTCTCATCCATGGGAAAAAACATCGATACGAGATCTATTATCGCGCTCTGGTTCTCGGTCCAGAGGATGAAGAAGGGGAATCAGATGTCACTCATTGGTCTTTAAGCGATGATGAAAGCAAAAATGCTCCGTATGTTGAAGTTTATAAGAGTCACGAAGCGTATCTCTCTTATGAACAATTTCTGAAGGGAGTTGAATTCTTCAACCAAGGAGAGTATGAAAAAGCTATTAAAGAGTATGAGTCAGCCTGGTTCTACTATCCTACCCCGGCATATGTCCATAACATCGCAGTATGTCATCTCAAACTGGCTATCGAAAATTTTGAGGAGTATGCAGAGGACTCGGAAACGGAAGAGGAAAATCGCAGAATTGTCCTGAAGCTCATTCAATTGTTGCGTGCAGCTCCAGAAGAGGCAAAAAAATAGGAGAGAAATGGGAGTTGAACTGCCTTTCCAATGTAAAAAATCTAACTTGAAACGATAAGTAGGAGGAAAAATGAAAACAAATCAAAAAAGTTTTTATTATTTTATTCTAATTTTATTCTTGTCTCCCCTGTTCTTATCCGCCCAAAATAGTGAGGTCGAAGTCGTGACTGACCAAAAAAGATACATTTATGTTGAGGAAGAAATTCCAGTTTTCCAAATTAAGGCAGAACCTAACAGTTTGATAGATATTCAGATCACAAATAATCCAAATTTGTTTCAAGACGAAGAATCGAGGAACGATTCAAATTTTTTCTCGAGCTACTGGGGAAGAGATGATGTGGAGATGAAAGAGATTAAAGCTGATGACATGGGAAAAGCCACTTATAAACTCCCTGATGGTCCTTTATTAGGTTTGACTGTTACGAATCGCAAGCTTTATTATCGAGCTCTTGTGGTTGAGAGTGATCAGGATTTTTACTCTATCAAAGGATATTCCCTCAAAGATGAAAATTGGAAAGAAGCTCCTTATATTGAGGTGTTTTCGAATAAAGATGATGCTGATGCCTGGGATCATTATTGGAAAGGAGTAAAATTATACAAAGAAGGAAAAATCGATGAGGCAATCGATGAGTTTGATAAAGCCGATCAGCTCTATTCTCACCCTGATTATATATACAACATTGGTCAGTGTTATCTCCAGATAACCATAGAGTATTTTGAATATTACAAGGACAATGAATATGTTGCCAGTTTTGAAAAAGAGGAAGCTCAAAAAATAGTAGAAAGTTTAAAAAAATTAAAAACTTCTCTAAAAGAAAGAAAATAGAATAAATAGATTTAAAAATTAATCGAACTTTAATAGTTGAGTAATGTGAAGTCTTCGTCTTCAGAGAATCTCATGTCAGAAATTGCATTGTTAATAAAAAAAACAGGAAGGAGGAAGGAATGAGAAAAAACTCTTTAAAGGCTCTTTATCTAGCTATTTCTTTGTTTTTTTTGTTTGCTGTTTTAATTTCTCAAGTTTATCAAGTTGTCATCTATCCGGACCGCGAGATATTTTATCTGGATACAGAAGGTCCTCCCACTTTTAGCATTGAAGCAGATCCGAACACCGTAATCTGTGTTGAAGTGGCCACAGAAAAAAATCTGCTCATTGCTCAACCCAAACAAACGGACGATAACTTTTTTTCAAGCCTTAAAGGAAATAAGAATATCAGTGGCCAGGAAATCAAGACTGATGATAGGGGCGAATTAACTTACACGCTTCCCCAAGGAGCTTGGAATGCTTTAACTGGCAAGAATGTAAGGATTCTTCTTTATTATCGAGCTTATCAGATTAAAAATAATAATCCAGAATGGGGGACTCTGAGCGTCTTGAATTGGGAAGATGCCCCTTCTGTAGAGATATATAAAGAAATCGGAATGAAAAATGCTTATGATTGTTTCGAAAAGGGGAAAGAACTTGTGGGGAAAGGAGAGTATGAAGAAGCTATTAAACAATTTGAATCGGCTTGGCTCTATTGGGATGATCCAAGCTTTCTTTATAACATAGGAATATGTTACGTTTGTTTAGCCCACCAGAGCTTCAAAGAGACTATAGAGTTTTCAGATACGACTGGTCAAACCCAAAAAGATGCAGAGAAACATATACAAAGATTGGAAGAAATTGTACCTAGTCTTAAATAACCTGGATTATTCACGAGTCGAGGTTGCCGCAGATACGAGGCACAGCGCAAGATGCTGTGGTCGTCCACCGCTCTTGCGCTGTAACGAAGTAGATGGGGTGAGATCGGCTCGCCCGAAGGGGAAAAGATGCCGACATAAGATTATTTGTTATACTTCAAAGGTGTTTTGAAAAAGGCGTCGGCAAATTTTATGAATAATTCAGGATAATAAAAAATAACATTTACACTCAAATAAGAAATGATGAGCATTTGTTTGACTTTTCGTGTTTTCTAGTTTTTTACCAAGATATTTCAGGCTCGCTCAGTGAGGAGGAAAAAAATGATTAGAGCTTTTCTGAAAATCAGCCCTTTAGCTTTAACACTATTATTTATTATTCTGATTCCAGCCGCACAAGAAACATCCGTAACCCTTCTTCCAGATATGGAATATTACTATTTTGATTCAGAAGGCCCTCCATCTTTTGCCCTCGGAGCTGACCCGAATGCTGTCATATGCATTGAGCTGGCGACCGAAAAGAAAATTCTCATCGATGTGGATAATCAGAATGATAAAAACTTCTACTCAAGTTATTATGGAAACAACAGTATCGGAGGGGAAGAAATAAAGACAGACAGTAAAGGAGAAGCCAGCTACGAGCTCCCCAAAGAAGCCTGGGAAGCATTGGCAAAAGGGAAGTTCGTTGTGCGGCTCTACTACAGAGCTTATGTCATTGAACCTTCTTATGATGAAGACATCGAGGATACGATCAAATGGGGGACTTTGAGTGCAAAAAATTGGGAGGATGCACCTTACGTGGAGGTATTCAAGTCAAAAAAAGTTGCCGAGGGTTATGACCTGATGCAGAATGCTAAAAAATACGTGGATGAAGGAGATTATGCTAAAGCGGCTGCGGAGTATTTAGAGGCATATAAGTCGTGGGAAAACCTGGATTTTGTCTATAACTCGGCCACATGCTATATGAATGCGGCTGCCGAGCGTTATGACAATTATATTGACTTGGGAATTACTGGCAGTGAAATCACTTCTCAGGAACGAAAAGCAGTCGAGGATTTAGTCAAAAAAATAAGAAATCTTATTCCAAAAATTAGAGAAATTAAATAACCTGAATTATTCATAAAATCTACCGACGCCACATAAAAAAAATCTCTTAGGTTAACTGATTATTATATGTCGGCATCTTTCACCCTTCGGGCGAGCCGATCTCACCGAATCTACTTCGTTACAGCGCAAGAGCGGTGGACGACCGCAGCATCTTGCGCTGTGCCTCCTGTCTCCGGCAACCTCGACTCGTGAATAATCCAGGATAACCATTCTTTTTTTATTATCAAGAAATAGTATAAGTTATTACAAGTAATTTGTATTTTCTCGGTCTTGCATTCCATATTCTCTGTATTAAGGACTTGATTGTTAGTAGAGCTATGGATAAAGTATAGAGAACTGTATGGAGAAAGATAGATGAACGATTTAAAAAAAGCGCATCAAATGGCCCTCACTCTGAATGCGGCCATCATTGCGACCTTGATAATTTATGCTATCGTCGTCGAAATCATAAGAAGACAATTCGCGCCGTTCACGGGTTTTGTAGAGATATCGGATATCACTACAATCCGGTATTTATTCTACGGAATCGTAGTGGTCAATATTTTTATCATCAGGGTCTTACGAAACATGATGTTGCGTAAGTCATCCACCGATGATGCCCAAAGCCTCATTCGCAAGCTTTTTCGATCGGCTGTGATCACAGTGGCTCTCTGTGAGGTGCCGGCGATATTGGGCCTCCTGATTTTCTTGCTGGCCGGCTCTATCAGGGATTTTTATCAGTTAGCCGGCTTATCATTCATACTCGTATTCCTCCACTTCCCAAGGTATGGCAATTGGGAAGACTGGACCAAAAATGCGGACAAAAGCATTCCGTCTTGTGTGTAGCGGTTGTCTGAGAATTCAACTTTAATTTTTTAAAATTATCATACAAGGATTCGGTTCAACGTAAAATGGGAAAAAAGAGGAGGATTGCCAACATGCTCATTCCAACACTTGTCATGGCTATTCTTGCCGTGATTCTCCTTATCATCGGATATTCTAAAGGAGAGGGCCAGCATATCGCCGGATTGAAATCCGCCATGAAAATGACGGTTGATGTTCTTCCTTTGCTGATCTTTGCCTTTATCATGGCAGGAATGATACAGACTCTCTTGCCTCAGGAACTCTTATCAAAGTGGATAGGGGAGGAGTCGGGAATTCGGGGGATTCTCATCGGGACTGTTGCCGGGGGTATTACTCCTGGAGGGCCTTACGTGAGCTTACCGCTTGCAGCTGGTTTTTTGCGTGCGGGGGCTGGCATCGGAACCATGGTGGCCTTTTTAACGGCGTGGTCGCTGTGGGCAGTGGCTAGACTTCCCATGGAGATAGGAGTTATGGGATGGAAGTTTACTTTTGTTCGTTTAGCATGCACTTTTTTCTTTCCTCCGATTGCCGGATTACTGGCTCAGATGTTTTTTTCAGGGTATAAGTAGGAAGAGAACAACAACTCTATCCTGTGTCCGATACAGGATTCATCCCTTTTTTCACGATCATAACCAAAGGATTTCTTCTTTTTCTTTTGAAATGGGCAAAAAAAGAGAAATTTTTCTTTGATTATCGGATTAACGAATAAACTCTCTACCGCTGAAGACTAAAGCGTACCTTTTATCTCATCCAAGCGGCTCTTTGCATCTGGAACCATTTCAAAGAATTTCTCCAGCTTTTCGCAGGCATAATCATTGCAATGCGCGCAGTTTTCAACACCTTTTTCTATACCACATTTACGGATTTCGCATATCTTGGTGTAGTTGAATACATTATCGCTTCCAGAAGTACACCCTTCACAGTTGATATCCTCAGGTTTAAGGTCGGCGTTGTATTCTTTTGACCAGAGTTCAGCCACCTCGACTCGCTTTTTGCCATCGTTGTTTTTTGTGGCCAAGTAAGCCCCGCATTCATGGCAGGGGATACCACAAAACGCTATTAGGTCTGCCAAATTTCTCTCCTTTTTTATCGTATTGACTCATTATGACCAGACAACATGTTTGTCCCTCAAATTTGTTAAATTCCATAATCAGGATAACGAGTTTATACCAGAATCGTTTTCTCTCGGTAAGAAAATAAATAGGATCCAGTCTCAATGCTAGATAGGAGCCAGGCCACAGGATAAGATTTAAAATCTTAACGTAAAAACTGTCTGGGCTCCTGGCTCAGAGTGGGCGCCGATTGATCCATGATGCAAGCGGATAATCTGACGAGACAGGCTGAGTCCGATGCCTGAGCCCTCTTCCTTTGTTGAAAAAAAAGGAATGAATATTTTCTCCAAATTTTCCTCAGAAATTCCTGGCCCGTTATCCACGACCTGGATGATGATCCGGCCTCTTCCATCCATGAGGGCATTGAGCTCTATTTGAGCTTTTTTTCGATTTTCTACGGCTTGAAAAGCATTCAACATAAGATTGATCAAAACCTGTTCGATGAGTTCAGGGTCTGCAGTGAGTTCAAGGCTCTCAGGCTCGACGCTAACCGTGAAGCGGATTGAATTCTTCTCGATATTAGCCTGCATGAGCTTCCGGACTCGGTCGAAAAGTTCTTTTATGGGGAAAATTTGGAAGTTAGGCTTAGGAATCAGAGCTAAATTTCTGTAGGCATCCACAAAATGAAGCAATCCCTGGCTTCTTTTCTGGATAGTCTGAAGCGCCTGCTGGATATCTTTGAATGCTTCACTCTGGAATTTATCGGCTTTGATTTTCTTGCCATACGCGTCCTTGATCAGTCCACTAATCGTAGACGTCAGAGAGGCTATGGGTGTGATAGAGTTCATGATTTCATGAGTGAGCACTCTTATGAGCTTCTGCCAGGCTTCCATTTCTTTTTCTTCCAGTTCGCTGTGGATATTCTGGATGGAAACCAATGAGTAATTCTGCCCTCTCAGTTTGAATTCTGTGGCATAGAGAGCTAAATGGAGCAAATCGTTCTCATCTTCCACTTTAATTAATGCGCTTTCCCTGGATTTCATGCGCAGCATTGTGTCGACTAGAGTCTTGCTAAGAGACTCGAGGGATTTAATGTTTTTAAGCCGCGGGACTCTTAAAAGGCGTTTAGCTGCCGTGTTTATGAGCTCGACATATCCGTCCGGTTGAAAAGCAATCAAACCTATGCCCACATGCTGGACAACGGTCTGTAAATACCGGAAGTGTTCCTCTTTATCAG
>JABAOH010131507.1_pt1 | contig 18974 bp, 26 predicted proteins | sample 7062181 | NCBI WGS metagenome assembly JABAOH01 (sample SAMN14538630, study PRJNA623070) | marine sediment metagenome | biome: marine biome [ENVO:00000428]; feature: marine pelagic biome [ENVO:01000023]; material: deep marine sediment [ENVO:00002113]; isolation source: pool of 5 deep marine... | reverse complement strand
GGGGGTGGACGGCGCGCAAGGCGGCGCTGGAGGGACACTTGGTCCGGGGGACGGCGGCGGTGGCAGGACGGCGACCGAACTTTGCGCGGACCTACGACCTGGCCGAGCGGGTGATCCCGAGGGAGCACTTCCGGCGCCAGCTGGGCCGCGCTGAGGCGCAGCGCGAGCTGCTGGCACAGGCGGCCCGCGCCCACGGCGTCGGCACGGCGACCGACCTGGCGGACTACTACCGCCTGCCGGTGCGCGAGTCGCGCACGCGGATCGCGGAGCTGGCAGAGGCGGGTGTGGTTCGCGAGGTCGAGGTCGAGGGCTGGCGCGAGCCCGCGTATCTTCACCGTGAGGCGCGGACGGCACGCCGCATCGACGCCGCCGCGCTGCTGTCGCCGTTCGACCCGGTGGTCTGGTTCCGGCCGCGCACGGCCCGGCTGTTCGACTTCGAGTACCGCCTCGAGATCTTCGTGCCGAAGAAGAAGCGGAAGTGGGGCTACTACGTGCTACCGTTTCTGCTGGGTGAGCGTCTGGTGGCGCGGGTCGACCTGAAGGCCGATCGTACCGCTCGCCGCCTGCTCGTTCCGGCGGCGCACCTCGAGCCGGGCGCTCCCGCGGGCGCCGTCGCCGAGGCGCTTGCCGGCGAGCTGGGAGCGATGGCGGGCTGGTTGGGGCTCGACACGGTTGTGGTCGGGCGCCGGGGCGGTTTCGCCGGGGCGCTCGCCGCCGCGGTCCGCGCCTGAGCCGAGACAGCTCCGGGGGACATCGATGAGCCGATACCGCATCTATCAGGTCGATGCCTTCACGACCGAGAAGTTCCGGGGCAACCCGGCCGGCGTCGTTCCGGAGGCCGACGGTCTGAGCGCGGACCAGATGCAACTGATCGCTCGAGAGCTCAACAACTCCGAGACGGCGTTCGTGCTGTCTCCAGAAAGCGATGACCACGACGTCAGGGTCCGGTTCTTCACGCCGACCGTCGAGGTACCGTCCTGCGGTCACGCGACCATCGCCGCCCACTACGTCCGGGCGCTAGAAAAGAAGCTGGCTACCTGCCGGGTCGTGCAAAAGATAGGCGCCGGCATCCTACCCGTGGACGTGGTGCGCGACGGCCCCGATTATCGGATCGTGATGACCCAGGGGACGCCGGAGTTCTCGGAGCCGTTCGGCCGCGCCGGTGCCGAGGAGATTGTCGCGGCGCTCGGTTTGGCGGCGGGTGGGTTGGTCGCGCGCTGCCCGATCCAGATCGTCTCCACCGGTCACTCCAAAGTCTTGATCGGGGTTCGGTCGCGTGAGGTGCTGGACGGGCTGCGTCCCGACCTGGCGCGACTGGCCGAGATCAGCGGCCGCATCGGCTGCAACGGCTACTTCGTGTTCACGCTCGATTCCGACTCGGCCGACGTGCTCGCCCACGGCCGGATGTTCGCGCCGGCGATCGGCATCGCCGAAGACCCGGTGACCGGCAACGCCAACGGCCCGCTCGGCGCCTACCTGGTGAAGCACGGCCTGGCCGTGCCGGAGGAGGTTGGGGAACGGGGCCGGGGACGCTTGTCCTTCCGCGCCCGACAGGGCGTGGCGCTGGGCCGGCCGGGGACCGTGGAGGTCGAGGTGGAGACGGAGGGGTCGAAGCCGGTGGTCGTGCGGGTGGGGGGTCGGGCGGTTGTCGCATACAAGTCGGAGATCGAGCTCGGTAGACGGTAGACGGTGGGCGGTAGACGGTGTCATTCGACGGCCTACCGTCCACGGTCTACCGTTCACCGGATCGGAGGGTGTGCCGGTGGCTTACGATGAGCGGTTGGCCGGACGGATTCGCGACGTGCTCGCGAATCGCGGCGATGTCGTGGAGAAGAAGATGTTCGGGGGCCTCGCGTTCATGGTGAAGGGGAACATGTGCTGCGGCGTCGTGGGAGACGAGTTGATGGCGCGGGTCGGACCGGATGGCTACCAGGCCGCGCTGAAGCGGCCGCACGCCCGACCGATGGACTTCACCGGAAAGCCGTTGAAAGGGTTTGTCTACGTCGCGCCCGAGGGGTCCGCCGCCCCGGACGCTCTCGAGAGCTGGATCGGTCTGGCTCTGGAATTCGTTGAGACGCTGCCGGCGAAGTGAGCGCCGGCACACCTTTGTGAGCGCGGCCAGCGAAATCGAGGACTATCAGCTGGTGCGTCGCGGCGCCCGCGCCGAGTACGATCGGCGCATCGATGAGTGCGAGGCCGAGATCCGTGCCCGTGCCAAAGCGCCGCTCGAGTGGACGACCTTAGCGTCGGCTGCGTTACCAGAAGCGACAAACGATGCGTATTCTACCTCAGCTGTTCGCCAACAATCGTGCCTGGGCACGCGAGCGCACCGAACGAGACCCGGAGTTCTTCACGCGACTCAGCGCGCAACAAGCCCCGGACTACCTCTGGATCGGGTGTGCCGACAGCCGTGTGCCGGCCAACGAGATCGTCGGACTGGATCCGGGTGAGCTTTTCGTGCACCGGAACGTGGCGAACGTCGTGGCCGCGGACGATCCGAACTGTCACGCGGTGCTCCAGTACGCCGTCGAGGTCTTGCAGGTCGAGCATGTCATCGTATGCGGGCATTACGGCTGCGGCGGCGTGCAGGCGGCGTTCGGCGGCCCGCAGGCGATGCCGCTGGAGAGCTGGCTGACGCACGTGCGGCAGGTGCGACGCGCGCACGCGGCCGAGTTGGACGCGTTGGAGGACGATTCCACGCGCTGGCGGCGGCTGTGCGAGCTGAACGTCATCGCGCAGGTCGAAAACGTGAGCCGGACCGGGATCGTGCAAGGCGCCTGGGCTCGTGGGCAGATGCTGGCGGTTCACGGCTGGATCTACGACTTGCGCGATGGTCTGCTTCGCGATCTGGATGTGACGGTCGAAGGGGCGCGGTGACCGAGCCGCAGGCGGGCCGTGTGAACGACTACGACCCCGTCGCGGATCTTTACGACGCCTACGTTCGTGTCGATTTCGATCTCGAGTTCTTCCGCGGGCGCGTCGCCGCCAGCCCGGGTCCGGTGCTGGAGCTGATGGCGGGGACGGGGCGTGTCACGCGAGCGATCCTCCCAGCGCACGCCCGGATCATCTGCGCCGACCTGTCGCTGAAGATGCTGCGGGTCCTTTTCGGTAACCTGGGCACCCAATCGGGGCTCGGCGTGGTGTGTGCGGATGTCCGGTCGCTGCCCTTCGCGCGCGACTGCTTCAGTCTGGCCATCATCCCGTTCAACGCGTTTTCGGAGCTGACGAGGGGCGAGGATCAGGCTCGCACTCTGGTCGAGATTCACAGGGTGTTGGCACCGAGAGGAGAGCTGATCGTGACCCTGCACAACCCGACCGTTCGGCGGCGCTCGCTCGACAACGAGGAGCGCTTGCTGGGTGAGTATGAGTTGGATCCGGGTCGGCGCCTTCGGGTCTGGGCCCGGGGCTGGGAGGAGGCCACGTCCGGCATCGCGGTTTCGCGGCAGACCTATCGTGTTTCGGGGGTGGATGGCGGGACCGAGCTGGAGAGAGTCTGGGAAGTTCGGTTCGCGCTCATCGGTCCCCAGGCTTTCACGAGCCACTCAGAGGCGACCGGCTTCGAGATCGTCGAGCTGCTGGGCGACTACGATGGCTCGCCCTTCGCGCCGGAGGACAGCCCTTACATGATCTGGACTCTGCGCAGGCTCTGACCTGGCGCTTGTTCATTTGTTTCCCATAGTGCATTTTTGTAAAAACGAGAGCGGCCCAGCCAATCTCCATCCTGAGGACGGATCTCGTGCCCAGCGCAGCAACAGCGAAGTCACGACGGCCTTTACTCTCCCCCGAGGAGAGGCGGACGCTGTTGCGCGTGGCTCGAGAGACGCTGGTCGATCTGTTGACAGAGTCCGACCTGCGGCCTCACGAAGCCGACACGCCGGCGCTGCGGGAACACCGTCCCGCTTTCGTCACGCTCCGTCGGCGCGATACTGGCGAGCTGCGCGGCTGCCGGGGTGAGTGCGTCGCTCAGCGGCCGTTGATCGAATCGGTGGCCTATGCCGCGGTCGCCGCGGCCCACGACGACCCGCGCTTTCCGCCCGTCACGCTGGACGAGTTGCCGGCGCTGCGGATCGAGATCAGCGCGCTGACGGCGATGAGCCGGATCCAGCCTGAGGAGGTTGTGGTCGGGCGGCACGGGCTGATGATCGTCAGCAGACCGAAGTCGGGGCTGCTGCTGCCCCAGGTGGCGGAGACGTTCGGCTGGGACCGCCACGAGTTTCTTCGTGGCCTCTGCCGGAAGGCGGGTCTTCCGGATCTCGCCTGGAAGTCCGACGACGTGGAGCTCTACGCGTTCGAAAGCGAGGTTTGGGGTGATGACGCTTAGCGAGCGCCTGAATCGAGCGCACTGTCGCTGCCTTTCTGAGCCGTCGTGGCGACTAACCTGACGGGCCACGAGCGATGACACGATAGCTGCGGGGGCCGCTGGCCGGTCTGGCCGGCGGTGTGGGATGGCTGGCGGGTCTGTTCCTCTTCTTCGGTCCGGCCGAGCGAATTCTGGCCAACCCGCAGTACCAGAGCGCCAAGTTCCTGGCGGTGTTCGCGGAGATCGAGCCGCTGCCGCGGGTCGCCGACAGCCTCGGGGTGCTGGTCGCCGGCGTCCTCGTCATCGGGTTGGTGTATGGGGTCGTCTTCGACTGGCTGAGCCCGGGCCTCCCCGGACGTGGCTGGCGCAGGGGCATGGCCTTCGGGCTCGTCGCCTGGGCGCTGATGGTTCCGTGGTTCGAGTTCTATCTTCCCTGGAACGTGATGCACGAACCGTTCGCGCTCGTGCTGCTCGAGATGGTGCTTTGGGCGCTGGTCCTTCAACTCGTCGGCCTGACGATCGCGTTGGCCCATGGCGCGCTGACGCCGCGGACGGCTACCGCGCGATAGCTCAGCGCCGCCCGAGTTGAGCGTGACCCTCGAGAGCGAGCGTCTGACCCTTCGGGAGATGGACCTGTCCGATCTCGACTTCGTGGCCACCATGCTCGCCGACCCGGACGTGATGCGCTTCTACCCGAAGGTCCTCACTAGGGACGAGGCGGAGGCGTGGGTGCTGAACCAGCGAGAGCGTTACGCGAGGGATGGTTTCGGCTTCTGGCTGGCTCTCGAGCGCGCCGTCGGTCTTCCGGTCGGCCAGGCTGGCGTGCTGAGCACCGAAGTGGATGGCGTGCACGAAGCGGCGCTCGCCTAGATGATGCACCGGCCCTACTGGCGGCGCGGGTTCGCTGCGGAAGCGGCGGCGGCCTGCCGCGACTACGTCATCGAGACGCTGGGCCGCCCGCGTGTGATCACGCTCATCCGGCCCGACAACCTGCCGTCGCAAGGCGTCGCCCGGAAGATCGGGATGAGACCGGAGGGACGGACGACGTACGGCGGCTTCGAGCACGTGGTGTATTCCCTGGTTCGGCCGGTGCCTTAGGCGATGAGCCTGGCCTATTACATCGTGCTGGATCGACCGGACCCCGGCTTCGATCCGTTCGTAAACGGCAAGTTCGTGGCGGCCGAGGCGCGCCGGGTGAGCAAGGTGGCGAAGAAGCTGGGCCTGAAACGCCTCGACGACTTCGTCTCGTATGATGATGAGGAGCCGGCGGCCGAGCTGTCCGGGTCCGAGAGCGGGGAGGGCCGCTGGTTTTCCGCCGCGGAGGGTGTCGCCTGGGTGAGCGAACTGCTGGATCGGCTGCGCCGTGACTCGAAGCCGCTTAAGGACCCGGCCGGGGTCATCGCGGATCTGGAAGAGTACCTCGAGGTGCTGCGGAAGGCGCAGGGTGTCGGAGCCCGCTGGCACCTCGCGATCGACTACTAGAAGAGTGGAATGATATGCCGATCAGCTACACGATAGACCGACAGCGTAATCTGGTGTTGACCACCGCCACAGGGGTGCTGACCGACGAAGAGCTTCTCGATCACAAACGGCAGCTGATCGCCGACCCCGAGTTCGAGCCCGGCATGAAGGAGCTGTCCGATGTTCGGAGGATCGAACGTCTGGATGTCAGCCCCGCCGGCGTGCGCAGGTTGGCCGCGCTGGATGAGGAGCACGTCGATCGCCTCGGGGAAGACTACCGGCTGGCGATCGTCGCCCCGGCGGATGCCAGTTTCGGCACGGCGCGCATGTATCAGATACTGACCGAGTCCAGCGTACAGAACATCGGGGTGTTCCGCGATATGGAAGAGGCCAAAGACTGGCTGGGAGTCGCCGGCGGCGGACACTAGCGGGTCGAGCGAGACCCGAACGGCTCTCTAGGCATCGTCGAATTTGACCCCGGCGCGCCGGGCCGCCTCGACCCGCTCATCGATCTTCTCGACATACCGCTCGATATCGGCTTTGCGTTCCAAGCCGGCCGCCGACATGTAACGAACCGTTCCGTACACGTCGCGCTCCCCCCAGGGCCGGTCGTGCAGACCGAAGATCCAGGCGACATTGGCGAAGGAATTCGGGTCGCGGCCGTCGAGGAAGTACTTGTTGTTGAGTTCCAGTGCGACCTTGTAGGCATACGAGGGCGTGCCCGACCACTCCAAGATCTTCTTTCCCCAATACATCCGCATGTAGTTGTGCATGTAGCCCGTGTAGCGAAGCTCGCGCATCGCCGCGTTCCAGTATCGATCGTGGGTCTGCGCGGTCTCCAGCTCGCGCCGAGTGTAGCGGTGTTCGCGCTCGTCGTCTTTGTGTTCGGCGAGTGTCCTACGCGCCCAATCCGGCAGACAGCTGTAACTGTCGTACTTCGGCGTGTAGTGCACGAAGTTCACCGCCAGCTCGCGCCGCACCACCAGCTCCTCGATGAAGCTGTCCTTGAGCTTCTTCGACGCGGCCGATTCGAGCACCTGGATTGCCACGTACACGGGCGAGATCTGACCGAAGTGGAGGTGCATGCCCAGGTGGGTCACGTCGTCGGTCTCCGGGCGCTTACGGTTCTCGTCGTAGCGCTTGAACCGCTCGTCCAGAAAGCGGGAGAGTCGCGCGCGTGCCTGGGCAGTTCCGCCTGTGAACAGGTGAGAGACGGGCGGGACGGAGTGATCGATGTCGAGCCTGTCGAGAAGCGAGTCGAGATCGAACAGGTCGAGACCGTCGAGACCGATTCGGGTCGAGTCCTTATCCAATGCCGTTGTGCGGAGCTCGATCAGGTAGTCGTCGAGGTGCGTATGGATCTTGGGTCGGATGGTGCGGGCCGCGTACTCCGCCTTCGGGCTGGTGACTTCGACGGGAACCACGACATCCGATTCCACCTGAACCACCGGACAGCCGGCTTCTTCGGCCACGCGCCGCCGCCAGTCGCGCTGATGGCGCAGGTAACCTCGGTCGCACACGACCAGGGCGGCGTCACGGGCAAGCTGCAGCGCGACGGCGTCCGGTGCGCCCTTGCGAACGACGAGGGCGATCTTCCGTCGGCGGAGGGCGGTGGCGGTGTCCTGAAGCCCCTCCAGCATGAAGCGGTAGTGGCGCGCATTGGCTTCGGGATAGTCATCGGTTAGCCCGAAGCACACAGCCAGCCGCAGACCGTGCTGGTTGGCCTGCTGGATCGCGTACTCGAGCGCGTGGTTGAACTCGGCGCGCTGGCTCTGTTGCATCCAGTAGAGTACGTACCTGCCCTCTCGGGGCGGGGCGTCGTTGAGGCGCTGGATGCGCGAGTCTTCTATGACGGAGGTCGACGTCATTCTGGGTCCAGGTCGGGTCGCCCCTCAGCCGCCGTTTGGCGGCGACGGTCGATCGCCGAACATAAGGTCTGGGCTGGAAACGCGGCCAGCACCGTGTTTGTCGGAGCAGTTCTTGAATCCTAAGTTTCGCGAGCAATTCTGCAAAATCTGGGGAACGCCGATGAAGAGAGTGCGTTTGGTGCATTGGGACGCCGGCGTGGGGACGGAGCGCGCGGAACAGCTCCGGTCGGCGGGTTACCGGGTCGACTTCGAGCCGATCACACCCGCCGTGCTCAAGCGCCTCAGAGACGATCCACCCGACGCCGTCGTCATCGACCTGAGCCGTATGCCGTCGGGAGGACGCGATGTCGGCGTCGCCCTGCGCACAGCGAAGAACACGCGCCGCGTACCGATCGTCTTCGTGGGCGGCGAGGCGGAAAAAGTAGACCGGGTCAAAGGGTCGCTCCCTGACGCGGTGTTCGCGAGCTGGCCCCAGATCCGCAGCGCCTTGAAGGCGGCGATCGCGCGGCCGCCGGCCGACCCAGTCGTGCCCATCCACGCCCTCGCCGGTTACTCCGGCACGCCGCTGCCCAAGAAGCTCGGCATCAGACCGGGTTCGCGGGTGGCGCTGGTCGGCGCGCCGCGAGGTTTCGAGCAAGCGCTGGGCGAGATTCCCGCCGGTGCCCGGCTGACACGTCAGGCGCGGGGGCGCGCCGATCTGGTGATCTGGTTCGTCAAACGGCGCGCCGACCTCGATGCCGGGATCGAGCGGAGCGCGGCGTTGGCCGAGGGGGTAAGCATCTGGATCGCCTGGCCGAAGCAGACATCGAAGCTGGCGGGCGACCTGACTGAGAACGACGTGCGCTCGGTCGGTCTGGCGGCCGGGCTGGTCGATTACAAGGTGTGCGCCATCGACGAGACGTGGTCGGGTCTGCTCTTCACGCGACGGCGCCGGGGCAAGTAAACGGATGAGCCCCCGGCACGGATCCTACCGCCCCGCGGATCCAATCACGGATCTGGCGCCGGGGCCGCCGCGCATGCAGGTTAGGTACGTAGACACCCGCGCATTATCCTGCTCGTAACCATCTTTGGCGATCCTCGCGCCGAACGGAGGTACACCATGGGGTTCAACATACGCAGGGTGGAGTACTTCTACTCGACGGTGAAGGATGAGCCGGGAGAAGGGTACAAGTTGCTGTCGATGCTGGCCGAGCTGGGGATCAACCTCCTCGCCTTCACGGCGGTGCCGGTCGGTCCGATGCGAACCCAGCTGACCATCTTCCCGGAAGATGCGGCGCAGATGTCGGACAAGGCCAAAAAGGCCGCCATCCCTCTGGATGGCCCACATCCGGCTTTGCTGGTGCAAGGCGACGACCGGCTCGGCGCGTTCGCCGACATCCACGTGAAGCTGTACAAGGCCAAGGTCAACGTCTACGCTTCGAGCGGCGTCACCGACGGACGGGGCAGCTACGGCTACATCCTGTACGTCCGGCCGGAGGAGTTCGATCAGGCCGCGCGGGCGTTGGGCATCTGACGCGTGCGATCGGCGATCGGGATCAGGCCCGGTCCGCTTGACGGTCTTCAAGAAGATACGCGCCCGCGTCGAAGGCACGGAGCTGGCGTCGCAGGTCATCGGAGTCTGATCGGCTGCCGACCCGGACACCGGCGTGAACCCCAGGTCAGCGCCCCGGAACCGATCGGGCACGCCCGTCATGCCGGCACCCTCGGGAGGGTCTCGATGCGCTTTGCCCTTCTGCTCACCGTAGCGCTCATCATCGGGGAGACCACGGCCTGCGTGGCGCCAAGGGCCGCGGATACTCGCCGGACCGAGCCGCGCGAGGCCCGGTTCGAGGTTCCGGATGTTCAGGGAATGCGCTGGCACAAGGGGAATACGCATACCCACACCGTGGAGAGCGACGGCGATTCCTCGCCCGAGTACGTCGCGCGCTGGTACAAGGACCACGGTTACGACTTTCTGGTCCTGTCCGACCACAACGTGCTGACCGATCCGGGGGCGCTGGCTCACCTGGTGGACTCCACCTTCATCTTGATACCCGGCGAAGAGGTGACGTCGAGCTTCGAGCGCAAGCCCGTGCACGTGAACGGGCTGAACATCGCTCGGCGGGTCGACCCGCGGGGCGGGCCGACTCTCGTCGCGACGATTCAGGCCAACGTGGACGCGGTGCGCGAGGCGGAGGGGGTGCCGCACATCAATCACCCGAACTATCGCTGGGCGTTCGGGGCCGCGGAGATCGCGCAGGTCGAGAACGACCGGCTGCTCGAGATTTACAACGGGCACCCGCTCGTCCACAACGAGGGTGGCGGTGGCTCGCCGGGCCTCGAGGAGATCTGGGATCAGCTGTTGACGATGGGAAAGCGAATCTACGGGATCGCGGTTGACGATGCGCATCACTTTCAAGGCGAGTTTTCGGCGGCGCGGGTGAACCCGGGGCGCGGCTGGGTGTCGGTGAAGGCGGCGTCGCTGAGCCCGGATGCCATTCTGGGGAGCATGGAGCGCGGGCTGTTCTACGCGAGCACGGGGGTCGTGCTGGAAGACGTGATCATCACATCGGACCGCATCGAAGTGCGGATCAAGGGTAAGGGCGACTTCAAGTACACCACGACGTTCTTCGGCGATGTAGGCCGCGAGCTGTTGAGCGTCGGCGGGTCGCCGGCCGTTTACGATTTGGACAGCACTGTGAGCTACGTGCGAGCGCGCGTCGAAGATTCGAGCGGAGCGCGCGCCTGGATCCAACCCGTTTTTGTGACGAGACGATGAGCGCACAACGCGGTGTGAGCACTGAGAACGCCGTGGCCGCCGCCGAGACGGCCGCCCCGGAGCCACTGACCAAGCCGAGATCGAAACGGGATCCGAGCGTGGTCTTGCCGGGTCGGCTCACCTCGCTCGACGCCTTTCGCGGGGCGACGATCGCCGGGATGATCTTGGTGAACAACCCGGGCAGCTGGCGTTTCGTCTACGCGCCGCTGCTGCACGCCCCCTGGCACGGCTGGACGCCCACCGATCTCATCTTCCCGTTCTTCCTGTTCATCGTCGGCGTGGCGATGCCGCTGTCGTTCACCAAGCGGTTGAGCCGGGGGGATACACGGGCCGAGCTGACCAAGCACGTCATCAGGCGCAGCCTGATCTTGTTTGGCCTGGGACTGTTCATGGCCGCGTTCCCGACGTTCAGTAACTGGGGCAACCTGCGGATCATGGGCGTGCTTCAGCGCATCGGTGTGGTCTACCTGATCGCTTCGGTCATCTACTTGACGATGGGTCCGGCTCTGCGTTCGGGTATGCTGGCGCTGCTGTTGTTCGGGTACTGGGCGTTGATGACGCTCGTCCCGGTGCCGGGGTACGGCGCGGGCGTGCTGACGGCCGAGGGCAACCTGGGCGCGCACCTGGACCGGCTGATCCTTGGGCAATCGCATCTGTGGCGGGGCGACCCCTGGGACCCCGAGGGGCTGTTGAGCACGCTGCCGGCGGTGGGGACGACGTTGTTGGGCATCTTCGTGGGCGAATGGCTGGTCTCGAAGCGCACGCCGGAGCGCAAGGCGGCGATCCTGGCCGCCGCGTCGCTGGGAGCCATCGGGGTGGGCCTGCTCTGGGACCCGCTGTTCCCGATCAACAAGAACCTGTGGACCAGCTCGTACGTCGTGTTCACCGCCGGGATGGGCGGCCTGCTGCTGGCGGTCTTCTACTGGGCGATCGAGCTCAGGCGCTGGAAGGGCTGGAGCCGGCCGTTCGTGATCTACGGGGTCAACGCGATCGCCGTGTTCGTGTTGTCGGGGCTTTTGACCAAGGTGCTGGTCCGCTGGAAGCTGCCGGCGGGAGACGGTGCGACGACGTCGGCCTACAGCTGGATCTACACCCACGTGTTCGCGTCGTGGGCGGGCCCGCTCAACGGCTCGCTGGCGTTCGCGGTCTCGTACATCCTCTTCTGGCTGTTTCTGATGTGGCTGCTTTACCGGCGGGGCATCTTCATCAAGATCTAGTGGCCCGCTGCGTGCGGGGGATAGGCGCGCGCGATCTTGCGCCGCCGCCCCCTCGAGGATGAGATGCGCGGTTTTCGCTGTTGTGCTCTGCTGCTTCTGACGGTCGCAGGCTGCCGGCCGGCCGAGCGCCCCGCGTCGCCGCCAGCGATGACCTGGCGCGCGGTGGAAGAGCTGAACGCCGGGTTGCCGCCGGGTGTGCGGGTGTTCGAGGGCCGAGACGGGACGGTCCCTTTGCGGGCCTGGTACGTACGGATCGACGAGCCGGACCCCGGCATCGTTACGCGTGTGGTGATGTCGGACGACAGCACCGACAACCGTGAGACGGTGTCGAGCTTCGCGCGCGACCTGGGCGCCTGCGTCGCGGTCAACGGCGGCTATTTCAGCATGGCACAAACACCGGCCCGGCACGTTGGACTGCTGCTCACCGAGGGCCGGTTGATCGAGTCGGCGACGCCCTCGGTGGTGCGCGACTCGCTGCGTTACGAGACGGCGCGCGCCGCCATCGGATTCACGGCGGATGACCGAGTAGAGATCTTCTGGGCCACCACGCGAGACGGGGCCGTCTACCGCTGGAGCCGTCCGCCCGGGCACCAGCCGGGCCGTCCGGCCGCGCCGCTCCGCTACGAGGACGCCGAGGTTTGGGACGTCGTCGACGCCGTCGCCGCCGGCCCCGTTCTGCTGAAGGGTGGTCGCATCCGCGTCACTGCGGATGAGGAGGTGTTCTTTGGCACCTCGATCCCAAGGGTGCACCCACGCACCGCGGCCGGCCTCACCGCGGACGGGGCGCTGATCCTGATGGTGGTGGACGGCCGTCAGGCCGAGAGCCGTGGCGCCAGTCTGGAAGAGCTGGCGATGCTGATGCGCGATGCCGGCGCCGCCGAGGCCCTCAACCTCGACGGCGGTGGGTCTTCGACTCTGGTGGTGAACGGCGTCCGCGTCAATCGACCCGCCGGCGGAAGCGTGGAGCGAGAGGTGATGTCGGCGTTGGTGACCTTCTGCGGCGTGGACCCGTCGTCGGCCGATCTTGCCACTCGTCGATGACCAGACGACGTCCGACAAAAAAGCGGGCCCGGCACACCAGCCCGAGGCGCGCTTTCACGCGCTACGTCCCGCCGGACTGGGCACCGAGCCCTTTGAGAACCGAGGCGCGTCGCTAAGCCCGACGCGGCTCCGAGCCTCCGCGGAGCGCGCCAGCGCAGCACCTCTGATCTGAGAGAGCCAGGTCCGGCGTGAAAGGATTCAGCCGAGCATTATGGCGCCAGCTGGCGGCCGGCCTGCTGGCCGGCCTGGCCGGCGGCCTGGTGCTCGGGGTCGGGGGGCGAGTGGCGATGCGGCTGATCGCCCTGGGCGCCGGCCTCGACCCTGGCTTCAGCTGGGGCGGCAGCGTCGAGGTGGTGGCGACCGGTCTTATGATCGGTGTTCCAGCGGGTCTCGTCTTCATCGCTCTGCGCCGCCTCATCCCCGGCCCCTCCATCTGGCGGGGTGCCGCCTTCGGCGTCCTGCTCTTCCTGGCCCTGGTCATCGTGCCGCCGCCGGCCGCTCGATCCGCGTCCGAATCGGTCGGCCGCCTGCTCCTGACCGTGGGCCTTTTCGGCCCGCTGTTCGTACTCTATGGTATCGTCGCGGAGCTTGTCGCGCGGCGTCTACGCCGCGGCGATGAGCCGAGCCAAACGGCCCCAGCCAGCGGAGCAACGCGCACGTCGAGGGAGGGAGAGTGGTGAGAGCGATCTGGCGATTGATGTTCGTGTCGCTGCTGGTCCTGGCGGCGCCCGCCGCCTGCGGTGATGACGATGGCACGGCCCCAGATAATGCGCCGCCCGGCCACACCGTGGTCCAGGACGGCGTCCCCCACCGACCGGGGCTCAACGACCCGAACCAGAACTGCACCGGTTGTCACGGGGCCGACCTACGCGGGGGCGCCAACGGCGAGCCCTCCTGTTATTCCTGTCACGGCCAGAAGTGGCCGTAGGCGGCGGCTGTCGCGGCTACAACGGCTCGAAGCGTCCCTGGAAGAAGCGGAGCTTCTCCGGCTCGTAAACGAACTTCAGGCCCTTCAGCTCGTGGCGGCGCTCGTACAGCCGGATGATCACCTCGGCCACCACAAATGGAAGCGGTTCGAGCCCGAGTCACCACTTCCTGAACTGGTCAAGACGGTGCCGCACGTCGCCTTCGAAGTCGACGACCTGGAATCGGAGCTGGAAGGAAAAGATGTTCTGATCGAACCGAACAGCCCGGCACCGGGAATCGTCGTTGCCTTTGTCGGCGACGATCGCGCTCCCGTCGAATTCATTCAGCTCCTCGAGGCGCTGCCGGATGCCGACTGACATAGGCGGCCGTGGCTTCGGTCCCGGTGGCGGCGAAGGCCTGCCGGCGATCGGGCCCGTCGTCGCGCTTCCCGCACTCACCTTGCTGCGTCCTTGTGTGTCCTGGCGTGCGGCCCCCTCGAAACAGAAATCTATCGCACGGAACCCGGAGTGATCGGGCAAGACGCTGTGCCGCCGGGAGTGAGGCGGAGCGACTTGGGCTTGATCCGTGCCGCGAGCTTCCTGAGCGGGGCGGGGAAGATCGTCGCCTCTTTGCTGACGATCCGGCATTACTTTGCGGCCAATTACCCCGCCACAATCTGGGAAGGGTCATCTGCGACATCAGCGCCTTCCTCAACTGCGACAGTTCGGCGGTCTCAGCAGTCTCGGCGCTGGCCGGCGTGCCGCTCGCCTATTTCGGGGTGATGGTCGGTGGCCTGGTTGGCCTGGGGGCCGTGTTCCCCTCCGCGGCGCTCGAGCGGACGAACAGAGCGATCGCGCTGTTGAACGTCATCGGGGTGATCGGGCTTTTCCTTTATTCGGTGGCGTATCTCCGAAGCCTGTGCCTGCTGTGCACCGGCTACTACGTCTTCGCGTAGGCGAGCTTCGCGCTGCCGTCCAGGCAAAACGCCCCGGCCGTCACAGGCCGGGGCGTCTCAGTTTTGCGGGTACCGCTGTTGCGATCCCACTCAGGTGGCGAGGCTGGCGAGATCGCCGACGATGCGGAGCCGCACGACGTACTGAACGTCGAGCTCGTCGCGCCAGACGCCGTAGATCTTCTCGCCTCGGAAGATGCGCGGCGCGAACCGGGCCGGCATCGAGATGACTCCCAGCAGCCGCCCTTCCGAGTCGAAGATGTCCCAGTCACGGGCGCCGGCATCCTCGATCAGGTTGTAAGATTCCAGCTCCTCTTCGCTCAGCTCGGAGGCGGCCTGGATGTGCTGGACCCAGATCGTGCCGACCGGACCCGCGGCGATGGTCGAGAAGGCGGGGAAGACGTCGCCGAACTTGACCATGTTGCGGAGCTGGGACAACGCCTCCGGGGGCACTCCGGCCTCTCCCCACGTTCGTTCCAGAAAGTCGATGACGACCTGCCGGTCCTGGTCGGCTACGGGCTTGGCTTCAAACGGCTTCCGAATGAGTCGCTCGAGCGCGCCGTCCGGACCGTAGACACCGATCTCGTACCGATCGTTCACCCCGAACAGGAGCCTCATCTCGTCGGTGAGCTCCCAAACCGGCTCCGGCGAATAGATGTTGATCTCCGGGACCGCGCCACCCAGCTTGAACGTCTCGCCGGACGCGAACGTCTTCAGTGTGTCGACCACGGTTCCGTCCGGCTCGATCACGACGATCGCGTCGATCATCTCCGGGGTCGGTTGGCCGGGCAGGGCAAGTGGGCGCAGCTGCTCGGCCAGGATGCCCGACGGCGTGGCCCGGAACTGCATCGGCAGCCCATTCTCCAGCGAGAGCCGGAAACTGCCCAGGCTGGCTCCGTCCGGGGCGTAGCGGTTCACCCGCTGGTTCTGCATGTCGGGAACCAGCAGGGTATCGCCGGGGCCCATCAATACGAAGATCGCCCCCTGCAACTCGCCGGGGCCGCCGCCCCTCTTGCCGATTGTGCTCTGATAACTTCCGTCCGGCGCGTAGACCTGAATGTGCTGGGCCTGGGCGTCGAGCACGAAAATCCGGCCCTCCGAGTCCACGGTGATGCCACCGATTTGCCCGAATTGATACTCCGGGGACCCCTCCAGGGCGCCGATCTGGATCTCCTCCTCTACCATCCAGCCCTCGCCGGCCCCCCAGACGCCTTCGGCGGGGTTGGTGACGACGGCGACGCCGGCACTGTCGGTCACGGAGCCCGCCCAACGACTCTCCCCGCCGCCACATGCGGTGAGGGCGAACGACAGCAACGCGAAAACAACGATCTTTGACTTGGCCATTTGATAGCTATCCCGGTGGAGGTTGTTCGAAACTTCCTGCGGTTGTTGCGGCGACGTGCGGACGCCGCGAGCCGAGAACGATTACGATTCGTGACAGGGACGGGTGAGCGACGCGGCGAGCCGATCTCGTTTGTTCCCGTCTGTCTCGTCAGCTACCTAAGATACACGATTAGAGCGCTCGTATTCAGCCCCGGGGGTGTGCTCCAGCGCGAATAAACGCGGCTGTCGAGAGACCGGCTCGGGATCTCCGGCGTCGGAGGGGGCCGAGAGGATGATGAAGGGCGGCGGGCCTCGTGAGCCGCGCCGCCCCCCTGCGCAGAACCGTCTAACCCTCGCGCTTGCTCGAGTGAAGCGCGAAAGCCGCGCCCTGCGGGTCCAGGCACTGGACGATGAAGTCGCCGCCGGGCACCTCCATGGGGCCGTTCAGCACCTGGCCGCCCAGCTTCTTCACCATCTCGACGGATTTGTGCACGTCGTCCACCATCGCATAGAGGAGCCAGGCGGGCGGCCCCGGCATCTCGGCCGTCTTGTTGAACATCCCGCCCAGCGGCATGCCCCCGCGGCCGTACATCTGATAGATGCCGGCCTCGCCCATGTCCATCGCTTCGGTCTTCTCCCAGCCGAATAGGGCGTTGTAGAAGTCGAAAGCGGCTTCATGATCGGTGGTAGCGAGCTCATGCCACGAGAAGTCGCCCCGCCTTGGCGGTCCTTCGCGGGGCGGCGGCGTCTCACCCCCCGTTTGGTAGACGGCAAAGGCGGCACCCTGCGGGTCGCAGAGCACGGCGAAGCGCCCGGCGTTGGGAATGTCGGTGGGCTCTTTCAGCACCTTGCCGCCAAGCCTCTCGGCCTGCTTGACCGTGGCATCGACATCCGGCGTGCCGACGTAAGGCAGCCAGTGGGGCGGCACCCCGGCGGCTTTGACGTCCTCCGGGAACTCCATGACGCCGCCGATCGGGTTCTCGCCGACCGTCCACATGGTGTAGGGTGATTCACCCTCCCCCCAATCCGTGGTGCCCCAACCGATCAGCTTCGTGTAGAACGCCATGGCGGCGCCGGGGTCATTGGTCAGCAACTCGTACCAGACGAAACGTCCGCGGGACTCGGTGCTGGACATGGATACCTCCTTGGCAGGGGCTGGACCGCGCCGCGCACGACGCGTTGCTAGCTTCGGAAGCCGTAGGGCCTCCAAGATGCAGGCACCGGGGCGAGTGTGCTAGTAGACGTGTCTCGTCCTGGTTTCACCCCCGGCCCTGTTGGTACCTTGTATTCAGGTCTGGAGAGGAGGTCGTAAGACATGGCTCGAGCGAGCGCAGCGATAGAGGAGTTCCTCGCTCAGAGACGTATCGCCGTCGCCGGCGTGTCGAGGAACAAGAACGAGGCGGCGAACGCCGTGTATCGCAAACTGCGTGGTGCGGGCTACGAGGTTTTCGCCGTCAACCCGAACGCGCAGACGGTCGAGGGCGATCCGTGTTACCCGGACTTGCGCTCGGTGCCCGGCGGCATCGATGGCGTGGTAATCGCGACGCATCCGGCGGTGAGCGAGCAGGTGGCGCAAGAGTGTGCGCAACTGGGGGTCTCTCGGGTCTGGATGCACCGATCGTTCGGTCAGGGAAGCGTGTCGGAAGAGGCGGTCGAAATCTGTCGGGAGAATGGGATCGCGGTCATCGCCGGCGGCTGTCCGTTGATGTTCTGCGACCCGGTTGACATCGGCCACCGCTGCATGCGCTGGATCCTCGGTGTGAGCGGCCGTCTCCCGTCGAACGATTAGAGAGCCGACGCGGCTGAACTGAGCTACGGACTCCATGCGAGTCATCGCGGCGCCGGCGGAACACGCTCCGGATCTCACGATCGATGCGGTGGTGATCGAGGACGACACGTGCCACGTCCTCGGCACCGAGCCGGTGGCGCGAGTCACGCGCGAGCCTCCGCGGCGTCTTCTCGCGCGCGCCGCTTCTGCGCAACCGGCGGAGCCGGGCCACGTGGTGGTCAGGCCGGGGATGCCGCTGCGGTTTCACGCCGTGGTGCACGATCTCGGCGTCCAGCCCTCGTGGCGCGAGGCCTGGGTCGAGGCGGCGCTCGCCGCGGTCTTCCGCGAAGTGGAGCTTCGACGTCTGCGCACCGTATCGCTGCCCCCGCTGGGCTCCCTCCACGGCGAATTACGCGTGGAGCGCTTCGCCCAACTGCTGGCCGCGACGCTCGAGCGCCTCACGCCGAGGACACTCGATGCCGTCTGGCTGGTCACGCCGCCTGGCGGGTCGAGCGTTGAGCTGGCGCCGTTGCGGCAATTCGACTTGATCGTTCGGCCTTGAGTCGCCGGTTGTCCGGGATTCGTTGAGGGGCGACGGAGGGGTGGGGGTCGAGAGCGGTCAGGCTCCGCCGAGGGCCAGATCGCGTCGCAACCGCTCGCGCAGCCGCCGCTCGACGCCCGGGTCGATCGGATCGGCGACGGCCAGCGCGCGCCGGAAGCTCTTGACGACCGCGGCAAACTCGCCGCCAAACCGCTCGCACCAGTCGCAGGCCTGGACGTGCGCACGGATCTGACTGGCGCGTTCCCTGGACAACGCGTCGTCGATGAAATCGGACAACTCGGCCAGGACCTCGCGGCATCGCATTCCCGCGACCATTCGATCAAGCGTCGGCATGCAACTCCTCCTTGAGCGCGGCTGTGAGCCTGAGCCGCGCGCGGTGTAACCGGCTCTTCTCGGCCGCCAAAGACAGGTCGAGAAGCTCCGCGGTTTCCTCACCCGAGAAGCCCTCCAGATCGCGCAAGATCAGAATCTGCCGATCATCGTCGGAAAGTGACCTCAGGGCGCGCTCCAGCATCGCCCGGTCTTCCAGGCGCGCGAACAGCTCCTCGGGCGTCGCTTCGGATCCCCAGCCCGCGTGCCAACCGAGCTCGTCGAGCGACAAGAACTCGGCGGGCTCACCCACCCGACGTCTGTGCTGCCGGCGCACGGCGTTGCGAGCGATGGTCAGGACCCAGGCCCGGGCCGATTCGCCTCCGCGGAACGTGCCCGCGCTCCGCCACGCGGCAAGAAAGGTCTCCTGCAACGCGTCCTCTGCGTCGGCCCGTTCGGACGTCAGGGTCTGTATGAAGCGGAACACGGATGCCTGATGCCGCTCCACG
>JABAOH010008624.1_pt2 | contig 18984 bp, 20 predicted proteins | sample 7062181 | NCBI WGS metagenome assembly JABAOH01 (sample SAMN14538630, study PRJNA623070) | marine sediment metagenome | biome: marine biome [ENVO:00000428]; feature: marine pelagic biome [ENVO:01000023]; material: deep marine sediment [ENVO:00002113]; isolation source: pool of 5 deep marine... | reverse complement strand
TGAAGATTGTCACTACCATCTACACTAAAGACAATATTGGAACCTGCCGGGTCAACAGTTAGAGTATCGAGTGTTTCTCCATCAGTAACAGTCGCCTCCCCCACGTTCTCTGAATCACGTTTAATTTGTTCACTAATAAATTTAGCATTTTGCTGAGTAGTTGCCAGAATAATAGCTTTTTGCTGAATTCTAAAAACATATAAAGAAATTCCAAAAGCTAAGGTTAAAAGGGTCGAAAAAATAGTAAAAGCAATCAAAATTTCAACTAAGGTAAAACCCGTTGAATGTTTGTTACCCAATGGGGTAAATCTTTTTCTCAGTTTTAATTTAGGAAAAATTTTAGCCATTTTACTCTGTTAATTCTAAGACAGCCGTAACTGTCTGTTCTGGGAATCCTTTTGTCGTCCAGGTAACTGTAGAGGTAACTCTTCGGGAGCTAGCCCCCGTGTCTTCTATGAGAATATTTCTTTTAAAATTATTAAATCCAGAAGGATTAGTGACTTCCCAAGGATCACCCCCGGGATTATCATTTAAAGACCAACTATCAGGGTTAAGACTATAATCATAATCAAGCCTATAATTACCATCTCCAACTACTCCAGGATAGTTCAAAGAAAAATTTGTCCAACCTGTTCTNNAAAGAAGAAATCCCCAAAGATACTAAAATCGTCAGCCCAACCATTATAATTGCAAGAGAAATCATTACCTCAAGCAAGGTAAGACCAAATTGAAAACTTTTGCTTTTTCTTATAAAAAGCATAACTATTTTATATATTAGCACAAGACTCATTAAATTAAAATAGACGGACAGGTTATCCATCTATTTTTTAATTGCTAAAAATTCCAAATTTCAAATAAAACTTATTCCTATTCCTAATCACCTACTTACCCAATCAACCAATTAACCAACCTTAGTCCAAATATTTTCTTTGTGCCTCCAAATGTTCTTCATAGGTTTCGGAGAAAATGGTTTCGCCGGTATCTTGGCGATTAAGATAGAATAAATAGTTTGTCTCTTTAGGATAAATTACTGCTTTAATTGCCAAGAGTCCAGGATTGCAAATTGGACCTGGGGGAAGACCTTTATAAAGATAGGTATTATAAGGAGAATCAATTTTAATATCTTCTAGGCTTGATCGAGGGTTGTTTTTGCCGGTAATAAAATTTATGGTGGCATCAGCCTCAAGCTTCATATCATTTTCTAATCTTTTGTAAAAAATTCCAGCTACAATAGCCCTGTCACTATCTTTTGAAACTTCTTTCTCGACAATTGAAGCTAAAGTTAAAACTTCAAAAATTGTTTTACCAGAATTTTTGATTTCTTTTCTTAAATTAGAATCAAGTTTTTTGTCAAAATTAAAAAGCATCTTTAAAACAATTTCTTCAGCGGTCACCTTATACGGAAGACTGTAAGTATCGGGAAAAAGATAACCAGAGAGATCTAAATCGCGTGGTTTGTCTTTCAAAAAATCAAATTCGTAATCCTTCTTTGTCGCCGCAATAAAATCTTCTTTTTCAACAATCCCTTCTTTATCTAGGTAATCAGCAATCTCTTTTATTTGCCATCCTTCAGGAATAGTAATTTTTTTCTGAGCCGTCTCTCCAGAAGTCAAAACCTCGGCAATCTCAACAAGATTCATATTTTCTTTTAAAAGATAGTCACCAGCAATCAATTCCCCCGTTGTTCCTTTATAGGTAAGATAACCAATAAAAACCCAGGGATTTCTTATAAGTCCAGCATTTTTTAAAGAAAAGGCAATATCTTTGACACTCTGACCTTTTTTAATTTCAAAATACTCTTCTTCTGCTTGCTGACTGACTGAAATAAAAAGCTCTCGTCGGACATAAAAAAATCCGCCGACTCCACTGCCTAAAAAAATCAAAATAATACTGATAAGAATAATTAATTTTACTTTAGAAATCTTTACCTCCTTTTATTACTTTTTTCTATCCAAATATCCTTGCAAAATAATGGCCGCTGCCTCAGAATCAACCAACTCTTTAATTTTAACTAAATTCAGCCCTTTTTCTTTTAGCCGTCTTTCAGCCAAAAGAGTGGTTCCAAACTCATCTTCCCAAAAAATTGGAATTTTGAGGCCAGATATTAGTTTTTTAAACTTCGAAACTTCTTCATATTGAAAACCCAAACTTCCATCAGCGTTCAAAGGACGTCCCAAAACAATTTTAGAAACATCGCTTTCTTTGGTAATTTTCTCAATTTCTTTCTTTGCTTCTTTTAGATTTTTAACTTTAAGTGTTGTTAGAGGTTTCGCAATTGTTTGCGACTCATCTGAAATTGCTACTCCGATTCTTTTCTCCCCAAAATCTAAACCCAAAATTCGTCTTGTAACCTTTGCCACTTTTGTCACCTTTGTTACTATTTTTTAACTTCTATCTTAATTTCAATCTTATTTTTAGAAAAAGGTAAGAGTGGATAAAAACTAGGCCAATTCTCCAGTCGGAAACTTTGGACATCTTCCAGCTTGTTAATTTCCTTTCGAGCCGTATTAATAGTTTTGCCAGCAATCTTATTTTTTAGCTTCTCTTGATCAACTTTTTTACCCAAAGAAACATCGGTTTTTAAAGATAGGGTGGCTGTTCCGTCACTAAAATCAATCTTATCCAAAATAAACCCCGCATCACTAAGACCTTCATCTATAATTTCTCGCCCTTCTAACTTATCTTTGATTTTATCAGAAACTAATTTTTTTAAATCTTCTTCGGCAAAAGCTAAAGTTTTGTTTTTAACTTTTATTTTTATTTCAAATTCGCTCGCCTCTTCCCCCTCTTTAGGAGAAGTAGAAGTCTCTATAATTTCTTTTTCACTCAAATCTTTTATAAACTTATAGCCTGGCTCGACTTTCTTAGTCAATTCTTCTTCAATTTCAGGATAAATTTCTTCAGAAAGACTGTCTTTGGCATTCTGGATGTCCTGACTAGAAACTACTGTAATTTCTCGACTTGAGCCACCAGTAAAAGCTCCGATGTTTTGGCCGCTTACTTCTGAATCGCCAGAAATCTTAAAAGTTTCTGTACTAGTTAGATTATAATCTTCGCCAATATTTTGAGCTTCTACCGGAATATCAACATAAGTTCCAGTATAAGGAGGAACTGTTTTCGGCAAAACCTTGGTAGCTTTTGAAATAAAGTTTTTCCCACTTGATTGTCCGTAAAAAACCGTTCCTTGAGGAATAGTGGTATCATCAGCTTTATTCCCAGAAAGACGAATTACTCCAGTTGCTTTCTCACCTATCGTCTTTTTCCCAGTAGCTGGGTATTTTTTGGTTGTTTCTTTTTCGACTTCAATCAACTTAGCTGGAATAGTAGCAGTTTCTAAATCAACTTCTGTCAAATTTTTATCCAAATTAAATTCAAAACTAAGAGATTCTGTCTCAGATTTGGGAGTAATTATAACTTTTGTTTTTGGTAAAAATATAGCTCCAGCCGTCCCAATTCCCAGGACTAGAAGTAAAACAATCCCAGCTATAAGTTTTAATCCCAAATTTGACCGGAAAGAAATATGTTTAGTTCTTCCTTTTTTAGCCGGCTCATCTTTTGCTCTTTCTTCTGCCTCTTTTTTACGAGATTCGGCAATTTCCCCTACTTTTTCTTTTTCAATAATAACCTCTTTTTCTTTTTGGGGTCGACCTGACTTTTCCCGATATTGAATTTCAATCGGCGGCCGCGTAAACTCGGGAGCCTCTTCTTCTTCTTTTGGAGCTTTTGTTTCACTAAGTCGATGATAAACTGGGATTCCAACCTGACCAGCCAAGTTTCGACCAACTTTATCTGGGGTTACCAAAGAAATACTTTTACCTTGCGCCTCAGCTTCTCTTTGAAGTAGTTTAATATTAACAAGGCTTTGAACTAATGGGGCTCCTTTTGGGATAACCAAAGCTAATTCAAAATCATCAGTCTTTTTCATCTTGTCGATGACTGAGGTAATTTCTTCATCAACTTCTAAATAAATTGTTTTCATATTTGTGTGCTTAGACTTCGGCCATTCTAATTACTTTTTTAAGTAATTTGGGTAAAATTTCTTCTTCTTCGCCAAGATCGATTACTAAATTGGCTAAACTCATAGGAGTAACATCCTTGGGATCAGTTAGTTCTCCTGTTTTATCAATGATTCGATGAATATCTTTGGGATCAATAAAGCTAACTTTTGGTTTTTTGGCAAAAGGTAGTTTCTCGGCCCAGTCGTCTTTTTCTAAAACTTCTTTAATTTCTGGTAAAGCGCTTCCGCCGCCGCACAAAAATATTCGTGATGGTAAAAGATCAACCTCAGAAAACTCACTTAAAGAAAGTTCGACTCCAGCCAGCCAAACCTGACAATCAGAAAGAAGAGCATCTCGGACCAATTTTTCTGACTCTTTTTTCAAATGTTTTCCTGAATAAGCAATTTTTACCTCTTCAGCTCGCGAAAAAGGTACGTTTAAAACGGAAGCTAATCTTTTAGTAAAGCTTCGGCCACCAATAGCAAACATTTTTGTTCCTTCTACTCCACCGTTTCGAACCACGGCAATGTCAGTTGTTCCTCCGCCAATATCAATAAAAATACCACTAAATTCCTGCGACTCTTCAACTCCGACGCAACGAGAAACAGCATAAGGTTCGGCAGTAATACTAATTAAATCTAAGTCTAAGTCTCCGGCAATACTCTGAAGGGCTCCAAGATGAATTAAAGGCGCAAAGGCGTTAAAAATTGTAACAGAAACATCCTTCCCTTGAAATCCTAAAGGATTAGTGACTCGATATCCATCGATTCGAACATCAACTATCACCGCGTTTACCAATCTAACCTCAACTTCGGAATAGCCAGTCTCCCAACTAAGTTGTTCTCGGACTCGATCAAAGGCTTTTCTTTGAACTTTATTAACAATAGTTTTTAGCTCTTCAAGATCAATTTTGGTCTTGGGTTTTAGTCTTTCATAATTAACAGTTGTTGCCGCCCCTTTAACTAATTCTCCAGCGATTCCGATTATTACTTCATCGGCTCGGGCTTTGGCCGCCTGTTCGGCTCGTTCAATGGCGTAGGAACAGCTTTCAACCACGCCAGAAATATTAGTTACTGCCCCTGATTGCATATCACTCAGTCTTTGCCGTTGTCGACCAACTCCGTAAACTACTCCTTTTGTTCCCTCTCCTGGTACATTTTCAATCTTAAAGATTAGCGCTTTTACAAATTCTGTCCCGACATCCAGCGCCAAATAATACTTCCCAGATTTTTTAAAAATTTTATTTAAGATCCCCAAGCCTAAAACTCCTTGAGGCTCCATAGATTTGGATGTAGAATCTTTAAATATGATTTTGGAGCCGAAATCCGCCGTAGTGGATATCTCGCTTTTTACTCTAAATTTCAAGCGTAAGGAATCCGCAAAGGCGGGTTAAAAATTTAAGGTTTGCATTACCATTTTACCGCAAACCTTAGTTCATAACAATATATTCAAATACTTCCTACAATATCAAGATAAAGTGGCTTTAATTCTTCGGATGCCGGCTGAGCTGGCTTCTTCTTTGACCACTTTAAATTTCCCTAATTCAGATGTGTTTTTTACATGCGGGCCGCCACAGATTTCTCGACTGAAAGGAGATCCTGAGCTTGTCGAAGGACTAACTGAGTAAACTTTCACTTTTTCAGGATAGCTTTCTTTTGAATAAACTGCCAACGCCCCAGACCTGATTGCCTCATTATAAGACATCTCTTTTGATTCTACTTTTAAACCTTCTTCTATTTTTTGATTAACCAAATCTTCAACTTTTTTGACCTGTTTCTCGGTCATTCTTTCTGGATGGGTAAAGTCAAACCGCAATCTTTCGGGAGTAATGTTGGAGCCAGCTTGCTTTACATGATTCCCCAAAACCTGCCGCAAAGCTTGTTGTAATAAATGTGTTGCGGTATGAAGTTTGGTTGTCTCTTTGGTTGCTGCCACCAAACCACCTTTAAACTTCTTCTCCGCCCCCGCCCGCGAGATTTCTTGATGTTTTTTCTTTGCTTCTAGTAATCCTTTTTCGAGCTCATCTCCGACAATAACTATCTTTCCTTTCACTTCTTTTTCCAAGCCAGGTTTATCACTTTTAAAATCTTCTAAAAACCAACTTGATGGATATCCATAAGTACTTTCAACATAATAGCTCATTTTGCCTAAAGCCATGCTAGTAGAATCATCACCAGTAATATTTGCTTCATCAAACAACCTTTTATCATAACTCAATTCTTTATTAACAAATCTGCGCGCAAGAGCTTTTTCTCTTTTATAGACAGCTCCTTCTGTCTTATCTCTCATTTCAATAATTCTTCTAACCTTAGCTTCTTCGATCTTAAATTCATTAATGATTTCTTTTTTATTAACCAGTAGATTTTTATAGATTCTAATAATTTCTTCAATTACTGAAAAGATATCTTTTTTATTAATTCCTGGGAGAGATCTGTATTTTAATATCGCTCTTCTAATCAATCTTCTTAAAACATACCCTCTACCCAAATTAGAAGGTTTTATTCCATCTGCTAGAAGGAAAGTGGCAGCCCTTAAATGATCAGTGATAATTCGTTCATCTCTTGTACGTTCAACAATAGGATATTCTTCTATTTTCTCTCCTTCTTTTGTTTCTCCTAAACGAGGACTTATAATATGTATGATTTTTCTAAGTTCATCAGTATTATAAACATTATCAAATTGATTGAGAACTGCTGCTAATCTTTCTAAACCCATACCTGTATCTACTCCAAATAAACCAAAAGAATGCCAATGATCACCTTTCCAAATAGCTTCATTAAATACAAGATTCCATAATTCTACATTATCAATATAAAATTCAACTGTAGGCCCTCCTGGACTTCCTATTGTTCCAAGTGTCCAAAAATTATCTTCTCCTTGAGGTTCTATTTTCTCAAGATCTTTGATACTTTTCAAGATTTTCTGCGACATTTCGTCAGTATCGAATACGTGAGCGGGATGACCTGGTGTACTAACTTTACTTTGATCAAAGTACGTAGCATGTATTCTCTTTTTATCTACATGAAGCCAATTTTTATTTGTTAGGAATTCCCATGCAAGTTCGATTGCTTCCTTTTTAAAATAAGAACCTTTCATTTTAGGATAATTAAAAGAGAAGTTTCCTAACATCTCAAAAAAAGTCAGGTGCGTATCGTCACCTACTTCATCAATATCTGAAGTACGAACGCATTTTTGAATCGTAACTACTCTTGGATATTTAGGAGTTTCAATCCCAGTAAACCATTTTTTGAACTGCTGCATCCCGGCGGTTGTCAAAAGCACACTCGGATCATCTTCGGGAATAAGAGAAGATGAAGGTAAATGTTTATGTCCCTTTTTTACAAAAAAATCGATAAATTTTTTTCGAATCTCCTTTGATGTCATGCTTAAAATTTTAGGCTGATTGAAGCTAAAAGTCAATCTGGCAGTTGCCGGATCTAAAACCAAATGAAAAAGCGGCAGGTTTTGGGAAAAATCTGTATTACAACAAAAAATCCCGGTCGCTACCGCTTAGAATAGTGTGATGACTCCCTTATTTTTTGTGAGAAACGAGATCTTTATTTACGAGTAACCAGAGAGACTCTAGGTCGTCAAGAAGTGAATCAACATGCATGGTATATGAATTTATACTCTCTTTAGCAAAGGACATAATATCCTTTACTAGTTCCGGCGCTATTTCTTCGGCCTCACCTAATTTTTTGGCAAGAACAATGTTTGAGCTATTTATTCTATCTTTATACTCACTCTGTAGCTTACAATCGTTCTTTAACTCAATTATTCTTCCTGTTAAATAACGGAAAACAAATGTTCTTACAAGCAGCTCTGTTAGAAGATCTTCTTTAAAAACTTCAGATAACAATACTTCTGCTTTGTCTCTATAGTCATCGTCGCTAAACTCAGCTATTTTATCAACAATTCTGTCTATAGACTTCTTCACCTCTTCGAGTTTCAAAATTACCACCGCCTTCTATGGGAATCATCACACTTTGTAAGTAGGGGGTGGTCGGAAAATTATTGTATAAAAAAATTAAAACCTTGTCAAGAGGAAAATAAAGGTTATGGCTGGTTTTTAGACGTCAGACTTCGGACTTCAGTTCTAAAAAAGGACTAACTGATCTGTCCGCCGAAACAAATATATTAGATTAGAATTCTCCAAATAACCCAATAACCTAATATCCTATTCTATAATTCCTCCACCCAAAACTTCATTGTCTTTATAAAAGACAATTGACTGACCTGGTGTAATCGCCCGCACCGGTTTATCGAAAACTACCTGATAGCTGATGTCTGAAGTCCGACGTCTGACAACTGCTGTCTGCTCCAGCATATTATATCGGACTTGGGCCTTGCATTTTAAAGGCAGTTTGGGCCTTTTCCCTGAAATCCAGATAACATCCCGCGATTTAAGTTCGTTTGAATACAAATCTTGATCACTCCCAACTATTAAAACATTATTTTTGACATCAATTCTTATTACATACAACGGTTTTTTGGCTGAAATTCCAAGCCCTTTTCTTTGTCCAATAGTATAAAAAGGTAAACCTAAGTGTGTGCCTAATTTATTTCTTTCTTTATCTAAAACAGATCCTTCTTTAATCTCAATTTTACCCAATCTTTTCTGCAAAAAAGCCGGATAATTATTATTAGGAATAAAACAAATTTCTTGAGATTCGACTTTTTTGGCCGTTTTTAATCCTAATTTTTTAGCAACTCCCCGAACTCTCTCTTTTTTATAATCCCCCAAAGGAAATAAAAGATGTTTTAATTGTTCTTGTGTAACTGTGTATAAAAAATAACTCTGATCTTTTTGTTTATCAACCCCCTTGAGCAATTTATATCCGCGTCTATAAGCATCTTTATCCGCATCAATCTGCGTCGGCGCAATGCGCCGAGCGTAGTGCCCTGTTGCCAAAAAATCCGCCCCCAATTTTTTGGCTTTTTCAAGTAAATAATCAAACTTTATAAATTGATTACAGTGGGCACAGGGATTAGGAGTTCGACCCGAAATGTATTCCTTAATAAAATTTTCTACTACTGATTTTTCAAACTCTTTCTCAAAATCCAAAACATAATGTTTTATTCCCAATTTCTTGCAAACTGCTTTGGCATCATTGATTGCTTCCAAGGAACAACAGCTCCGTTTGCTCATCAACGCTTCGCCATAGCAAAAAAGCCGCATGGTAACTCCAAAAACGTTCTTTTTACCATACTTTTTTACCATCAAAGCCGCTGCCACGCTCGAATCCACCCCGCCACTCATGGCAACACAGATCTTAAGATTTTTGGCCATCCAAACTCCATTTTCTAATTAAAACATATGAGATAACGATAATTAAAACTTGAGTTAAAATACCCACTATCCACCAACTCTTGGGGGTCTCGAAATGGGAAAAATCATGGGGATAGTTGATTATCTGAAAAAAAAGAGTATTGTCTAAACATAAATACCGACTAAAAATTACATAGAAAATATCTGGCAAACTAGCAAAAAAAGCACTTAAAAAAACTAATTTTCTGTTTAAACTAAATTTTTTAATCAAAAATAATACCAAAACTATTCCCAAAATTGTATCAAAAATTCCAACTATTGTCTCCCAATTATAGCGAAAGGGCTGCTGTTTTATAATTACCCCGACTTCGGTATGAGGTAAAGCATCAAAAAAATAATGGCTTATCAAAGCCAAAATAACTATTTTTTTGGGATTTTTTACTTTTGTAGCAATCGCGGTTCCTGCTGTTAAATGAGAAATGGTAAGCATAAAGACTAATCAAACTTCCCTGTTGCTAAAATATATATCACCCGACTAAACTCGGTGTAGGTTAAATATAAACTTTTTTTATTTTCCCACCACTTACTCCGTCGCCAACTTGAGTCCTTAGCTGAATGATTTAAAATTTCATACCCATTTCCCAAAACTTTTTTGAAACAAAGGTAGGCTCGGCGCTGATGATATGGAGAAGTTACTAAAACTATTTTTTTATAATCATTTTCTTCTAAAATTGGTTTTACCAACTGAGCGTTTTCATAGGTATTGGTTGATTTTTCTTCTATTATAATATCCTCTGGTGGAACTTGTTCCCAAATCGCAATTCTTTGCATTGCTTCGGCATTGGAAATACTATTTTTATCCTCAGCCGCCCCAGAAAAAATAATCTTTCCCGACCAGTCATTTTTGTAAAGACTAATTGCTTCCTTGGCTCGCGCCTGAGTCTCTCCTCCAGAAATTGCCACAATAACATCAGATTTAGAAAGCTCACTTTGAGGTGAAAGATAAAAACCAACAAAAGCAACCAGTCCAACTGCTATTAAAACAATAATTATTAAGATTAAAGCAATTCTTTTTACTATTCTCATAATATAATAAATCCTAATCTCAAAATCCTAAATCCTAAACAAATCCGAATTTCAAATTCTTTAAATTCAAAACTACTTTTTGATTTTTATTATTTCCATTCACTTACTTCATTAATACTTTTTCGGCCCCAAAAGGTTCCTTCTTCGGCGGGATAACCAACAGGGAAAAGAACAACTGGACGAAATTTTTCTTCTAAATCTAAAGTTTCTTTTACTTCTTCTTCAGAAAAAGCACCGATCCAACAAGCACCTAATCCTAAATTAGTAGCTGCCAAAAACATATTTTCAGTAGCGGCCGCAGTTGACTGTTTAGAATAAAGTTCCAGTCCCCGCTCCCTATATTTTGAAACTGCAATCTCTGTATCAATACAAACTACAATAACCAACGGAACTTGAGCCAACTCATTTTTGGGCAAAAACGCAGCTCTTTCTAATTCTGATTTTAAATCTTTATCTTTAACTATAACGAAATACCAAGGCTGGAGATTCCCCTCAGAAGGAGCTAAGGTCCCAGCTTCTAAAATCTTTTTAATTTCTGTATCTGAAACCTCTTTGTCTTTAAATTTTCGAATACATCTTCTTTTTTTTAAAACCTTCCAAAAATCCATTTGATACTCCACGCTAATATTACACTAATATATTGTCACTAATTAAACACTAAAGACTAAATTCGTGTTGATTTATCTTATTTGTGTCAAATTCGTGTGGCCTAATTAGCGAAGTTTTGAGTGAACATCTTGCCTTCAACTCCACCATCAATAACTCCAATACCAACCCGATTAAAATCAGGAGACAAGATATTGGCCCTATGTCCCGGACTATTCATTAATCCAGTATGAGCTAGTTCAACATCTGGTGCTAAAGCCAGATTTTCTCCGGCCGCTGTAAATTCAATTCCTCCGGCTTTCATTCGGTCAAAGGGATCTAGACCATCGGGATTGATATGAGAAAAATAGCTTCGATTAAACATATCACGAGAATGAGCTCGAGCTACTTCTCTAATTTCAAAATCCATAACTAAAGCATTTAGTCCTTGGTTTAATCTCTCTTTATTAACCAGCTCTAACATCCTATATTCTGAATCTTCATCTATACTAAGAGTCGGTTGAACCCCAATATCTAAATCAACTTTTTCCTGGCTTTCGGGTGTAACAGTTAAAAAAGTTACAGTATCATTAATAGCCCCACCAAAAATATTTTCCAAAGAACCAGAAAGCCAAGCTGTTTTTCTAACCAAAAAACTACCAGTATAAGAGTTTAATACTGATTTTTTTAAGTTCCCAGAAAAAGGTAAGGCAACAACAAAGGTTAAGCCAATAGAGACTAAAACAATTGCTTTGGCCAAAGAAGGAATGATCCCAGTAAATTTATTGAATCTGGAGTTTCTGAGTGGAAATGGAATTCTGGGATACAAAAATTGAATTAAGAAAAAGAAAATTCCTTCAACTCCTAAAACAACCAAAAGAAACCCTAAAGCTTTAGCAAAATTATAAGAAATTGAAAAATTCCGAGCTAAAATTCCGCCGGCCCATCCAAAAAACTTTAGGCCAACAAAAAAAGAGATGATAAAACCTAAAAATTCAATAAAATTCTGGAGGAATCCCTGTCGTAAGCCAATAAAAATATAAACAATTAAAATAAAAAAAATGACTAAATCGACCCAATTAAACATTAGCTCTCCAAAGTTACAAAACTATTTTAACATAAATTCTTTGAATTTGGCGAGAGAAAATTATCTTTGTCATTTTTCGAGGTCTCTTTTGACTTCTTCAAATTCCTTTTTTGAGATTTCTCCTTTGGCGTATCTTTCTTTTAGAATTTCTATTGCCCCGTTCTTATCCGGAGCCTCTTTGCGTCCATAGGTAAAGATCCATCGAAGAAATAAGATCAAGCCGACAATTCCTAAGACCCAAATAAAAATCCAAAGGAATACTACCGACCAAAACCAGCCACCCCAGTCCATCATTCCATCCCAATTCGAAACATCACCCATATGAGCAAAAGAGAGACTGGGGACAAATAAGGCCAATGAGCCAAAAGTATAAATTATTTTTTTCATTTTTCTCACCTCCTCTAAATAAAGAGTATTGATGATTTAAGGAAACAAGGAATCATAAATAAAATTGTCCGCGTTTATCTGCGCTGATCTTCTAGGATCTGCGTCAATCCGCGTCTAAAAGTATAAGAAAAGAGTAAGAATTTTTCTTTAGCCAAACTCCCAAAAATATTATTTAAAAAGAGATTTAATTTCTTTAAACTGCCTAAAATCCAAACACTCTATTTACTGCCTGGTTTAAAGCCAATTCCTCCTTGGGGAGGTGCGGCTTCTTCAATTTTGCCAAACTGTTTTTCGTAGCGCTCGATGTTATCTTTAAGAGCGGAGTAAATTCTTTTGGCGTGACCGGGACTGGTAAAAACTCGAGCTACCAAAGCACCTTGTGGTGGAAAGATATTAAGGAAATCCATTACAAACTCTTCTTTGTTATGAGCCACTACCATATTGTTGGCATAAACTCCTTTAGCCGTCTGGTCATCAGCTTTGATTGGAATTTGTTGTGGTTTTTGTTGATCCATTTTTTTACCTCAAAATAAATCTTCTTTAATTTTATCAGATTCTTTACTCCAATTAAAGTCTTATCTCAATCTTTTCAAAAAGGATTTGGTGATGATGAAGACAAAAGAAAGCCATAGAAAGACACTACTCCATCTTAAAAAGCTCGCCTCGGCCACCCCAACCATTCTCAGTACTATCAAAAAAAATCCATATACTACAAGGTTCTTTTGCTTCTCGTCTTACTCGAATCCCATAACTTGAAGCGCTTTTCCATTTATAGCGGTAACTTATAATAGCATACCATTTGTCACTCTCACATGGCAACGCGACTCCAATGGGCTCTTGTGTTAGATCTTGGCCATTTGGATCTTTGAGATCCGTTAAAATCCCTAATGTTTTCAAATTTTGATTCCCATTGCTCGAATCCCCATCCCAATCACAATTAAAAAGCCAACTAACCCATTGGCCCTGACTCAATTCTGCATTGTAATCAGCTGTTGGACAATCGCCAAGTCTAGGATAAGATTTATAAATTATATACCATTCTTCCAAAGCTATTTGTACTTTTTTGACATTATCTTTTCTTTGAGTATCTCGGGCTGTCATTCGAGCTGTCTGAATTGCCATAATTCCTAAAACAGCCAAAATAGCAATAATAGCCATTACAATCATCAACTCGATTAGAGTAAAGCCTTTTTTACGATCCAAAAACACTAATTTCCCTTTAATTAAGGATAATTCTATTATATTATTTCTTATGGTTAGTTTCAATTTTCAAACAAATGTCTATTTAAATCTTTTCAATAAAAGCGAGTTGGTGACGACAGAGACAGAGGAAAAGGCCATGGCAAAGGCAGCAAAAATAGGGTTTAAGAGAATGCCAAAAAATGGGTACAAAACTCCTGCTGCCAAAGGAATTAAGGCTGAGTTGTAAAAATAAGCCCAAAAGAGATTCTGTTTAATTTTTTTCATTGTCGCTTTACTAAGAGAGATAGCTGTAACAACAAGACTAAGATCACCCGAAATCAAAGTCAAATCACTTGATTCGATAGCAATATCAGTTCCGGTGCCAATAGCAATTCCAACATCCGCTTGAGCCAAGGCCGGAGCGTCATTGATGCCGTCCCCGACCATCGCCACCATCTTCCCCTCTTTTTGCAATCTTTTGATTTCATTGGCCTTTTCCTCAGGCAAAACCTGAGCCAAAACTTTATCAATTCCGGCCATTTTGGCAATCGCTTCGGCCGTTTTTTGATGATCTCCGGTAATCATCACTACCTCAAGACCCATTTTATGAAGTTTCTTAATCGCCTCAATAGACCCTTCTTTTAAAGTATCGGCCAGAGCCAAAATTCCAACCAATTTTTTATCAAAAGCTATAAACATCGGGGTTTTACCCTCATTGGTCAGCTTTTCTAACTCGGTTGTCAAGGGTTTAACATCAATCTTTCTTTCTTCCATAAGTTTTAAGTTGCCCAAGATTATATCCCTGTCCCGAGCAACGCCGAGGGACTTCCCACTAATCTTTGCCTCAACCCCTCTCCCGGGAATCGCCTGAAAATTTTTTGGCTCGGCTAATTTTATTTTTTCTTCTTGTGCTTTTTTAACAATTGCCACTCCCAGTGGATGCTCTGAATTTCTCTCGACACTCCCCGCATAAAACAAGATTTTTTTCTCGCTGATTACCGATCGCCTATCACTGATTGTTATAATATCAGTCACAGATGGCTCTCCTTTGGTAAGTGTCCCTGTCTTATCAAAAACTACCGTATTAATCTTTAGCGCTTCTTCCAAAGTCTCTCCTCCTCGGATTAAAATCCCTTTTTCCGCCCCTTTACCGGTTCCTACCATAATCGCTGTTGGTGTTGCCAAGCCCAAAGCGCAAGGGCAAGCAATAATCAGAACCGCTACAAAATTTAAAAGAGAAAAAGTTAACACTGGCGCTGGGCCAAAAATATACCAAATGGTAAAAGTAAGAATAGCAATTATAATAACCACTGGCACAAAGTAGCCGGTAACTTTATCAGCTAATCTTTGAATCGGCGCTTTAGACCCTTGGGCTTCTTGAACAATTTTGATAATCTGAGCCAAAGCCGTTTCCTTGCCGACTTTAGTCGCTTTAAATTTAAAAGATCCGGTTTTGTTGATAGTGGCGCCAATAACCTCATCCCCTACCTTTTTGTCAACTGGGATACTTTCACCAGTAATCATTGATTCGTCAATCGTTGATGAGCCCTCGATGATTTTTCCGTCAATCGGAATCTTTCCCCCAGGTCGAACCAAGACAATATCACCGGCTACAACTTTTTCGATAGGAATATCAACTTCTTTTTTATCACGGATCACTCGAGCTGTTTTTGCCTGCAATCCAATTAGTTTTTTTATCGCCTCCGAAGCCCGCCCCTTGGCAATGGCTTCAAGTAGCCGACCTAAAAGAATCAAAGCAATAATAATTGTTGCTGTATCAAAGTAAACTTCGGGCATTTTCCCGACAGAAGCCACAACACTAGGGAAGAAAGTAACTATACCGCTGTAAATGTAGGCAGCTAAGGTACCAACAGAGATTAAGGTATTCATATCGGCAGTTCGATGTAAAATGGCTTTATAGGCACCGCGGTGGAATTGCCAACCCGACCAAAACATCACCGGGGTTGCTAAAATCAAAAGAACCAGATGATCCTTTAGAATTTCGGCTACCCAGGGGAACCACTCCGGAAAACTCCCCAGAAAAATTGGGATGGAAAGTAAAGCGGCAAACCAAAACTTGGTTTTTAAAGTTGAGATTTCCTTCTCCCGAGCTAATTTTTCTTCTTCGACGACATCGGAAATTTCCTCAATTTCTTTTGTCTGATAGCCCAGATTTTTAATTGCGGAAATAATTTTATCTAAAGAGATAATATCCTCGTCATACTGCAGGTTAGCTTTTTCGGCGGCAAAGTTCACCGAAACCTTATCAACTCCCTTTAAATTTGAGAGTTCTTTTTCTATAGTTATGGCACAAGATGCGCAATGCATCCCGCTTATTGCTAAATCAGTTCTTTTCTTATGCATTTATCTCTCCTTTTTTATGTTTAACAATTTCCTTGACAAGAAAATAACTAAGAATTGTCCTGATAATTACTATACCTCCCAACTGTAACAAAGCTTTTTCTGACGGAGCAGCAATTGTAGTAATAATATCTCCTGCTAAAAAGAATTCTAATCCAAGAACCATCTTCTGACCAAAATTTGCCCTTACCTGTTCCCAAGGTATCAATCTGTCATCAAGTTTTTTAGTAAGCTCAATTTTAGCTAATTTAAAAATAGCAATCAAGCTTCCCCAAATAACTAATAAAACTCCTATTCCCTCTAGAACTGGGACAAAAATATTTACAATAAACACAATGAAACTATGCATTTTTTCCCTTTATTTAAAATTTTTTATAAACTATCTCTATTCTAGATTAATATTCTAATGTAAAAATCCTTCAGGATTATCTTCAAAAAAATCTTTACATTTTCGGCTGCAAAAATAGAAAGTTTTTTCTTTATATTTCGTTTTATATGGTGCTGTCTCTTTTTGAATCCGCATCTTGCAGACTGGATCAGTAACCAAACTTATCCCTCCTTCTTTCAGTTTTCCATCTGAAAGCCAAAGCACCCGATCGGCAACGTCCATAATCCGCATATCGTGACTGACGATAACTACCGTCTTTTTCTCTTTTTTAGCAATGTCTTTTAGAATCTGCATCACTTTAGAGCCATTTTTAGAATCAAGGTTGGCGGTAGGTTCATCTGCTAAAATCAAAGAGGGATTACCAGTTATGGCTCGGGCAATGGAAACTCGTTGGGCTTCTCCGCCTGAAAGTTTGGAGGGCCGAAAATTTAACCGATCGTCTAAACCCAAACCCAAAAGTAGTTCAGATGCTTTTCTTGCTGCTTCTTTTCCTTTGATTCCCTTTAGATTAAAAGCAATTTCTACATTTTCTTTGGCTGAAAGAGCTTCCAAAAGGTTGGCGGTTTGAAAAATAAAACCAATATTTTTTCGTCTAATTTTTGGCAGTTTTTTCTCAGAAAGATGTGAAATTTCTTTATTGCCGATTATCACTTTTCCAGAAGTCGGCTTAAGTAATGCGCCGGCAATTGTTAAAAGAGTAGTTTTTCCAGAACCTGAAGGCCCCATTATTAAAACGACTTCGCCCGGGAAAATATCAAGATTCACAGAATCAAGGGCAATTATCTTTGTATGTCCTTTCCCATAGGTTTTTGTAATTGATTCTAATTTTAGGATTGGTTTATGAACCATATGTTGCAAAATTAAAGATTAAAAACACAGACAAAAATTTAAAAACACTATTTAAGATTTAAATACCATTACTGGATCAATCCTAGCAATCCTTCTTATCGGAATATAAGAAGCAATAATACTAATTCCCAAAGCTGCTCCAAAAACTTCTAAAACCATAATTGGCGAAAAACTAGTGGTAAAAGCTGGGACAAAATTAGTAATTATTTTTGATATTCCAAAAGTCAAAATTACACCCAAGATAAAACCCAAAATCCCTGACCATAAGGCCTGTTGGAAGATAATTCTGTATAGCTTGATATTAGAAATTCCAATCGCCTTTAAGACGCCATATTCCTTAGATTTTTCTATAGTGGCGGTATAAATAGTCAACCCAATAATTGCAATACCGATAACTAAAGCAATAACTACTAAAACATATATTATTGGTAAAAAACTTTCCTCAACAATCCGACGATTATCTTTTATGAATTCAGTTTTTGTTAAAGTGTTTGTCTCTTTGAATTTTGAATCAATCTCTTCTTTTACCTTATTTATGTCAACACCCCGATCCACTTTTACTAGAAAATAATTGGAAAATCCCTGGAATTTAAGTACTGTTTCGACATCCGAAAATCGAGCAAAACAAAACTGACTAATAACCATATTGCCACCTTCGGAAATGCCAACAATTTTAAAATTAGTGCCAGTAATATTTAACTGGTCGCTAATTGCCAAGTTATTATTTTTGGCAAAAACTCGATCTATAATAATTTCTCCTTCACTTGGTTCTCTCTTCCCTTCGACCATTCTTAAAGGACCGCCCAGTTTTTTCTCAACATCGTAACCAAAAAGAAAAATTACCACTTCTTTCCCCCTTAAATCAAAAGCAACTTGGCGTCCTAATAATTTATCTACCTCGCGTACTCCTTGAATTTTTTTGATTTCATCTTTTAAAGACTTAGGCAAAATTGAGGCACTATGAAACATATCTGAAGTCCCTTTTTGAACTACCCATAAATCAGTTGGGATACTTTCGATATAGGCAGAAATCATTTCATTCCAACCCCGATAAAGTCCGGATATCACCAGAATCAAAAGAACTGAAAAAGCTACTCCGCCAACTGAGATAACAAAACGGACTTTTTCGGTAAACAAATTTTTACGAGCCAAAGGAACCATTATCTTAAATCCTAAACTCTAAATCCTAAAATTACTTATTTGTAATTCGTAGTTACTTAACGATAATTTTTCCGTGGAACATTCCCATCCCACAGGAGAAATCAAATTCTCCAGATTTTTCAGGAGTAAATTCTACTGAGGTTACTCTATTCAAAGCTAGTTTTCGACGGATCCCAAAGTCTCCTAAAACCACTTCTTCAAGACAATCCGAGGGATCTCTGCGGTTAAAATTAAGTTTGACTTTTCTACCTTTTTTGACCTCGATAATGTCGGGGTTGTAGCCGCCATCAACTATAATCTCGACTTCTTGAATATTATTCTTAGTGATAACCTTGGTGCCTTTTTTCTTTTTCCCAAAGAAAAACCAAATTACAAAAACTATTGATATGGCTCCCCCAATACCAACTAAAATTTTATTCATAAATCTCCTTTTTTATTTTAATTAATCGAAATTTGGATTTTGAAATTGATACTTATCTCCTTTTAAAAATTTCCATTAATTCACTAAAGGCTTTTTTGCTTTTATTTTTCTTAATAGCTTCAGCAACACAACTATTCAAGTGACCATCCAAAATTAACTCATCTACTTTTTTTAAGGCATTTTGAACTGCCAAAGACTGGTTCAAAATAT
>JABAOH010000448.1_pt1 | contig 18988 bp, 13 predicted proteins | sample 7062181 | NCBI WGS metagenome assembly JABAOH01 (sample SAMN14538630, study PRJNA623070) | marine sediment metagenome | biome: marine biome [ENVO:00000428]; feature: marine pelagic biome [ENVO:01000023]; material: deep marine sediment [ENVO:00002113]; isolation source: pool of 5 deep marine... | reverse complement strand
TTTTCAAGGTTGTGTTTTCTGAGAGTATTGAGGATCTGCCCGACTGACCAGTCGATCTCCATGATCACATCGCCGTACTTGCCCTGCTGGCTCTTGCCCCGGAATTTGTCGGAGACGCCCAGCGGCGTGTGAGGCATCGAGTGGGGAACATACAAGAAAAACGGCCGGTCTGTGTTCTTCTCGATGAACCGGACGGCCCGTTCCGTGTAGAGCGTGGTCAGCCTATCCTGGTCTTCCATCGTGGTCAACTCTTCTGTCGTCTCATTCCCCTCAATCAACGGCAAAAATGGATAGTTAGACTTCCAGGCATCTTTAGGAGCGGGCTTTCCATCATAGCCGACGGGCCACATGTCGTTGGAATACGGAAGCCCGAGGTATTCATCGAACCCGTGCTGAAGAGGCAAAAATTCCTTATGGTGTCCCAGATGCCATTTCCCGAAAATACCGCAGGCGTATCCTTTTGTCTTCAGGACTTCAGCGATAGTCTCCTCCTCAGGATTCAGCCCGATTTTTGCGCGCGGATTCAATGCCCCGTATATGGAGACGCGGTTGGGGTAGCATCCCGTGATCAAAGACGCCCGAGAGGCGCTGCACACGGCCTGCGAGACGTAGAAACTGGTGAAGCGCATCCCATCCTTGGCCATCCGGTCGAGGTTCGGCGTTTCGAATCCTTTGGCGCCGAAGCATCCCACGTCTGCATAACCCTGGTCGTCGGTGAAGATCACCACGAAATTCGGCGGTCCTGTTCGAGGTGCCGGCTTTCTGCCGCATCCATTGATGGAGGAGAAGGACAGTGCCGCAGCCCCCAGTCCCAGTGTTTTGAGAAAGTCTCGTCGTTTGAAGGGAGTTTTCATTCAACCCTCCTTATCCTTATTTTTTCCCCATGCTTCGAGAAACATGCCTGTAATATAGCAAAAAAAAATATGGTCAGCCACTACTATTTCTCAGCCGGATGACCTGATTAAAAAGATTCTTTTCATCGCCCGGACATCTTTTGAATGCCATATGAGTCAGATATTGGCCGCTCCTGTTTTCCATCTCTAGTTGTGCGGAGAGAAGAAGAGGGGATTCTTTAATCCCTTGGTGTATCCGGGATGTCCGTCGTCTTCTGTTCCTCTGATTTGTGAAAATGACGGAGTATCAAGCCTAAAATTATGCTCCCGTAGACAATGAAATACACACCCATGAGGAGGAAAGCGTTGGAGAGAGAGTAGGTGTCCACCAGCTTGCCGAAGAGAGGGGCGAGAATCACATAAGACAGACTTCCGATCATATGAGCCACGGAGATGATCGTCGCTCTGACCTCTGATTGGATAAGGCGGTTAATATCATCCAGGATTATCGGAAAAGCGGTTCCCCACAGGAACGCGTTGAGGAATATCAGAGGAAGCAGAAGGATGGATTTGAACACGCCCAGGAGCAGAAAAGTCGGGGCGATGAGCATCAGGATGAGGTAGGACTGCTTTTTCCCGATAGCCTTTTCGATGGAATGCGCACTTCGAGAGCCAAATGCGCTGGAGAGCTGGAAGGCAGCGAATATGACTCCGAAATACCCGATACTGATCCCGAGGGACCTGTAGTACAGGAAGTACGCCCAGACACCAATGATTCCTGTGCTCATCAGCAGGGCCGCGTAGAGCATCAGCCGCCTCAACTGTCCATGGGTCAGGCTGAACCAAAAAATTCTCAGGATATCTTTTAGTGGGCTTGAGGCTTCGAACTTTTTTCGCTTCGGTTCGATCAGCGAGATGGCCAGAGGCAGCATGAGCACGCTCGTGCCGATGTTGATGTAAAACGGCAGATGGAGCGAGAGCAGAGCGAACAGACCTCCCGCTACAGAGGAGAGTCCGGTGCCGATCCGCGTGTAGAACATGGTTCTTCCTTCGAATTTCTTGTATTCGGATTCTTCTTTCAGCTGGATCAGTGTGTCGTAAATAAAAGCAGAATCGCAGCCTGACCTCATGCTGTTGCCGACCGCGACGATGAATTCAGCCAGGATAAAGGTATAAAAGGAGCTGGTGAAGGCGTAGACCGCGATTCCGACGGGAAGAAAGAAGGCGCCGAGGATGAGGGTTTTCTTCCTGCCGATGACGTCGGCCAGGTAGCCGGAGGGGACTTCTAAAAGCAGGACGGACAGGGCGTATGCGGCCTGAATCGTGAATATCTGGGTGGAATTGAGATGATTGGATTCGTAGTAAGGTATCAATATCGGGACGATCAGGTAGAATTCACTCAGGAATCTATAGACATAGATCTTCCACAGGTTCGACTTGAGATCCGTCATTTGTCTTCACTCGAAAACTGATGGTATTACAGAACAACAATACGTATCAAAGAAAAAATTGTTTGTGGATTCAGGAATCAGCCTCAGTTTTGTTTTATGTGTCTGCGGTTTTTTTATTTTTGACTGAATATTTTGACTGTGCTATAAGTCAAGAAACAGAAGAGCCGGGAGAAACAGTGATGTGTACGGGGACTCACGCATGAATGAACAAAAGACTGTTTTTTTCTCCTGACTCCGGTTTTCTCAGGATTTTAAACGATGAAAGAATCTCGGTTGAGAAAAGACGCAGAAGACATATTCAAGGAAGGTTTGGAAGCGGTCGGCCCGATTCAGGAAATCAGGAAGCATGTCACATTCAAGGACAACAAACTGTCCGTCAGGGACCAGATATATGATCTCACAGACTATGAGGCTGTTTATGTCATCGGGACAGGTAAGGCCTCCGCGGCGATGGCCCAGGCTGTCGAGGGGCTTCTCGGAGAACGACTGAAAGAAGGTGTCGTGAACGTCAAGTACGGTTACAGCTTCCCGGTGAAACGGATCAAGGTGAACGAGGCCGGCCATCCTGTACCCGATGAGGCGGGTTTTCGCGGAACAAAGGAAATCGTTCAACTCCTGGAGAAGACAGGAAAAAACGATTTAGTGCTGTTCCTGATTTCTGGCGGCGGCTCCGCGCTTCTTCCCTATCCGGCTGAAGGCTTGACTCTGAAAGACAAGCAGGAGGTGACCAGGTGTCTTCTTGAAGTCGGAGCACGTATACACGAGATCAACGCGCTGCGCAAGCATATCTCCCGGGTCAAAGGAGGACGGTTGGCAAAACTGGCCTACCCTTCCACGTTGATTTCGCTGATCCTTTCCGATGTCATCGGCGATGACCTGGATACCATCGCATCAGGACCGACGGTTCCGGATGAGAGCACATTCACCGACTGCCTGAAGATCGTCGAAAAGTATGACATGAGAGGGAAGATCCCGAGCTCTGTGGTCGAGTTCCTGGAAAAGGGAGCCAAAGGAGAAGTTGAGGAGACTCCCAAATCCGGCGATCCCGCATTTCAAAAAACCCAGAATCTGATTATCTCCAGTAATATCCATGCTCTCAAGGCGGCGAAGCGAAAAGCGGACGAGCTCGGGTACAACAGTTTGATTCTTTCCGCTCTTGTGGAGGGAGAAACCAAAGATGCGGCGCGAGTTCATGCGGCCGTCGCGAAGGAGATCCTCAAAAGCGGTAATCCGGTTCCCCCGCCGGCCTGTGTCATTTCTGGAGGCGAAACTACCGTCACCATCCGGGGGAAGGGGCTCGGAGGCCGGAACCAGGAATTCGCACTGGCCGCAGCTATCGATATCGACGGACTGGAGAATGTCATCATCCTGAGTGTCGGAACAGATGGCACGGACGGCCCGACCGATGCGGCCGGTGCGGTTGCGGACGGCTCGACAGTCAACCGGGCTAGAAAGTTGGGAATGGACGCCGAGCATTTTCTCCGGGAAAATGACTCCTACAACTTTTTTAAACCTCTCGAGGATTTGATAATCACCGGTCCCACCCATACAAACGTCATGGACCTGCGGCTGGTGATGGTGGGATAGAGGAGGCATCAAAATGAAAAAATTCGTTTTATGTATGATTGCATGTGTCGTTCTGACTGGATTTGTATTCTCCCAGGGTATGATCGTAATCCAGCCCGATTCCAGTTCGGAGTGGATGAAGGGAAAAATGTACTCCATTCAGTGGAGAATCTCAGGAAAAGCGCCGGCCTACGTGAAACTGACGATTTATTCTCCAGAAAATCGTCGGACTCGTGTGATCATGAAAAGAACCGTCAATAATGGAAAGTGGAAGTGGACCGTTCCGCAAGACATTCCTCCCGGGAATTATGAGATCCGGCTGAGCACAGAGGACGGCAAGCTGCTTGCCAGGAGCAGGATGTTCAAGATTTCAGAGCCTGTAAAAATGATGAGAAGTGTGACCCGAGTGCGGACATCAGCTGTCCGGTCTCTTCCCCCAATAGATCCCGAGATAAAAGGACAGCATGTCCGAGTCGAGCAAAACCTTAATCCCCGCACAAAGAATCGATTGGATAATATGGCAAAGTCACTGTATGACGACTTAATGAAGATGGGGTTTTCTGAATTCCATCAGGTTGCACTAAACAAGGTTCGGAAAGAATTCCCGAATGCCTCCGAGCCAGAGATGGATGTGGTCATGTTTTATGTAATGGCTGAGATTGAACTTAAATTGAGACAGGAGGTTGAGGACATTCAGAAAAGCAGAGATTTTTCGAGTGGCAACAGCAGGGCTATGTTTGAAAATATGAACCAGAAGACAACCCAGTTGTGGAATTTATTATCCACTGTATTAAAAACTATGAAAGAAATGAGATTGTCCATCATCCGAAACCTCAGATGAGGTATCCCTTTAGGGAACGTCCCCAATTTTTTTGATTGCCCAGTCTGCGGCTCGTCCGATGACATTTCTCGGTGACATCATCTCTGCCGCTTTTTTTAAAAAGGCGATTTGTGATTCATCACCACATTTCCCGATCGATCTCAATGCTTCGGCCTGGGCCAGATAGCTGTCATCTTTTTCGAACCGCGCTTTGAAGAACGAAACCAGTCCTGGATCTTCATAATCTCCGAGCATTCTCAACGCAGACACTCTCACTTTTGAGCTCGGGTCTGTGCACTTGTCTTTGAAGAGTTCAATATCCTCCTCGCGCTTGAGCTTTCCCAGGGTTTCGACCGAAGTTCTCCTCACAGCCCAAAATCCGTCTTTTCGCGCGCTATCGATGAGGCCATTTATGGCTCGTGCATCATCTCCAAATTTGGCGAGTTCTGAAGCCGCCCAATCCCTTCCGATAACATCATCGTTTTGAAGCTGATACAGAAGCTCGTTCAGGCCTTTTTCGAAAGTCCATTCTTTCAGCAGGTAGTTCCCCTCATCAAACCTTACCATCAGAGGCTTCTCGGATACAGAAAATTCAAAAACCTCCTCTATCTGTTTGAGCCACACTTTTTCGGATGTTTTCTTTCCTGGGGTGACGATCCCGATGGTCACCGGGATCGTGTAGATAGGAACACCCTCGGATGTGTCTTGGGTCTGAATGACTGTCAGCTTGAGCTTTTGACTTTTTTTATCCCAGTTGTAGCTGATGTCGAAGACCGGATGTCCCGGTTTAAAGATAAATTGCTCGAAGAACCAGTCCAGGTTCTGCCCTGTGACTTCTTTAATCGCGATCATCAGATCATGGGTGTCGACTGCCTGGAATTCATGTTTATACAGAAAGTGTTTCAAAGTCCGGAAGAAAAGCTTGTCTCCGATGACGTACCGCAGCATGTGGAGAACGCATGCGCCTTTGGGATAGGTGTGACTGTCGAAGTTATCCTGAGGGCGGTTGTATCTGTTGAAGACGATCGGACGCATGTAGCGTGTGTGTGCTTCCCGCAGATACGCATTCTTTTTACCCAGGAGAGCGTACGCACCCTCGTCTTCTCCCAAATCGTGCCGCGTCCAGAGATAATCAGAATACGTGCCGAAGCTTTCGTTCAGCCAGGTTTCGGACCAGGTCCGCAGTGTGATCAAATCCCCCCACCACTGGTGGGCGACCTCGTGGGCGATGACTCTCTGCCAGGAGAAATCCTGTTCAGCCCGTTTGTCATGGATGACCCGTTGACCGAGAACCGTGGCCGATGTGTTCTCCGCACCGCCTCCCATCCGGGGAGACGTGACCTGGGCATACTGCGCCCAGGGGTAGTCATAGCCAAACAGCGTATTATAAAACTCGATCATCTCAGGAGTTTCCTTGAAGATCCATTTTGCATCCGCCACATCTTTTTCATAGACCCAGTAGGTAATCGGCAGCGAGCCGAGGGAATCTTCGATCACGGCGAACGGGCCGATAGCCAGCATGAAGAGATAGGTGGAATGGGGAAGTTCCTGCGACCAGTGATAGGTCTTCGTGCCAGCCTTCTTGTCTTCTTTGACGTTGACGAGTCTGCCGTTGGAGAGCACCTTGTATCGGTCTTTGACGGTGATGATCATCTCATTGGTCACCTTGTCATGCGGGTAGTCATAGCAGGGGAACCAGTGATGCGCTTTATCCGGCCAGGAGACGGTCGACACCATACGCGGATTGGCAGGGCCTTCCTCGTCAAAAAACAGGCCATGCTTAGGATCTGTGGCATGGTACTTGACTGTGAAGGTCACTATCTCGCCGTAATCATAGGATTTCGATAAGGCAACTCTGAGATGTTTATCCGTCTGCTGGAATTCAAGAGGATTGCCGTTAGAATCCAGCACGGCCGAGACGACCAGTTCTTCCGCATCCAGCATGCACTCCAGGAAGCCGTCTTTGAGAGGAGACAGAGTGATTCGGTTTTCTCCCTGAAAGTATTTTTTGCCCAGATCAAAAGTAAGAGCAATCCGGTAGTGTTTGGCATCGTAATCCCGGCTCCTTTCGGACTGGAGAGGCCGCTCGTACACATCGATTTTTTGCGCTGACAGAAAACAGGAAAAAATGAGGAGAATTAATAAAAAGGATGCGATTCTTTTCATGTCGAGACTCCCCAAAAATTATTTCTTTTTCATCAAGGCCTCGATCTCAGCCACAGACCTCGGAATTCCTTGGGAGAGATTTTCGTATCCGGTTTCCGTGATCACGACCGTATCCTCGAGACGGATCCCCATTTCCTGGTCAGGATAGGGGATGTTGATGTCGCAGGCAAACACGAATCCCGGACGCAGAATTTCCTCCGGGCCGGCAAATGTTCCGATGGGATCATGCGTGGCCAGGCCGATCGAATGGTTGTACCCGCCGTACCGGATCAGTCCTCTGAACTTCCGGTCTTCAGGATCATACCCTTCCTGTATAAGGAACTGCTTCACTTTCTCTCCCACATCCTTGAACGTGATCCCCGGCCTGTAATTGTCCAGGCAGGTTTTCCGGATCCGGTAGGCCATTTCGTATATCTTTTTCTGTTTGGCCGAGAACTTCCCGTTCGCCGGAAAGGTAGAAGAAATATCCGCGTTGTAGTAGCCGTATTCGGGCCCCGCATCCAGGATGATGAAATCCCCGCTTTTTAAGACTCTGTCGTGCTTGTGATAGTGGCCGAAGGCGTGGTTCGGCCCGGACATCAGGATGACATAAAACGCCAGTTCCTGAGCCATTTCCTTCTTACAGATGTATTCGAACAGAGCCGCCAGTTCCTGTTCAGAAATTCCCGGACGGGTCGCTTTCATCACGGCGATATGGGCTTTAACGCCGATTTGACCGGCCTTGCGCAGGAGCGTGATCTCTGCGGGTGACTTGATCTTCCGAAGATCCCAGAATAATGAAGAGCAGTCTTTGACTGTGATGTGAGGGAATTTCTCCTTCAATCGCTTCACGAATTGAAGCTCGCGCGTCAGTCTTCCGTCCCACATGTTCATGGTCATCGTCCTCTGCAGTGCCCTGAATTTCTCGTTGGTGTTCTCCCGGCTCAGCTCCTCGGACCGGAACATCGTGTAGAAGACATCGGTTTGCAAACTCAGCCTCGAGAGAGCGGAGGGAAGCCGGTCGATCGGATTAATCCTCTCGATTCCGGTTATCTCAGCGGGATTGCGCACGAGTTCAAGAGAGATGCCTTCGCCCTGAGCGTCCGTTTCGCTGATCGAGAAAAACAGAGTGCTCTCTTTCCTCATCCCGTCCATGATCAAGACTGCGTTCGGAATTTCCACGCCCGTGAAATAGAAGAAATCGCTCCCCTGGAAGAATTGTCTATCCGATGCTGGAGTGGTCGCCCCGAGAATGATCGCCACTCCATCGGGAATGTGTTCGATGAATTTGGCCCGCCTTGCGGCATACTCGGATTTGTCAAACCCGCTTCCGGAATAACAGTATTGTGCGAGAATATACACCAGCAGGATGCTGAATGAAACAGTCAATATTTTCTTCATCGTTGCCTCCGAAATTTAGAAATGCAGGATTAAATTAATAAAAAATGGCAAAAGTTACAAATCTATTTTTTTCTTTTGGGGATGTTCCCTAAGGTGCCACCTTAGGATTTAAGAGAATACTGGTTTATAATGCTCTTTAATTTGTATAATCATACGGGCTGTACCTTAAGGCAACTTCACCAATTTCGCATCAAATGAGGTGTCCCTTGAGGGAACATTCCCGATTACCGCCCTCAATTACGTACTTCTTTTCCCTCTATTGACACACAGGGTGCTAATCAGTAAAGTGATGACCTTATCATGAGAAAGACGGAAACCTTTTCCCGCTGGGGGATAATCTTTGCCGGCATAGGCATGGCCATCGGAACAGGGAATCTCTGGCGGTTCCCGCGGATCGCGTCTCAATATGGTGGCGGAGCGTTCATGATCGCCTGGATCATTTTTCTGTTTATATGGGCTATTCCTCTTCTGACTGTTGAGCTCGCCCTGGGAAAAAAGATCAGAATGGGTGTCATCGGTTCGTTCGGCAAAATGATGGGGCGAAAGTATGCCTGGATGGGAACTTTCGTGGCCTTTGTGACGGCCGCGATCACTTTTTATTATACGGTCGTGACAGGCTGGTGCATCAAATATTTCTTTGCCACGTGTTTTCAAGGTTTGATCCGGAAAGAGCCGATCGAATACTGGGAGACTTTCACTTCTTCCTGGCAGCCTGTCGGATTCCACTTCCTGGCTGTTTTCGTCGGCTGTTCCATCATTTATTTCGGAGTGGTGAAAGGAATCGAGAGAGCGAACAAGATTCTTATCCCCTCTCTGTTTGTGCTCCTTCTGATCGCTGTGGGGCGGTCCCTCACTCTTCCCGGCGCAGCGGAGGGGCTCAACTTTTTGTTCTCTCCGAATCTCTCTCAACTGGGGGACATCAAGGTCTGGCTGAACGCCTTGAGCCAGGCCGCCTGGTCCACCGGAGCAGGATGGGGTTTGATGCTGACCCTGGGAGTGTACTCCCGCAAAAAAGAAAATCCGCTGCTGACCACAGCCACACTCGGATTCGGCAACAACATGGCTTCGCTCCTGGCCGCCGCAGCCGTGATCCCGACGGTTTTCGCTTATTTCGCCGGACAGAATCTGGCCCAGGAAAAAGTGCTGGATATCATGAAGCAGGGAAACGAGGGATTGACCTTCAAATGGATTCCCATCCTGTTTTCGAAGATCCCCTCCGGGAATTTCTTCCTGGCGCTTTTCTTCCTGGCCTTGTGCTTTGCGGCCTTTTCTTCACTGATTTCTCAGCTGGAGCTGATCTCCCGCATCTTCATGGATACCGGACTCAGCCGAAAGAAAGCCGTGGTGATTGTCGGGGTCTGCTGTTTTGTCCTGGGTTTTCCTTCGGCCGTCAGCATGGGCTTTTTCAACAACCAGGACTGGGTTTGGGCGATGGGACTCGTGGTGAGCGGTTCGTTCTTCCTCATGCTCGTTCTCAAGGTCGGCCCGAGAAAAATCCGCGAAGAGATCATCACCCGTCCGGAGCATAAGATCAGGTTGGGCCGGTGGTTTGATTTTCTGGTGACTTTCTTTCTCCCCATCCAGGTCATCGCCATGCTGTCCTGGTGGTTCTGGGACAGCTATTCTGCGAATCCCGGAAACTGGTGGAATATACTGTCAAAGACGTCGATCGGTACCGTGATCTTTCAATGGGCAGTAGCTCTTGGGATTTTCATAGTTTTTAACAAGCTCATCACTAAAAAAATGTCTCTGGATCAAAAATGACGATTGAAGCTCTGATCACGATGATTTTGATCTTCGGGATCTGCCTGGGCGGATTTATCCTGTTCCTGTATCTCTCCTCTAAAGAGAATTAGAGTTAGAGGGGTCGCGTCTTAACATTTAACATTTTGCGCGTTCGAGGCGAAAAACGAGTTCAAATGTTAAATGTTAAGACGCGACCCCTTACTTTTCTATCTTTTTCTTTTCTTTCGTCTTTCGATGTCTTCCTGGAGAAGTTTCTGTGCCAGCTCATCCGAATCCCCATAAAGCTCCTGCAGGCGCTTCAATTCCCTTTTCATCTCTTGAACGACATCTTTATAAGAAAGATCCTCATAGACGTTGTTCAACTCCCGGGGATCCTTTTCCAGGTCATACAGCTCCCAGGCATCAATGTCGTGGTAAAAGTGCATCAATTTATATCGCTTGGTCCGGACACCATAATGACGCTTGGTCATGTGCACGGCCGGGTACTCGTAGTAGTGATAGTACACAGACTGGCGCCAGTCCCTGACCTTCCGACCCTGGAGATGTTTTTTCAGGGAGTGACCCTGCATGTCCTCCGGAATATTTGCGCCGGCGAGCTCGAGGAAAGTGGGCGCGAAGTCAAGGTTGGAGACCAGCTCGTCATTCACAGACCCAGGCTTGATGGCGTCAGGAAAGCGCGCCACGAGCGGCATCCGCAGGGATTCTTCGTACATGAACCGCTTGTCGTACCAGCCATGGTCACCCAGATAAAAGCCCTGGTCTGAGGTGTACAGGACGATCGTGTTTTCGGCCAGGCCGGATTTGTCTAGATAGTCCAGGACACGCCCGATGTTTTCGTCTACAGCGGCTATGCACCCCAGGTAATCTTCCATATACCTCTGGTATTTCCAGCGGACCAGTTCATCGCCTTCCGGTTTTTCGCGCGCGAAAGCCTCCCTCTTCGGTCCGTAGGCCGCTTCCCAGGCCGCTTTCTGTTCTTCGTTCAGACGGGCAGGAGGAGGCCCCATCTTCAGGTCATATTCGTTCCACATGTGGTCGCGGAGAGTCATCTCTTGTTCGGATGCGGCTGCGGAACGGGTCGAATAGTCATCAAACAAGGTCTCCGGTTCAGGAAATTTCACATCATCGTATATTGTCAGGTGACGCGGAGCCGGCTGCCAGTTGCGGTGAGGCGCTTTGTGATGAAGCATCATCATGAAAGGCTTGGTCTTGTCGCTCCGGTTCTCGAGAAAATCGAGAGCGATATCCGTGACTATGTCCGTGACATAGCCCGGATACATTTTTCTCTCGCCCATCTCGATCAGGTCAGGATTGTAATAGTGTCCCTGTCCGGGCAGGACATTCCAGTAATCAAATCCTGTCGGGTCGCTCTTGAGATGCCACTTGCCGATCATAACCGTCTGGTATCCGGCTTGATGGAGGAGCTTGGGAAATGTCTGCTGCGTGCCGTCAAACCGCAGCGCATTGTCCCGCACGCCGTTGAGATGGCTGTGTTTACCCGTCAGGATAACTGCCCTGCTGGGCGCACAGATGCTGTTGGTGCAAAAGCAGTTCTCGAAGCGGATCCCCTCGGTGGCGATGCGGTCTATATTGGGCGTTGTGTTGATCCGGCTTCCGTAGCAGCTCATGGCATGAGAGGCGTGGTCGTCCGTCATGATGAACAGAATGTTGGGCTTTTTGGCCCAGAGTTTCTTTCTGCCCAAACAGCCGGGAATCGTCAGTGATGCCATTCCCAGTCCTAGTGTTTGCACGAATTGACGTCTTTTCATTGAATTCCTCCCCTGAATAATCCCTACATAAACTCGCTCCTATCAAAAAAAATAACTTAATAATTATTTATCTGACTTCTTTATTCATACCTCAAAGATTCGACCGGATTTGCGCTTGCGGCATTAACCGACTGATAACCAACTGTGAACAATGCGACGATCAAGGTTAAAAGCGCAGTGAGGACAAAAGTGCTGAGCTGAATGCTTGTGGGATACGGAAAACTCTGCAGCCATTTTTTCATCACAATAAACGCTACAGGCCAGGCAATTCCATTAGCAATGGCGATCAAAAAGACAAATTCTCTGCAGAGCAAGACAACGATAGAACTTGCTGTTGAGCCGAGCACTTTCCGGATGCCGATCTCTTTTGTCCGTTTTTCGGCCATATAAGACGCAAGCCCGAACAGTCCGACACATCCGATCAACACCGCAAGAACAGAAAATGCACTGAATAGGCTGCCGAGTCTATCCTCGGCACTGTGTTGACCGTCAAAAAAATCATCCAGGAAAAAAGAATAATAAGGATGATTGGGATATACTTCCTCCCATTTTTGTTCAATAGCTTTCAGTGTTCCGGGAAGATCTTCGGTCTCCAGGCGGACCGCCAGTCTTCTCGCCCTGTTTTCTATAGGTCCTTCATTGCTGATATGTTGAATAAAAGTGGGTTCCACTACAGCGTAGAGGGACCTCTGATGAATGTCCTGGAAAACGCCGATAACTCTTTTTTGGACTGGATTGTCTATCGACCTCACTATTTCAATTGTTTTTCCCACCGGATTGTTCCATCCCAATTTTTGAGCAGCTGTTTCGTTGATCATTACAGAATCTTTAATATCTGTGGCGATTTCCTTTGAAAATCCTCGTCCTTGGACGATTTCCATCTCGAATGTATCGAGAAAGTCCTGATCCACAAGAAAGTTGTCCATCCTGAACTGCTGGTCTCTCGAAAAGCCCTCAGGATATATCCCGGTGTTGAACAAGTACATTTCTCCGGGGACCATCGAAGATGCGCCTGTGCTCACCACTCCTTTGATCTTGAGGAGCTCACTCTTAAAAGATTCTAGGATGGACCTCACCTCTTTGTTCTGAATGGCTATGATTAATAGATTTTTTTTATTGAAGCCGAGGTCTTTGTTTTTCATGTACTTCTGCTGGCTAAAAATTATAACAGTGCAGATTATCAGAATTGTAGTTATGGCAAACTGAAAAACAACGAGTATCGAACGAAACCAAGACCTCTTGGAACTGTGTTGAATATTTCCTCTTAATGCGGAAATTGGCTTAAAAGCAGAGAGGAAGAAGGCTGGATAACTTCCCGCCACAAATCCGACGAACACAATTATTCCTAACAAACCGGCATAGAAGTAAGGCATTTGCAAGTAGTCGATGGAAATATCGCGATTTGCAAGATTTTTAAAAAGAGGAAGAAGAAGTTGAGCCATGAGGATGGCCACCACAAGGGATATCACGGCAAAAATAAAAGATTCCCCGAGAAATTGAAGGATTAATCTACTCCTTTCCGCACCAAGAACTTTTCGCAATCCAATCTCTTTTGTCCTGACTCCCGAACGGGCTGTTGAGAGGTTCATGAAATTAATGCAGGCGATCAGCAAAATCACGAGCGCAATCGCCGAGAATGTGTATATTATTTTGATGTCGCTGTTCACTCCCAGTTCACCCATGAGTTGCGAATGCAGATGGATGCTCTTCAACGGCTGAAGATAGGTCTTCTGCTCTATCCCTCTTTCCTTTAATATCGGTCCGAGATATTTTTCAACAAAGGCCCCGATTTTCTGTTCGAATTCTTTGAGGTCGGTATTCTCCTGTAGCAGCAAATAGGTTGAATAGTTGGTGTTCCAGGAACTGCCTAATCGGGGATCATACCGGATCAGGGTTGAAAAGGATGCGAGGACGTTAAACGTGAAATGTGAATTCGCAGGTGGGAATTTCACGACTCCTGTGATCTGGTATTCAAAATTGTTATCCCATTGTATTGTTTTGCCTACTGGGCTTTCATTGCCGAAGTATCTTTGTGCCGTTTCCGGTGTTAAGACCATCGTGAACGGGGCCTCGAGGGCTGTCACCGGGTCGCCTTCAATCAGCTCAAAAGAGAACACGTTGAAAACAGATTGATCGGCATACAGAACTCCTGTTTCAAAGAATTTTTTATCTTTATACGCGAAAGCTCTTTTGACTGTAGGCATAAACCTGACCGCATCCTTAACCTCCGGAAAGTCTTTGACCAGTGTCGGGCCAGCCGGTCCCGGAGCGAGAGCAAGTTCTCGAGTTCGACCCAGAGTTGTTCTCTTGGATGCGATTCGGTAGATATTGTCTGCGTTTTGGTGGTAGCTGTCGTAAGACAGCTCATATCCGATGTAGGTGAGGATCAATATGCAGCAGGTTATTCCGAAAGACAGCCCGAAGATATTGATCAAAGAATAGGATTTGTGTTTTATCAGGTTTCGGTATGCGATTTTCAAATAGTTTTTAAACATTTTTTATTCCTGGATATTTTATGAAAATTCCGTTGTCATACCTCATACCGAATACCACAATGACAAACGGTTATCAAACGAAAATATTTTGACTTCAATTTTTGAACTTCTTGGAAATATGGATTTGAAATCGAATGACATTTGTGGTATTCACACTTCGAGCGAATCCTGTCGGATTTGTGATGTTTTGAAATGATGTGGCATGTGTTCTTCAGGGATTTCAGGGCCGTTTGAACGAGAAGAGTGAAGTCGTAAGAATCCCGGGATGAACATGTTTGGGAGACACTCATCTTATCTAAAAAGGGAGCAGTAAAATGACCGCAAAACTGATCAAGGGAAAGGAAATTCGAGAAGAGATCCTGGCCGAGATCAAGGCCGAGGTGGATAAAATTAAGCAAGAACACGGTGTCGTTCCCGGGCTCGTGACAATTCTGGTCGGAGAGGATCCCGCTTCAGTTTCGTATGTCACGGGGAAAATCAAGACAGCCAACAGCCTGGGTTTCAAGGAAGTTCAGGTCAACAAGCCAGAAACCATCACAGAAGAAGAACTGTTAGCTTTGGTGAACAAGTACAACAAAGACAAGACGGTCCATGGCGTCCTCGTGCAGCTTCCGCTTCCCGACCACATCAACGAGAAAAAGGTGATCAATGCCATCGATCCGGATAAGGACGTGGATGGGTTTCATCCGGTGAACATGGGAAGGCTTGTGATCGGCGGTTCCGAAGTGAAGTTTCCTCCCTCCACACCCGCAGGAATTCAGGAGATGATCAAACGGGCCGGTGTGAAAACAGAAGGGGCGGAAGTCGTTGTGGTAGGACGGTCGAATATCGTGGGCAAGCCGATTGCCATCATGCTGCTCCAGAAGCAAGAGTACGCCAACGCCACGGTGACCGTCATCCACACCCGAACCAAGGACATGGCGTCCCACTGCAAAAGGGCGGATATCCTGATCGTGGCGGCCGGAGTCCAGGGTCTGGTCAAGCCGGAATGGATCAAACCCGGAGCCTGTGTTATCGATGTCGGCGTCAACAGGGTCGGGACAAAGATCAGCAAGAAAACCGGAAGGGAGATAGCCATCCTGAAGGGCGATGTGGACTTTGAAGCAGCCCAAGAGATCGCGGGCTGGATCACTCCGGTTCCTGGGGGTGTCGGGCCGATGACCATTACTATGCTCATGAGAAACACGCTGAATTCGCTAAAGTATAAACTGGGAATCGCCTGATTTTTTCCTTATGTTAAGTTTTTAATAGACTTTCATTACTCCCTCCCAAATCGGATGGAAGCGCCGAAAAAAGCAAAATAATTAGTGCTTGCTCTAAAAAGATATTTTTATATAATTATGGGGAATCGGGAGGAATTAATAAGCAGACCAACGCATTTAATCGGGGATGGAGTCTGCTCATCTTGAATTAAGGAGGGAAAACCATGAGTAATGGGACACTACCGGGATATTTAAAATCAGCGACGCCGAATCCGGCCGAAAACCGGACAGCGTGGTACAAGAACACGGCCCAATCCTATGCGGGAATTTTTCTTTCAGTGCCGTTTATGGCGGGAATGGCCGGCGCGCTCCAGTTCGGCAGTCTGTGGGCGGGAATTGTCGGATTGATTTTAGGAGCGTTATTCTGTTTTGCACTTTTCTATGTGCCAGGGCTGTTGGGAATGCAGACAGGCATGCCGCTGTACGTGGTGGGTTCTTCGACGTTCGGAACCCAAGGCGGGATTTTGATCCCGGGATTGCTTATGGGATTTTTACAAATCGGCTGGCATGCGGTGTTCACTTTTTCAGCGGCGTCGTTCTTCATGTCTGCTGTGGGTTCAGACGCAGGCCCCAACACCGCCTTTTTCTGGATCGTTTGCATCATCTGGGGTTTCATGCTGGCCCTGGTTGGCGCGGTCGGGATTAAATGGTTGGGCTGGTTGTCCAGCTGGATCCCTGTGTTTCCGCTGTTGATCATTGTCATCGCGGGCTTTGCGAATATGGAGGGGCTCTCCACATTTAGCTCGTCTGTAACGATTCCCGAAGGGGCTCTGGTCGTCATTCCCCTCATGGCCTTGGGGGCATTCGCGGCGCTGCAGGCTGCAGCCGGATTCTTCGCGACAGCCGGGGCAGCGGGCGCAGATTTCACGATGAACAACCGGAACAGAAAAGACGTGGTCCTGGGAGGATTCTTTGGCATCACGGCGGCCGCATTGGTAGCCGGAATTTTTGCGTTATTGACCATAGCGGGCGCTGTGGGAAAGGATCCTCAACTCGCTGTGGATGCGGGGATGGGAACCGGAAACCTGGATGTTTTTTCTGTATTCATCGGCTCTATTGGCGCAGTCGGCGGGATCGTGGCCCTGATCATGTTCTGGGTGTTTGTCATCGCCTGCATCTGCCCGACAGGATTCTGTGCCTTTTTGGCGGGAAATGCCTTTTCCACCATGTTCCCAAAACTCCCGAGGATTGGATTGACACTGGGAGCAGGTGCAGTGGGAACTGTGCTGGCGGCGACCGGCGTGGCTCAGGACCTTGTCGGCTTCTTCCTGATCATCGGCGCATCATTCGGACCGATCATCGGAGCCATGACCGCGGACTATCTGCGAAGCGGGAAATGGCTGGGACCGCGCCAGGGTATCAACTGGGCCGGCTATATTGCCTGGGCGATCGGGTTTGCCGTCGGAATTTTGGGCGTGATTCCCGGCATCGGTTTTCACTACGGGTTGGAGACGCTGATGTCGTTCGTGGTCGGATTCACTGTCTATCTGATCTTGAGTGAAGTCGGACTCGAACCCAAAGTTGTAAAACTGGGCTCGTCCCAGACAGAATAGGCGCCGCTCGAGTAGAGATCTCGGTTAAACAGCGCAATTGATGCTGATACTGGTGTTTCACAGGCGGAGTCGTAACGCCTAATTCACTGCAGAGATATTGACACTCTCTGTATGAGCATATATTAATAGAAGGAAGATAAAACTATAAAAAATCTATAGGTGAAAGGACAGAAATAATGAGCAAAAATAAGAAAAATGTCTCTCCAAAAGGTCAAAGGATCACGCGGCGGGAATTTCTCGGCAGCACAGCTACGGCCGCCGCAGGATTGATGATCGTCCCCAGACATGTGATCGGAGGCCCAGGCGTGAAGGCGCCGAGCGATACGCTGAACATCGGATGTGTGGGGGTTGGTGGACAGGGCTCTTGGGACACCCGAAGTGTCAGTTCAGAGAATGTGGTCGCCATGTGCGACGTGGACACCTTGCACATTGCGGACTTCCTGAAGTCAGACAAGAACGATCCCAAGCATGTGGAGATGTACCAGAAAGCCAAAAAATACCAGGATTTCCGGATCATGCTGGATAAGGAAAAGAATATCGATGCGATCACGGTCACGACTCCGGATCACACTCATGCGGTTATTGCCATGAAAGCGATAAAGATGGGCAAGCACGTGTTCGTCCAGAAGCCTCTGACTCATACGGTCAAAGAGGCCCGGATGCTTGCGAAAGCCGCGAAAAAAGCGAAAATCGTGTCCCAGATGGGAAATCAGGGGCATGCGGGTGAAGGCGCGCGCTTGATCAACGAGTGGATCTGGGACGGCGCCATCGGTGATGTGCGCGAAGCTCATGTCTGGACAAACCGGCCGATCTGGCCGCAGGGGATCGACGCGCCCGAAGAAATCCCTTCTGTGCCGTCGACTTTGGATTGGAACATCTGGCTCGGTCCGGCTCCGTTTCGGCCTTATCATCCCGCGTACATGCCGTTTCGCTGGCGCGGCTGGTGGGATTTTGGAACGGGCGCATTAGGAGATATGGGCGCCCATCTGATGGACCAGCCCTTCTGGGCTTTGAAACTCGGATATCCGAAGACCGTTCAAGCCAGTTCCACGCGGTTCACAAAGGATTCGTACCCTGTCGCGGAAGTCGTCACGTATGAATTCCCGGCCCGCGGAAAAATGCCTCCTGTGAAATTGACCTGGTATGACGGCGGATTGATGCCTCCCCGCCCCGAAGAGATGGAACAGGGACGCAAGATGGGGGACGATAGCGGAGGAGCACTGTTTGTGGGCGATAAGGGAATGCTGATGTGCGGCACGTACGGCAGGAATCCCCGGATCGTTCCCGAGACCAAGATGAAGGAATACACGCGGCCGGAAAAGACGATAACCCGTTCACCCGGAATCCATCAAGAGTGGATAGAGGCGATCAAAGCGGAAAAAAAATCGACCACCGATTTTGAGTATTCTTCGGTCCTGACCGAGACCATGCTCCTGGCTAACATCGCGGTCCGGATGCAGGAACACAACATGAAGCTGGAGTATGACGGAGACAAGATGGCGTTCACCAACCTGCCCGAGGCGAACAAATACCTCCACAAAGATTATCGTCCCGGCTGGTCCTTATAACACATCCTTGACAATCTCATGGCTGTAAGACAAAGAATAGATTCTCCTTATTATTTTTAAGAATTTGACCGCATTTGCACTTCATTGAATCAGGAGGCGATTATGGAAAAGCCTGCGCTGATGGCATTTTTGTTTTTGATATCTTTCTCTGTATGCATAGCGGGTTGCCAGCAGAGTCCCCCAGATCCGGGAGATAAAGAACCCAAGATGCAGTGGAAGATTCACGACCCGGACCGGCCCTTGCCTCCAGTTGTGGATCCGGGCCCGGCCGGAGATCCTGTGCCCGCCCCTTCGGACGCGGTAGTACTTTTTAATGGCACGGATCTATCTGAATGGTCTGATAGCAAAGGGCAATCCGCCCGGTGGAAAGTCGAGAATG
>JABAOH010080868.1_pt1 | contig 18989 bp, 14 predicted proteins | sample 7062181 | NCBI WGS metagenome assembly JABAOH01 (sample SAMN14538630, study PRJNA623070) | marine sediment metagenome | biome: marine biome [ENVO:00000428]; feature: marine pelagic biome [ENVO:01000023]; material: deep marine sediment [ENVO:00002113]; isolation source: pool of 5 deep marine... | reverse complement strand
GAATTTCAATTGGTCAAAAGTCCTATTTCCCAAAATAGGACTTTAGTCCTAGAAAAATTGAAACAAAAGGTTACCACTTGATTTATCACTAAAAATGTATATAATATATCATGTAAAATCGAAGGTGCCAGGTACTTTATTCATAACCTTTCGCCGCAGGCAGCCATAGAAGGCCCTTTGGGCCATCTCGAAGGCTTCTTTACCTGAACCAACCATTAAGGTAACTACTTTTGAAGTTGATATTTTTTAACTAAACAGTACTTTGTTTCAAACGTATGGGGAAGCCTTCAACTTCTCTTCTTGCTTGCCAACTGTCTTTTATAGCCCTCCGTGCGGATCTACTAAGCCATATTTTTTATCTACAGGATGGACAGAAATATCTATGAACTCAAAAATGTTTAGACTGTCCATCCTGAACTCCTATTAAAACTCTATCAGAACTTTTTATGCCTCCGGTGGCCCTCCAGGGGGGCGGTTTTTTCCAAAAAGAGCCCCCCTGGCCGCCGGAGGCATATGCTTGCAGGGTTCATAAAACTTTCAATTCTTTTTCAAATCCATTTTATACGTATTTCATATTCCCATTCTACTATAACACCGGAGCAGCAAAGAAGAAAAAAAATTTATGGAGGAAAAAATGATTACGTATGAGAAAAAAACAAAATCCGCGGTGTTTTTCATTTCCGCGGTGGTGTTCTGTCTGATAGTTATCGGATATTTCCTGTTAACCACTGGAGAAAACACGGTAAATAAGTCCTCTCAGGTCAGCCGGATGCAGGCGTTGACCCAACAGGTCCAGGGTATGGAATCCGATGTCAAGAAGAAAGAAGGTGAAGTCATGGAACTGGTGGACCAGTACCAAAAAAAAACCGACCCCAATGCACCCCTTGGTTTTGATATCATGGACCTCAGCCAGGAAGAACGGGACCTGCTGGAACAAGAAATCGGGAAGGAAAAAGATGTTTCTGCCCGGTCACTGCTGAAAGAGATTCTCAAGAAAAAAGACGAGATCAGGGAATTAAAAGAAGAGATTGCCAAAATCGAGAGCCTGCTTCCTGCACCGCACATCGCGAAAAAAGGCGATAGCCATTACCAGGTTGCACTGGCGTTCCTGGTGGATGAAAAAGGAGTGGAAAAAGAACGGGCCATGGAAATGTTGTCAAAGACCGCACTGGTTGAAGAACTGGCCGAGGGCTTTAAGGTATGGAGTTTTTATACCGGAGAAGAGTACGGCACTTCAGTGACCAAGGGTGATGCGCAGGTTTCCCCCAATGTTTTCATCTATAAGGCCAAAAAGAAACTGATGGATGCCCGCGACAAGGCCGTGTCCCAACGGGACCAAATGGCTGAAAATATCAAATCCCTGGAAGAAAAACAAAATAAAGTCATCACCCAACTGGGCCAGGTCACCAGCGAAAAAGAAAACTTGCTGACCAGGGTCAGCAACCTGGATAGACAGATCAATTCCATGTTCTACCGGTTGGATTCGCAGGAAAACCTGAAAAAGAAGGGAATACTCAAGAGCGGGTTTTTAACTTCTACCAAACTGAAGGATGTATCTCCCCAACACTTTGACCGGTCGCTTGACCTGACCGTTGACGATAGACTGGTCATTTCCTCAGCCGACCTGGGGATTGAAAAGATAAAAGATGTAATTCTTTACCCCAGGTTCTATAAAAAAGGCACCAGTTACAAGGTATTAATTACTTCCAATAAAAAACATGCCTTGCTAACGTTGATGGACAAAACCAAATTCAAAAGTGAACGGGTCGTGATTGCGGTTAAATAGATTAACAAAAGTTTTTGCGGATGTTTCACGGGTCCAGGGGGCACTTACAGTGCGGTATTAAGGAATGCCCATGGAGACGATACATCGTTTGAAGCGTTGTACGCCGTCCTTGCTCTGCAAGTGCCCCCCCCACGCAGTGGGGTTACAAAACCAGGGCGTAACCGAGTTTTAAGAAAAAGGTCCTATCGGTCCTGGTAATATCGAGTCCTCTGAAACCCAGGTGGTTGTCCGAGTAACCGATGAATAGAACCGTCTGGGGATTGATTTTATAGGAAAACAGGAACTGGGTGAGCAGGGTCCTGGTTTCCGGTTCCACTGGGGCAGCATAAAGATCGGGATCGCGATTAATGTCGGTATATTGTATAATCGCCCGTGCAAAAGAACGCACGTTAAAATTATAAATAAGTTTGGTCTGCAGCAGGTTGGCCGTGTAGATTTTTTTTCCTTCCAGGGACAGTCGTTCGAAAACATGGCTGATATTGACATTGAGGTGTCTTCCCACCCCGAACTCGATGAACGGGTTCACTAACAAGGATCGGGCCAGGCGTGAGTTATAATAATCGATAGAATCGCCGTAACTTGTATAGATAACGTATCTTAATCCTCCCACCGGTTTCATTTCCAGGTAAATTTCCGCCAGGTTTTTGTCGTAGGTGATGTTATTAAACCGTTCTTTCTGAAAATGAAAGGCAGAGAACACATAGGTTTGTAACGCGAGATTGATTGAACCTGCAAATTCCAGGTCCTGGTCAGTCAGGGTGTTGTGATGGTCGGTAATATTGGTACCCATAACCCTGAGTCCGATCCTCTCGAACCATCTACCTTTTTTGCCCCAGATAACAGGATGGATCATGGCCATAACTCTTCGTGTATCCACACGGGGTATAAAACCGGAATCCGCGCGAAAACCGGTAGACAAATCCTGGTATTCGAGGCTGTAAATCATATTACGTCCGTAGTGCCGGAATAATGCGTAAAGCGCATTCCCGGCAAAGGAATTATCGTCCTGGCCAAAGGTTTGAGCAACCGGATCGGGGTAATCGGTTTGCGAATGTAAATATTGAACACTAACGGTTTTGGTCCCGGACAAACGGAAGAACCCGTCTACACCTGCCACATGGTTGTAATAATCATCCCCCACCCTTCCCGTATAAAGAAGTCCCAGGGTGGAGCCTTTGCCCACGTCTCTGCGGTACCTGAATACGCCGGCCAGGACATCCTGTTCCAGGGATGTAAGCGCGGACCCCTGGTTGGATGGAAAGATCAGGTTATTGTACCTGTCCTGGGTGGCAAAAAATCCCAGGGCATTTTTACCTAATTTTCCGCTCATTTTAGCGCCCCAGGCAGGGTCATAGACTGTTCGGGTGAACACCGCTTCTACGGGTGTCAGAAAGAAATCCGCCCCCTCGAGGAAAAAAGGTCTTTTTTCAGGGTAGCGGAGGGCAAAGCGGGTATTAACCTCAAGCTGGGCAACATCGGCTTCTACCTGTGAAAAATCCGGGTTTGCGGCGGCATTTAATATTAAATTAGGGGTAATACCCCAGCGCACGGTTATACCTGGCTCAACATCTATCTTACCGGCATCCATATCGCCTCCGGGGAAATCTTCCCTTTCATCGGTGCGTACAGAGGTCAGCGTGGGAGCCAACTCGATATTCTTGCCGGCTGAGATGCCCTCGAAACCGGTAATTTTATTAAGCTGGCATAAGATACAGCTTTTGTTACGGTCCCTTACATGCGAACTCAACCGATGTCTGACGCTGCGGGGATAGGACCTGTTGGCCTCAAATCCCCAGGTCTGGATACCCTTATCTCCGGGAAAACGCAGCTGGTTGAAGGGAATGGCAATCTCAACCACATAGCCGGAATCCGTAATTCGTCCTGCTGATTTCCAGATGGTATCCCAGGAAAAATCTTCATATCCCTCCAATTCGCTAAAAATCGCATCAGCTTGAACGCCCAGTGCGTTTACCCGGAATTGAAAGGACCGGCGTTCGTCATTAAAGGTATCTATCACAAAGCTTACATAATCGTCTTGGATAAATGTGTCTATGGCATCCCTGTCCATCAAGTGGGCCCGGATTTTTTGCGGCTCCGGGTCAAAACACCTGAAGGCAATGTAAAGCCTGGATTTGTCAAACGTGACAAGACATTCGCTTTCCACCGGTGCCGGGATATTGTCGCCCGGCATCCATTCATAGAGAATCTTGATTTTTTCAGGATGTTTCCAGGCCTCTTCATTTAAAATGCCGTCTATTTTAATTTTAGAAACGGCTTTTTTCACTATAAAACGTTGTGCAGGTGGATATTCCCTGGTCCGGATTTGGTTTTCCTTCTGTTCCTGTGGGTGAGGTTGGGGGATTAATCCCGGCAGGTTGAATGCCGGAAGTAACAAAAGGATAATGATTATCGGCTTCAGCAATTTACTATTCATCAATTTCCTCCGTGGTATTATAGAAATCAAAAGATAAAGTAAGGAATTTTCTTAAGAACTATTATACCAGATAAAGGTGGAATCACTCAACCCACTCAACTGTTCCCACAAAAAAGTTATAATGTTAGGCACCGTCCCCTTAATTAATACTTTACAGATCCTTGAAGAAGGGATACAATTTATCCAGGAGGTCGCATGAAGAATAAATGCATTTATGGAAATTTTTTTCTTATATTTGTGTTGTTATTTTCGTTTTCGCCAGCTTTTGCCCGGGACAGCAGTTCATATGATTATGATGTATTGATTCAAGGGGGCAACGTTTTTGATGGCTCGCTGAAACGGGCATTTAAGGCAGACGTCGCCGTTAAAAATGGTAAGATTGTAAAAATTGCCAGCGCAATCAGAGCAAAAGCAAAACACGTGATAAATGCCAGTAAACTCCATATCACACCGGGGTTTATCGATCTTCATACTCACGCAGAACGGGGCATGTATTTTCCTGAAAACAGGGCTGGTCTTAATTACCTGAGACAAGGGGTAACAACTGTTGTGGTGGGTCAGTGTGGTATTAGTGCATGGCCTATTTTTGAAAAAATAGAAGACCAGGTTAAACGATGGTCTGGTTCTGGTATTGGCCTGAATGCGGCGCTGCTTGTTGGTCATGGATTTGTACGCAGAAAAGTCATGGGAAATGATGACCGGGAACCCACTCCTGAAGAATTGGCTCAAATGAAAACTCTTGTCAAGGAAGCAATGGAACAGGGTGCTTATGGACTTTCAACCGGGTTAATCTATGAACCGGGAAAATATGCCAAAACAGATGAGATTATTGAATTGGTAAAGGTCATTGTGCCCTATGGAGGAATTTATCATTCCCATATTCGCAATGAATGGGATAAACACCTGGAAGCGGTTAGAGAAGCTATAGAGATTGGAGAAAAAACAGGTGTTCCAGTGCATATATCCCATCTTAAAGTAGTGGGAATCGACAACTGGGGAAAACTGAAAGATGCCTGCCAGTTAATCGAAACCGCACAAAAAAAAGGACTTAAAATTACTGCTGACCAGTATCCTTATCGTTTTACCAATAATTATCCCTATAAATACCTTGTACCTATGAAAACGTGGCTGGGAGACGCAGAAGAAGAGATATTGGAATTCGATGATATTGTCGAGGTGTTTGATTATCTTCGTGATTCTCAGCTTATTGCCCTGTATAAGAAGGTTAGTGCAGACCCGATTCTTTCAGTGCGCCACCAGCAGTATCTTGAAGAATTGCCGCGAAAGGAGCTTGTGAAGCTCGTGTCTCGATCACTGGTCAATCCCGGGGAATTACATGGACCCGGTAATAAAAAAGAGAGATTATTATTTTTGGAGAGGTTAAAGAATCCCCCGGAAGCGGAAAAAATTCGTAAAGAGGTCAAAGATTATATCTACCAGGGAGTTAATCCAAAAAATTTTATTATAGCCAGGTGTATTGAAAGATCTTTTGAAGGAAAATCATTGAAGGAAGCTGCGAAAATAAAAGGAAAATCACTAGAAGATACAGCCATTGAATTGCATCTGATGGGGACATTAGCTGTCCCCTTTCGGATGAGTGAAGAAGATATTGAATATGCGATGAAGAAATGGTATGTAGCCACTGGCAGCGACGGTACTGTTCCTTTTTATGGGATAGACCTGCCCCATATCCGTTCCTATTCGACCTTCCTTCACAAAATCAAAAAATATGGTCTGAAGAGAAAAGCAGTTTCTATTCCCCATATCATCCGGTCACAAACATCTCTTCCTGCTGGTATTATGAACTGGAACGACAGGGGATGGATCAAACCAGGTTATATTGCCGATATAGCTGTGATTAACTTGAAAAAAATAAAAACCAATACCTCGATCTCCAATCCTCACTGCTGGAGTTCGGGGGTTGAATATCTCCTGGTGAATGGTGATATCGTTATAGATAAAGGCAGGTGGAATGGAAAACTTCCGGGAAAGGTTATAAAACTAAAAAAGCCGCATCGGTGAAAAAGAGCTCCAGCCATATGCTGCAAGCCACTTTTTTGCGCGTTTTTACAGAATATTAATAAAAAGGGGACGGCGTCCCCACCCTATAGGAGTCGTTCTCGACATTTGAAAAGTATCAACCAGAAAGACTTTGTTTTTTTTGTGTGTGTTTACAGAATATTAATAAAAAAAAAAGACCACGGACCATTGAAATTCAAAAATCTTTTCTTTAAAATATATAACTGTAAAACGAAATAAGGAGGATAATGATGAGTGTTTATAAGGTCATCGAATTGGTAGGAACCAGTGAAGTATCATGGGAAGATGCTGCTAAAAAAGCAGTGGAAACGGCGAGTAAATCATTGAAGAATTTGCGGGTTGCAGAGATCAAAGATCTCGACATGAAGATTGAGGACGGCAAGGTGACGGCTTACCGGGCTAAGGTGAGCCTGTCGTTTAAATATGAAACGGAAGCTTAGACAGCGCCACAGCGATTAATTGTATTTCATATCGATTGGCAGCATCGGGAGCAGACGTCTATTGCATTGATTTTGAATAAAAGATAAGGTAAAATGATACATGGACGAAACAAAAACAGGATTAATACAACAGCCAGAGCAGCAGAACCCCCAAAAGGACTTTTTCGTCAGGAACTATGTTGAATTGTTGGTGGAAGTTATCCTTTTGATTTTTTTTGTAAATACTTTTTTATTGCAAACCTATGTGATCCCTTCACAGTCTATGGAAAATTCCATGTTGATCGGAGACCACCTGGTGGTGGACAAAGTACGCTATTCTCGCTACATCGGAAGTATTGACCGTTTTTTTCTACCCCAAGTCAACATCAAACGGGGCATGCTTGTCACCTTCAGCGGACCCAGTGAAATCAATCGCCACCGATCAGCAAAAAATCTGGTGAAGCGTGTTATTGCGCTGCCCGGGGACACCATAAAGATTATAAATAACCGGGTCTTTATCAATGGAAAACCCGTTGATGAACCGTATGCCTGTTTTAAAGGTATTGGTGGGATTGCCAATTTCCCGCCGAATCCCCCGGATTTCTGGCACCGCGAATTTCCCCGTAAATATAGAAATGCGGTGGTGGATACACCTATCGGCAAGGCGTTTTTGGTGCCTGAAGGACATTATTTCTGCATGGGAGATAACCGGAATTACAGCTTTGATTCCAGGGGCTGGGGGCCGCTTCCGGAGAATTATATTATTGGTCGCCCCTGGAGGATTTACTGGTCCTATGCCTCCTCAAGGAGCGATTACTTAACTTCGGGAGTCATTGATAAGATCAAAGATTTTTTTAGAACAATTGCAAATTTCTTCACCCGAACCCGATGGGAACGCACATTTAAAAAATACTAAGTCGCATTTACCATGCGGCTTTATTCTTCTTTCGTGTTCTTTGTGTCTTTGTGGTGAAAAAATAAAAAATAACAGATAGAGAAAATGGGATTTAAATTATTAGAATTGAAAATGCCCACGGATTTTACACCAGGGGAGCTGAAAAAGAAAATATCCAAAAAACTTCGGATTAAACCAACGGATTTTTCCTATTCCATTGAAAAACAAAGCCTGGATGCCCGGCAAAAACATCGTATTCACTGGAAAATAAGGGTGGGGGTTTCTTCTCCGGCTCTTCCCGGCCCGGAACATCCAACCAGGAAAATTTTCACTATTCCTTCAATAAAACAAAAGAAAAAGGTGGTGGTGGTGGGAAGCGGTCCGGCAGGATTCTTTGCCGGTTATACGCTTTTAACCGCCGGATTCGCTGTGGTGCTTCTGGAACAAGGACCGGATGTAAATACGCGATTTAAAGATATTGTTTCTTATGAACGCACCGGAATTCTCAACGAACGAAGCAACTATGCCTTTGGCGAAGGGGGAGCCGGTACGTTTTCCGATGGAAAATTAACCTCCCGGACTAAATCTATTTCCAACGAACGAGGGTTTGTCTTCGATACCTATGTTGAGGCAGGCGCTCCACCGGAGATCACTTACCTGGCCCACCCTCACCTGGGCAGCGATAACCTGAGAAAAATCGTCAAAAACTTAAGAAAAATGTTTCTTGAAAAAAATGGCTCTATTTTTTTTGATACCAGGGTAATTAATATCCAGGTTAACAAGAGCAGTGGGGTTATACAAAAAGTTGAAACGGAAAAAGGCAAGATGGAAGCCGATTACTTTATATTTGCCGTGGGTCATTCGTCGTATGACACCTACCGGATGCTGATCCGCAGCGGCGTTCCCTTCCAGGTTAAACCCTTTGCTGTCGGCTGCCGCGTTGAACATCCCCAGGAAATCATTAATCGCGCCCAGTGGGGCCAGGCATCCCTCCCGGGCATCAAGGCCGCTGAATACCGGTTGACTTTTAAAGAAGAAGGTCTGTTACCCGTTTACTCTTTCTGCATGTGTCCCGGTGGGAAAGTCGTCCCTGCCGCTGCTTATAAACATACGAATATTGTCAATGGTATGAGCAACTACCGCAGGAACGGACCCTTTGCTAACACAGCAATTGTGGTGGGCATCCATCTCAATCGGCTGTTCAACCGGGAATTTGATCCCCTGGAAGCCCTGGAATGGCTGGGAACCCTGGAACAAAAATTTTTCAACTTTTCCGACAGCTACTCTGCACCTGCTTGTAAGATCAATGATTTTCTCGAAGGAAGAATTTCATCCTCTTTTATGCAATCCACCTATCCCCTTGGGCTGGTTCCTTCGGATTTCTCCTCCCTTTTCCCTGGATCGATTATTACTGCTCTCAAAGCGGGTATGAAGCATTTTTGCCAGAAGATAAAAGACTTTGAGAAAGGGGTGATGCTGGGGCTTGAAAGTAAGACTTCATCACCTATCCAGACCATCCGTGAAAAAAATAGGACATCTGCCGGCATCAGGAATCTCTACATAGCAGGAGAAGGTAGCGGCCATGCCGGCGGTATTGTCAGCTCCGCCGCAGATGGCATCAAAGCAGCCCTGGAGATAATTTCTCAGAATAATTGAACCACGAAGGGCCTTCTTAAGCTCCTCCTGTTGGGGGGCTTTTCTCTTTTTCTTTCTTTTTCTTCTCTTGTTTTTCCAGCAGTTGTTTTAATTTTTCCATTTCTTTTTTCATTTTTTCCTGTTCCTGCCGCATCTTTTCTATTACTTGTTTATATTTTTCCAATTCCTTTTGTTTGGCTAATTCGGCGTCTTTGAGGTACTTTTTATAATTTTCCAGGGCTTTTTGTTTAGCTAATTTTGCTTCTTCCAGGTATTTTTCCCGGATCTCCTTTAATTTCTCTTTTTGTTTTCGTAACTGTTCTTCGGCATCCAGTTCCAATTGTTTTTGGTCATCAACTCTAATTTTAATATCCTTCATCGTGTCCCGGAAGCGATCAAACCAAAAACTGGCCTTTTTATCCTTATCCGGCACCACACTGATTTTCATTAATTTCCCTTTTCGATAAACCTGGATATCCACGGTTTCATCATCTTCCAGTTCGTTAAGGACCTTTCTTAAATCCGAGTTTGTTTTGATTTTTTTATTGCCTGCTTTTACGATAATATCCGAGGGTCGGAATCCGGCTTTTTCAGCGGCGGTATTTTTGTAAACTTTTGAGATCATCAAGCCGGTTCCTTCTTTGACATTGAACTCGTTGGCCAGTTCAGGTGTCAGCGCCATAAGGTCTACTCCCAGGGTACGGGAGGCTCCGAGACGGAAGATATAATTTTCCAATTTGGGCAGTGATTCGCGAAATTCCGGCAACTCACGGATTTCCACATCTCCTTCCTTCCCGCCTAAAGCAGCCCATACGGACCTTCTGGGTTTGGCTTCTCCTATAACCACCACCACAGATTTCGGCTCTTTTTCCCTGAGGAGTTCCATTTTTACTTCCTGATGGGGTTTAAGGCCTTTGATGATTTTGGAAACTTCTGAAGGTTTGCGTACGGATTTGCCATCCACTTTTAAAACTTCATCATCTTTACGAAGTCCGGCTGTATCTGCAGGGGACTTTCGGGTGACATAGGTGATTTTTACTCCATCTTTTCCCTGGGTGAGCAATACGCCAAGCCATCCACGTCTAACTTTACCGTATTTTTTCAAGTCATCGGTAATCCTGTTTACTTTTTTTGCCGGAACCGCGTAACATAGGTTTTGATTCTTATTTCTGAAACCCTGGATAAGAATTTCAGATGAGTGGTCTTTATAGGTATAGTCCGGGCTAAAGGCAAACCCGAAACGACCACGAACCATTCCCACCAGTTCCCCTTTCTTATTCACTACAGCACTTCCGGACGAACCGGGAGCCACCGGTGCATTCAGTATCAATTCTTCATCCGATGCGCTGCTAACCATTCCCTGGTATATGGCCGGAAACTTTTTATAGAATACCCCCACCACGGCAACCCAGTCCCCCACGTCATAGGTCCTGGCCCAACGGATAGGAGTTAATGAACGTTTGTTAGTCTTTAACAGGATTAAAGAAGAATTATTGTCTTTTCCCACCACCCGGGCAGGAAGTTTATTCCCATCAACGGTTTCAATATAAATGTCCCGGTAACGTTGGCGGATCACCATTATGTTACTGACTACATGATTGCGCTCAACAGCAATTCCTGTAGCCACGTACTTTCTATGGTTTTCTGCTACCACCTTTACGATGGAAGGGGAAACACTCTTTAGAATTCCTTTTACTTCTTTTTCAAATTTCGAAATATCGCTGGCTGCATGTAAAGGCAAACTCATGTTCATATTGGCCGTAAAGAAAAGAACCAACATAGAGAAAATCATCATAATCAATCGTTTCATCGTTACCTCCTTTATTCTTTCATTCATAATTCATAACTCATAATTCATTTTTCAAATTGTATCGTCATCTTCGGAATAAGACACTTGCTCGATGGCATAAGTGGTTTGAGAATCGGAAGACGCGAAGATAACATCTTCTATCACCGGGACTTCTTCTTTGGTGGTCAATTCCGATTGGGCCACTGTTTTTGGTCCGGGTTCTCTGTGCAGCAATACTGCCTGGGCAATAAAAATAAATGCAAATATAACCATGAACAGGGCCACCGAGGCCGTTACTTTTCGCTGTGTTTTTTTCTTTTTGATTTTAGCAAAGACCTGGTTCTCAAAATCTTCGCTCACTGTCAATAGTGAAGAATTTTGTTTAAACGTATTAAATTTATTTTCAAAATTATCCATGGCTGCCTCCATTTTCTAGGGCCATATTCAGATGAAATCTCATCCGTTGGCGGCCCCGGAAAACCATTGCTTTTACAGTACCCACCGGTTTTTTTAAAATTTGTGCCATCTCTTCAAAGGAAAAATTGCTGATATCTTTCATGATAAGAGCGATGCGGTATTTTTCCGGCAGCACCGAGAGTAATTGTTCCAATTCCACTTCGTTTTGATGAGAGGGGTCATATAAAAGATCGTTGTGGTTTACATCGGACAGGGAAAAAGCGCTTTTGATTTTTGCTTTTCGGAGTTCAGTACGGGCGAGGTTGGTGGCTATTGCGTATATCCAGGCTTTCAGGTTATCGGTTTTCAATGAGCCGGCTTTAAAATAAACTTTTACAAAGGTGTCCTGGGTTACGTCTTCGGCCATTTCTTTGTCACTCAGCATCAAATACAAATAGTTGAAAATCTTGTTTTTGTACATCGCCATTACCTCTTTTAACGCGGCCTCTTCTTTCTTTTTAAGTCGCTTAACCAAATCTTTCATTCCTCATATCGTCCTCTGCAACCTGTACTCATTCTATTTATCCTACCTCAACTTTTAAAACAACCTCTAATATATTAAGATGCATGAAATTGGCAAAAAGTTGCAAAAAAAATAAAAAAAAATTTTTTTTATTTTTACCATTATACCATATCTTCTCAAGAGCAATTGAAATGTACGGCTAAAACGTGTAAAATAAGACCTAAACTTTTAACATGAAACGAAAAGCAGCAATCATCCATGACTGGCTAAACGGAATGCGCGGTGGTGAAAAAGTCCTGGAACAAATCCTGGACATTTTCCCGGAGGCAGACATCTTCACACTGTTCCTGGAAGAAAAAAACATCTCCGAAAAAATACGCAGCCACAAAATAATCCCATCCCCATTAAATAAATATTCGTTTGTGAGGAAACATTACAAACACTTTTTACCTCTTTTTCCCTCCACTATCGAAGAGTTTAACCTGAATGATTATGACGTCGTTATCAGCAGTTCTCACTGTGTGGCTAAAGGGATTATTCCCCCACCGGAGGCGGTTCATATCAGTTATATCCATTCGCCTATGCGGTATATTTGGGACCAGTATTATTCTTATTTCGGCAGTAAAAAGGGGATCAAAAAATCAATTATTAAACGGCAGGTTTCCAAATTAAAAACCTGGGATATTGCTGCTTCATCGCGGGTGGATCATTTTATTGCCAACTCTAATTTTGTTAAGAAGCGAATTTGGAGGTACTATCGAAGAGAAGCCGCAGTAATCCACCCGCCGGTGGATACGGATTTTTTTCAACCAGTGGACAACCCCCAAAGAGACTATTTTTTAACGGTTTCTGCGTTGGTTCCTTATAAAGAGAATGAGCTTTTGATCGAAGCGTTTAATCGAACCAATGATCCGTTGATTATTGTGGGAAAGGGCCCGGAAGAGAAAAAATTAAAGAAAATGGCAGGTAAGAACATTACCTTCAAAAAAAACCTGCCTGCTGAAGAGTTAAAGCAGCTTTTTCAACATGCCATTGCCTTTTTGTTTGCCGGTGTTGAGGATTTTGGTATTGCTTTCGTGGAAGCGCAGGCCTGTGGAACTCCGGTGGTGGCTTATAAAAAGGGAGGCGTGCAGGATATCGTTAGCGAAAATACCGGGGTTTTGTTTGACCGTCAGACTCCTGGAGATATCGTCGAAGCCATTGATAAAGTCAAAAAAATAGATTTTAAGTCTTCATTTCTTCGAGAAAATAGTTTACAATTCTCTAAAAACAATTTTAAGAAAAAATTTAAGGATTTTATTGACCAGAGGCTATGATTAAGAAAAGACGAAAACAGTTGATTCAATTTTTCATCCTCAGTGATTTTGCTGCTATTATCCTGGCGTTTAATTTTACTTTTTGGCTGCGGTTTTACTCCGGTCTTGTAGCCGCGCCCAAAGGGATTCCTGCCTATGGGAAATACCTGGTTATTATTCCTATTCTCATCCTGGTACATGTGGTCCACTTTTCCTACCAGGGGTTTTATAAGATCAAGCTCAGGCGCAACCGGCTGGATGACCTGTTCCTGGTACTCCTGAATACCATTGTTTCGGCTTTTCTTATTCTTTTGATTTTCAGTTATTTCAAAAGTTACCAATTTCTCGATTTTGAGGTGTCCCGTATCTTCTTGCTGGTATATATTCCTATTGGTGTGTTTTTTATTTTCGGGCTGCGACTGTTGGTTTTTAGATTATTCACCACCATATACCTGAAACGAAACGGGGTTTCAAAAGTCTTGATTGCCGGAACCGGTGACTTTGCTTTGATGACCGCAAGAAATCTCAAAAAATATGCGCATTTCGGGATTGAAATCACCGGCTTCTTAGAAAATGAAAAAAAAGAAGACATACCTGTGCTGGGTAATTTCGACGAACTGGAAAAAGTGGTGAATGAATACGGTATTACTGACCTGGTGATTGCCCTTCCTTCTAAAGAATTCGAAACCACATTGAAATTAATTGAAATAGCCAATAACTTGTTAATTGAAATACGTTTGGTGCCGGATATTGTCCAGATTGCTTCATTAAAAGCCGGTATGGAGCATATTGAAGGTATTCCCGTTATTAACCTGGGGGATATCCCACTCCAGGGCTGGCCCATGTTTTTTAAACGATTTTTTGACCTGATTGTTAGCTTTGTAGGTCTTATTCTACTTTTTCCTTTTTTCCTTTTGATTGGGCTGCTTATCAAATTAACATCCAAAGGTCCTGTGTTCTTTTTACAAACCCGTGTGGGGTTGGACGGCAAGAATTTTAGAATGATCAAGTTTCGAACCATGATAAGTGATGCTGAAAGAGATACCGGCGCTATCTGGTCTCCCCCCGATGATAAGCGGGTGACAAAAGTGGGAAAGATATTGCGAAAACTTTCCATTGACGAGTGGCCCCAGTTGATTAATGTTCTTAAAGGAGATATGAGCCTGGTGGGCCCGCGTCCGGAGCGTCCTGAGTTGGTGGAAAAGTTTAAACAATATATCCCCAATTATATGCTGCGGCACAGTGTCAAGACCGGGATGACCGGCTGGGCGCAGGTTCATGGTCTCAGGGGCAATACGCCGCTGGATAAACGCATCGAATTCGATATCTATTATATCCAGAACTGGACACTTCGGTTGGACCTGGAAATACTATGGCGAACCCTCATGAAATTGGAGTTTATCGACAGAGCGAATTAAAGAGAAGAAAGTAGGAAGTAAGAAGTAGGAAGTAAGAAGTAAGAAGTAAAGCGATACCAATGGGGTAGGATGGTTGAAGCCTTGTAATACAGGCTGACCATGGATGAAAAGTTTTTGGAAGTCCAGAAACCTTTTTACAAAAAGGTTTCTGGCCGCCGGAGGCAAAAAAAAATAAAAGGTTGACAAATATACCTGCATTGGTTACAATAGCCGTCATGAAAATAAAATTAAAAAATAACAAAATGAACTTCCTGTTTGTCTGGCTATTTAAGGCAGGAAGGGGAGGTATATAATGAAAACAAATACAACGTTTAAAAATATAAATTTCATCTTTATCTTATCCTGGTTGGTGATAGGCAGTTTGTTTGCCGGCCAGGATACCCAAAAAGACAAAGACACCGGGACTCAATGTCTTACAAATATAATTTCTGAAATCGGGAACCTGGAAAGCAACCGGGACCCCAAATGTCATGCCACGGCCACGCGGTTGGAGAATTTTATGTATGGGACAAAACTTACAGCCGAGGCACGATTTTTAAAGACAAACCTGCAAAAGAATCTCTTGCTTCATTTATGGAAGAATGTTTCGCAGGCGTTTGCGGCTGACGCCGGGGAAAAACAAAAAACCCTGGTGGATTACGTTCGAAATGAAATGGGCAAGGTGCTAGAGTATTCTCGAAAACCCACCGGTGATGTGGTAATTGAAATGAAGCAGCGTCCTGAACCTGTTGTTCTAAGCAAACGGGATATAGATCATTATTCCAGTGTTGCTTATGCATTACGTGCGATTTTAGCGGTTCAGCAGGAAGCCATGCTGCAAACCGATATTAAACTGGTACCGCTGGATTCGGTCAGTATTTCGGCATTGAAAGAATTCCTGGATATATTTACGTTGGCAGTATTGCAGGTGGCGGACCGTCAGGCACGGCTTGCCAATGCTTATGAACTGACCCCGGAAATTTTCCAGGGTGCCTGGGAAACCATACAGAATTCTGTCTCGGTACAGGAGTTTAAGGCTGCGGATTTCTGGATGGCAGCGAAGGGGGCGCCGGCTCCCAAACCCAAAGACCCGTCTGCCGGGTTTTCTACCATTCAACGAATCGTTGACCAGAAGGTGAAATCTTATGAAGCCTATAACAATATTTCCATGAAGGTGTTCTTGAGAAACCTGCAGGTTTATTTTGCCCGGCACCAATGGCCGTCTGATCCTGATGAAGGCCGAAAATTCAGGGATATTTTCACTGGATCCATGGTGTCCTTTGCCTTTGAAAGTTGGAAATTAGCGGAAAAAATGGCTAAATCCAAGGGTCATCGCTTGATCCGGGAAGAAGATGTGCACCGGATGTGGAACGCTTTTATTCCTTTTGACGTCAACGAATACGAGGATGTTATTTTTTTCCCCAAGCTTGGGCGGGAAGGGAGTTTAACCATCGAAGCCTATGATTTCGATGCCTTCCGCGACAGCGGCATTCACTGGCGTTATCTCCAATTTGCCCTCCAGGACCATCTCCAGGAATTATCCTTAGAACCGGATCCCTTTGCCGCGGAATTGTTGGTGGAAGGTATTGCCCAGTTTGGGGTGTTGGCGCTGCGGGTTGCCGGGATGAAGGCAAAAGAAAAAGGCGATGAACAACTCAAGGTGGAGCATCTAAAGGCATCCCTCCAGGAGATTCAGCAGCGGGTATTAAAGCACAGCAAAGCAAAACCCATCACCAAGGTGAAAGATATCCTGGCATCCAGTGACAATGTAACCCGTCTCTCTGGCGGTCAGACTTATTTTACCGATGTTACCCAAGGAGCCGGGATTCGGTTTATGCATCGGTCCTCGGATTGGCTCAGCCGCCTGCTGCGAAGCTATCTTAAGAAGAGCGAAACAGTGGGAACCCTCAATGTGCCTCCTGCCTTTGGCGGGTCCGGGGCTGCCGCTGGCGATGTCAACCAGGATGGCATACCGGATGTGCTTTTACTAAGCGGTGCCGGTAATGCCTTGTACCTGGGGGATGGGCTCGGGAATTTCCGGGACATTACCAGGGAATCGGGAATTGTTTTCCGAAGAGAAGACGGGCACTTTGGCGAGCCCCGCCAGCCCATTATCGCGGATTTTGATAACGACGGTCTGCAAGACATTTTAATTACTTATGTAGATGATGACCATAAGCTTTACCGGAACTTGGGCAAGGCAAAATTTGAAGATGTTTCCCCTATAGCCGGGCTGGGAGGAAAGAACCTGGTAGGTGGTCCGGTAGCGGTTTTCGACTATGATAACGACGGGCTTCTGGATATTTATATCTGCTATTTTGGTGATTACCTTCACGGCAAGCTGCCAACGCTCTCTCGTAAGAATCTCAATGGCCTGCCCAATAAGCTCTTTAAAAACAAAGGAAATATGCGATTTGAAGATGTGACTGAGAAGAGTGGGGTAGGGAATACCGGTTGGGGCCAGGCGGTATCTCATACGGATTTTGACCTGGACGGTTGGCAGGATATCATCGTGGGTAATGATTTTGGTATAAATGTTTACTATAGGAATCGCGGTGACGGCACCTTTGAAGATGTGGCCGGGAAATTGGGAACAGATAAACCGTCCTTTACCATGAATGTAGGAATCACTGACTTGAACCGGGATGGGTTCCCCGATATCTATATATCCAACATCGTTACCATGGTAAAGGATGAAAAGTATGTGCTTCCCGGTTCAGATACCACCATGAAATTTGATCCCGCCAGGTTGTCCAGGATGAGGGTCATCGAGGCCAATGATCTTTTCTTATCTCGAAGTTCCGGGGATAAACTGGAAGGCTACACCCTGTCGGATGTTGTTGGCAGGGGATTTTCTTCCACTGGCTGGTCCTGGGGCGCCGACTTTTTCGATTTTGATAATGACGGCGATGACGACCTGTACTGCGTCAATGGGATGAATGAATACAAAGTCTATTCCGATACTCCTTACTACACCAGTGTTTTCAAGGAGAAACGCAAAATCCAGCTTCCTGTTTACGAGAAAGAATCCAATGTGTTCTTTGTAAACGAGGGTGGTAAGCTGCAAAATCATTCCAAAAAGAGCGGCACCGATTGGTTGGGCAATTCCCGCAGCACCGTCTACCTGGATTTTGACAATGATGGTGACCTGGACATTGTTTTAAATAACTATCACGGCCCTGCCCTGGTGTTTCGAAACAATTCCCAGCAATTGAATAACAATTGGCTAAAAATAAAACTCATCGGTGATCCCAAAAAGAAGACTAACCGGGACGCCATCGGTGCAAGAATCATTGTTTATAAAGATAACAAGCAAATTGCCTGGAGAGAGATACACGGCGGACATGGTTACCTGTCTATGGACCCCAAAATCCAGCACGTCGGGCTTGGAAAAGAAAAAACTGTAGATGTAACGGTTATCTGGCCCAATGGAGAAACCTCTAAATTTAAAGATGTCAAAGCCAATCAACAGTATCTCATCGACCAGGCCCTCGGCGAGGGCAGCCACAGCAGGCGCATACGCGCCATCTAAAGGTTTCCTTATCTGAACCAACCAGGCTGAAGAACTCTTTTGCAATTGATATGAATCGAAAAATGGGCTGTTGCTTCAAACGTTTGGGGAAACCTTCAACTTGCTTTCTATTTTCTCTTTCTTTTTCTAATAAAAAGTTTTGCAGGGGTCCAGGGGGTGGTTTTTCAAAAGAACCCCCTGGTCGCCGAAGGCAAAAAAGTTCTTATAGAGTTCTAATAGTAGTTCAGGATGGGCAGACTAAATGTTTTTTGAGTTCACAGATATTACTGCCCATCCTGTAGATAAAAATACTGGACAGTATATCCGCACGGAGGGCAATAGTTTTTTTCAGAGTGCCCGTGCGGTAGGAGAGGTAAATAGAGGTGTCCTTCGGACGATTTTAAAACGCCTGCGGCGATTCCACTGTTAGCCCAGGAGCATTGTTTTGGTCATTTGAATTTTAGTCATTCGGATTTGTTTCGGATTTCGAAATTCGTATTTCGGATTTTCTTTCCCTTCCCCTATCAGCGGGGTATCATTTGGACCTCAACGCTATCCCAGAGTGTTAAATCAATCCAGTCTCAATCCCCTATCAGAGGATCGAAGGTGCCAGGTAATTTATTCCAATTTTGAGTTCTGTTTTGTTATTAGTTGTCATTGTTATTTCCTAACTTCTCATTATTTATGCCTTATTCCTTTGATAACCTTCAATTTGGTTATATTTGTTAAAGACCAATCGTAAGCTTAAAAACTCCCAACCGGATGATGTAAAAGTGACCGATTGTTAAATAAAAAAGCTTGGACGAAATATCAAAAAGCTCTGAGGAAAGATCAAAACGCTGTAAATTAATATCAAAAAGCTCTGGAGC
>JABAOH010003050.1_pt1 | contig 18996 bp, 18 predicted proteins | sample 7062181 | NCBI WGS metagenome assembly JABAOH01 (sample SAMN14538630, study PRJNA623070) | marine sediment metagenome | biome: marine biome [ENVO:00000428]; feature: marine pelagic biome [ENVO:01000023]; material: deep marine sediment [ENVO:00002113]; isolation source: pool of 5 deep marine... | reverse complement strand
ATTCCAACCCCAATCTCTGTTAGGCAAGCGCAGTAACAGCTTCATATTCATGCTCTGCGCCAAATCCAGGGCCGCCTGTGCGTCGGCTAAGGTACGGATCCCAGTATGGCGACTCCAGGTTACCCCGAGCGCAGCACACTCAGCCAGTTCAGGCCCACAGTAGTCAATGCCAAATCCTTGAAAGGATGTTGCAACCGCTGCCCCGATTGGTTCCGGCGGACTGGTTGCCTCGACCGTCGGCAGTGGCGTCGGTAGGCTGGTCACCTCGGTCGTCGTCGGTGACGGAGTCTCAAGTTTTCCCCAAGTTGGCAAGAACCCACAAATAGACGAAATCGTTACCAGGGCACTCAGACTCAGAAATGCCGGTATTAATTTGCTCATGTGACCTCCTGATATAATATTGAAACCGTGACAGCCCTCATCCGGCTGGTTGGTTGGTAAGACTGCGGCTATGGAAAGGCACCCTACGGCTAGACCACGTCATAGTCTCCCATGGTAAAGTGCCAACAGCGCAGGTTTTGCACAATGGAACGGGGCACCTTATCGGAGTGGATGTACGTGGTAAATGGAAAAGGCTGCGGTTCCAGGCTTTTGGGGCAGACCCAATACCCCTGGCGACGCAAGGCCCCGAATTCCTGGCTGGTCGGCAGCATCAAGCAGCCGGCCAAGTGCATCCCCTCCTGGACAAAAAAAGACATGGCTTCAGCTACAAGCGCCTGCGCTGCCTGCTCCCCCTGCTGTGTGGGCTCGACCAGCAGATCCACGATCAGGCCGGTGCGCACGCCTTGGAACCTAGAGGACCGGGTGACCGCATAACCGACCAGCGATTGACCATTGTAGGCCGCCAGCGCGCGATAGTCGCGCGTGGGAATGTCCTTGTAGCGCCAGTTGAGCCAGACTGTGTCCCGCACCACCGCGACCGGATACTTCTGCCCAACCCTGGCCCAAAAAGCATCAAAGGCGCTGTCAAAACGTGTCACCTCGTCAATGCGCAACGAGTGGCCGGTGTGGTCTCGTTTTAGCCCACTTTTCTCAAAAATCTCTGTCAAAACCCGCTGCCCAGCCCTGGCCAGGTGCTCCAGCCACGTCTGGCCAAGCCGATAGGCCAACAGTGCTCCCCAATCGAGAGGCCGAATCAATAAGGGTATGCGGCCGATCTCTTTGTTTCCGAACACTGCGGTGTCTGCACGGTAAGAAGCGGGACTGGGCATGGAATAGGTAAAATCTATCCCCCGGCGCGGGCAGTCGGCGTAGACTGATATCCCTAGACTACTTATTATGCCCTGTTTACGGTAGTTCGGGTGCACCAAGCCGTTGACAACGAGCGAGCCCATACGGATTTGATCAAGTACCTGGACACGCACGGGCAGGAGCCACCATTGCCCGACCACTTCTCCGCTCTCTCGATCTCTGGCTATCCAAATGAGAGCACGACCGGCCGGATTCTGCTCATACTGCCAGCGGAAGAAGCGCAACTCGGCCACGTCTGACCCACTGTACTCCAAAGCCAGCAGCTTCAGCAGTGCGGCCTCTTCGTCTTCCTCGTAGCGGTGGGGGGTCCATTGCCGGTTCGTCATACTTCTTCTGCTTGTCGCTCACGGTCGTCCAGGTTGAGGATAGCTCCCCACACCGACCCGCCGGCCCTAGTTAGCAACTCGATCGCTTCGGCTGCCTGTGCGGCGCGGGTTTTGCCCCCGCGCAACTCCAGCAATACGCCGTCGGCCTGGGCGGCCAGCATCACGGCGTCGGCCCCGGCCAGCACCGGCGGGCCATTGACGATGACCACCTGGGCTGTCGCTTTCATCGCTTCCAGGGCCAGACGCACGGCTGGCGCAGTGGCGGACAGCGGTCGCTCGGTCGCTGGCCCGGCCGTCAGGGCGTGCAGGCCGGGCGCTGCCTCGATGGGCTGGATCGCCGCCTCGAGTGAGGAGGTTGGCTCGGCCAAGAGGCTGGTCAAGCCGACCTCATTCGTCAGTCCCAGCTCTTCGTGCAGGCCGGGCCGTGCCAGGTAAGCATCAACCAGGAGAGTGGTTTGGCCACTGCGGGCCCAAGTCCGAGCTAGGTTGAGGGCCGTGGAAGTCTGCCTCTCATCTCTCTCTGGGCTGGTTATCATAATGAGGGGTGTTTCATTCCCTTCTGCAGCGTTATGGGGGGCGTCAGGCGTCTGCCCGGTTGCTGCGGCGTAGCGTAGCTGGCAGGCTTCCATCAACGACCACCAGACCGGTTGAGTCTCCGGCTCGACCCGTTGGCCTTGCCAGCGCCGCCACAGGCGAGAAGGCCGATTGCCTGGTGACCTGACCACAGCCAGTGTGGCCAGACCCAGCCGTTGGGCCACATCCGCAGAGTCATTGATGACATCGCGCATAAAGTCTACCAGGAAGATGCCCCCTGTAGATAGGAGGAATCCCAGCAACCCGGCAATGGTTACCGGTGCGAGGGCCGCAATATCAAGTTCAAGTAAACCAGGCGCCTCGGCCGCCTCGATGGTTACGATAAAGTTGCGCAATTGGGTCGGGGCCTGCAAGGCCAATTGATGAGCCACCTCGTTGGCTATAACCGCCGCCATCTGCGGATCGCGGTAGGTAGCTTCGATCTCGATCAATTGCGTATCTTCGATGAGCGTCACTTCTAACAGGTTGCTCAATTCGTCAGTTGTCTCGGGTAGGCTCAGTGCCGCGATGACGGCCAGGGTGACTGGCTCCAGCTTGGCCAGTTCCACATAAGTTGGCGCCATGCTGTCGACGCTGGTCAGATAGGCTTGATCTTGATCAGAGCTAAAGATCTCGGCGCCGATAGCCACAGTGGCCGTAGCCGAGTAGCTGGGCAGATTCCCCAAATACAGCAGGACACCGAGGCTCGCCACGACGCCAACCACGGTAGTGAGGACGATCAGCCACAACCAATGCCGAAATAGTTTCAAGTAAACTCGTAAATCCATAGTTTCCCTCCCACTGAAGTGTCATAGTCTTAGAACAGTAACCGAACGTTTCATCCTCTCAAAAAAGTTCAGGACTCTGGTATAGACTTTGCTATTCCAACCTAGTACAGCCTGGCATAAATCCTCCACCGGCGCTCTCGCCCAACGCTCAACCGGTGAGAGATTTCCGCCGATGTGTACTAGTGGGTTGAAATGCGATCGGCTTCCACGGTCAAGACGTCGGTTTGTAGCCCCAGCCGATCTCCTACCACCGCCAGAACCGTGCTGACCAGGATGCGGATGTCTAGCCACAGCGATTGGTGTTCGACGTAGGCCAGGTCAATGCTCAATTTACGAGGGAGGATGATTTCAACATAGTCCTGCTCAACAGAATTACCCGAAAGCATCGCTGCCTCGTTGCGAAAGGCAAGCTGAGCCAGACCTGTAACCCCCGGCCTGACCTGCAAGACCGCTCTTTGCTCTGGAGTGTAATAGGCCACGAGATGGGGTGCTTCGGGGCGTGGTCCTACCAGGCTCATCTCGCCGCGTAGTACGTTGATCAGTTGTGGCAATTCATCCAGGCGTACGCTGCGCAGGATAGCGCCCAGGCGTGTGATACGGGAGTCACTGTCGTAGGTTATGGCTGGCCCCACTTGATGGGCGTCGGTCACCATGGTGCGGAACTTGAGCATATGGAACAGACGCCCCCCCCGACCGATGCGCGGTGCCCGGTAGAGCGCAGGACCGGGCGAGTCGAGTTTGACCAGCACGGCCAGCCCCAGCATCACCGGGCTGAAGACGACCAGACCTATTAGTGATACCAAGATGTCAAGCAAACGCTTTGCCATAGTACATCCAGACATGGCAGGTATGGAAACCTGCCCTACTAGACCGGTGTTGATTTCTCAAGCCAGCATGTCAGGCCGTTCGAGTTTGGCGGCGGAGCCGGCTTCCCCTGTTTCCGAACCTTGGGCATACGCATCCTGGCTGCTCCTTGGCCGGGAGGCTCTGGCAATGTCTAAGATGGCTGCCGTTCGCTTGAGCGAGTCGCTTTTGGGGTGCAGGCGTCGAGTTGCAGCCAGTGCCCCCTGTCCCAATCGGCTCAAGAGCATAGGGCGTAGCCAAGGGTGCAACACTACCACCAGCTCTGCTGGCTCTTTCTTAAAGCCCATGCTGGTCTTGTACTGGTCCAAGCTGGGCAGGTCAAAGATAGACGCTGGGCCACCGGACACGCGTCGTGTGTCGGGACGGGCCATGCTGGTCGTGATAAGCGTATATAACAGGGCATGGTTGGGTCGGTGTGGCAACATACTGGTATGGCACATGCCGTAGAGGATGCAGAGGACGTCATCCACCTGAAAGGTGATCAGGTAGGCAGCCAACTGGCCGTCTAACAGTGCACCCCAGGCCTGGGCACCAGCCACTGCTTTGCCCGCGGAGGTCAATCGCCGCCAACGTTTCTCGTTACTAAACAGTGGGTCGTCTCGCCCCTGCCGGGCCATCGTTTCTCGGTTGAGCGCCAGCCCCTCTCGGCCCAAGTAATCAAAGTCAATCTCGTGACAGTCGCAGACTTTGAGCCCCTTGCGCACGTGGGCTCGGGTCCTTTTCTTCAGACTGGACAGGTCATATTCCTTATTGTCGCACATCCAGATGCCACCGGTGACTCCGGTCCCGTTGGCCAGGCTGGAATACTTGGCGCCAAGTAGCCGATGGCGCACAATGAGTTCATTCACCTCCTCTACGTCCGGGTTGATGATGCTGTGGGGTGGCAAAGCTACGTAGATGCGCGATCTCAAGTTCAGCCAGTAGCTGCTAGGGCTCTCGATGATGTGGAAGCCTGCCCGCTCGTAGAACTCGCAAAAGGTTTCGACATTCATAAGCTTTTCCGTCTTATATCAGCGCGCGATATTTGATGCAGGGCATTCCCTCTCAGCGTCCTGTGACCTACATTAATCTTTACAGCATACCACAACAGTGTTAGTTTAGTGTTAGAGATTTGTAAGAGTTGTGTTAGAGTTTGCGGCAGATTGAGCACTCAATTACCTCTATTCTGGTAGTGCCTTCAGGCCGTAAGTTTGGCCAACTCTCAGCTTAGTCTCGATCAGACGACGATACTCCTTGTCGGTCCGCCGGAAATAGTCACGCTCATCGAAGTGAACCTCGGCGCGCTGTCGGGCTGCTTGCCCCATCTCGGCTGCCCGCGCCGGGTCGGCCAGCACTTCGACGATGGCGTCGGCCAGCGCCCTTGGATCCTTGATCGGAACAAGGCGACCGGTGACACCGTCCACGATGGTCTCCCGGGTGCCACGCACGTCGGTGCCAATGGCTGGCTTGCCCAGAGCGGCTGCCTCCATCAGCACCCGGGGGATGCCTTCGGCGTAAGAGGCCAGGACGACCAAGTCCATGGCCGCCATCAACTGGGGCACGTCGTCGCGCTGTCCCAGAAAGAGCATTGTGTCTTCCAAGTCGTACTGGCGGATGAGCACTCCAAGGTCGTCTATGGCCACTCCTAGCTTTCTGTGTACGGCACCAATGGCCAGGAACCTGGCCCGCTCCCCGCGCGCCTTGAGGATTCGAGCCGCCTCCAGGTATTCGAAGAACCCCTTCTCTCGCACCAGGCGACCGATCATGCCCATGACCTTATCCTTGGGCGACAAGCCCAGCTCAGCCCGTTTGGCCGTAATCAACTCAGGCGTAACCAGTGATGGGTGGAAACGTTCGATATCAATGCCGTTGCCCAGATAGTGGAGCTTGTTGGCCGGGCAGATGCCGCTCTCGACAGCTTTCTCCATGTCCTCTCGGTTTTGAGAGAGCATCGAGTCACATAAACGGGCACCGATGCGCTCGATGGTGGTAAGAAGCTGGCTCATCCAAGGACTCATCTCGTCGTGAAAGGGAAAGCCGTGAATGGTATGGATGATGATCGGCACACGGGCGAGGCGCGCGGCCAAACGTCCCAGCAGCCCAGGCTTGACGGTGTGCGTGTGGACGACATCAAAGCGCTCCTCACGGAAGTAACGGTAGAGGGCCCACAGGGTCTTCAGATCGGCCAGGGGGGTGATGCTGTGAGGAAAGGGGATGGCCTTGACAAAGATGCCATCCTCAGTGACCATGTCTCCCTTGAGAAAGCGCCCTGGGTTGCAAATGATAGAGACGTCATAGCCCTGGTCGCGCAGATAGCACATATAGTTGCGCATGTGGATGCGCAGCCCGACGTCATAATTGCTCAGGTGAACGACCTTGATTTTGCTCATAGGTCCTTACCCAATGATGCAATAGACATGTCAGACTCCATGCCTGCCACCTGGCCCACGCGTTGTCGCAGCATATAATGGTGGGCAAAGATCATGGCCATTAGGATCCACAGCCAGCGAGAGTGAGTCACCTCGTGAGCCACAGCCTCAACTAAGGCACCCACAAAGCCTCCGCCAAGGGCAATGGCCTGAAGTTGACGAACACTATCGCCACGAGCCAGACGGGCAGAAGCCGCCACGCAAACCATGGTGAGGGTGATGACAAGCAACAACCCTATCAAGCCGAGCACCCCCCGCTCGGTCAGAAAGGCCAGATAATCGTTGTGGAGTCCACCCCCGGCGATATCCGGCGAACTGTGAGGGCCGATACCTACTAACAGGTTTTGACGGAACATATCCCAGCCGCTGCCAAAGATATCGGTACGCCTGCTGACGCCACTGCCCAAACGCCCCACCGTTGTGGACAACAAGTCGCTTTGCGCTACACCGGCTTCCAGGAGCGATGAGTAAGAGAATCCCACCAGCAGCGGGGCAATGACTACGGCGGCTATCAACGTGCCCAGCACGATCCACAAGCGCACGGCCTGACGGTCCTGCTGTGTCAGTACCCAATAGAGAAAGTAGAAACCCAACGCTGCCAGTGTCGCTCCCAGGCCAGCGTTGGACCCAGTGGCGAAGATTCCAAGAACCAGCCATCCTCCCACAGCCAGGCGTAGCAGGGGATGGCGTAGCCAGGGTGTGGCCAGAAACACGAATAAAGAAGCCATGAGATAGCCCCCTGCAGCGTTGGGGTTGGCGAACGTGCCCAAGGCACGGTCTATCCCTTCAAATTGATACGAATGCTTCCCAGGGTCTCCTGGTACTATGGGTGGCTCATGCAAGAACTGGGGGCCGATCCTCAACGCACCCATTATAGTCAGCAAGCTCTCCACGCAGGCAACGATGATCCAGATTTTGTTGATCCGGTGCATATCCTCCTCGCCCAGCCAGACCAGGAGGTTAGCCAACGACACGAGCCCAAGGTAGAGATACACTTCCTGCATCATAGTTGTAATATTGGTGATGGGCACGGCGGAGAAAAGGGTGGCCAAACTGCTCGCTACAAAGATGAGCCACATCGGCAGGAGCAATGGCAATATTACCCGTCGGCGCCGGACCCAGGCAACGGGCCAGAATAAGGCGACCAAGGCCATCAGCGCCACGTCGGCTGGTGCCATTCCCATAGGCATCATAACACGCTCTATGGGCAGCAAAAGCAATAGTATGACCAATATCCAAGAGCTGATCCGAGCCAGCTCGATCCGACTCCGCGAGCGCCAATGGATTTGATCTTTTATTGCCGTCGTCATAGTCCTAACACCTCCTGTACTGGTGCCAGCTCAAAATCGTGCATCAGGGCCCGCAGCTTGGCCTCGGTTCGTCCCCGGTTGAGCCCCTGAGTCAGGCGCAAAGTCCAGGGGACCTGGTCTCCCAGCAGGCGCAGTTCCTCCGTGTCCAGTTCGTAAGGGTGCACATAGATCATGGCTGGCTGGCTCTGGGCGTTGATCCGCTGGATAGCCCAGCGGGTGACAGCGTATGGGAATAGTCGCAAATAGCCTCCCCCCGCCACCGGCAGATTGACCCCACCCCAGCGCACGGTGGAGATGGGGAACTCGATCAGATCGTTCCAGCGGTAGGGGAAGCGCTGAGCGTCAGAGATGCCGTAGCGCGGGTTGTGTATGGGGAAGATGCTGGAGTCGTAGCGCAATCCCAGTGCTTCCATCTCCTCCAACGCCCACAACGAATCCCTGGTGATGGAAAAGTCGGGAGCGCGGTGGCCCAGCACCCGCTGACCGCTGAGGTCCTCTAGCATCTCGACAGAGTACCGTAATTCGGCAGCAAAGGCCCGCCGACCCAGGCGAAAGATGAGCTCGTGGGAGTGACCGTGGGTCGCCACCTCGTGGCCGGCTGCGGCGATCTCTTTCACTAGCTCCGGAAAACGCTCCGTGACCATTCCTTGTACAAAGAAAGTAGCCCGTACGCTGCCTTCGGCGAAGAGAGCCAGCACACGGCGGGTGTTGTACAAGGCCCGCTCGCTAATAGGCCACGAGCGATCCAGGGTTGACTGAGGCCAATCTTCCACGTCTACGGTCAATGCATTCAATGTCATGGAATCGATAGTGTGTCCTCAAGCGATGTAGCCCAAGTTGCGCAGTCGTTCTTCAATCGCTTCCTGCTCGTCACCGGAGAAGGCGTACTGCTCCTTTTTATGAGATGGGTCCCTCTTCTCTTCAAATTTAGGGGCTCGACTCTGCCAGAAAGTGTTCTCAAAGATTTCTTTCAACACTACTCCGTCCATGTCGACCGGCACGGGCACGTCTAACAGGTGGAGAATGGTTGGTGCCATATCCACGATGCAAGCCCCCTCGACAGTGTGGCCCGGCTTGATGTGAGGCCCCCAGGCCAGAAAGATACCTCGCATAGTATGCCCCCCCGATACGTCACGGTTGACTTCAGACATGATCTCCCGACTGTAGCCAACACCGCCCAGGTCGGCATATTCGTCATCTACCCACTCTACGTAAAGGTCGGGCACCTCGTCCACATGATCCTGGCCGTAGATTTCCTCTTTGCGCCACACTCGCTGGGCGATAGGTTGCCTCGTGTCGGGATCGCGCAGTTCGTAGATCTTCTCGGTGATGTAAGCTACCAGTTCTTCGTACTCGGCTCCGGGCTGAACCGGCCCGAGCGGCTGTCGGCCAGCCAGGTTGATGCAGATCTGGCCCATACCAAAGATGGGATAGGCCCGCGTCCGCGCCCAATCAACATTGCGGCGCAACATGAACCGTTGCCCCACAGCCAGGCGCGTCCAAGGGGGTATCAGGCGTCGCAGCAGGTTGCCCAAGCTGAGCTTGTTGGTGAGAGCGAGGACGTTCCTGGGCGTCAGCCCGAGCTTGAACAATCGGTACTTGAAGGAGGAGCCCATATTGGTTTTGAACTTGAGCAGGCCAATTTGGGTGAAGTAATTAGCCAGGAACACGTAACGGCGCAGCCGTCCCGACCCATGGTCCGACATCAGAAGCAGTGTGGCATCCTCAGGCAGCCTGGCCATAATCTGGGCAATGGCGTCGTCCATCTTCTGGTAATGGCGGAGTATGGCATCTCCGTAGCGCGCTGCTAGAGCCGGGTCGTAAGCTGGGTGGCCGGTATCTATTAAGCGCCAGAAGGCATGGGACAGGACGTCGGTGCCCCGGAAGACGACCGTGAAAAAGTTCCAATCGCGCTCCGTCATCAGAGCCAGCACCGCCTCCAGCCTCTTCTGCTCCACACTTTCCACAGCTTTCAGAAAAGCATCCTCGGTCCCTTGGCTGTATTTCTGGGTGCGCTCCACCTCGTAGTCGAAGCGGTCTATCAGCTCCTGGCGCAGCTCAACCGGGTAGGTGAACTGGCTGTTGCGCGTCGGCGTCTCCAGGCCGGTGACCACGAAGCCGTTCAAGGGCTTTGGGGGATAGGTGCCAGGGATGTTAACCAATCCCACCTTCCGACCTCGTCGGCTGAGGATACTGGCCAGGTCCTCTGAGTTCAGATAACTTGCGTTGGAGGGCGTCATGTCGTAGCTGTTTGGCTTACGTGTAAGGAAGGAGAATAGGCCATGCTTACCCGGCGTCTTGCCAGTCAAGAAGGAGGCCCAGGCTGGGATAGTAACGGGCGGGATCACCGAGCGCAGCACGCCGTGAGTCCCCTCTGCCATCAAGCGAGCCAGAGTCGGCAGCTTGCCCTCGGTGACCCAAGGCTCGATCAGATCGAAGCTGGCGCCGTCCAGGCCGACAACAAACACCCTGTCAGTAGTACGTCCATCGTCGCTAATCATTTCTCAGTACTGTTCCTTTCCCTGCTACTTTGTGTTGTTCTCGATCATCTTGATGCTGCGGCTGGCCGCGGCTTTGCTCGACTGGCTGGGGCACCAACTGCCACCGAATTGGCCGGGGCAGAAGACGGTGTAGCCTGGTGGCACGCAGGAGAACCCACAACTCCCTGGCTGAGAAGGTGCCGAGCGCTAGCAAACTTATCACGTAGGCCAATCCACCCGCAAAGAGGGGCAGCGGCAGCCAGGCGTCGTGGGTTACCCAGATGACCCCAGCCATGATCAGCCCTGCCAGGAATGGCCTGACGAACTGCTTGAAGTTGAAGGGATGGGGTACCCTCTGACGTAGTACCAGGTAGAGAGCACTGCCAAAGAATATCTCGGTGAAGATCGCAGTAACGGCCGCGCCCCGAAAACTGTAGCGGGGCAGAATGACTAGATTGAGCCCGATATTGACCCCTGCTGCCAGAGCGATGATCGCCGAACGCCAGCCCTGACGGTCGGTCGAGGTGAGTGAGATAGCCAGTGTGTTGTTCAGCAAGCGCAAGATGGTAATACTCGATAGCAATTGGAAAACCAGCACCGAGTCCGCGAACTCGTTGCCATACAGAAAGGGGATGAGCCGATCGGCCAGCATCAGGCCGATGACCATCAGGGGGATACCTAACGCAGTATGATATTTGGCCGCCGCCCGAATATAGCGCCGTACTCGCTGGCCTATAGCCACGTACTCGCGGGTCAGGAAGGGCATAAGCGCCCGGTTGGACATACGAGCGAAGATGTTGAAGCGATAGAAAATGTTAGTCGCCGCTTCGTAGAGGCCCACGGCGGCGCTACCCTGGAAGTACGAGAGCATGAGCACGTCAATGCGCAGGTAGATCGGCGCCAGAGCCATTTGTACGATGAAAGGTGCAGAGACACGCAACATCTGCCGACTGTAGGCCCGGTCGAATTGTAGCCGGAGTGTCCCTATGGTATGCCGGTAAACGACGGTGCCGACGCCAAAGCTGACCAGGCGCGAGACGATGTAGATGACAAAGAGCCCGATAAAGGGCATGTTGATGGCCAGGACGATCGCCCCCACAACGAGAAAGACGAACTCTTGGATGATGATGACCGTCGCCGACAGCTCCATCCGCTCAAAGCCGCCGAACACGGAGTTCACCTGGCTGCTCATCGTTTCAAGGGTGGTAGCGATACCAGCCAAGGCCACGGCAATCAGCATGACAGGCGGGCGGCCCAAAAGGGCTGCGATCCCTACCATCAGCGGCACGACCCAAAGACCATTCAGAATCGCGATCGCCAGCGCGTTGCCGACCATCTTGTCGGCTTGGTCGCGGTGTTTGGCTACCTCACGCACGAGGCTCGGCGTCAACCCCATGTCCACGAGGAAGGTGAACATGGTGGTAAAGGTGATGACAAAGGCAAAGTCGCCCAGCAGTTCTCGTCCTGTCAGACGGGCGATGACCAGGACGATAAGGAACTTGGAGACCACCATCGCCGCAGACCCGGTGATCTGAGCCAGGGTATTCTTGCCAACGCGAGCTACAGTGCTAACAGTTTCGTCATCAGACGATGGGCTATAGGCTTGTTTGGCTGTTGAATTCATGTTCATACTCGAGTTCACCAGTTTGAAGGAGGCCAGAAAAGGTCGGACACCTTCAGCTGGATCTCCAGCCGCTTTCTCCCCTGCCGTTCGGTGGTGCCGGGCAGGAGATCGCAGACTGGTTTGTGGTGAGCGACGCTTGGGGCTGGGGCCCTAAGCCTAGCCATTTGAATGCAGGCGAGAAAAGGAAATCAGGTATCTTAATACGAACCGTCAGGCGTCCGCGCCCGATGCGCTGGCTCGTATTGGGCACCAGATGCCAGACACGAGACAGGAACAGATGGCCCAGGATGACAACGCGGTGCTCCTCCTTGGAGCGGATAGATCCCACTTGGACCGCTAGCTCCTGCATCGGCCTGTTTTCAAAAAGAACAACGCCCCACTGTTGCTTCACCCGGTCGCCGTAGAGTTGGCGCACGAGTTCGTGTATCTGTGCCCGGGTGTGAATACCGATCTCTTGTCGGCGATATTCGGATCGCGTTTCAATTCGCCCCCCCATGGCCTCGCCCACATCCAGGGGATCGTGCCAGCAGGCCGGTGACCAGTCTTCTAGCTTGACGACCATCCACACATAGACGACAACTTTGCCATCCCTAATGCCGTACATGCCGATGTAGCCCCGGTTCAGCAACGCCCGAAACCGCCGCACGTAAAAAGGTCCTTTCCATTCTCCGATCAGATCAACGTTGTCATATGTAATCCGATGGAACTCGAGCCCTTCGGGGGGCGGCGAGTCCAGTTCAATCGGCTCGCTGAGAGAGGTGCGATTGCGATACAAGCGCACATAGATAAAGACTTTTTCACGCAGTCGCCGCAGAACAACGGCTAGTTTCGAGCCAGGCATCTTTTTCCTCCCTCCAACCTTCTCCTGCAGGCTGCAGCGGCTAAGACAAGAATTCGAACGATCACGAATTCTGTGCATTGCTAGATGTTACGAGGTTCCGCCCCCACTAGTGCTTGACCTGGAATCGCCTCGCCTTCCACTCGAAGCGAGGTAGGCCGCCGTGCGGAGCAACGATGACATTTGGCTTCAGTCCCAACGCGTCGGTGATCGCTCGCTCAACGGCTGTCCGCGTCGCATCAGCGTCGGTCCCTTCAGCCAACTCGATCTCGATATCCAGCGTGTGCAACTCGCCTCGCTTGGAAACCGTGACCTGGAACTCATCAACGGCTTCGAACTGGTGTATCAGATTCTCGATGGCTCTGGGGAAGACGTTGACGCCGCGAACGACCACCATGTCATCCGCACGATCGAGCAGGCCACCGTCAAAGCGGGCGAATGTCCGGCCGCAGTCACATGGCGTGTAATTGAGACGAACCAGATCGCGTGTGCGGTAGCGGATGACCGGAAAGCCGATTCGACCCAGGTTAGTGATCACCAGTTCGCCCGTCTCTCCTTCTGGAACGCGTTGTCCTGTAGAAGGGTCAAGCACTTCAACGATAAACTCGCTCTCGGTGACGTGTATCCCGCCTGGCTGAACTTGGCACTCAAAGCTATGGGGACCCACTTCGGCTGCACCGCCATTGTCGAAGCACTTTGCACTCCAGGCAGATTCGATGCGGGCCTTTATTGCCGGGACGCTCGCGCCCGGCTCGCCGCCATGGACAAGGAGGCGAACAGGGATGTCACTCAGCTCGAAGCCTTCTTCGCGTGCAACTTCGGCCAGACGTAGGGCGTAGGTTGGGGTGCAGAACAGGACCGTCGCGCCCAGGTCGCGCATCAGGCCCAGGCGCTGTCGTGAATTCTGTCCGCTTCCAGAGATGGGCATCGCCCCGATCTGCCTCACGCCCTCGAACCCCGCCCAGGGGCCGAAGAACGGCGCAAACGAGAAGGCTATGAAGACACGGTCGGCGGCGGTCAAGCCGTTGCCGATCAGCCTATAGCTCCAACACTTGCCCGCCCAGTCCCAGCTCTCCTTTGTATCGAACACCCGTAGCGGCGTGCCGGTTGTGCCAGCGGTCTGGTGAACGCGGATGTAGGCGGTCTCAGGAAACGTGGCGTTTGTCCCAAAGGGCGGATCGCTAGCTTGTGCCTCAACCAACTCGTCCTTGGTGGTCAGTGGCAGACGGGATAGGTCGTCCAGCGATTGGATGTCCTCTGGGACTGCACCGGCGGCTTTCAGCTTGGCGGTGTAGAAGCGGTTGTGTCCATAAAGTTGCTCGAGCATCGCCTGCAGCTTCTCTAACTGAAGCTCACGCAGGCGCTCACGGGGCATGGTCTCGATGGCCTGGTCAAAGTATCTAATGTCGCTCAGCTTCCGTTTACGCGCCATGTTTTTTTCTCCAGTTAACTCGTCGGTTCAGTTGCCGGATACCCTGCCGGATGAATGGTTGGCACGGCCGCACTCAAGCCGATTCTGACTCGCTGATGACCTGGCGATGGCAAGTCAGGCGCTTGGCCTTGATCTCGAAGCGAGGCAACGTGCCGTGGGGCACCGGCGTCACTTCCACGCCCAGTCCAAATTCGCTGCAAAGCTCGTTGGCGACGGCATCGGTGAGAATACACTCGCCAAAATCAACGAAGGCATTACTCTGCGAGCTAGGAATCCAGGGCGAGGGAGGCATCAGGTGGGTCATCACCCCAGTATAATGCCTCCCTCGTCCCCCGCTTAGGCCCAATGCCATTTAGTCAAGCGCCGTCGGTTGAGTAGCAAAGCGTATCGAAACCTATTCGGCCGGCGCTGGCTCCCTTATCTAGTTCTTGTCTGGAAATCTCAGCAGAGGCAGCTCCCATGCCGCCGGATGCCGGGCGTGGGAGCCCGGCCCGCCAGTTTCCAGACAGAAAGTATCCAAACGGCATTGCTCTTAGGCCGACACGGCTTCAGAACCCCGATCCGATGCCCCCGCGGCTACTCGCTATAGCGACCCAACTGCTCCAAAGCATATTCCGCAAAGCTAGAATCGTAGAGCTTCTCCACAGGTAGCAGTTCCGAGTACTCAAGGTAGCCCTGATCGAGATAGAACTGCTGCATGTCCATGATGCTTTCCACGTTGGGCTCGCCGTTGGGGTTCCAAAAGTAGAGCGATTTGTCGGGCAGCTTTTTGAGGACTTCTACCTCAATCCCCGTATACTTGCTTATGGCGTTCAGATTCTCTTCGCTCTTCCACTGGTCACCTTGCAGGTCCCGGGCGCCCTTGAGGAATGCCACCATGAACCGCTTGCCAACATCCGGGTTGTCGAGCAGGATGTTCTTCCCGAAGAAGATGTCGTTGACTTGCACTTCTGGGAGCGCCTCGTCTCCTGGGAACAGCACCGTGGCCACTCCCATGCCCACGGCCCTCACGCCCAGTGGCTCAGGCAAGATGGAGGCGTCTATGGCTTTGTTCTCGAAGGCGGCCGGCACCTCGGGGAAGGGCATGGCCACCAACTCGATGTCATCGAGGGTCAGGCCCTCTTTGGCCAGGGCCATGGCCCAAAAGTAGTCACCGAAAGCCTGTAGCACGTTGGTGGCCCCCTTCCTGCCCCGCAACTCGGCGATGGTATCCACTTCTCCACTGTCGAAGAGGTCCTTACGCACTAGGACAGTAATACCATTGTGGTCGGTTCCGACGGAACCCTGCGCCCCCACTACTTTGATGTCCATACCCTGGGCCAAAGCATTGAATAGACCCGGTGAATTCTGGCCAGAGGCAACATCTAGCTCACCAGTGGCCACGGGAGCCATCATCAGGGCCCCGCTCTGGAAACGCTGGGGCTCCACTTCAAGGCCTTCCTCAGCGAAGTACCCCCTCTCGATTGCCACAAATGTGGGAGCCCAGGCGATGGTGGGCATATACCCAACCGTGATCTTTGTCGGTGCAGGTGTAGGGGTGGGCTTGGCCGGTGCACAAGAGACGAGCAGCAATGCCAAGATGACCATCAGTGAAACCGGTCTCACACCTCTGATCCATAGATTTCGCATTGTATTTTCTTCCTTTCTTTTATAAGTTTGCTTGTGGTTTCCCTGACGCTTGTGTTTACATCGCCATCCCCCTTCCTTTACATTCTCTCTCGAACATCTACGCTCCAAGGCATCAAGTAGTTTCTCAGCTTTTTGAGCCCGTAGGAGGAGAGGATGCCCAAGATGGCGATCACGATCAGCCCGGTATACATCCTTTCCGTAGCGAGCGTTTGCCAGGAGATCCAAATCAGGTAGCCGATACCCTCGTTGGAAGCCACAAACTCTGCGGCGACGATCACGAGCAGCGAAACCCCCAGGGCAAGCCTAAGGCCTGTGAAGATGTAGGGGAGAGCGCTAGGCATAAACACATAACGAAACAATTTGCCTCTCCTCGCCCCGAAATTCCTGGCTGCATCGATGATCACGGGATCAAGGCTCAGCACCCCAGCCGTAGTGTTAATGACCACCATGAAGAAGGCTGTGATAGCGACAATCACGATCTTAGATACCGGCGCCCAGCGCGCCAGTAGTACACCCCTTGCAGGGCAAACAGGACGGTTAGCACCCCCAGGCAGCCCTCTCCCACCATCGGCGCCCACACGGGGCAGTCCCAGGCTGAAGAGCGCCATCCCGCCGGAGAGAATTCGCAGTGCCGTTTAGGCGAGTTCATCGTCCCCCGAAAATACAGGATCTCAACTTGGGTAGAGGATGTTATAACGCGGCTTTCGCACGAGCCCGGTGCGGTCAAAGAAGACAGATTTCTTCTGGGAGAATTCGGCCAGGGTCTGAGCCGCAGCTTCTCTGCCAAAGCCCGACTGCTTCCAGCCGCCAAAAGGCAACCCTGGAGCACGGATGAGGTGATCGTTGATCCACACATATCCGGCCTCCACCTCTTCGGCCATGGTAAGTGCGGTGTGCAAATCGTTTGTCCACACGGATCCGGCAAGGCCATATGGCGTATCATTCGCCATCCGTATGGCCTCTTCCTGAGTATTGAACTTTTGAAGGACGGGGACTGGCCCAAAGATCTCGTCGCGCACGATGCTCATCTCAGGTGTAACGTCCGTGAACACTGTCGGCTGGATCCAGAACCCCTTCTCGAAGCCATTGTCGCGTAGGAACTCACCGCCACATAGGACTGTGGCCCCCTCTTCGCGGCCCGTCTGGATGTAGCCTTCCACGCGGTCCCGGATACGGGCGCTTACCAAAGGCCCCAAATCCGTCTCTGGGTCTATTCCCGGGCCAAGGCGTAGCTTCTGCGTCTGAGTTACAAACTTTTCCGCAAACTCTTCATAGATGGGTTCCTGAAGGAGAATGCGAGTAGAGGCCATGCAGATCTGACCACCGTTTAGGTAGGCTCCCCACATCGCCCCTTCCACCGCAGCATCAACGTCTGCGTCTGCAAAGACGACCTGAGGTGCCTTGCCGCCGAGTTCCAGCAGGAGCTTCTTCACATTGACTGAGGCCTGCTGCATTATTTTCTTTCCCACGTCGGTAGAGCCCGTAAAGGCAATCATCCCAATTCCCGGGTGTTCAGCCATGGCCTGCCCCACAGGAACTCCGTCGCCGAGGACCAAGTTGATCACTCCTTCGGGCACACCTGCCTCAACTATACACTCCACAAGAAGGATGGAGGAGATGGGGCACTCTGGCGGCGGTTTAAGAATAACCGAGTTAGCTGCCGCAAGAGCTGGCGCCAGCTTCTCACTGCCCAGCACAAGCGGCACGTTGCACGGAGTTATAGCCCCTACCACACCGATGGGTTGGTTCATAGTGTAACCAGATGCCCAGGGCACTGATCGGACTGAGGATCCGTGAAAGGTCATAAGAGCACTGGCAAAGTAATCCCACGCACCGGCGGCCAGGGGGACCATCATACCCTGGCTCTGGCGGATGGGGCGCCCCTGATCCAGCGTTTCAGCGGTGGCAAGCTCTTCCCGGCGAGTCATTATCAACTCGCCTACGCGGCGCAAAATGCGAGATTTCTCTCGCCATCCCATGCGCCGCCAGTGGCCGGCCTGGAAGGCCTCATGCGCGGCCTTGACCGCTCTAGCCACATCTTCAGCCGAGCCGCGGGGGATCGTTCCCAGGCTCTCCTCTGTAGCAGGATTGACGAGCGTAATGCGCTCTTCTGAGATAGAGTCCACCCACTGTCCCCCGATGAGATTCTGATAATCCCTCGCCGAGATAGTCATCGTCTCTTCTCCATGTAGGAATTCTCTCTTCGGAGTCTTGGACTTGTCCAGGGCATCCCCCAACAAGTTGGGGACTCCGTCCCCCCCCCTCGCTACCTAGTCCGCTCCTGGATGTCCACGGCCCAAGGCATGAGCGCCTGGCTCAGACGTTCCAGCCCTCTGGTAGACAGCACGCCCAGAGTGCCGATGACCACCAGCCCCACGTACATCTTGCCAACTGACAGGGTCTGCCACGAGATCCAGATGAGATAGCCGATGCCACGATTGGCGGCCACGAACTCGGCAGCGACAATGACGATGAGCGAGACTCCCAAAGACAGCCGCAGGGCGGTAAAGATGGATGGCAAACTAGCCGGGAAGATCACCTTGGTGAAGAGCTTCCACCCGGTTGCTCCATAGTTCTGGGCTGCTTGAATCATCACGGAATCTATTTGCATCACCCCGTGAGTGGTGGTAATAAGAACCAGGAAGAAACCGCCTATGGCGACGGTGACCACCTTGTTTGCTTCTCCCAGACCAAAGATAACCATCATCAGGGGCAGGAGTGAAATCTTGGGGATGGGAAAGGTAGCCGCTACGATCGGGTTCAAAAACGCCCGTACTCCCTTAAACCAGCCCATCAGTAGCCCCAAGATGATGCCCGGGACTGCCCCCAACAGGAATCCCAAAATAATACGCTGTAGGGATGAAGAAAGATGCATGAGGAGTTCCCCCGAGCGCGCCATCTGGACGAAGACCTGCAGTACCGTGCTGGGCGGTGGGAAAAAACGCCGGTCCAGAATATCCAGTTGAACCGTGATCTCCCATGCCAGCAGGAATATGATGGGAGAGAGTAGGGAAATCAACTGATATAGCCAGTCCGGTTGGTTCCATTTCAGCCTGGCGCTGGCATTACCATGGTTTCTCGACAATGGCCTTTGGTTTCTCGACACTGATTCCTCCCTTTTCCGCCTTTAGTGCTTTGTTCACTTCGTCCACCAACTCTTCCCAGAGAAGCTGCGCCAGTTGATTAAACTCTGTCGTGGTCCGTACCTTGAGCTCTCGGGGACGGGGCAAGTTCACAGGATAGATGCCCTTAACGCGCCCCGGCTGAGCTGTCAGGAGCACCACGCGGTCGCCCAGCATGATCGCCTCTTCAATGGAGTGCGTCACGTATACGACCGTCTTTCTGTCGTCGTCCCAGATGCGGAGCAGTTCCTGTTGCATGATTACGCGCGTTTGTGCGTCCAACGCGCCAAAGGGCTCATCCATGAGAAGGATCTCGGGATCATTGGCCAACGCCCTGGCCAGCCCTACCCG
>JABAOH010091416.1_pt1 | contig 18997 bp, 22 predicted proteins | sample 7062181 | NCBI WGS metagenome assembly JABAOH01 (sample SAMN14538630, study PRJNA623070) | marine sediment metagenome | biome: marine biome [ENVO:00000428]; feature: marine pelagic biome [ENVO:01000023]; material: deep marine sediment [ENVO:00002113]; isolation source: pool of 5 deep marine... | reverse complement strand
AAGGTGCTCTCGATGGTGGTGATCGTGATGCTGCGGCCGGGCTCGTAGTCGGTCACCTCGAACCGGGAAACAATGCGGCGGCCCAGCAGCGACGCCTCCTGCTCGTAGACCGATCCCACCGCGATCGGAGGTGGCGACGTCCACTCGCACCTCCGCATACCCTTCTGCCAGCGGGGGTTGTTGGCGGCATCAGCGACAAAGGAGAACACCTCCTCGGCGGGACGGGCGATCTCGCGGCTGGCGAACAACTCCATCCATGGCCCCTCTCAGCACCGGGCAGGGATCGGCCGCCGTCGTTGCCACCAAAGCCGTTCGACGTCGCGGCGGTTTCGAGCCTGTCGGCCGTTACCGGTAGCTGGACGGGCCGAGCCACCCGCGCTGAACCGTACACGCGAAAAGGCCCATCCACGGTTCCTTGGGGATGGTGGGAGTGATCGCAGTGCTCGCCACCCTGTCACACTCCTCGCCGTGGTGCAGCGGCTGGCCAGACGCATGGAGAAGCGGTTCGATGCACAAGTCGTCGAGCACGTACACGAGTCGACGGCCTACGCCCGCGCACTCGAGAAGATGTACCTGCGCGTGCTGTTTCCGTTTCTCCTCATCGGCGCGCTGTGGCTCACCACCCGGGCCGCCACCGCCGACCTGCGCGAGGCCACGGACGCCTACCGGGACCGGATCGACGTCCGGGCGGAGAACATCCGCGCCGATTTTCGGGAGGCATCGGAAGGACTGGCGACCCTCGGCGACTACGCCACCGGCGTCAGAGACGCGGTTGCCGGCCAAGCCGAGGCGATCAGCTCCTTGACCAGCGAGCTGCGGGTTCCCCTGCCGACGGTGCCGATAGTGAACTACAACATCCCGGACATCAACGTCCCCATCCCCGGCGTCGCCCAGCTCAAGGCCCTCTCGGCGGATCTGTCCGCCGCGGGCGCAGCGCTCGGCGCGGAGGTTTCCAAGGTGACCGAGGTCGCGCAGGTGCCGGCCGAGGTCCGGGGCATCGTCGACGAGAGCGCCGCCTACGGGCGAGAGCTGGGCAGCGTCGCGCTGCGCTGGGTGAGAACCGTCCTGCTACTCCTCGTCCTGGCCGCCGCAGTAGCCATCGCCGGGTGGGGTGCCGTGCTGATCGCCGAGCTGGTACGCGGCTGGCGCATGCTCACCACCGGTCAAGAGCAACTCGCAGGCCGCCCCCGGCTCGAAGCCCGCGTGCAGGCGCTCGAGGCGCAGATGGCGAAGACCTAGCCAACCCACGGTGGACCTCCGCCCCGACGGTGGGGCCGACCGCGACCCGCGCCGGTAGCCGATCGCCGCTGCGCGCCCGTCATGACGGGCGGCGGCCCTCGATCACGACGTGAGTGGCCCGGCCGATGCGGTGTTGAATGGTATCGACGCCGCCGAACCCGGCGGCGCGGAGGGCGGCGGCTACTTCCTCGACCTCGGCCGGTGAGATCCCCCACGGTTTGCCGCCGTCGAGTTGTTCAACGACCAGGAAGCGCGCACCGGGGACGAGCACCCGGAGGACCTCAGCCAGGCCTGCGCTTCGATCGAGCCAGTGGTGCATGGCTTGGACCGTCCACGCCACGTCGAAGGATTCCCCGCCGAAGGGCAACTGCTCCGCGCCCGCGACGGTGAACGACACATTGGCGAGACGCCGGCTCCGTCGTGTGGCGATGCGGATCATCTGCGGAGAGGGATCGACGCCAGCGGCGTGGCCCGCGGGGAGCCTCGCCGCCGCGCCACGAACGGCGGCCCCCGGACCACACCCGATGTCGAGGACGCGGTCCCCGGGTTCCAGCCGGGCCAGTTCCACTACCGCCCGGTTCGAGGCCGGATTGCGATGACTTAGGGCATAGAGCCACGCCATCCACCCGTGGAAGCGGTGCTCGCGGTGGACAGACCCGTCCGGGTCTTCCGGCTCGGCCACGTGCCAACCACCCCCTCCGCTGTGTCGTGCCAAAGCGTCTCCTCGGTTGCCGAGCCCGTCGACCGCACCGCTCGGCCAATCGGAAAGCCAGATCCGCTGTTGCGAGTCAACGGTGGGCGGGCCCCTACGAGTCCACCCCCCGGCAGTGCCGCCCGTCAAGTTCGGGAGAGGATGCGGCGCCGCCGGATGAGTGCCGTGCCGCGTTCGTGGCAGGTCGATGAGCCCCCGGTAGCCTCGAACGGGCCACGCCGCGGGCGCGGCGCGGTCAGTCGACCACGAAGGTGATCTTCAGGTCTACTTGGTACTCGGCCAGTTGTCCGTCACGGACGGACACCTTCTGATCCTGAACCCACGCTTCCCTGATGTTGTGGACCGATTCGCCCGCCTTGGCGATGCCCTCCGCAATCGCCGCTTCGAACGACTCCGGTGAACGCGCGGTGATCTCGATGACCTTGGCTACCGACACGGCTCCCGCCTCCTTCGCTCTCGGCCCGTCTCCTCCGTCGGGGCCCGTGCCGGCAGCTTCGCATGCCCACAGGCGAGCGGGAAGGGTCGAACGGCCGGTTCCGCGTGCTGGCGGTTTCAGCCCCGCCGTAGGCGCGGCCTCGGCACCGACGAGCGGGTAGTGTGTCCATCAACCTGGACAATGCGGTGTTTGAGGAGGTCCCAGGGGCCTCGCAGGCCTCCGGCGCCGCGCCACGCGTCACGGATCCGTGAGGCTGGCCACATGGCGGGACCCGCGCGGTCAGTCCTCCTCCCACTCGTTCGCAAAGGAGGCAACCATGTCCAGACGTGTATCGCTCGTACTTCGCACGCTCGCGGTCGCGGTCGTCGTTGTGACGGGTGCTTCGTGGCTGGCCGTGCCGGCGGCCGGTCAGCCTCGCGGTGGTCCACTCGATGCCATCCTCAGAGGCGTGAACCAGATCCTGGAGGAAGTCACCAGTTCGTCGCATGGGCTTGCCGAGATCAAGCGCGAAGTCGCCAACATCGAAGACGCAGTGACGCCCGCGCCCGGGCCGTTCCTCCGTTCGAGCGGCCTGTTCGGTCTGCCTTCCAACGCTCAGTCCGTCGACTGGATGGTGGTCAACAACTCGTCCGTGCCGCAGACGTTCACGATGACGGTGTACGAAGCTGGCGTCGGACTCAAGACCGTCGTGCCGCCCGGACCGCTCACCTTTGCTCTCGCGCCCGGCGAGGTCACGCACAACGCGAACTCGGTCGGCACGGTCTTCCAGATCGGGTTCTACTACGAGATGGTGATCGAGTCCTCGAGCACGGATGTGCTGCCTAGCGCTCACATCTGGCCGAGCCACTTCAACGAGGTCATTCCCGGCACCCTGATTCCTCCGGGAAGCTGGGTAAGACTGAACTGAGCGGCTTGAGCGCCTCGACCAACTGCCTAGCTGAAAGACCCATACAGCTTCTCGTCGTGGAAGCCAGGCCGCTGTCGTCCGCTCCAGCCTGTCTCTAGCTGGCTGCCGAAGAGGCCGGCGTTTGACGGTGAAACCGCGACGAACTGGAAGACAACGAACGGAAGCTCAGCTGCATCACGCCGGCGCCGAGAGTGCCCGAGCGACCACCCCCGCGTCCGATCCGAACTCTGGTGCCGCCGGATGCGACGGCCGGCCCATGCGGCGCTCAACCGGTGGACCAGTCGGCAGCACCCACCGGGTCGCTCCCCGACGAGACGATGGAGGCGCCGCCGTTGTCGACGAACTCGCCGGCAGTCCACACTTCTGCGGCCACCGCGGTGGCGGTGCGCCCGTGGGAGTCGGAACCCCACTGAACGTAGCGGATGATGGCATCGGCGCTCCCGAAGTCGCTGGAGGTGTAGAGCCCAAACTCACCACTATCGGCACTGAGGAGAAGCGATCCGGCGCTCACCTCGACCGTCTCGCCCGGCGCCAGCACTTGTGCCGGAACCTGCATGTAGTTGGGACGGTTGCAGGCCCAGTGTCCTTGGAGGTCGTACGGCTCACTGCCGCCGTTGCGCAATTGCACCACGCCCGCCTCGAGGTCGACCGCGGCGATCACCAGCGGATGGCCGGACGCGGCGGGCTCCTCCGGCGTAGTGGTGGGAGTAGTCGCCGGAACCGTCGTCGTGGCAGCAGTGGTGGGTGGAGCCGAGGACACGGTCGTGGTGGCTTCGTCGCCGGCATTCCCGGCGCATGACGCCGCGATCAGGGCGAGTGCGATCAGCGATACGATCCGGCGCATGGCTCCTCCTCTTCGCGTCTCCACCCAATACGAATCGACCGCCGCAGCGGTTCGCGGCGGGGCATCGTGGGTGCACGTCGGCCGGCACGCCGGCGAGCGCCCGTGTACCGAACGATGTCGAGGTCAGCCGCCGGCGCCCCACCGTGCCCGTGTCGCGCGCTACACGACTTTCGGCCGCACCCGAGGCAACCCCCGGATCACGCCGGCAAGAGCCGGATGCTCCCCGAAGCGGTATGGACCGTGATCCGCCCGGTGGCGTTCGGGTCGGTGGCGATGTCGACCGTGATGGCGCCCGACGCCGAATCGGTGTCAACCCGGTAGGGCCCTCCCGGCACCCGCAGCGTCACGCTGCCCGAGGCGGTATCGATCTCCACCTGCTCCGCCTCAGCGGCGAGGGCGAGCTCGATCGAACCCGAGGCCGAATCGACCTCCAGCTGCGAGCACAACAGCTCCGAACCTCGGATGCTGCCCGATGCGGTGTGCAGGGCGATCTTCCCGCCCACTCTGGCGAGACGAACGTTCCCCGACGCCGAGTTCACCTCGATGGCTCCCACCACGTCGGTGATCCTGACATCTCCGGAGGCGCTGTCGAGGTCGAGGGCCACCTCGGCCGGAGCCCCTACGACGTAGTCGACGGCGCACCGCACCCGACCCGAGCAATCGGCCCGCAGCGTCAGCGTGCCGCCGGAGAGACTCTGGGTGGTGTCCGGCCGGTCATCGCCGCTGTAGCGGAAGGTCCGCTCGACGGTCACCGCATCGCCGTCGGACCTCACGATCTCGATGTCTCCGGCCGCGGAGTCGATGTTGATGCGGTTGACCGGCTCGTCGAATACCAAGGAGTCGCTCTCCCTGGTGGTCGGCGCCGTCTCGTCGAGCAGATCCTCGCTGCACCCGACGAGCAGCAGTGCGGCCGCCACCAGCACCACGGCATGCCTCACAGCTCTGGCATGTGCGAACATCAGCTACCCCCCTGTGTGCGATCCGCTAGTGACCCTCGAGCCGACGCTGCCGCTCCCGTTCGAGGTACTCGTCGACCTTGCGCTGCTCATAACGGTCGGCCGCCCGGCCCCCGAGTACGAAGACCTGCAGCGCGTGCACCATCACGAAGAGACCCCAGCCGATGATGGGCCAGTAGGCCCAATTGAGCCCGATGAAGGTGTCGCCACCCGCTGAGCCGTCGGCGATGTCGACGATGACCAGGATGGTGTTGACGAAGACGTAGATGAGCAGGTGTCCGAAGAAGTCGCGCAGCTCCCTGACGCGCTTCCTGGCGCGCTCGCGAGCTTGCTCCTCGATCCCGGTGTCCATCTTTCCCCCTTTTGGCTCGCCAGACCTGACACGCACTGAGCGCATCAACCAGCGGCGCCGCTCACTCCCTCCTCCTCAGCGTCGGCCACCATGCGAAGTTTGTCAACCTCCTGTCGAGAGAGTCTCCCGTCGGTGTGGGCGTAGGCGCGGCCCGGACGTTTCCTGGCCGCAAGACACCGCGGTCCCTCCACCGCCCGACTCAGGGGCGGGCGTAAAGCAGCGGTGAGTCGGGAACCTCCATGAGCCGCAGGAAGAAGGAGGGCGCCGGCGTGGGAAGGCGCGCCACCATGACCCGGCCGTTGGCGGTGGCGCTCTCCACCGTTGCAGTGTCGGACCAAGGCCTGCCGGTGAACAGCGAAGTGCCCTCTTCGATGATCGATTCGAAGCGCACCGCGTTCTCCCTCGCCGTGGACTCGTCGGTGTGGACCAGGACCACCACCGCGCGAGGGAGTCCATCCTCTCCCAAAGCAGCCCCCAGAGCGAACGCCGTGTAGGGCAGCAGGAACCCGGCCTCCTCCAGCATCCGCTGCGCCTCCTCTGCCGCCGCCGGCCGCCGTCCGGAAGCCAGACGGACCACGTCCTGCGCCGCCGGGGGAGCATCGCTGAGCACCGCAGAGTAAGCACCGGCCGCTTCCAGGCTGGCCACCAGGAGCCGGAACTCCTCGTAGTCCGCCAGGCTGGGCGATCGTCCGGCATGGGCGTCCAGGGCACTCACCATCTCTGCCTCGTTGAAGGTCCAGATGACCCGGCCGTCCACCACAGCCAGCTGGCCGCCCCGCCCCACCGGGCGAGCGGCGCTGCGCCGCGCCAGATCGGCGGCGGCCTCGGCACCCCATGTGTAGTAGTTGACCCCCTCGCGCTCGGCGACCTCCAACCGGTCCCGGTAGTTGGGATCGCCCCGCACCGCCCGGTCGACGTCTCCCCCGTCGAGGCTGCCGTCGATGATGCGAATCCGTCGCGGCGGGATACCGGCGAAGGCATCGCGATCCACGTTGAGGATGGAGAAACCGAGCTCGGTGCGCCATTCTTCTACCGCGGCTACGTGAGGGCCGTAGAAGTCCAGAACGACGGCGAGCCCAGTGCGGCCCTCACTCGTGAGATCCGACAGGTACGTCACCGCCTCTGCGGCCCCGGCCACAAGAGGTGGGCGGACGATCGAGCCCTGGCGACCCGCCTCGACGTGGTCGTTCAGCACCAGGTGGGAACGCGTTTCGGGGGTATCGGGAACCGACTCCAGGAGAGAGATCAGGCCGTCAGGAGACGCCGTCTCTTCGGCGGTCGAGGAGCAGGCCGCCGCCAGCAGGAGCGCCGCCAGCAGGAGCGCGGGCCTGCTCCGCCATGACCACCTCCGCCATGACCAAAGCCGCAGCTCTCCGCCCATACGGAGGAGCATAGGTAACCGTTTGGCCAACTCAGCCAGAGGGTGATCTCGGCCCTTCGTTGCGCAGTGGCCGAAGGCCGGACGGCCCGCGGCCGACTATCCGGGTCCGATCAAGGAGCGCCCCACGCCCGGCTCAGAGCCCGGTGAGCGAGTGGAACGCGCCGCTTCGGATCAGCTGACCTTGATCAGCCCCTCTAGCTGCTCCTCGGTGAGCTCCAGACCCGGATGCGCCGTCGCCGCGTGCATCTCGACGTGCTCGATGAGCTCCTCTTTGGTCTCGGTGGTGAACTGGCCGGGACAATCTCCTCCGGCATCTGCACAGGTGACCGAATACGCCATGGCGACGCTCCTCCTTCGTGGCCGCGCGCTGCGGCTCGTCCCTCGCCACCCTAACCGCATCCCCGATCCAAGTGACCGGCGGCTGATCGAGCTCGGCGTGGCACCCGGCGGCGGGTAAAGCGGGGACCACGCACGGCGCGCCCCGGTAGGGTGATGCACCGTGACCACACACGGCGCGCCCCGGTAGGGTGATGCACCGTGACCACACCCCTCGTCGAAGCCCGCGGGCTGACCAAACGCTTCGGGACGCTCACCGCCGTCGACGCCATCGATTTCACCGTCGCCAAGGGCGAGGCGTTCGGGTTCCTCGGCCCCAATGGGGCCGGCAAGACCTCGGCGATGCGAATGATCGGCGCCGTTTCCCCGGTCACCGAGGGCCACCTCCAGGTACTGGGCATGGACCCCGCCACTCAGGGCCCCGAGATCCGGGCCAGGCTCGGTGTGGTCCCGCAGGAGGACACCCTCGACACCGAGCTGTCCGTCGAGGAGAACCTGCTCATCTACGGCCGCTACTTCGACCTGCCGCGGGCCGTCATCCGGCAGCGCATCGATGAGCTGCTCGATTTCGTAGAACTCACCGAGCGCCGCCGGGATCGGGTGGAGCCGCTGTCCGGAGGTATGAAACGGCGCCTCACCATCGCCCGGTCGCTCATCAACCAGCCCGACCTGCTGCTGCTGGACGAGCCCACCACCGGCCTCGACCCCCAGGCCCGCCACGTGCTGTGGGACCGCCTCTACCGGCTCAAACAGCAGGGGGTCACCCTGATCATCACCACCCACTACATGGATGAGGCCGAGCAACTGTGCGATCGGCTGGTGGTGATGGACAAGGCCCGCATCGTGGCGGAAGGCTCGCCACGGCACCTCATCGAGACCCACTCGACGCGAGAGGTGGTGGAGTTGCGATTCCCGGTCGGGGTCCAAGAGCAGATCACCGGCCGCTTCGACGGGCTCGCCAAACGGACCGAGATCCTCCCCGACCGGGTCCTGCTCTACACCGACGACGCCGACCGCACCACCCTCGAGATCTACGAGCGGGGCCTCAACCCGCAGAGCCTCATGACCCGCCGCAGCACCCTGGAAGACGTCTTCCTGCGCCTCACCGGACGGCGCCTGATCGACTGATGACTACCTCGGCACGGGTCTTCGAAGCTCACGCTCGGGTGTACCGCCGCACCTGGCGGGCCAGCGTGATCAGCACCTTTCTCAATCCGGTGCTGTTCCTACTGGCAATGGGCCTGGGATTGGGGGCGCTGGTCGATCGCGGCGGTGGTCCCGCCGACCTCGGCGGCATCAGCTACCTCGACTTTCTCGCCCCCGGGCTGCTGGCCGCCACTCTGATGCAAACGGGTGCCGGAGACGCCGCCTGGCCGGTGATGGCCGGCATCAAGTGGGTCAAGACGTACCACGCCGCTCTCGCCACCCCGGTGGGGATTCGCGACTTGGTGTTGGGACATCTGGCTTGGGTCGCGGCCCGGCTCACCTTCACCGCGGTGGTGTTCACCGGAGTGATGGCGCTGTTCGGAGCCCTCACCCTCCCCGTCGGCGTGCTGGCCGTGCTGCCGGCAGTTCTCACCGGCCTGGCCTTCGCCGCCCCGGTCACCGCCTTCACCGCCTCGCTGGAGCGCGAAACCGGGCTGACCAGCCTCTTCCGCTTCGGGATCGTTCCCATGTTCCTCTTCTCCGGGACGTTCTTCCCGGTCAACCAGCTCCCGGACTGGATGGAGCCCGCCGCCTACGTGACGCCCCTATGGCACGGCGTCGAGCTCACTCGCGCCGCCGCGCTGGACCTGCCCCCCACTCTGGCCGCCGGCTGGCATGTGGTGTACCTGACGGGCTGGGTGCTGATCGGCGGGTGGCTGGCAGTGCGTCAGTTCCGCCGCAGGTTGGAGCCATGACCACCGGCGGCACCCTGCTCGCCCGCGTGGTCCCCCCCACCGTGCTGGGCAGCCGGCGAGCCCGGTACGTGTTGGAACGCAACCTCCTGGTGTACCGCCGGGCCTGGGTGATCATCTTCTCGGGCTTCTTCGAGCCGCTCTTCTACCTGTTCTCCATCGGTATCGGGCTGGGACGGCTGGTCGGGGAGGTGGCGGGACCGAACGGCGTTGCGGTCACCTACGCCCAATTCGTGGCCCCGGCACTGCTGGCGGCCTCGGCCATGAACGGCGCCGTGTTCGAATCCACCATCAACATCTTCTTCAAGCTCAAGTACGGCAAGATCTACGACGCCATCCTCGCCACCCCGGTGGCTCCGGGTGACATCGCGACCGGGGAGATCGTCTGGTCGCTGATCCGGGGGGCACTCTATGCCGCCGGCTTCCTCACCGTCATGGTGGCGATGGGACTCATGCCCTCGTGGTGGGGGCTGCTCGCCCTCCCGGCAGCGCTGCTCATCGGCTTCGCTTTCGGATCGGTGGGCATGGCGGCCACGTCCTACATGCGCAGCTGGCAGGACTTCGATCTGGTCACCCTGGTGACCATGCCGCTCTTCCTCTTCTCGGCGACCTTCTACCCGCTGAGCGTCTATCCCCAGGCATTGCAGGTGACCGCCCAGATCTCCCCCCTCTACCACGGCGTCGAACTGATCCGAGCCCTCACGCTGGGAGCGTTCGACGTCAGCTTGGTGGGCCACGTGGGGTTCCTCGTCGCCATGGGAATCGGCGGGGTGCTGATCAGCTCTCGCCGGCTCGAGGAGCTGCTGCTGGCCTGAGGACTTCTAGCCCGGCGCGCCCCCGCTTCAGCCGTCGCGGCGGGCGATAGGCGCTACCACCGCGCTCACTACCCGCCGGTAGTCGCTCGGCTCCAGCACGATCTGCGCACCGCGGATCCCGCCAGAAACCGCAATGTGGGCGAAACTCAGCGCGCTCTCGTCGAGGTAGACCGGCAACGGGCGCTTCATCCCCAGCGCCGTCACCCCGCCGCGCACATACCCGGTGAGAGGCCGCACCTCGTCGAGGGGAACCATGGCGATCTTGCGATCGCCCCGCGCTCGGGCCAGGGCCTTGAGATCCAGCTCGGCGTCGGCGGGAATCACGCCGAGGCAGGGACCGTGCCGGTCGCCACGTACCACCAAAGTCTTGAAGACTTGTGCCGGCGGCAGGCCGATCTGGCGGGCGACCTCCACAGCGTATCCCTCACCGGGCTCGGCGTCGTAGTGGCGCACCTCGTGAGCAACCCCGGCCTGCTCCAGCAGACGTATGGCATTGGTCTTGGCGGCCACGGGTGGGCACGCTACCGGCAGTTCCCCTGCCCGACCAGCGGATCCAACCCGCCTGCTCGCGGCCGAGCCCGACGCCGCCGGATCCCGCATCAGTGCCGCCGGACGGCTCGACGATCGCGCCCCCGAATATGATCGTCACGCTCCCGGCCCCCTACCCTGCACGCCATGACCGACAAGACCGCCTTCGACACCGCGGCCCTCGATCCCGTCGACCGCTACAAGCTCATGACCGGATTGATCGTCCCCCGCCCGATTGGCTGGGTGGGTTCGATAGCGGCGGATGGCCGCCGCAACCTGGCGCCGTATTCGTTCTTCAACATGGTGGCCGGCGTTCCCCCCACGGTGATCTTCGCTCCGGGGCGAACGCAGCGCGTCAAGGACACACTGGCCAACGTCGCTGCCACGGGTGAGTTCACGCTCAACATGGTCACCCAGGAGTTGGCGGAAGCGATGAATCTCACCTCCGGCGAGTACGGATCCGAAGTGGACGAGTTCGAAGTGGCACAGCTCACCCCGATATCCGGCGACGTGGTGGCCGCGCCAATGGTGGCCGAGGCCAAGGCCAACCTGGAGTGCCGGGTAACGCAGATCGTCGACGTCGGCGAGCCTCCCACGGCGTCGGTCGTGTTCGGCGAGGTACTCCGCATCCACGTCCGGACCGACCTGCTGGACGGCACCAGAGTCGACCACCGGGAGCTGCGGGCAGTGGGGCGGATGGCCGGCGACGGCTACGCCACCACCGCCGGCGGGCTGTTTCAGATGAAGCGGCCCGTCATCGGCTGAGATCCCGCGTCACCATGCTCCTCAGAGCTGCCCGGCGAAGAGGCGGTTCGTGACCTCTTTCGCCCGGCGGCGTACTGCCTCGATATCGGAGAGCCGCCGCAACGCCGCCAGTTGCCGTCCCATTCGCGGGTTTCGTTCCAGCAGGCCCCGGTGCCGGTCGAGAAAACTCCAATAGAGCGTGGTCAAGGGACAGGCGTCTGCCCCGGTGCGCTGGGCGGGGTCGAAGGGGCAGCCTGAGCAGTAATCGCTCATCCGGCTGATGTAGTTGCCGCCCGCCGCATAGGGCTTGGTAGCCATGAGGCCCCCATCGGCGTGCAAGGCCATTCCCACCACGTTGGGCACCATCACCCACTCGGCACCGTCGATGAAGGAAGCCCACATCCAGTCGACCATCCGGCGGGGCTCCACGCCGGCCAAGAGCGCCAGGTTCCCCAGCACCATCAGCCGCTGAATGTGATGGGCATAGCCGTGGTCGTTCACGGCGCGGAGAGTCTCGGCCAGGCAGCGCATGGCGGTCTCCGCAGTACCTGCGAACGCCGGCGGCAGCGGCCCTCGGGCCGCCAGCGCGTTCGCTCGGGCGTATCCGGGCATCTCCAGCCAGTACACCCCCCACACGAACTCACGCCACCCGACGATCTGGCGGATGAAGCCCTCCGCCGAGGCGATCGGGACCCGACCCGCCCGAAAGGCGTCCTCGGCGGCATCGCAGACCTCATCCGGGTAGAGCAGCCCCAGATTGAGATACGGGCTCAGCAGAGAGTGGGCCATAGACCACTCCCCGGCCACCATGGCGTCTTGGTGTGGCCCAAAGCCGGGCAACACCTCGCCAACAAAGTGGCGCAAGCGAGCCAGCGCTCCCCGCCGAGAGGTCGCCCAAGTCCCATCGGGCATCGCTCCGAACGCGGACGGCGGTAGCCCCTCCAGTACCTCCCGGTCGACGGCGTCGAGCCGGGAGCGGGGGCGGTGAGGCCACCGCTTTGCTTCGCCGGGTGGGGGCAGACGGTTCTCCCGGTCGAAGTTCCACCTTCCCCCGGCCGGCCGTTCCCCGTCCATCAGGTAGCCGAGGCGGCGTCGCTGTTCCCGGTAGAAATCCTCCATCACCAGCCGGGTCCGCCCCGCCGCCCAAGCGGCGAAATCCTCGTAGTGACAGAGGAACTGATTGGATCGGGTGATCTGGACTTCGAGCTCATCCAGGAGCCGGCGCATCCGAAACGACATCGGCTCCATCGCCACCACTTGCGCCGGCTGGTAGAGGTCGCGATGCGCCGCCAGGCCGGCTCGCAGTGACGGGGCACGCCGGTAGTCCACGTGGAAGCCGGCCCGGCGCAGCTGGGATGCGAACCGCCGCATGGCCGTCAGCACCAGGTGAAGTCGCTGCCGGTGAAAGCGCTTGGAGGACAGCTTGCGGGTGCTCTCCACCATCAGGAGGCGGGCGTCGGCAGGGGTACGCCCGGACAGGCTCGAGATGCGTCGGTTGAGCTGGTCCCCGAGGACCCAGACCGTTTCCACGCCGGGCAGCATATCGGGAGAGGTTCAGCCCGTTCCTGGCTCGCGGCGCCCTTCGAAGATCTCCCTTACCGTGTCGATGGTGTCGGCCTCGTCGGCCGTCTTGTCGTGCCGATACCCCTTGACGCGGGCGAACCGCAACGCCATGCCACCCGGGTACCGTGAACTGGCCTGGATGCCGTCGAAGGCGACCTCCACGACCTGCTCGGGCCGAACGAACACCACGTGTCCTTCGCGGTGGGTCTCCAGTTCGAGGAACCGCTCGGTCTGCCACTCGAGCATCTCGTCGGTGAGTCCCTTGAAGGTCTTCCCCAGCATCACGAAGCTCCCCGACGCCGGATCGCGTGCAGCCAAATGCAGGTTGGACAGCCGGCCGCGGCGGCGTCCATGGCCCCACTCCGCCGCCAGCACCAACAGGTCGAGGGTGTGCGCAGGCTTCACCTTGAGCCAGGCAACCCCCCGCCGCCCGGCCTCGTAGGGCGCGTCCAAAGCCTTCACCATCACCCCCTCGTGGCCCCGTCGCAACGCCTCCCCCAGGAACTCGGACGCCTCCATAACCTCGGACACGACGACCCGCGGTACCAGCATCTCCGCCGGCAGCGCCCCGGACAGGGCGGCGAAGCGCTCGGCGGTAGGCAGGTCGATGAGGTCCTCGCCTTCGAAGTGGAGGCAGTCAAAGAAGAAGGCCGTCAACGGCAAGGACTCCCGCAACTCGTCGACACCGAGCTTGCTGCCGAAACGGCTCATCGTCACCTGAAAGGGATGGGGCCGGCCGTCATCCCGCAGCACGACCGCCTCTCCGTCCAGCACCACGGCCCGCAGCGGCAACCCTCGGATCGCCTCGACCACCTCCGGGATCCGTTCGGTGATGTCGGCCAGGTTGCGCGTGAACACCCGCACCTCGTCGCCCAACCGGTGCAGCTGGATGCGGGCGCCGTCCAGCTTCCATTCCACCGCGGCCGGATTGACGCGGGCCAACGCGGCGCCCATGTCCTCGGCGGTCTGTGCCAGCATGGGTTTGACCGGTCGCAACGGCTCCAAGTGGAACTCCCGCAAGCGATCGCTGCCACCCAGGGCTGCGGCTGCCACCGGCCCCAGCTCGCCTCGCAGCATCAGGGCCCGCCTCACCTCGGCCGCCGGCACCTCGGCGGCGGCGGCGATCGCCTCCGCCATCAGCCCCTCCAGGGCCCCCTGACGCAGCTCCCCGAGCAGCAAGCGGCGCAAGAAGCGCTGCTCGGCCGCCGTGGCGCTGCCGAACAGCTCCCGGAGGATGGCATGCCGAGCCGCCTGCGACCCCGGGCCAAACAGCCCCTGGACGCGGGTGAACGCTGCGTCGACCTCCGTCAGCGTCACCCCGGGCGGCGGCTTCCTCGGCGGCGGCAGCTCCCGCAACGAGGCGTAGCCCACCCCGATCGTGCCCTGCCGCAGCTCCCCGGACAGGAACGCCACCGCGGCGGGCACCTCAGCGGGCGGCAGCCGGCGCAGGCAGCCCGCCAGCAGCTCGATCTTGGCGCGCCGGGCGGACGCGGCGGCCACCGCGCCAGACGTCTCCACGATATCGCTGAGGAGCACCACCCGATTCTCGTCCTCGTGCCGGGTCGTCACAGCAAGCGGAAGCGGACCCCGCCCAGCAGCACCTCCCCGTCCTCCACTGCCAGCCCCCGGGCCGCGGCTGCCGCCAGCACCGCTGCAGCATCGACGGCCTGCAGCTCGACATCCTCCAGGCCATCGCCGCGTCCGTCCGTGGCGGGTGCGAAGCGCAGCTCGGCATTGGCCACCCGGAGTACGAGGGCGTCGCCGTCCTCCAGGGGAATGCCCAGCAGCCGACTCCAGCGTTCGGCGACGCGCCGAGGGTCGTTGCTCTGCAGCTCGACCGCTGTGATGGCGCTCACCCGATGGGTCCGCACCGCCCGCCGCCATTCGGACCCGGCGGGCCACCACGGTCCATCTCCGGCGGGGTCGCCGCAGCTCCAGTCGACCTCGAGGAAGGAGCCCCCGGTGTCGGCGGGATGGAACTGGGTGCACCGGTACTCGTCCGGTACCTCGAATTCGAAGGCGATGCGTACTCCCTCCGCCGCCGCCCGCTCCCGCACCGCTGCCACGTCATCGCTCTGGCAGATCACCAGGTAGCCGCCGTCCCCGCCCCGGCGGTCCAGGTAACGCCCCGCCGCCGTGCCCTCCCGGATCGGCGCCACCACTTCCAGGAATTGGCTGGCTACCGGCAGCACCGCGTTCTCCAAGCCGAAGCTCGCTACCCCGGGGTCTACGTGGGCCACCTCGAGACCGAACACCTCCCGCAAGTCGTCGACCACCGGCTGCCGCCGCCGGGCGACCAGGCACACCTGGCGCAGCTCGATCGGCACGCCGGTCAGCGCCCCCGGAACACGGGAGCGCGCTTCTCCACGAACGCGGCTGCCGCCTCCTTCAGGTCCTCGGTGGTGCCGGTGTGCAGGTGGTGGGTGGCCTCCAAGTCCATACACGCCTCGAGGTCGTCCACCATCGCCCGGTTGAGGTTCTCCTTCATATAGCGGTATGCCACTGCCGGCCCGGTGGCGAGACGCCGGGCCAGGCTCATCGCTTCCTCCTGAAGGGCCTCGTCGGGTACCACCCGGTTGACGATCCCCAGCCGCAGTGCCTCGGCGGCATCGAACCGCTCAGCGAGGAAGTAGAGCTCCTTGGCCTTCGCCACCCCCACCAGCCGGGTGAGGAACCAGGTACCGCCGTAGTCGCCCGCCAAAGCAACGTTGGCGAAGGCGGTGGTGAAGATGGCGCTCTCCGCGGCCAGCCGCAGGTCGCAGGCCAGCGCCAGCGACAGACCGGCCCCCGCTGCCGCTCCGGGAATGGCGGCGATAGTGGGCTTGGGCATCCGGTACAGCGCGCCCGAAGTGCGACGGTGCGAGAGCCGCTGCCGGTGCACCTGCTCGTCGTAGGAGCGGTCCAGCATGCCCTCCTCGGCGAATCCCTTGACGTCGCCACCGGCACAGAACGCGCCGCCTGCTCCAGTGAGCACCACACAGCCCACCGCCGGATCGGGCTCCAGCCGCATGAGTACGTTTCCCAGCGCCTCGATCGTCGTCTTGGTGAGCGCGTTGCGGCGCTCGGGGCGGTTGAAGGTGACCACGGCCACCCCTTCGTCGACGCGGGCGAGCAGCTCGTCGGTGCCGGTGTCCATCTCCACGATGCCTCCTCGTTCGCAAGTCCACCCTAGGCGGCTGCCGACGAGTCGTTCCCGCGGTCGGGCAAAGCCGGGACAGGATGGAAAGCACGCCCGTCGATCGGCTACATTGACCGCCGCGAGAGCGGCAGCAAGACGGCAGCAAGACGACAAGGAGCCCAGGGATGCTCAGCAAGCGCTTCTTCAAGACCAAGGACGAGGTAGAGATCACCTTCGAGGTCGATCGCCCCGGAATCAACACCGCGGACTGGGTGAGCGAGTTCACCGGCTGGGAGCCGGTGGCGATGCACCGCACCGCACGAGGGAAGGGTCCCTTCCAGTTGCGGGTGAGGATCCCGAAGGGCCGGCAGGTGCAGTTCCGCTATCTCTTTGACGGCCACCTCTGGGAGAACGACGATGCCGCCGACGCCTACTGGCCCAACGACCAGGGCTCGGACAACAGCGTCGTCAGCACGGCCGCGTAGTCCGCTGCGCACGACGGGTGCCGGAGCGTGTGCCCTCGGCGGCGGAGCCGCCTTTGGTACTGCGACACGAGCGGCCGCGGTCTCCAGCCGCTACTGGGGATGCTGGCCGAAGACGTGACGGCGGATCCAGGCGTGCATGGCGATGCCCGAGGCCACCCCGGCGTTGATGGAGCGGGTAGAGCCGAACTGGCTGATCGAACACACCATCTTGGCGGCACGGCGGGCCGCCTCCGACAGCCCCGGGCCCTCCTGGCCAAAGAGCAAAACGCATCTTTGCGGAAGGTCCACCTCTTCCAGCGGCACTGAGCCGGGCAAGTTGTCGATGCCGATCACCGGCAGGGCGGCCGCCCCCGCCCATGCCGCAAAGTCTTCGATGGTGGGGTGGTGGCGCAGGTGCTGGTAGCGATCTGTGACCATCGCCCCTCGCCGGTTCCAGCGCCGGCGGCCGATGATGTGCACCTCCGCCGCGAGGAAAGCGTTGGCGTTGCGCACCACCGCCCCGATGTTGAAGTCGTGCTCCCAGTTCTCGATGGCGACGTGGAAGGGATGGCGGCGAAGGTCGAGGTCGGCCACGATCGCCTCTCGCCGCCAGTAGCGATAGCGGTCGACTACGTTGCGGTGGTCGCCTCCGGCCAGCAACTCGGGGTCGAAGCGTGGATCTTCGGGCCAGGGCTCGGGGTGGCTACCCACCCCCACCTGCCGCTCGTCCTTCATCGGCGCACCCTACCTCCGCCGCCGGGGGAATAGTGCGGCCGGGGCACCGTTTACGTCAAGAGTGAACACCCAGGAGGAAGACGTGGACGGCGACATCCGGCAGGCCCTGGAAACGGACCGCACCATCGACATCACGACCATGGGCCGCAAGAGCGGTGAGGCGAGGCGCATCGAGATCTGGTTCCACAACCTCGATGGGCGCATCTACATCACCGGCATGCCGGGCAAGCGCAGTTGGTACGCCAACCTCCTGGCCAACCCGGAGCTGACCTTTCATCTGAAGGAGAGCGTCGCCGCCGACGTGCCGGCCACGGCGATCCCGGTCACCGACCGCGGCGAGCGACGGCGCATCCTCGCCGCCATCACCGAGCGTCTCAGCATCCGGGGCGATCTGGAGCGGTGGGTGAACCGCAGTCCCCTGGTCGAGGTGCGGCTCGACGGGTCACGCTCCTAGGCGCGGCATGGCGCTGCGGGGCGCTGCTGGGGCGGACGGCACGCTCGACGTGCGACACTTGAAATCGTGGACCGAGAGCCCACGCCGTCCGCGCACCACGCCGGCAGCTGCGGCCACGGACCCGACTGCAACTGCGGCGGCGGTTGGAGTGCGCCCGTCGCCGGTGGCAGCTCGCCCCCGGATGTGGACGCCCCGCCACTCCCGGCTGATGAGGCTGCAGGGCTCGCCAACCGGGCGGTCGACGTGCTGGACGGGAACTGGACGGGAAGATTCACCCGCCCCTCGCCCGACCTGTATCGGCACCAGTGGAGCTGGGATTCGGCCTTCATCTCTCTGGCCTACGCCCACTATGACCAGGAGCGGGCCGAGCAGGAACTTCGGTCGCTGTTCGACGGCCAGTGGAGCAGCGGGCTGGTACCGCACATCGTGTTCGACGACAGCGAGCACGGATACTTTCCCGGCCCCGAGGTGTGGGGAACGATCCAGAGCCCGCATGCGCCAGCGCGTCCTCGGACGTCCGGAATCGTGCAGCCGCCGGCCCACGCCATCGCCGTGTGGCACCTGTACCAGACTGCGCGGGACCGGCGGCGAGCTGCCGCGTTCCTCGAGGAGATGTTTCCAAAGCTGGCTGCCTGGCACGACTACCTGTACCGGGAACGTGACCCCGGTGAAGAAGGCCTCGTGTACATCCACCATCCCTGGGAGTCGGGGCGGGACAACTCGCCGGTTTGGGACGTGGTTCTCGACCGCGTGCCCGGGACTGCCCGCTCGGTGCCCCGCTCCGACTTACAGGTCGTGGCGGCCGATCAACGCCCCAGCGACCTCGACTATCGGCGCTACCTGGCCCTGGTGGAGTTGAGCCGCGAGCGCGCCTACGAGCAGGCAGAGATCCGCAACGCCAGTCCGTTCCTAGTGCAAGACGTGCTGTTCAACACCCTGCTGGTGGAAGCGGGCAGCCGCCTGGCAGACGTAGCGCGCGTCCTCGGCGAGAGCCATGAAGTCTTCGCGGCGCAGGCTGCCCGGACCGCCGACGCGCTCAACGCCAAGCTGTGGGAGCCGGACCTCGCCCAGTACTTCGCGTGGGATCTAGTGGCCGACGCCCCAATCCGCGTCCACGTGGCCGCCGGATTCACACCGCTCTATGCGGGGGTGCCCACCCCTGAGCAGGCAGCCTCGATCGTTGACCGGCTGGCCGGGCACTGCTCTTGCCTCGTCGGCGCTGGGTGCTGGGCGGTTCCCAGCTACGACAAGCAAGCTGACGACTTCGCTCCCAGCCGCTACTGGCGAGGCCCCATATGGGTGAACATGAACTGGCTGCTGCTGCTCGGAGCGCGGCGCTACGGATACCACGCTCATGGAGCGAGACTGCTCCGTGGGATCGTCGAGCTCGTGCGGCGATCCGGGTTCTGCGAGTACTACGACGCCGACAACCAGCAGGGTCTCGGCGCCGGGCGTTTTTCCTGGACCGCGGCGCTGTTGCTCGACCTGCTGATCCACGAAGGTGTCGCGGTTTCA
>JABAOH010147116.1_pt3 | contig 19003 bp, 22 predicted proteins | sample 7062181 | NCBI WGS metagenome assembly JABAOH01 (sample SAMN14538630, study PRJNA623070) | marine sediment metagenome | biome: marine biome [ENVO:00000428]; feature: marine pelagic biome [ENVO:01000023]; material: deep marine sediment [ENVO:00002113]; isolation source: pool of 5 deep marine... | reverse complement strand
CTGGCGACGGTCGCCGGGCTGCGGGCCATTGCCGCCGCCGGCCTGGAGCCCAACGACATCGACCTCGTGGTCCTGGCCACCTGCTCGCCGGATCGCCTCATTCCCAGTGCGGCCTCGTTCGTCCAGGAGAAGCTGGGCGCATCGCGAGCCGGGGCATTCGATATCAACGCCGCCTGTTCGGGCTTCATCTATGGATATGCCACGGCCGACCAGATGGTGCGGGCCGGCGGCGTCGACCGGGTGGTGGTGATCGGAGCCGAGAAACTGTCCTATTGGCTCGACTTCTCGGACCGATCCACGGCGGTGCTGTTCGGCGACGGCGCCGGCGCCGTCGTGGTCGAGGCCGCCGAAGGGGAGGGCGGACTGCTCGCGTTCGAGCTGGGATCGGATGGATCTGCCGCCGGCATCCTGTGTGTGGCCAATACCGGCACCGAGGGGGTTCCGGCGACGGACCGGCCCCCGCTGTTGCGCATGGACGGCCCGGAGGTCTTCAAGCGGGCAGTCAAGGCGATGGGAGACACCTCGGTTCGTGTCGTCGAGCGGGCCGGGCTGGGACTCGACGACATCGATCTGCTCATCCCGCACCAGGCCAACGTCCGCATCATCGATGCCACGGCCCGTCGCCTCAAGCTGCCCCCGGACAAGGTGTACGTCAACATCGCCTCCTACGGCAACACGTCGGCCGCCACCATCCCGATCGCACTCACCGAGGCCCTGGATGAGGGGCGCATCTCCCCGGGGGATCACATCGTCTTCGCCGCGTTCGGTGGAGGGCTCACCTGGGCCGCCTCCGTCATGCAATGGGGGGCGCGGGTGACGCCGTTGGGTCGCAGCAACGCCGAACTCCCGGCCAGCAATGCCGACGCGCTCGATCTGCTCCGCCCCAACGTCGAGGTCTACGGACCCGGCTTCCAGCCTTGAGCTCCCGGGTTGCCCTCGTCACCGGGGCGTCGCGAGGGATCGGGCGCAGCATCGCCGAAGTGCTGGCCGGGGGCGGTCATCGGGTGGCGGTGAACTTCGTAGCGCGTCCCGATGCCGCCGAGGAGGTGGTCCGCTCCATCCAGGCCTCCGGGGGAGAGGCGATTGCTGTGGCCGCCGACGTCGGCGACGAGGAGTCGGTGGCCGGCATGTTCGAGGAGGTGGCTGCCAAGCTGGGACCGGTCGAGGTGCTGGTCAACAATGCCGGGGTGACGCGTGACGGACTGGCGGTCCGGATGTCCAGCGCGGACTGGGACGAGGTGGTGCGCACCGATCTTCGCTCGGTGTTTCTGTGTAGCCGGGCGGCGCTGCGCAATATGCTGCGGGCCAAATGGGGACGGGTCGTGTCGCTGGCCTCGGTGGCCGGACTGGTGGGCAATGCCGGTCAATCGAACTACGCGGCCGCCAAGGCCGGCATCGTGGGCTTCTCCAAGTCACTCGCGAAAGAAGTCGGCTCGCGCGGCATCACCGTGAATGTGGTGGCGCCCGGTTTCATCGAGACCGATCTCACCTCGGGAATGAGCGACGAATTGACCGAACAGGCCCGGCGAGCTATCAGCGTGGGCCGGTTCGGCGTGCCGAGTGAGGTGGCGTCCCTGGTCGGCTATCTTGCCTCGGACGAGGCGTCGTACCTCACCGGCCAGGTGCTGCGAGTCGACGGTGGGCTGACGCTGTGAACACGAGCAAGGAGAGAGGATGGAGCGTTCCGACATCGAGTCCAAGCTGACCGACCTGCTCGTCGACGAGCTGGGCCTGGACCGGGAGGCTGTGAATCCCGACGCCACCTTCGAGGGAGACCTCGAGGTCGACTCGCTGGGAGTGGTGGAGCTGCTGATGGCTCTCGAGGACACGTTCGGCATCAAGATCGCCGACGAAGAAGCCGAGCAGATCTCCACGGTCGGCCAGGCAGTCGACATGGTGCAAGACAAGCTCGGGTCCTGACGTGGAACGGCGGCGGGTAGTCGTCACCGGCCTCGGCACCATCAACCCCCTGGGCTTGGACGTGGCCGGGTTCTGGAAGAACGCACTCGACGGCGCCTCCGGCATCGCGACCATACGCTCGTTCGACGCTTCCCATCTGCCGGTTCGGTTTGCCGGCGAGGTCAACGACTTCGATCCGGAGGAGTACCTGTCGCGCCGGGACGCCCGCCATATGGATCGATACGCCCAGCTCTTCTATGCCGCCTCGATGCAGGCCCTCGAAGACGCCGGCCTCCGGATCGAAGCCGACTCCGAAGAGGCGACCCGGGCCGGGGTGATGGTGGGTACCGGGATCGGCGGGATCATCGCGTTCCAGGAGAACATGGATCTCATGCGAGAGCGGGGACCCGACCGGGTGAGCCCTTACGCCATCACTCAGATCATCGCCAACATGGCCGGAGGGCAGGTGTCGATCGGGTTCAATCTCTTCGGCCCGAACGTCGCTACGGTGACCGCCTGTGCCGCGTCTGCGAATGCCATCGGCGAGGCGGCCGAAGTGATCCGCCGTGACGCCGCCGATGTGATGGTGGCCGGTGGCTCAGAGGCGGCCGTGTGCGAGTTCGCCATGGCCGGCTTCGCCAGAGCGAGGGCGCTCAGCACCCGGAACGACGACCCGGCGGGCGCCTCGCGGCCTTTCGATTCGGGAAGGGACGGGTTCGTCCTGGCGGAAGGGGCGGCGGTGCTGATCCTGGAGGAACGCTCGAGGGCCCTCGAGCGGGGGGCGCGGGTCTACGGCGAAGTGGCCGGCTACGGCATGTCGGCCGACGGATACCACATCACCCTGCCGCGGCCCGGAGGCGGCGGCGCCGCCATGGCCATGGAGCGGGCGCTCGCCGACGCGGCTCTGGAGCCGGTCGACATCGACTACATCAACGCCCACGGAACGTCGACCCCGGCCAACGACATCACCGAGACCGAGGCTGTGAAGTCCGTCTTCGGCGACGCCGCCTACCGGATACCGATCTCCTCTACGAAGTCGATGACCGGGCACCTTCTCGGGGGGGCGGGAGCGCTGGAGTCGATCGTGTGCCTGCTGGCCATGCGGGACGGCATCCTCCCGCCGACGATCAATCACGAAGATCCCGACCCGGAGTGTGATCTGGACTACGTGCCCAACGCCGCCCGTGAGGCCGAGTCCCGGGCCACGATGACGAACTCGTTCGGCTTCGGCGGGCACAACGTCGCCCTGGTCTTTACCCGGGACGACGCGTAGGCGGCGCGGCTACTCGCGTTCCTCTTCCTCGACGGGCTCGGCCTCACAACCGGGACCGGGAGCCTCGGGGAGAGCCCCGGAACGATGCTGGTGCCATTCGGCCATCGACCTGATCACGAGCACGATCACGATGGCCACTCCCACCGCCGCCCCGAGGAAGCCGATCACGGCAAAGGTCACCTCACGCCCCGGGCACGATTCGGCAACGGCGGACGTCGTGGAGAGGCAGGACACCCGGGCCAGGTTGCGCCCGATCAGGGCTCCGGTGGCGGCCGCCGCCAGCACCGGCACCAGGAACCACGGGTTGGGGTAGCGCTTCACCGGCGCGGCCGCCCCCGCTCGTCGAGGCCGGCGGCCTCGAACACCTCGGGGGGCACGAGCTCGGGCGGTATCGGGTAACCCCGGGCCCGCTGTGGGAGCAGCGCTACCGCCGAGCGGGCCACGGCCCGACTCCACGACAGGCCGCCCAGGATGATCACGGCGGCCGCCAGGCCCACCCTTCCCGGCATCGGAGAGAACGCCACGGCGGCGCCCCCGAGCAGCGGTAGGAGGAGCCGCCCCAGCCACAGGCCCAGAGGCCCGCCCCGTCCGAGGAGAAGAGCGAGCACCGGCCCCGCAGCCGCCGCGACCCAGTGGATCGGTCCCAGGCCGGACGGAACCATCAGCGCCGCCCAGCCTGGCAGGGCCACGAGACCGATCAGCAGTACCACGGCCTGCGGGGGCGGACCGTCGGCCGAGGGCAGCCGGCGCAGCCAGTGGGCCCGGGCTATGGCGGCGACGGCGGCGGCCGCTGCAACCGTCGTCGACGCGGCCGGCCACGCGGAGTCGAGGCCCACCACCGCCGCCAGCACCACTTCGGTAGCGACGATGGCGATGGTGAGGCGCAGCGCCCATCGGGCCCGGGCCAGCAGCACGCCGGCGACGGCGACGACCGTCACGAGGAGGAGGTCGGTACCTAGCAGGATCGCCGAGCCCTCCGAGAAGGGCTCCGGGGCAAAGGCGAGGAGGACCGACCATGCAGCGGCCGAGATGACGAGTGCTACGGCGGCAATCGCAGGGCGGACCATGACCCGATTATGGCGCCGGTCCGGGCGTGCCGGATGGGGGTCGGCAATCGAGGTGGGCGGCTCACCGGAGCCGACGGAGCTCATGGAGGCGGTGGGAACGGTGCTCCGCCGAGGTCGGGTGCCGGGGTCCACCGGCCGGCCTCGCGCCAGAGCGTCCCAGGAGACAACGAGATGATCGTGCAATGGTGCGGCTTGTCGGTCGGGAACTCCGAGGGGGCCCGTCCGGTGAGCATGATCAAACCGGCTTGGATGGGGTCCTGGTGCGATACCAGCACCAGATCGCCGCCCGGGTGGGCCCGAGCGTGATCGCGTACCGCTGCCGCAACACGTCGTGCCACGTCGGCGAGCGGCTCGGGCGAGAACGGGAGGCGAAACGGATCACGGTGGTAGGCGTCGATCTCGCCCGGGAACCGATCGGGGATCTCCCCCCAAGGCAGGCCCGCCCAGCGGTCGGCGAGGCCCCATTCCGTCAGCCGGACGTCCTCGACGACCGCATCGTCGGCGAGGACCACGGCCGTTTCCAGAGCTCGCTGCAGCGGGGACGAGATCACGGCCACCACCGTTCGCTGGGCGAGATGCCGGGCTGCCGCTTCGGCCTGGAGGCGCCCGGCCCGACTGAGCCCGAAGCCGGGAAGGGAGGCATACACGATTCCTCCGGGGTTGTGCACCTCGCCATGGCGGACGAGATGGATGAGCCGTGACACCCGGCGAGTCTATGAATCCGAAGGTGCGCGGCGGTACCGTGACGCCGTGACGACGATCAGCGAACCCATCCTCCACGTCGACATGGACGCCTTCTTCGTGGAGGTGGAGCGCCTGGAGCGTCCCGAGCTGCGGGGTGTCCCGGTGGTCGTCGGGGGGCTGGGCAACCGGGGGGTGGTTTCGTCGGCGAGCTACGAGGCGCGCCGCCATGGGGTGCGATCGGCCATGCCGACGGTAGAGGCTCGACGCCGCTGTCCCCAGGCCCGCTTCGTGCCTCCCGATCACGTCAAGTACCGGCGGGCCTCGGCCCGGGTGTTCGCCGTCCTCGAGTCGTTCACGCCGCACGTGGAGGCGCTGTCGGTCGACGAGGCGTTCCTCGATGTAACCGGACTGTCCCTGCACTTCGAATCGGCTGCCCAGGTGGGCGAGTCGGTTCGGCAGCGGCTGCGCGCTGAGCTCGGTCTCCCCGCCTCGGTTGGTTCCGCCGCCTCCAAGTTCATCGCCAAGCTTGCCAGCGAGAGGGCCAAGCCCGACGGGCTGGTCGTGGTCCCGGCCGGGGAAGAACTGGAGTTCCTGCACCCTCTCGGGGTCCGGGCCCTGTGGGGGGTGGGCGAGGCCACCTACGCCGCCCTCGAACAGCTCGGAGTGGAAACGGTGGGCGACCTGGCCGCCCTACCGCAGGCGCTGATCGTTCGTCGACTGGGCGAGGCCCTGGGCACTCACCTCTATGAGCTGGCATGGGCCCGGGACGAGCGCCCGGTGGTTCCGCGAGCCGAGCCCAAGTCGATCTCGGTGGAGCACACGTACGACGAGGATCTCAGGGATCCGGACACCATCGATAACGAGCTGTTCCGACACTGTGATCGGCTGGCCCGTCGCCTGCGCAGCGCTGGGATGACCGGCCGCACGCTGACTCTCAAGGTCCGCTTCTCGGACTTCGAGACCATGACCAGGAGCCACTCGCTCGATGCGCCGGTCGATCGGGCTCACCCGTTGTACCGGGCGGCACGCCGGCTGGCCGATCGAGTCTCGCTGAGCGGAAGGGCGGTCCGGTTGCTGGGCGTGGGAGCGACGAGTCTCGCTCCGGCCGACGCTCCCCGCCAGCTCGGCTTCGGGGGAGATCAGGGTGAGCGACTGGCCCGAGCCACCGACGACGTGCGCCGGCGCTTCGGCGAGGAGGCGGTGCGGCCGGCCCGGCTCATCGACGACCCGTCCCGCCCGGCCGAGGATTGATGCCTCGGCTACCGAAAACGCTCGCTCGGTATACTGGCGCCCGCTAGCCGCGAGCCGGTGCAGGAAGAAGCCCATGCCGCTGGACGACAGAGAGCAACGGATCCTCGAGGAGATCGAGCGACAGTTCTATCAAGAGGACCCGAAGCTGGCGGAGACCGTCCGCGACACGACATTGGCCACCGTTACTGCCCGCAGGGTGCGCTGGGCTTCTCTGGGTCTCATCGTCGGCCTCGTCGTCATGCTGGTGTTCTTCACGCGGAACCGTTTCATCGCATTGGCCGGTTTCCTCGGGATGGTGCTGGCGACGTTCTGGATCGTGTCTGTTCTCCGTAGCCGGGGAGGAGACGGGCGCGAATCACTGGCGACGCGGCTGAACCGCACTCGGCAGCGGTGGAAGCGCGACGGCTAGAGTACGGCGCCGCTGGAAGGAGGAGACCAAGCCGGGGAGTCGTCCGGGCGGGCTCGCCTCTCCGCCGGGGAGATCGAGGAAGGGCAACGTGGAGGAAGGGTTCACCGCACAGCAGGCATCGCGACTCACAGCCTGCACTGCGCATCAGCTGCGTTATTGGGACCGGGTCGGATTGATCCGGCCGAGCATCCAGAGCACCGGCGGCCGACCGGGTCGCCGTCGCTTGTACTCATTCCGCGACCTGGTCGCCTTGCGGGTGGTGAGGAGTCTCCTGGACAACGGCATGTCGGTGCAGCGAGTGCGGCGGGCCTGGGACTATTTGCGCCGCACGGCCCACATGGATGATCACCTGGCCGAGGTGAAGCTCGTCACCGACGGCCAATCCATCTTTCGGATCGCCTCAGACGAAGCCGAGCTCCTCGATGCCCTCAGAGAGGGCCAGCTCGCCTTCTTCGTTGCCATCAACGAGATCACCCAAGAGGTCGCCGAGGACGTGTCGCGTTTCGAGCTGGACCGGGATCGGTTCCTCGAGATGCTGCGCCGGGTCGAAGAGGACGTCGTCTCCGAAGCCTCCGGGTCCTAACGCTTCTTGCGCAGCAACGACTTGAGTCGATAAGCGGCCAGGAATCTCTCGGTGGGCCCGTAGCGAGTCCTGAGCTGTTGCTCGGCCTCAGTGAACGACCGGGTCGCAGCGCGCAGTCCGCCTGAATCGAGAGGCTCTTTGCCGTAGATCGCCTCGCCGTAGTGGGCCGCCAACGGGGCCAGCGTGGGGTGGGTGGCCGCGGCGTATTCGGCCGGCGTCTGGGAGAGCTCGGGGGCTGCCCCCAGGTCGGTCAGCCGCGAGGTGATCTCTGACCAAGCCGCGGCGACATCGCCCCGGGCCAGCCGCCCCAGCCGCCTCCGCCGCCGCGCCCACTTGAACGCCGGCAACGCCAGCACCGCGATGCCGCCCAGGACTGCCACGGGCACCACCGACGTGAGCCATCCCGGCAGTCTGATGGCGATTTCCTCGTCACTCCCGCTCTGACCGACGAGCCGCAGGTTCTCCTCATCGATCAATGGGGGCGGCACGAGCGGAGAGATTGCAAAGGGGACGTTTTCCACCTCGAGAATCTCGAGATGCGGCGTGATGTCGAACGGCAGCGCACTAGCCGCGGAGGGGTTGACACCGTCGAGGCGCGGCGTGGCGTCGAAGCGGACCCAACCCTGGGAGGGCATCCAGAACTCGACCCAGGCATGGGCATTGTTGTCTCGGACTACCACCCGGCCCTCACCGATGTCGGTGCCGGGCGTGAAGCCGAGCACGATCCGGCTGGGAATGCCCGCCGCTCGCCCCATGACCCCCAATGCTCCGGCGTACTGTTCGCAGTAGCCGGATCGCCAATCGGGGTTGGTGTCATCGAACAGCCAGGTGCCCAGATCCTCGGCACCACCGGCGGGAGCGACCGTGGTGTCGTAGCGAAAGCCGTTGGACGGGTTGCGCAGGTAGCTCTCGAGTGCCAGGGCCTTCTCGTAGTCGGAGTCGAGGCCATTCGTGATGTCTTCGGCCAGCTCGGTGATGCGGGGATCGAGTTCTTCCGGCAGTGCCAGGAACCGGTCGCGGTCCGGGGGACCATCGCGAAGGGGCGGGGCCTCGACGAACTCGGGCGGCTCGTAGTCACCCTCTTCGATCGCCGCTTGAAAGACCCGGGTCGGCTCGCCCTCGGCGTCGACGGCCAGGGCCGCCAGATCGGGGACCGGGACCTCCGACGTTACCCGGTAGGTCATGCTCTCGAAGCTGAGGGATCCGAAGCGCAGGGAGCCGTCTCCGGCGACCCGGATTCCTCGATCGACCTGGCGGATGGAAGAGGAAACCTCCACCGGCGCGTACGCAGCCGGGAGCCAATCCATGCTCAAGCCCAGGATCGTGATCTCCTGGCCGACGGTTTCGGTCGGGCCGGCGAAGGCGTGGTCCGAATCCTCGAGCGGACCGTCGTCGTCGGGGAGTGACAGCTCGGGCCCCGAGGCGAACCACCAGGCTCCGTTGAATGTGTCCAGGGTGAGCAACCGCCAATAGAGCTCGTCGCCATCGATATTGCCTTCGGTCTGGGCGACGAACACCGGGGTGTTGGTGGGGTTGATCAGGTCCTTCTGAACGTTGACGAACGGGTTGTAGGAAACGCTCCCGTAGAAATCGCCGGTGAGACCGCTCTGGTACCTCCACGAGACGACGCCTGTGGGCGGCACGGAGCCGCTCAAACCTGCTGTGGTGAGCAGCGCCAGTGCTCCTACGCCGGCTGCCACAGCCAGCGACCAGCCCGGCAAGGCAAACCAGTTCGCTCCCCGGGCGGCTCCCGCCAGTCTCCCCACCCCAGCGGTTCGCTCGTCGAGGGTCACCGCAGCCAGCCCGACGGCGATGAGCGCCAGGAGGCCGAGCGACCAACTCAACCGCAATCCGATCCGATCGACCGTTGCCAGATGCAGGTACAGGGCAGCCGGCGGAATCAGTGCTACGAAGGGATGGCCCCTCTGCAGACCCCAGACGGCCAGGGCTCCGATCGCCCAGAAGACCACCATGAGCAGGACCATCAGCCCTGTGGAGGGGAGCACCGGTGCCGACCCGCTGCGGATGATGTCGGCGGCGTACCTCAGCTCGGTGGCCAGGGTCCGGGCCGTCTCCCACGTCGGGATGATGAACCAGGTAGTGGCGGGGGCGGCGATACGAACGACGACCAGGAGCGCCGCGGCCAGGTTCGCGGCGATGAGGAGGGGGAGCTTCTTGCGAAAAGCGAGAACGGTCCAGGTGACCGCCCCGCCGAGCAGGAGCGCCGCCACCAGGAGCAACTGCCAGGGCGCTCCCTCCACCGACGGGCGAATCAGTCGGTTCAGCCTGGCGAGGGCCAGGAGTACTCCGAGCGCGGCGGCTAGCCAGCTGAAGCGGTAGACCATGGCGCTTCGGTCACTCGGGTCCACGCCGCCGCCCAGCTCTCGCCGGGTTCGACGACCACGGTCGTAGCCCCACTGCGGCGGATCATGGCCAGTGAGGCCTCGCCGGCGTCGGTCACGGCCAGGACCGTCGACCTTCCGAACGATCTGGTGAGGTTGCGGTAGCCGGCCAGGATCGCCTCATCGGGCTCTCCCGTGAGCAGATAGAGGGCCCCCCCGCCGATATCGCCCTGACGGAGCCGGAACAGCTCTCGGCGCAAGTCCAGTTTCACCGGTTGCACCGTGGCCAGGCTGCTCATCGCAGCCAGGTAGCCGATCTGTGTCGGCGTGCTGCCGTGGGGAACGCCGCTCCACAAGTGTGGGCTGAAACCGCCTTCGTGGAGGTGGCGCACCACTGAAGCAGCGCCGCGCACCGCGTGCTCGAAGGCTTCCGGGGAGCCGTAGGAAGAGGAGCGCGGATCGAACACGATCAGCGCCCGGGACTGCCATGGGATCTCGAGCTGGCGGATCATCAGCTCGTCCCGTTTCGCCGTGCTCGGCCAGTGAACTCGACGCAGGTCGTCGCCGACCTGGTACTCGCGGAGCGTGAAGAACTCCTCTCCTCCATAGGGCGAGTAGCTGGGCCGATTCGACTGGACGGACGGGTCTCGTCCCCGTACCTGCGGGAAGCCCTCCAGCTCTTCGACGGCGGGGAAGACGATCAAGTGATCCACCAGCCCGGCCCGGCCTCCGGCCTCGGCGAGACCGAACGGGTCACCGGCGGCAACAGTCGCCGGACCAACCTGGTAGACGCCCCGAGGGCGGCACAGCACCTCGTACCGGGCTACGAGGGGAGTATGAGCGTCGATGCGAGCGGCGGCGAACCTGGCCGTGCCCAACCCACCGACGGTGTCGTCGACGATGACGTTCCGCAGAGTCGTGGGCGAGGTGATGGTGACCTCGACGACGGCCCGGTCCCCCTCGTGGACGTTCTCGGGGGCGATGCGGCGGTGTACGTCGACTCGAGGGGATCTCATTCTGACCAGGGCGACTCCGGCGAGCGTGGCGGCTGCCAGAAAGAGAGCGGCGGCCAGCAACTCCCTCTCCCCGAAGGCGACCCAGAGGATCACCAATGCGACGGCGGCCCCGAGGGCCGCCCATCCACGACCGCTAGGCACGTTTGACCCTCATGTCACCGTTCCCGGTACGGGTACTCCCTGGGCGATGGCTTCGACGATCTTCTGCACCTGGACGCCGCGCATCTGCGCCTCCGGGCGCAGGATGAGCCGGTGGGAGAGGATCGGCTGCAACACGGCTTTGACATCGTCGGGAGACACGAAGTCGCGTCCCAGCGTCGCCGCCCGGGCCCGGGCCGCCCGTTGCAGAAACAGCGTGGTCCGGGGTGATGCGCCCAGCAACAAATCGGGGTCGTACCGGGTGGCCTCGGCCACGTCGACGAGGTAGCCCTTCACTGCATCGGAAACGTGTACCGACTTCACGACTTCGGTCATGACGGCCACGTCTTCAGCAGACACGACCGGCTTGAGGTCCTCGTATGTGGATCGGATGCCGTGGATGTCCAACATCTCCAGCTCTTTGGAGCGGTCCGGGTAGCCGACGATGAGGCGCATCATGAAGCGATCCAGCTGGGCCTCAGGCAGGGGATAAGTGCCTTCATGCTCGATCGGGTTCTGCGTGGCGACGACCATGAACGGCACGGGTAGGGGCCTGGTGGCAGCGTCGACCGTGACCTGGCGTTCCTCCATGGCTTCGAGGAGGGCCGACTGGGTCTTGGGGCTGGCCCGGTTGATCTCGTCGCCGAGCACGATGTTGGCGAAGACCGGCCCGGCCCGGAACACGAAGTCGCCCCGCTCCCGATCCCACACCGACACTCCGGTCACGTCCGAGGGGAGAAGGTCGGGGGTGAACTGGAGGCGATGGAAGGTGCAGTCGATGGACCGGGCCAGGGATTTCGCCAGCAGGGTCTTGCCGACCCCGGGAACGTCTTCGACGAGGGCATGACCCTGGGCGAGGAGGCAAAGAGCGGTCAGTTCGATGACTTCTCGCTTGCCCTGGATGACCCGCTCGATGTTCGACGCGATCTCATCGAAACGCTCAGCGAACCACGCTGTGCCGGGCAGGGGCGTCGTCACCAGTTCCTCCAGGCTCGGGTGGGGACCGATGGTCAGCCTAATAGTGGCCGCTGGTTGCGCGTTCCGGCCGGTGATGGGACGGCGGGTACCATGCCGGATCCGGAAAGGGCGAGATGATCGACGCCGACGAGCTCCGCGGCCAACTCCTGAGCGTCGGGGGTGTGACCGAAGCCGAGGTGACTACTTCTGCGGATGGCGGCCTGGCCGGTATTCGCATCAGGCTCGAGGAAGGCGCAGACGGCGAGGACGTCGGCCGTCGCGTTCAAGAGATACTGGCCGGCCACAGGGTCCGGGGCCGAATGGAAGGCTCGGGACAGCAGTCGGGCCCCCCACCTCCTCCCGGGGCCCCGACGGAGACTCCGACAATTGTTGCCCTGGCCGACTTCGAGCAGGCCTCCCGGCCGGTGCCGGCCCCGGTGACGGATGCAGCGTTGGACTCGGTGACGGTGGAAGAGTCTCCGGAAGGCCTTGTGGTTACGGCATCGGCCGTCGACGGCCGGACCGTTGTCCGCCCGGCGCGCTCGCACGACACCGGGACGGTCGAGGCGGTGGTCGCCGCTGCCGCCGAGCTGGCGGGTGGACCTCAGCCCACCCTCTCCGGATGGCACGACGCCGAGGTGGGCGGTGTGCGGGTGGTGACGGTCGTTCTGGAACTCTCCGCCGGTCGTCGGGCTGCCGGGGCCGCGGTGGTGAGTGGGGGTCTTCCTTTTGCGGTGGCCGCGGCCGTTTGGCAGGCCCTCGATTCAGCGTGAACGCCGCCGCCGCCCCGCCTTCGTTTGGGCAGGGATGATCTCTACCGGGACCTCAGGCGGCGCCTCGCTGATCGGAAGGGGCCGGCCAGTGCCGTGAGCCACGGCGTCCAGGTACTGGCCGACTCGTGCCAGGACGTCGCGAACCAGCTGCCGGCTGCGATCGAGGGGAGGGTCCGACAGGGCCGGAACGTCATCGGGCTCGGCCGACAACACCTTGACTCGTCGCGAGCGCAGATCCCACATCATGATCTCCTGGACGATCTTGTCCGGGGAAAGGGTTTGGAGGGAGGCGATGAGCACTCCATCGACCTGACCGGCGTCGACGATGCCGACCAGCGCCTGGTACCCATCCCGGTTCAGGGCCGAACCCGGCTGACGAAGATCCTGGCAGACCGCCACCAGTTGATGACCGCCCTCGGCAACGGCCCGCCGGACCTTTTCGGCCTGGGCGTAGGCGGTATCGGCGTCCTGCGGGCTTGGGGATTCGCGCACGTAGCCGACCACTCGCACGGCTCACCTTTCCCGCTCGGCAGCACCTCCAGTTTGGTCGCCGTCACCAAAAGCGTCAACAGTTCACCCAGAGTGTCAACACCTTTGCCGGCTCCACCACCTGGTACTCTCGCCGCCGTATGGGACGTGCCCTCGTTCTCAACGCCACATACGAGCCGCTCTCGATCGTTTCGTCGCGGCGGGCGGTGGTGCTCGTGCTGCGACAGAAGGCCGATATGGTGGAACCGGGCGACGGGGACTGGCGCTCGGCCCGTATGTCGCTTCCAGTGCCGGCGGTCATCCGTCTCCGTACGTTCGTCAAGGTCCCCTACGCCCGGCGGGTGCCGCTCAACCGGAAGGCGGTGTTCGCCCGGGACAGAGGACGCTGTCAGTACTGCAGAAAGGCGGCCGAGAACCTCGACCACGTCGTGCCGCGCTCCCGGGGCGGTACCCACACCTGGGAGAACGTGGTGGCGGCGTGTCGGCGCTGCAATACCCGCAAAGGCAACCGCACCCCCTCCGAGTCCGGTCTCAGTCTTCAACGGGCTCCCACTGCGCCTCGTCGGCATGGCTGGGTCCTGGTGACCGTTGGGGGCGCTCCCCACCCCAGCTGGCAGCGCTATCTCTTCGACGGGTTCTAGCGGGCCTGCCGGCTGCTACGTTCCGGCCTCGTCCCCGTCGGTACCGCCGGTTCCGGCCCCTTCTGTTCCTTCGGTCCCCTCTTCGGCCGGCGGCTCCTCTTCTTCGGCCGGCGGCTCCTCTTCGACTTGCGGCAAGAGACAGGTGTCGCGGGCTGCGGCCTCGTCTTCAGCCGACAACAGTTCGACCTGGCCGTCCGGGTTGGCGACGTCGCAGAACCAGGTGCCGGTAGCGCTGACGGTGATCAGCACCACCCGGGCGGGCTCCTGGACGACACCTTCGTCGTCGACGACCGGCGCCTGGCGGTCCACGCCGACCACCCCGACACCGGCACCGGCGAAGCCCTGGTTGAAGTCCACACCGCTCCACAAGGGTTGGAGGGCTGCCGCGCTCACCTGGTCGTACGTACCGACTTCGGCAACATAGTCGCCGGCCACCACCAGGGCGGTACTCAGGAGCTCTTGAGCGGCGTTGTCCGCGGCGACCGGATCCACCGGCACCAGGCCGGGCGCCACCTCGAAGGCCGGGCCCGGTCCGAAGGCATAGGGGATGGGAAAGTCGAAGTTGCCGGTATCGCAGTAGGCCGGATTGATGGCGAGTTCCCCCGGACCGCTCATTTCCAGCCATCTCTGGGTGCCGTCGGGGATGTTGAGCAGCACCCCGGCCGGAGGGTCCGCCACCGGCCCCAAGCGCCCATCGCGGGGCACCCCGAATATGAAGGCCCGCGAATAGCGGACCGAAGCGCTGTCCGGCTGGCCCGGGACGCCCGAGGCGGGGATGGTGACGGCATCGATGGCCCACTTGAAGAGAAGCTCGGCATCGCCTGCGAACGTGTCGCTGTGCAGCCGGGCCGATGCTCCGTTGGGCCATTGCGCCACTGCGGCGACGTCCGGGTACCGGGCGCCGGGCCAGGTGGCATCGATGTCGGTGACGTTTCCGACGTCGATAGCCAGGGCAAACACTTGGGTGACGACCTCGCTATCGGGGTCACCGCACACCACGGATCCGTATTCGACGGCCCGGGCCACGAACGTTTCTCCCCAGGAGATGTCCTGACCCATGGCCACGGCCGGCACCTGCGGAGGCTCGAAGGTCTGCTCCTCGATCGGGGATTCGAGGTCGAACTCGGCCGCGGTCCCCTCCGAGCGGGCAATCAGCGTCAAGTCTCCCGAGTAGACGGTGGGGACCTGGAAGCCGACCGTCCAGCGCCCGGACAGGCCCACCGGGATGTCGATCAGCATCGAACCCGTGGTCAGGGCCTGGGTGCCCAATTCCTCCGGCAGCGGGTACTCCACTCCGGCCGCGTCGCGTACCGCCAACCGGGGGTACACGGAGGGAGATGACCCGAAGCCGTCGGCCAGATACGGCAAGGGCTCTGGTCCCAGGCTGCGCAGGGTGATCGCGATGCGGACGTCGGTGTAGCCGGCCCGGGTCGGCGACGGAGCCAGGAACACGTCGCCCACGGCCAGTTCCCAGGCCTCGGCTGTGAATCGGTCGCCCCGAGTCAGGGGGACGACCTCTTCGCCGGGAGTCTCGATCTCCTCGGCCTGGACGCTCTCGGTCTGTTCCGGCTCCTCGTCCTGCGCCAGCACGCCGGGAGGGCCGATGGCAATCAGCAGCGCGGCGACGAGGGCGCAGGCAAGCGCAACGGCGAGTGTTGCCTTGCGACGGGCGACAGGGTCTTCGGGCATGGTGTGTGGGTTGTGGATCGTCAGCCTAACCAAGCTTCGGCCGTCGCCACCGGACGATTGAGGAAAAACCTCGGCGCCTGCCACCGAGGGTCGCCTACCAAGCCATTCCGGCGACGTTGAGTGGGGATGGGCACCCACCGGGGGCCGGGTCAGCGGGTCGATGAACCTCGTGCCTCGAGCGGCACCAGCAGCACCGGGCAGGGGGCATGGCGCATCAGCTTGGTCCCGGTGCCCCCGATGAGGTCGGGGAAGAGGCCTCGGCCGTGGCTGCCGACGCAGACGACATCGGGTTGCAGGTCGTCGATGGTTTCCAGGATCGTAGCCGCCGCGTCCTCCCCTTCGCGCGCCTCTATGACCACGTCGAGGCCGGCCGTCCGCAAGGCGTGGCCCAGCGCTGCCGTGCGCCGATCGCGCTGGTCGTCCAGATAGCGGGAGAGGATGGCATCGTCCCCCGGCCATCTCTGGGCAGAGGCTCCACCGCTCGGAGCCTGTACGTACTCGGCGTCTCGGTCGATGGGGGGATCCACCTGCTCGCCGAAGACCTCGCGCAGCTCGGCCAAGAGAGTGCGCGGTATCTCGACCACCGTGAGGACGGTTACCGGGCTGCCACCGGCCAGGCCGGCGACGAAGGGCACGACCCTATCGGGCTCGAGTCGGCCGTCGGTGGCAATCAACACGTGCATGGGCTCATCTCCTCGTCGAGCGAGCTTAGGCGACCGGCTCGGGGCGGCGCCGCTCCCGGATGGCCCGGAGGCCGGGAACATCCAGGCCGAGAGTATCGGCATGTGACAGGGCGCGGGCCAGACGCTCCGGTCCGCTGCGGCCCATCGCCTGGTGCTCTGGATCGGCGGCAAAGGCCTCGGCCATTCCCTCGATGAGGATCTCTCGGGGAAGCTCTCGTTCCACGAGCCGTTCCTGGATGTCGAGTATCTCCTCGGTCACGCGCCGGGCCAGATCCTGGTGTTGAGTCCACAGCTCGCCGACCGTACCCCCAGTCTCCAAGCCGACGATGTTGGCAACCAGGACGTACAGGTTCTTGCGCACCAACTCGAGCGTCATCGCCTCCGAATCCATCACCGGCACAGACGGAACGCCGATGGCCGAGAGAGCCTCGACCACGAGACCGGCAGTGGGCCCACCGACCCGGGTGGGCAGGATCACCCGGACGTCACGTCCCGGCTTCTTCTCGAACCACACCGCCATCACGGTGGGCTCCTCGATGTGGTGAGCCTTCCAGTCACGGGGCAGGAGCTCGTTCTGGAGGAGACCGACCCGGGGTCGCCACGGGGCCGGCAACCCGCCGAGCACTTCGTGGAGGTCCTTCTCGGCCACCGCCACGAGTACCAGTGCTGGTCCGGGTAGCTCGGCGGCCATCGATCCGGGGTCGGTCTCCCGGGTGACCGGGTAGATCGGCCGACCGATACGGAGGAAGCCTCGGGCAAACACGCCGGCCATCTCTCCGATACCGATGATGACGATGGGTGCGTGCCGCTTCACCGGTCCCTCGAGTGCTGTTGCCCCGACACTAGCCCCGCAGTTCCGCGAGTCGCCCTGCTTCGGACGTCAGTGAGCCGATGGCGGGCGGTGGCGACATGGGCCATAAAGTGGTTGACATGGGTAACAAAATGGGGCAAAGTGGTTGATCAATGGAGGACGATGGACGGGGCTGAGCAGTGTTTCTCGGCGAGTTCCAGCACAACCTGGACGGCAAGGGTCGCCTCGTGCTGCCCCGCAAGTTTCGTGACGCCCTGGCGGGCGGATGCGTCATCACCAAAGGCCAGGAGCGCTGCCTCTACCTGTTCCCCATGTCGCGTTGGGACGAAGAGGTGGAAAGGGTGAAGAAGCTGCCCCGCACCGACCGCAAGGCCCGCAACTTCGCCCGTTCCTTCTTTGCCGGAGCCAGCGATCAGGTACCGGACGGGCAGGGGAGGATCGCCGTCCCCCCGGCGCTGCGCGCCTATGCGTCGTTGGAGAAAGAAATCACGGTCGTCGGCGTCGCCGAGCGGGTAGAGATCTGGTCCACGCCGAACTGGGAGCGGCTCTCCGCCGAGGCCGACGAGTACTACGCCGATATCGAGGAGACACTGACCGAGGAAGGAATCTGAGCGGCGATGCCTGGTCCATCGTCAGCCCCCCGGATGCCATATGGAAGGCCCCTTACTCCGCCCGCTTCCATGTTGGCGCCAGCGCTCCGGGGGGCTGACCATGGATCAGAGCACTCAGCACGAACCGGTGATGGTGGCCGAAGTGGTCGCCCTCCTGCGGCCGATCGGGAGCGGCCCGGTAGTGGACGCGACGTTCGGCGGAGGCGGTCACACCCGGGCACTCGTCGCATCGATCCCCGACGTCCAGATCCTGGCTCTCGATCGCGACCCGGAGAGCCGATTCCGAACCGCGGGATTGCCGGCACGGGTGCACTTCGTGCAGGCAAACTTCGCCGCCCTGGTCTCGGTGTGCGCCCAGGAGGGTATCGATGAGTTGGGGGGCGCACTCTTCGACTTGGGTGTCTCCTCTTTCCAACTGGAGCAACCGGAACGGGGATTCTCGTTTCGGGAAAAGGGCCGGCTCGACATGCGCATGGGGCCGGATGCAGCTCGGACCGCCTCCGACGTCGTCAACACCCTCGCTCGCGACGATCTGGCCGAGATCATCCGCCGCTTCGGTGAAGAGCCGAATGCCGGCCGCATCGCCGGCGCCATCGTGGCGGCTCGGCCCATCGAGGACACCGCCCGGCTGGCCGAGGTCGTTGCCAGTGCCGTACCGACCTCGGCCCGCCGGCGAAGGCATCCGGCCCGCCGCACCTTCCAGGCGATCCGCATCTTCGTTAACGACGAGCTCGAGGCTTTACAGCGAGGGCTCGACGGTGCGATCGATCTGCTTCGACCGGGAGGCCGCATCGTGGTGATCTCCTACCACTCGCTCGAGGACCGCATCGCCAAACGGAGGTTGGCCGCTGGTTCCAAGGACTGCTCGTGTCCCCCCGACCTCCCCGAATGTCGGTGTGAGCAGGTCGCCGAGCTGCGACTGCTGACGCGCAAGGGCCTGCAGCCGTCCGCAGAGGAGGTGGCCGCCAATCCACGAGCCCGAAGTGCCCGCTTGCGGGCTGCGGAGAAGCTGGGGACGCTGCCGTCAGGCAGCGGCGATGCGGCGTGAGCGCTCTTCCCCGGGCCGCCCCCGCACGGGGTTTGGAGCTGGTGGTCAACCGCAGACCGAGGCCGGCGCCTCGATTGCGGGGCTGGGTGATGTTCACTGCTGCAGTAATCGCCTGCTTCCTGGCGATCATCTACTCCCGGGTTGCCCTGGATCGGACGGCATTCGTGCTCCAGGAAATCGAGACTGCCTCGCTCGCCGAGGAGACCCGGTATTGGCAGCTGCGCCTGGAGGTGGCCGAGTTGGAGTCTCCCGATCGGGTCATTCGGGCCGCCGAGGGCATGGGGATGGTGTACCCGGAGGGGCGCCGCACCCTGCACGTGTCGGGCATGTCGCCGGAGGCCCCCGACATCGATCAGGGCTGGATCGAGCTCAAGACTCTGCTGAGCGCCCAGCCATGAGCGACCGGTCGAGCGCTGGCGACCTGAGGAGTGGGGGCTTCTCGGCTCGTCCCGGCGGCTAGCTATGGGCCGTCCGGCCCGACGCGCACTGAACATTCGATTGCTGGCGATCGGGACCGTGCTGCTGCTGGCCTGGATCGCGGTAGCTGCTCGTTTGTTCGAGGTGCAGGCGGTACGTGCCGAGGCATACGCAGCTCGTGGCATGGAGCAGCGTCTGCGCCGGGAGGTCCTGGCCGCCGAC
>JABAOH010002822.1_pt2 | contig 19005 bp, 16 predicted proteins | sample 7062181 | NCBI WGS metagenome assembly JABAOH01 (sample SAMN14538630, study PRJNA623070) | marine sediment metagenome | biome: marine biome [ENVO:00000428]; feature: marine pelagic biome [ENVO:01000023]; material: deep marine sediment [ENVO:00002113]; isolation source: pool of 5 deep marine... | reverse complement strand
CGGCTGATGTACGAGGCCGTGCAGTTGCGCGATTACCCCGTACTACAGGGGACCTTCCTGCTCCTGGCCGTCAGCGTCGTAGTGGCCAACCTGGTGGCCGATCTGCTGTACTCCGTACTGGACCCGCGGGTGAAGGCGGAATAGAGAGCGAGGTGTCTATGGAGCAATTCAAAGAAGTCTGGCGCACCTTCCGACGCAGACCGATGGGCATGGTCGGCGCGCTGATGCTCCTTTCCGTGGTGTTCGTTGCCATCTTTGCCCCCTGGCTGGCCCCCTACGATCCCGAGGCAAAGATAGATGTCGAACCCGAGGATCTCCTGACTCCGCCGGATGCCGAGCATCTGCTGGGCCGAGACGACGCGGGCAAGGACGTGTTGAGCCTGCTCATCTACGGCGCACGGGTCTCGCTCACAGTGGGTTTCGTCGCTTCCTTCATGTCTATGTTCATCGGCACCACAGTCGGCCTGGTGGCCGGCTACTTCGGCGGACGCATCGGCAACGCCTTGATGCGACTGACGGATTTCCTGCTGGTCATTCCCGACCTGCCACTGATGCTAGTGTTCATCTCCATCTGGGGGCGGGGCCTGTGGAAGATCATCTTCGTGATCGGCATTTTGGGTTGGACGTACGGCGCGCGGCTGGTTCGCTCCCAGGTGCTTTCGATCAAAGAGCGCCAATTCGTCCTGCGCGCCCGAGCGCTCGGGGCCGGCAATCTTCGCATCATCACACGTCACATCTTTCCCCAGGTGCTCCCACTGATCCTCGCCGAGGCAGTGCTGAGCATCTCAGGCGCCATCATAGCCGAATCGTCGCTCAGTTTCCTGGGCCTGGGCGATCCCACACTGGTCAGTTGGGGCATGATGCTTAACTTCGCCTTCGAGCGAGCCGTCAGCCGCATGGCGTGGTGGTTCTTGTTGCCACCTGGCTTCGCCATCGTGTGGGTCAGTGTGGGGTTGATCATGATGGGCAGTACGCTGGAAGAGATCGTCAATCCGAGGCTGAAGACCCACCACCTCTTCGACCCACGGCCCATGGTGGCGCTGATAGCAGGAGCGAGGCCAAAGGTGGAGGCTGAGGGAGGAGTGGAGTAGAGGAGATGGCAATACTGGAAGTGCGTAATCTCTCCGTCAACTATCTGACCGACGAGGGTACCGCGCTTCGCGCCGTGGAGGACGTTAGCTTCAGCCTGGAGCAGGGACGATCGCTGGGGCTGGTGGGGGAGAGTGGATGTGGCAAGACCACGGCTATGCTCGGCGTCCTCCGCTTGCTTCCCGCCGAAGGACGCATCATCTCCGGCGAGGTTCTGTACGAGGGGGTGGATCTCCTTCATCTTTCCGAGCGCGAGATGCGGAAGTATCGCTGGAGCAGGATCTCCATCGTCTTCCAAGGCGCTATGAACGCCCTCAACCCGGTACGCAAGGTTGGCGATCAGATCGCTGAGGCCGTCATACTGCACGAGTCGATGGAGAAGAGGGCGGCCCGCGAACGGGTGGACGAGCTGCTCGGGATGGTGGGCATCACCTCGGAGATGGCCAGCCAGTACCCTCACCAATACAGCGGCGGAATGCGCCAGCGGGCGATGATCGCCATGGCCTTGGCCTGCTCACCCAACATTCTCATCGCCGACGAACCCACCACCGCTCTGGATGTCATGATCCAGGCTCAGGTCCTCGATTTGCTACAGAAGCTGCAGAAGGAATTGGAGTTGTGCATTATCTTGGTGACCCATGATCTGGGTGTGGTGGCCGAGATCTGTGACGATGTGCTGGTCATGTACGGCGGAAAGACGGCCGAGTACGCCACTGTAGACGTCATCTACAATGAATCGCTCCATCCCTATACTCAGCGCCTCCTAGAGGCCTTTCCCGACGTTGACAACCCCGCGTCGACGCTGGCCTCCATCCCCGGGTACCCTCCGCCCCTCGATGCCTTGCCACCCGGTTGCCGTTTTGAGCCCCGCTGCCATCGCAAGAAGGATATCTGTGCGGTGAAAAGCCCGCCGTTGCTGGCGGTCAATTCCGGTCACTATGTCGCCTGTCATCCACACAAGGGTTGATTGAATGGCACAAGAAGCTGGTCAGGATGACATCGTTCTGGAAGTCAGCAATCTGCGCAAGCTGTTCCCCGTCTCAAGGGGCATCGTGGGCACCGTGCTCCTCAGACCTCAGCGCCACGTCCATGCTGTCGACGGAGTGAGCTTCTCCATCACCCGCGGAGAGATCCTGGGCCTGGTGGGAGAGTCAGGCTCGGGCAAGACCACTACAGCCTTGTGTGCGCTGGGGTTGATCGAACCCACCGAGGGCGAGATCCTGTTCAATGGCCAAAGCGTCCCCGCAATGGTGCGCAGCCGAGACCGACGAAGCCTGCGTCAGCGAATGCAGCTCATCTTTCAAGACCCCTACGAATCCCTCAACCCGCGTCAGACGGTGTTTGCGACCGTGGCTGAGCCAGTGGAAGTGCACCGGCTGACCAGAGGCCGGGAGGCAAAGGTGGAACGGGTGAAGGCGGCCCTTGACTCTGCTGGTCTGAAGCCTCCCGAGACCTTCTTCAAGCGCTATCCGGAAGACCTCTCCGGCGGTCAGCGCCAGCGTGTGGTGATCGCGGGGGCGCTGGTGCTGGACCCGGAACTGCTCGTGGCCGACGAGCCGGTTTCCATGCTGGACGTTTCCATCCGGGCTGAGATCCTGAACCTGCTGCGCCAGCTGCGGGATGAACGCGGCATCACCATCCTCTACATCACCCACGACCTGGCGACGGCGGCCTATTTCACCGACCGGGTAGCGGTGATGTACCTGGGTAGGATCGTCGAGATCGGTCCCACCAAGACGGTGTTGGGCGATCCCCAACATCCCTATACGCAGGCCCTCCTCTCGGTGATTCCCGTTCCCAATCCCCGCCGGCGGCGGAAGCGGATGATCCTTGCGGGCGAGACACCGAACCCCATCGATCTACCGTCCGGTTGCCGCTTCCACCCGCGCTGTCCGGTGGCCTCCGACCAATGCTCTCAGACCGAGCCAGAACTACAGATTGTAGGTGCCGACCACCAGGTGGCTTGTCTGTGAGTCTGTACCAGCAGGGGCCGCAGCATTCAGTTGTCAATGCAAGTAGCGAAAGAAGACACGATTGCCATGAAATTCGACGATGTCCTTAGCATCATCCACGACGTCCCAGACTATCAGGTCTTCCTCACGGTAGACGAACTGAAAGCCAGCACCCACCAACTGGCGAACAGGCATCCCAACACTGTGGAGATCTTGCCCATCGGCCATTCGCGACAGGGCGATCCCATCGAGGCGATCAAAATAGGCAACGGGCCCAGGCAGGCGTTGCTCTTTGCCATGCCTCACCCCGATGAGCCCATCGGCAGCATGATGCTGGAGTATTTGTCGCATCGGCTGGCAGAGGATGATGCTTTGCGTCAGTCCCTGGGCTACACCTGGTATATGATCAAGTGCATCGACCCCGACGGAACCCGTCTCAACGAGGGCTGGTTCAAGGGGCCATTCTCCATGGAGAACTATGCTCGTCACCATTACCGCCCGCCTTCTTTTCAGCAGGTGGCGTGGACTTTTCCCATAGACTACAAGACCCTCCACTTTGACGACCCACTGCCCGAGACGCAGGCGCTGATGGCTTTGATCGAGGAGGTGCGGCCTGACTTCATGTACTCACTACACAACTCCGACTTCGGTGGGGTGTACTTTTACATCTGGGATGAGGCGCCGCCGTTGTACGAGCCGTTTCACAAACTGGTCGAAAGCCAGGGCCTGCCCCTGCACCGGGGTGAGTCAGAGATGCCCTATGAGACGGAGTACGCCAGCGCCATCTACAAGGATTCGTCGATTGCCGCTGCATACGACTACCTCGAAGAACAGACGGACACTGATCCGGCCGAGATCATCAAGGGCGGCACGCTCAGCTTTGAGTACGCCCGGAAGTTCTGCGAACCTTTCACCCTGATATGTGAAATGCCCTACTTCTATCACCCGGCGATCAACGATACCTCGGCGTCAGATATGGTGCGCAGAGATGCGATTCTGCAGGCGATAGCAGAGACCAGAGAGAAAGTTGGCTTCATGCAACGGCTGTACGACGCCGTGAAGAGCGAACTGACCCTCCCTTCGCCCTTCCGTGTCGCGATTGAGGAGACCTTGAGGACTTCGCTGGCAGAACTGGCCGCCCAGGAGAACTGGGTGCGCACGAACCGCGGGACGGCTGAGATGGCGACGGTAGCGCAGAAGTTCGACAGCCTGGTGATCCACAGACTCCACCGGCTTCTTGGCCTGGGCATGTTTGTCCGCATGCTCGATGCCCAGATAGCGGCGACGGGTGAATCGGCGTCGCTGTCCTCCACGCGCGAGACAGCCAAGGCCGCGTTTGACGCAGGCAGTGCTGCGCTGGAAGCAGAACTGGACTATACCGTGGTACCCATCCAGAAGCTGGTGCGGGTGCAGTTGGGCAGCGCGCTGCTGGCGGCAGATTATGTTGCCGGGTGAGTGGCACAGCTCAAGGCGGTAATGCGGTGCGATGACGGCCGGGCTGCGGCTACACGCTTGAGGTGTCTACTGCGCCCAGTTCCAAAGCCAACGCCACATACCCCAACAGACCCTCGGCCAACATGTCCAGCGGCACGCTCTCGCCGACGGTGTGCAACTTATCGGCTTCGGCCGGACCAAAGCCTATCGTAGGCACGCCGGCCTGCACGAGGTGACCACCGTCGGTGGCGAAGTCCCAGATCATCACCTCCACCGGGCGAGACAAAGCGTCGGTGAGCACCTGCTGCCCCTTCTGCACCAGCGGGTGGCTGGAGTCCAGCCCGTAGGAGGCAAACACAGCCGGGAAGCTCTCAGTGCGACCAGTATAGGTACGGAGGTCGCGAGTATGCACAGATAATTCACCCTGGCTGCCCTGTACCTCGGCCACGCACTCTTGGAGCAGGGGCCCGAGCTGGCCCATGACGTCGCTCGGCGCCTCGCCGGGCACGTTGCGCCAGTCGAGGTGTACGCGGGCTTCCCCTGGGACGACGTTGCTGCTGCGCTGATCTGTCTGGTAGAGCGTGGGGGCCACAGTGGAGGCTCCAAAGGTGTCATCGTCCCTCATAGGGATAGACTCCAAGCGCCGTATGAAGCGGACCAGAACGGCGTGGGGGTTCACACCCTGCCTCGGCACACTGGCGTGCACCGACTTACCGCGCGCTTTCACCACCAACTCTATCCTGCCCCGGTGCCCGCGGGCCAACTGATTGCTGGTGGCCTCCCCCACGACAGCGAGGTCAGGGCGGACCGTCTGCACGAGCTTCTGAGTGCCCAAGCCGCCCACCTCCTCCTGCACCACGCCCGCGACGTACAGGTCGCCTGGAGGGCGGATACCCTCTCCAGCCATGACTCCCCCGGCGTAGATCATGGCAGCCAGTGGTCCCTTCATGTCGGCCACCCCGCGACCCCACAGCCGCCCGTCGTGGATCTCACCGCTGTAGGGAAGATAGGGCCAGTCCTTGGGGTCGCCGGGATCCACGTGGTCCATGTGACCGTTGAACATCACCGAGGCACCTGTGCCCTGGCCCTTCAGTAGGCCCACTACATTGCCCCAGTCATCGACCCACACATCGTCGTAGCCCAGGGACTCCATCTCGGCGTGGATCAACTCTGCGACATCCCCCTCCTCACCTGGGAGACTGGGGGTCTGCACAAGCCGCTGGCAGAAGGAGACCAACTGATCAACGTACTGGTCGGCTAGATGCGGCAGACTTCGTCTGACATCGTCGTTCATAGCCTCAATCTCCTGCGTGCCTGTGGAGTGTGGTGAGGTCTACCAGCGTGCGCGGGCGGCGCTCTGGTGCAGAAGAGGATCCAGGGAGTCAACCACCCTGGGGCAACTCACAAGGCGGTGAGCACCTGTTCGATACGGTCCAGGCCCCAGTCCAGCTCCTCACGGTTGATCACCAGGGGAGGGGCAAAGCGCAGGACGTTCTCGCGGGTCTCCTTACACAGCACGCCCTCGTCTTTCAGCGCCTCGGCGAAGCGGCGGGCACCTTTGGCCTCGGGCTTCAGTTCCACACCCGTTAGGAGACCACGCCCCCGCACCTCGGCGATATGGTCGCTCTCGATACGGGCCAGGCGGCCCAAGAGGTATTCGCCTCGGACGTGGGCGTTCTGGATCAGCCCCTCCTCCACCAGGACTTTCATCGCCTCGCGAGCCACAGCGGCACCCAACGGATTGCCGCCAAAGGTGGAGCCGTGATCACCGGGGGTGAACAACCCTAGCACGTCCCGGTCGGCCAGGACCGCCGACACCGGATAGTAGCCCCCTGAGAGGGCCTTGCCGATAGCTACCATGTCGGGTCGCACGTCCTCCCAGTCGCAGCCGAAAAACTTGCCGGTGCGGCCCAAGCCCGTCTGAATCTCATCGGCGATGAGGAGGATGTCATAGTGATCGCAGATCTCCCTCGCTCGTCTCAGATATCCGTCAGGGGGCATCACCACGCCGGCCTCTCCCTGGATCGGCTCTACCATGAAAGCCACCGTGGCCGGTGTGATGGCCGCTTCCAGCGCCTCGGCGTCGCCGTAGGGCACGGTGATGAAGCCCGGTGTGAACGGGCCAAACCCGTCTTTGTACTGCGCCTCCGTCGAGAAGCCCACGATGGTGATGGTGCGGCCGTGGAAGTTGCCCGCGCAGGTCAGTATCTCCGCCTGGCCGTCCGGCACCCCTTTGACCTTGTAGCCCCACTTGCGCGCCGCTTTGAGAGCTGTTTCGACCGCCTCGGCTCCGGTGTTCATGGGTAGCATCATCTCATAGCCAGTCAGCTCACATAGCTCCTTGGCCAAGAGCGGCAATTGGTCGTTCCGGAAGGCCCTGCCCGTGAGAGTCAGCTTGGCCGACTGCTCGATCATCGCTCGGCGTATCCGCGGATGGGCATGACCTTGGTTTAGAGCCGAGTAGGAACTGAGGCAGTCCAGGTAGCGCTTGCCCTCTACGTCCCAGACCCAGACCCCCTCCCCGCGCTCCAGCACCACGTCCAGAGGCTGGTAGTTGTGTGCGTTGTGTCGATCCTCCAAGGCGATGTAGTCCCGAGTATCCATTGCGCCTCCATTCGCTAAATGGCTAGCCGAGCGCGTGAGGCTCAGCCCCCCTTGCTGAAACGACTCACTCCTCTGGCTAGCAATACAAGTGTACGGCATTTCGGCTGCAAACGCCACCGTGCAGACCCTTTTCAAGGCCTAGGCGTGGGCGAGGGCATCGAGAAACCAGCGAGCCAGGGCATTCGGCAAAAATAGTCCACGACCAGTCAAAGGATAGAAGCAGAAGCCATGTAACGGAACCGGCTTCAGCCGGTTTGCTGCTCCGTAGCGCAGGACTTCAGTCCGGCGCGCCGTCTATGTACATGTCACTGTTCCACACTCCCATCAAGTTGGCGCAGGGATGAATTCCCAGGCCAAGGTCGGCAAGTTCCTGCGCGACTCTGTTAGTCCCTATCGGGCCAGAGCGCACCCCGCTCCAAACGGAGCTCAGCACGAGCCTCGGTTTCCGCCTCGATACGCCGCTCCGCGGCTACTCAGGATGCGGAGCCTACTCAGCATGCTTCACCAAGAACCCCTCTATCAGGGGCTAGACTCAAGCATCCTGAGTAGCTGCCGAACCCAGTGAAGCAGCATCCACCAAGCATCCTTGAGTAGCTGCCGAGCCCAGTGACGCAGCGTATCGAAGGATGCGGCTCAACAAACCCACCTGCCTTCTCCAGCCGCATGCTTCGATACGCCGCTTCCTCCTTCGACACGGCTCCTGCGCCCTTCGATGCTTCGACTGGGCTCAGCACAAGTACGCCGCTCCGCGGCTACTCAGGGTGCGGAGCCTGCTCAAGATGTTTCGGCGGCGGATCTGAGGTCGTATTTCCACACCCTGTGCTGACTGAGTTTGCCTTTGCCCTCGCAGTGGCCTAGAATCGAAATCACGACAAACCGTCCACATCCTGCCGCCCGAGACGACTCGCTACGGGGGAGGGAGCTGTTCCTGCGCAGCACCGAGGCTGGTCTGGGAGGGTAGCGACTTTGACCACAGGGACCATCTTCGACGTCAAGAGATTCTCGATTCACGACGGGCCGGGCATTCGCACCACCGTGTTCTTCAAAGGATGCCCTCTGACTTGCTCGTGGTGTCACAATCCCGAGGGCCAGGCCACCGAACCGGAACTGATTTTCCGCGCCAACCGGTGCCTTCGCTGCGGTGCTTGCGTCTCGGTCTGTGAGCAGGATGCGATTTCTACAGACGGAGACGTTCCAGTCACCGACCGTAGCAAATGCTCGCTCTGCGGGGCCTGTGTCGAGGCATGTTATGCTGAAGCCCGCGAGATTGCTGGTCGGGAGGTAACGGTCGCGCAGGTGATGGCCGAGATCGAACGGGACATCCCCTTCTACGATCGGTCCGGGGGAGGGGTGACTATCTCCGGTGGAGAGCCTCTGTTGCAGAAGGACTTCCTGCTTGCCCTCCTTCGGTCATGCAGGCAGGCAGAGATTCATACTGCCTTGGATACGTGCGGCCATTCGTCCTGGGAAACCCTGGATAGCGTCCGGGAATACGTGGACCTGTTTCTGTACGATCTCAAAGTGATGGACGATGCCAAGCATCGGAAGTTCACTGGAGCTTCAAGCGAACTGGCCCTGAACAATCTAGAGGCGCTTTCAGAGGAGGGGCACAACATCGTCGTTCGTGTGCCCATCATTCCAGGGATAAACGACGACGAGGAGAACATTCGTGAGACGGGGGCTCTTGCTGCCCGTTTGAGGAGCCTAGAGCGCGTGGATCTCCTCCCCTATCACGACGCGGCTCTCCAGAAGTACGCCCGGTTCGACAAGCACTACGAACTACCTGAAACCCGTCCTCCGTCAGACGAGCACATGAACGACCTGGCGCGAACTCTGCGAGGATTCGGCCTGCAGGTGCAAATCGGAGGTTGATGCCATGTCCATGAGTGAACGAGTCGCCCGGCTACGGCAGCAGAGCCTCGACGCCGTTCCCACGTTGTCGACCGAACGTGCAGAGCTTATGACCGAATTCTATAGAGAGGAGCTGGGACCAGTATCGGCGCCTGTCCGGCGGGCCCTGGCCTTCAAGTACTTGATGGAGCGCAAGGCCATCTGCATCAACGACGGGGAGTTGATCGTCGGGGAAAAGGGCCCTGCGCCCAAGGAGGCCCCCACCTACCCCGAACTATGCTGCCATAGTCTGAAAGACCTGGACATCCTCAACTCACGTGACAAGACCTCCTTCGCTGTCAGCCCGGAAGCCCGGCAACTGTACGAGGAGTCGATCATCCCCTTCTGGCAAGGTAAGTCCATGCGCGATCTTATCTTCCGCGAGATGAACGACGACTGGAAGGCCGCGTATGAGTGTGGTGTGTTTACCGAGTTCATGGAGCAGCGCGCCCCGGGTCACACCGTCCTGGATGACAAGATCTACCGCAAAGGATTCCTTCATTTCAAGCGAGACATGGAGCGCAGTTTGGAGAACCTGGACTACCTGAACGATCCGCAGGCTTACGCCAAGCAGGAAGAACTCAAAGCGATGCTCATCTGCGCCGACGCGTTGATCCGCTTTGCAGAGCGCCACTCGGAGGCGGCCCTGGAGTTGGCCCAGGAAGAAAAGGATCCTCACAGAAAGGCAGAACTGGAGCGCATGGCGCAGATTTGTTCGCATGTCCCGGCTCACCCTCCCAGGGACTTCTGGGAAGCCTTGCAGTACTACTGGTTCGTGCATCTCGGTGTGACCACGGAATTGAACACCTGGGACTCCTTCAACCCAGGCCGCCTGGATCAGCACCTGTACCCGTTCTACAGCACGGGCCTGGAGAATGGCACCCTGGACCGCGAGGGAGCGGAAGAGTTGCTACAATGCTTCTGGGTCAAATTCAACAACCAGCCCGCCCCACCAAAAGTGGGTGTTACCGCTGCCGAGAGTGGTACGTACACAGATTTTGCACTCATCAACACCGGTGGGCTGAGAGAGGACGGGTCCGACGCTGTCAACGAACTCACGTATCTGATTCTTGACGTGGTGGAGGAGATGCGCCTCGTGCAGCCCAGTTGCTGTGTGCAGGTCAGCAAGAGGAGCCCCGATAGATTCGTCAAGAGGGCTGCTCGCATCATTCGCACGGGTTTTGGCCAACCCTCCGTGTTCAACACCGACGTCATCATGCAGGAGCTGATCAGGCAGGGCAAGTCCGTGGAAGACGCGCGAAATGGAGGGTCGAGCGGCTGTGTAGAAGTGGGCGCCTTTGGCAAAGAGTGCTACATCCTCACCGGATACCTCAATATGGTCAAGATCTTCGAACTCACCCTCAACAACGGCCTTGACACGCGAACGGGCCGCAGGATTGGCCTGGAGACAGGCGATGCCACACAATTCGACTCTTTCGAGGAGCTGTTCGAGGCCTACGAGAAGCAACTGAATCACTTCGTGGACGTCAAGGTGCGGGGCAACAACGTAGTGGAAAGGCTGTACGCCACCTATATGCCAGCGCCATTCCTTTCGCTGCTGATCGACGACTGCATCGCCAACGGCAAAGACTATCACGACGGCGGCGCGCGGTACAACACGACGTACGTCCAGGGGGTGGGTCTGGGCACGCTTACCGATGCGGCAACTGCCATCAAGTACCACGTCTTCGACGAAGGCACCCTGGGCATGGAAGCCTTGCTCACTCTCCTCAGACACAACTTCGAGGGCCACGAGAGGGAGCGCCAGTTGCTACTGAACAAGACTCCCAGGTACGGCAACGATGACGACTATGCTGACGAGGTGATGGTCGCCCTCTTCGAGGCCTACTTCAAGGCAGTAGACGGCCGGCCAAACACCAAGGGAGGATCCTACCACATCAATCTCCTCCCCACCACGGTCCACGTCTACTTTGGATCGGTCACCGGGGCCACGCCCGACGGGCGACGGGCATGGGAGCCGCTGTCCGAAGGGGTTTCACCTGTGCAGGGTGCAGACCGGCGAGGGCCAACGGCGGTTCTCAAGTCGGTGGCCAAGATGGACCATGCCCGTACGGGCGGTGCGCTGCTCAACCAGAAGTTCACGCCGCAGCTGCTACAGGATGAAGCGGGCCTGGACAACCTGGTCCACCTGATACGGACGTACTTCAAACTGGACGGTCACCACGTACAATTCAACGTGGTGGATGCCGCTACGCTTCGCGCCGCTCAACAGCACCCCGAGCAATACCGGGACCTCATCGTGCGCGTGGCGGGCTACAGCGACTACTTCTGCGACCTCGCCCCGGTGCTACAAGACGAGATCATTTCGCGGACGGAGCACCAGGCCCTGTAAGAAACCGGTCATACCGGGCGCCCTGAGCGTCGGTGTCGCTCCCCTGGCTCCAGCCACACCACGGTGAGATCTCCACGAAGGCAAGCATCTTCTCAGCGAACCGGTCTCGGCTGCCGGTACGTCACCGCACGGCAATGGCCTCTATCTCGACCAAGGCGCCTCTAGCCAGCGGACCGACCTCGACCGTGGAACGGGCAGGTGGATTCTCGCCGAAGAACTCGGAGTACACCGCATTCATTTCGGCGAAGTTCTTCATGTCCGTCAGGAACACGGTGGTCTTCACCACCTGATACAGAGAACTCCCCGCCTCTTCGAGAATGCTCTCCAGATTCCTGATCACCTGTCCTGTCTGCTCGGTGACGTCGTCGCCAACCAGTTCACCCGTGTCTGGGTCCAGGGCAATAGCCCCAGCCGTGAAGACCAGGTCTCCGGCGATCACCGCCTGAGAATAGGGGCCCACCGCAGCTGGTGCCCTGTCAGTCGAGACGATTAAACGATCCATAGCCATCCTCCTTGTCGATAAGAATCTCACGCTGTTGAGCGAACCTCGCGGTACCAACCGATCTCGCCTGCGTAACGATACATCTCCACCACCGAGTCGAGGTTCATCCCCTTGAAGACACTGCTACAGGTCGAGAACATATACCCCCCGCCAGGCGCTCCCTGCTCCATGCAGCGCCTTACCTCCTGGCGGACTGCGTCCAGGTCAGACTGGCACAGTGGGGCGGGATCAGCGTTGCCAATCAGAACCAGGTCGTCGCCGAATTCCTGCTTGACCTGCCCCAGGTTTACCCCAGCGCCCGGCTCCAGGGAATGCACGCCTGCGAAACCGGCTTCGATGGCCATGGGCAACAAAGAGGTGATGTTACCATCGCTGTGCCAAATCACTGGCGCATCCAGCTCCTCGACTATCCGGCGATGGTGGGGTAGAACGAATTCGCGCCACTGCTGAGGCGAGATCATGGGTCCACCTCCGTGGGCTGCATCCTCCCCCAGGATCAAGACCTCCGCCCCCAGGCTGACAGCCTCTTGGCACACAGCGATACACCATTCGGTGCGAACCTCCAGGAGCTGGTGAATGAACGCTTTTCTGGTCAGAAAGCTGAGAAAGAAGCGTTCCATGCCCATGGACATATAGGCCGCTGTGAAAGGTGCAATGTGAGACCCGAACATGAAGCAGTGATCTGGATACAGTTCCCTCGCCTCCCTGCATCTGACAGGATCGAAGTGCTTTTCCGCGTAGTCCAGGGGCGGGCTATATCGCTCGACATCTGCCTCCGTCTCCACAACGCCCCCCGCGTACCAGCCATTCTTCCAGATCCGTCCCCACTCGTCCACACCATCTCCCCAAGCGTTGCTCTCTGGCAGGTTCTGGTTGGGGAGCATGACGCAGTCCAGCCCGAGGTTGACGTGGGTCCTCTGTAGATCTCCGTCGCCGACCTTCGCCACCAGATCATCGTTGTCGATCCAGACCTCGAATCTGGGCACTCGATCCGGCTCTCGGTGTTCCAGCGCCGCGAAGACGCGCTCCTTAGGTTTCATTCGCGGAGAACCTCATCCTGTTTGACCTCCACTATCCAGTGCCGAAGTTTGCCCTGGCTATCTTCCGGGGCGTGGTCCCTGGCTACCTTGGGCGATTTCCAGCAGAGCTTCCGAATCCACGTTGCCCCCACTGACCACCACCACGACGTTGCGCCCGACTTCCTTCAGCTTGCCGTGGAGAAGGGCTGCGATGCCCACGGCGCCTCCGCCCTCAACCACCAGGTGAAGCTCCTCCAGGGCAAAAGCCATTGCTGCGGCAATCTCCTCGTCTGAGACCAACACGAAGTCATCGACGAACTTCTGAGACAACCGAAACGTGTACTGGTTATCCTGCCCGATGCCACCAACGAGGGCATCGGCAAGGGTGTCCTCCTCAGGCATTCGCACCGGTCTGCCGGCTTTCAGACTATGGTACATGACGGGAGCACGATCCATCGAAACGCCTATCAGCCGAGCATCCGCCCTAGCAGATTTCAGAGCCAAGCCGATGCCCGATATCAACCCGCCTCCACCCACCGGCACCAGGACAGTGTCCACCTCGGGCAGGTCCTCCAGTATCTCCATGCCGATAGTGCCCTGCCCCGCGATGACGAAGGGGTCGTCGTACGGATTCACCATGGTCAGGCCTCTCTCCCTCGCCAGTCGAGGCGCCGAGTCCTCGGCCTCGTCATAGGTCGTGCCGCAAACCGCCACCTCGGCGCCCAGGCGCCAGATGGCCTCCACCTTGTTCCTGGGAACCCCCTCTGGGATGCAGATTGTGGCGCTGATGTCCAATCTCTGGGCTACATAGGAGACCGCGCGGCCATGGTTCCCGGTGGAGACAGTGATCACCCCTCGTTCCTTCTCCTTGGCCGTGAGGGTGACCATCCTGTTGGCCGCGCCCCGGACCTTGAAGGAGCCCGTCTCCTGCAAGCTCTCCAGCTTCAGATAGACGGACGCTTCGACCGTGTCCGACAAAGCTTGGGATCTGATCAACGGAGTTCTCGTGGCCAGGGGCTTGATCCTCTGGCTGGCCAAGTGGACGTCGCGCTCTGTCACACCGCGGTCAAACATAGGTCTCCCCACTGCATGACTGGGATAGCGCCCCGCTTGTCACCCCCACCCCAGCACTGTCCCCTTGAGGGGGTGGGAGATGGCTCGCCTACCTTGACGCAAGGACCTAGGGGCGAGTCGATCGACCAGGTCTCACTTCATCCACGCCCAACTTGTCCCAGCCGCCCAACCAGGGAATAGGTGGTTCCCCTCCCTTGAGGGGAGCATGACAACCATCGGGCAGGCCTCAAGCGCCCAGTTCTGCAACCAGCTCGTGGATGCGGTCCAGTCCTCCCTCTAGGTAGTCCGCCGGCAGACCAAAACTGATGCGCAAGTAATGGTCCATGCCGAACTGGTCCCCCGGCACGATGAACACGCTCTGCTCGTGGAGCAACCGCTCCACCAACTCTGTGGAGTTGATATCGAGGTGATAGCGAACGTAGGCTATGGCCGCCGCCTGGGGTGGCACCAGGCTGAAGGTGCCCTCGTGGCTCTCCAGCCAGGCGTCGAGGATCGGAAAACCCCTCCGGATGTAGTCACGGGCCCGCTGCACCACGCGAGGTCGCACCTCAGGCGATAGGGCGATGGCCGCCAGTTTGTTGGACAGCATCGTGGCGCCAATGGTGATGTATTCGTGGCGAGCCCAGATCTCGTCCACGGTATCCGCCGGCCCCACTACCCAGCCGATTCGCAGCCCAGGGAGGCCATAGGCCTTGCTGAGGCTATTCATGGCCAGCACCTTGTCGTACCGCCCCCAGAAGGAGGGCGTCTGGGTGTCGGTGAGCCTTTCCACGCCGCTGTAGACCTCGTCGGCCAGCAGCCAGGCGCCCACCCTGTCCGCAGCAGCGACGATGGCGTCCATCTCCGCCTCGGTCATGATGTACCCCGTGGGGTTGTTGGGATTGCAGACAGCGATGAGTTTGGTCTTCTCGGAGACGACGTCGTTCAGTTCGTCGAGGTCAGGAGCCCACCCCCGGTCCTCTCGCAAGCGGAATTCCTTCACCTCGATGCCCATGTTCTTTGCGGCGCCCCAGATTTGCATGTAGTTGGGCAGCATCATCACCATCTCTTCCCCTGGAGCCATCATGGTCTGGACGGTGATATAGTTGGCCTCGGCGCAGCCGACAGTTACGAGCACGTTGTCAGGTGTCGCGCCTGGATACAGCGCGGCGATGCGCTCTCGTAGTTCGATGATGCCGTTGGCCTGGGGATAGTGGAGAGGGGTCGTGAGCAGTTGCTCGATGACCGAGGGATCCTCCACGAACTCGCTGACGCTCATAGGGTGAACGCCGCTCTCGGAGAGGTTGTACTCCACGACGTTCTCCCACTTGGACATCATCCTTTCCATTTCAAAAGGTACAAAAGATGTCATTCCTTTCCTCTCCTTCCCTCACTGCTATCCAAGTCCAGAAGCCTCCTTCCCAGCCACAGTCAAGCATCCCGAGTAGCTGCCGTGCGAAGTGAGGCACCGCCCAACAAGCATCCTGAGTAGCTGCCGAACCTAGTGAGTCAGCGTATCGAAGGATGCGCCTCAACAACCCGGCTGGCCTTGTCCATCCGCATGCTTAGATACGCCGCTTCGTCCTTCGATACGGCTCCTGCGCCCTTCGACACGCCGCCCAGCGGCTACTCACGGTGCGGAGCCTACTCAGGATGCGCGGCTACTCGGCATGCTTGGCACTTTCCGTGGCTGTCAGTCTGAAACTACTCCTCGACTTGGGTGAATTCCTCGAGGATGTCGATGTTCCTCTTGATCAATTCGGCAACAAATTCGTCGTACACCGGCCCCTCCATGGCATCCTCGGGGGCCACGATGCCCTTCCTCTCGATCTTACCTTCTGCTATGAACCTTGCGGTAATAGCACACGAGAATCCAGTCACCCTGGCCATGGAGGACATGCCCAGCTCCGTGTCCGCCTCATCCCACATATAGTAGTCAACGCGGACCTTCTTCTTGTCCTTGGTGCCGGTGACCGTGTTCCACATCACGCAGACGTCGGTCTCGCCCTTCTGGGGCTTGAGTCTGGGCGTGATGAGAGAGAGCAAGAACTCCCGCGGCACTATCTCCTGCCCCTCGAACTCCACGGGGTCCAGATCCAGCAACCCAATCTCCTTCAACGTCTGTACCCCGTCGAAATGGCCCGGCCAGCGAACCGTCTTCTCGGCGAACTCCTTCAGTTCCGGCCTGGTGAAGATGAAACTGGGCATACCGGGCGTCACGGCGCACTCCAACTCCTCGTCCACCCCCAACTTGTCGAACTTGAAGCGTTCGCGGTCTATGAGGGCGTCCACTTCCACTATCTCGCCGCCCTGGATCACGTTCAGCTTCACCATGTACTCCCGCAGCACGTGTTCGAAGGCCCACGTGATCATGTACCTGAGAGGGTGGTTCGCCGCCGCTTCCTTGGAGGGGATACCGCCCACCCTGGCCACGGCCGTCTCCGCCTTGTCCAGCTTCCTGATCCCCTCGCCCACGGTGACGTTGCTCAATCCCGGTGCGAAGCCCATGCCATCGACGAAGGTCACGTCGTTCTTGATGGCCGTCTCGTGAATCCAGTCACCGTATTCGTTCAGATCCATGCCCTTGGGAATCTGTAGACCCTCGGTCTCGTAGGCGTCGGGTCGCCGGTGGTACTCTTCCAGCATGTCTACGATGTGTAGACCGGCCTCCACAGCGCTGTGAATGAGGCTGTAGCTCGTCCTCCTGTCAGGCAAAGCGATGATGCCCACGTCGTACAGCCCCATCAGCTTCTTGGTCTCCTCCCTGTTGAGGATGTCCAGAGGCTGCGGAATCACCTTGTCGCTGCCGATCCACTCTTTGGTCTCGTCCAGCGCCTCTTTGCGCCGCCCCACGATGCCGATGGCTTTGACCTCGCCATCCTTGGCCAGGTCCCAGGCCACGGCGCGACCTATGGCGCCCGACCCTCCGAAAACCAGAACCTTCATGACTTTTGCCTCCTTTTGTTCATCTCGGCCCCTCCGGCTGGCCAGCTAGGGTCAGTCACGGACGGGCGAGCATGGTTCGTTCGAGTCACAGGCTGCTATTATAGCGTATCGCCCTTGCCAACTCAAACATGTAGAAGGCCCGCCGTGAGGGCGGGCCCTAAGATCGAGGGTGAGAGGAAGGTGGGCTCCTGGTCAATCTAACCCATGGACATTGGCCGGTTCGCATCAAGTGCGAAAACCGCTTAGGCCAGCCTGTATGATGGTTTCAGATGTCTCAGGCGGCGCCGCCAAAGAGTAACCCCAGTATCGGAAACAGGACGGCGAAGAAGAGTAGAACGTAGAGCACGATTGAAATCCATCTCTTATCCGGCCTGTTGATCCAGGCGTAGAGAATGACGGAGAAGAGCAGGGTCTGAATCAGCACTTCCGGGAGGCCAATGAGGTGGAACCAGGTGGGTAGGGTGGTGTAGATCATACCCTCGATCGACCCGGCGCCAGCATCTATGGGATTGAGTCCCGCAAAGATGACGAACAGGCCCCACATATACAACCAACTTCTCTTCTTGCCAAGAGGACATCATAGAAAGGGTAAAGCACCAAAGCAAACAGCGGCCCGCGGATGAACTGGAACAGGGAGCCAGCCGCCACGAGAGGGTGATCAGTGGGGCGCAGCAGCATATCTACAGCGGGGTCGGACCAAGCGGTGGTGTAGTCGAACAATGTGAATGCCAGGAGGCCTACGAAGGCATACGTCACGACGTGGACGACGGTGGTCTTCCATACGAACCTCGGCAGTGATTTCGTCTCCATGATCGTTCTTCTTCTTTGATGCAGCAGCCACTGGTCTTTGGCTAATAACTGTACTCTGGCTTGAGCAGAAGGGCAAAGGATCTACACTATTCCGGAGCCTCCTTCCGCCGGCCCACGATCGTTACCGCGCCGACCAGGAAGGCTGGCCGTCATCGGCCGGGTCGTTGGTCACACAGGTAACCCCGCTTCCGTCAGCATTCATGACATAGATTTCCCAGTTGCCATCGCTGATGGACGCGAAGGCGATCCGACTGCCGTCCGGCGACCAGGAAGGCGCTGACTCGTCGGTCTCGATGTTCGTGAGGCGTGTGACCCCGCTTCCGTCAGCGTTCATGACGTAGACTTCACCATTGCTGCCCCGGTAGGAAATAAAAAGCAGGCGCGTGCCATCCGGCGACCAAGAAGCCGACCAATCGTCGCGGGGGCTGTTCGTCAGGCGGGTGACGCCGGTTCCATCGGCGTTCATCACGTAGAGTTCCCAGTTGCCATCGCGGTGGGAACGGAAAGCGATGCGCGTGCCGTCCGGTGACCAGGCGGGCTCCATTCCATCGATCTCGGCGTCCGTCAAACTGGCCAGCCCGCTTCCGTCAGCGTTCATGACGTACATTCGCCAGTGGCCACCTCTGACGGAAGCGAAAGCGATGCGCGTGCCGTCAGGCGACCAGGAAGGGTCGAGATCTTGGGTCAGGTTGTTCGTGAGGCGGGTGACCCCGCTTCCGTCAGCGTTCATGACGTAGATTTCCGGGTTGCCATCGCGATCGGACCAGAAAGCGATGCGCGTGCCATCCGGCGACCAGGAAGGGAAGAAATCATTGGCCGGGTTGGTCGTCAGGCGCGTGACCCCGCTTCCGTCAGCGTTCATGACGTAGATCTCCCAGTTGCCATCCCGGTCCGAAACGAAAGCGATGCGGCCCTCGCCAGTTGGCGTGGGTCTGGGCGCACCGATGCATGAGGTGGTTATCAGCGCTGTGGCGCCGGCGATCGCGCTGATGAGAAGCGAGAGCAGGGCGGTGCGCAGGTGTCGGTGACGCTTGGCCGCGTCCATTGTTCGGTTCTGCTCCGGTTTGGGTTGTCAGCGATGGGAGCCGTGGCACCGTCGCGTGTCTGACCGGGGCGGTGAGCACCGATGGGGCGCCGAGCTATTACCAACGTCGATCGAGAAAGGGGAACGGTCCCCAGGGCTCTGGTCAGCGCTCCTTGATTATGCCACAAAGGTGGGAGATATGTCAAGTCGTGGTGGAGGCCTCAGAAGGAGGGCCCGCCGTTGGGATCTGCGCATGTATCAGACGACGTCAGGAAACCCTGATCAACAGCGAGGGGTGAGACCGATCGCAGCATCAAGCGGAGGTGGGC
>JABAOH010018213.1_pt2 | contig 19006 bp, 17 predicted proteins | sample 7062181 | NCBI WGS metagenome assembly JABAOH01 (sample SAMN14538630, study PRJNA623070) | marine sediment metagenome | biome: marine biome [ENVO:00000428]; feature: marine pelagic biome [ENVO:01000023]; material: deep marine sediment [ENVO:00002113]; isolation source: pool of 5 deep marine... | reverse complement strand
TCTCGCACCTTTGCCTTTAACTCCCCCAAGTCGGCCGATTTAACCACGTAGGCCTCGGCACCCCAGCTCATGAAGTCGTCCTTGTAACTCGAATAGGCAGTATTCAAAATGATGGGGACTTCCCTATGTTCTCTTATGATTCTGCCGATTGTCTCCATTCCATCCATCACGGGCATAACGATATCCAATATGATCAGGTCGGGCTCTGCCACATCCAGTTGCTTTAATGCCTCTCTCCCATTAGCAGCCAGTATCACCTCATAGCCGGCTTCGGCAAATTCATCGTGGTATAAAATCCGCTGGCTCTCATCGTCTTCGACCACCAGTATTCTCTTCACGGCCAACTCCGCCAAAGGGAAAACCTCCTTACCCTATTTGATATCATACCTCCCATATGAAAATCAAGGAAAACATTGTTTTGGGGAATTCCCCAGTTCATTCCCCTTCCCCTGAATCAGGGCGTTTTCTTAGGTGAGAGACATGTGCCTCAGGGTTGTCTTGAGGGAATCAATTGCTTATAATCGTTCCATCATTGACACTCAATGGGGCCGATGGAGCGATTTAAGCGCAGAAACCAGACGTAATGGGCTGTCGAATCCCAGGTCCTTGTTCACCTGATCGTATGGGTTTTACGCCATGTCACTTCAAAATCAATGCATCCTCGGATTAATCCTGTTTGCCGTTGTCGATGCCATCATCCCTATCCCCTTCGCCGAACTCATCCTCCTTTACGTCCTCATGAAAAAGCCGGATTGGTTTAGGGAAATGGTCGACAGAATCTATAGCGGGCTGTAGGTCGAGATCAGTTTGGCTTCACCGCGCGAAGGCCGGTTTTGGCTTTCACTTCATCCATCACCTCGAGGGCGATCGCCTTGCACCGCCTCGCCCCGTTTTCCAAGGCATCCCTTACATAATCGATATTCCCTCGAAGCTCCCTTATCCTGTCCCGAATTGGGGTCAAATGGGCCATCATATCCTCATAGAGCATCCTTTTGTGGTCCACACACCCTATGGTTGCCTCTCGGCAACCTCGGTCTATGGCCTCCAGGTCTTCCCGCCTCCCAAATCCCCCATGGATGGTAAAGAGATTACAAATGTCCGGGTTTCCCGGATCCCTTCGACGTTTTCTCGCTTCGTCAGTCACCGCCTTTCGCAATTTCTCCCAGATTTCGTCCTCCGGTTCCGTCACTCCCAAGTAGTTATTCATGCTTTTGGACATCTTCTTCTTTCCATCAAGCCCGAGGATCCTGGGGGTATTCGGTGAGAGGACCTGGGGTTCGGGAAAGATCTCGCCAAATTTCCTGTTGAATTTCCTGGCGATCTCTCGGGTCAGCTCCACGTGTTGAAATTGATCCTCCCCAACGGGGACGAAATGGGCCTTATAGAGGAGGATGTCCGCCGCCTGGAGAATTGGATAATCCAAGAGTCCCATATTAATGTTATGACGATGCTGTTTCGACTTATCCTTAAACTGAGTCATTCGTTCCACCTCTCCGATGGGAGTAATGCAATTGAAGATCCAGGCCAACTCCGTATGTTCCGGGACATGGGATTGGACAAAAAGGGAGCATCTATCCGGATCCAATCCACAACCGATGTTGACAATGGCCGTCTCCATGATTCGAGAATCCATCATTTGGGGATCGAAGTCGATGGTAATGGCATGGTAATCGACGATACAATAGATACAGTCGTAGTCGTCGATCAAAGAGACCCAGTTCTGGATAGCACCGAGATAGTTACCGATATGGATTTCCCCCGTCGGCTGAATTCCGCTAAAAATCCTCTTCATCTTACAACTCCCCGGAGAAAAAAGGCCATGGGGTAATCTGCCGCCCACGGCCTCAATAAAATCCCTTTTCCCATTCAATCAGGTCATAGGAGGTCCAGGGCCCATCTCATTGATAATCCTCCACCACCGGGATCCCTTCGCATCCAAGTCCAATCCCCTCTCTATGGTTACCCCTTTCAATGAAATTAAGGGTACCCTCTTGGGGATAAAATGTCAATGCCAATATCTTCCCCCCGAAGACGAGAACGTTCCGTTCTCCACAAACATTGCCCTTCATTTGCAATGAGATGATCCCATTACCCCTAATACTTGTTGGATTCCAGAACATCATCCTCGTATACCTTCTCAAACTTTGACTTGTGTTTGGCTTCTTCTTGGGCCAACATCTGAAACAATTTTTTCAGGTCCGGATCCTCGCACCTTTCTGCAGATCGAAGGTAGAAGTTACGGGATTTCTCCTCGCTCTTCATGGCATACCGGAGAATGTCCTGATAATCCATATCCCTGCTATAAGGGATATCCTCTAAATACTCGCTGATTTTCAAATCGAGCACTTCACTGAATTCGTAACTCCTCAACTTCGCCATATCCAATTCTTCCAGCATTTTCTTGTGCCCCCGTTCCTCCTCCGCTAGTTCTTTGAACATCTTATCCATGCCCGGCTTGGCTCGTTCACTGGCCATCTGATAGAACATCGCGGCATCGGCCTCTTTTCTGATGGCTTGTTGGACAATATCCTTAAACGTATCCAATCTCATGTCACTCTCCTTCGTCTCCACATTAAGGGAATATAAAAACCAGGTCCCCTCTCTCAAGGTAGGGGAAGAATTCCTCTATATCTCCGTTGAAGAGGGAGATGCAACCATCCGTCCAATCGATCTCGGAACGATTGAGGGCCTCTGAATGGGTTCCGTGAATCCCTATCCCCCCTCCCAAGCCGATACATCTGCCCTCCCTCAAGGGGATTAACCCTTTGGCACAGGCCTCTTTATGCCTTTCCACATCATCCCATGTCGGGTAATCAAGAAGGATAAACCTCGACCACTCGTCATGGAATCGCTTCGACACAACTCGGAAGATCCCCTCGGGCGTGCATTTATCCCCTTCATGCAGTTTCTGTTTATTGGGACTCTGGCCAAAAACAACGGGATATGTCTTCACAAACTGCTCATCTAAATAGAGGAAAAGCTTTCGTTTCGCCTTTATGACGACGATGCTCGCCTGAGAGGGGAGGATCCCCTTCTCCTGGCAGATCTCACCGATGGATTTGGTGTAACCATGAGGTGAGCCGAGGGCGATAAGAGGGATAAACAGAACGACGAAGAAAAGGCCTTTTCTCAGCATGACCTCCCTTGCACAGATCTTATGACTTTCCTCAAAAGGAGGCCTTTTTTCACCCCAAAAGGCCTCATGCTTCTTTGGCAGCGTGGCCACCGTATCTCACTCTCCCAATAACTCCTTCTCTCTTTCCTTCCTCCTCTCTTCCTCAAAATGTTTTTCTATCTCCCCCTTCCTTTGGAGGAGTTCAACCGTATCCACTGCGGCATATTTTATTTCCCCATCTTCCTCATAGTAGTAACCCTCCTTCCCCAAATCGCGGACCACCTTTCTCTGCCTGTATTTTACCATCTCTTTGGTGAAATAGAAGAAAGGCCTACTACGCAGGGCTTTTAAGATTTTCTTCTGGGAAATGACGGATTTTCCGGTGCGCGCAAGGGTTATCTTCAACAGGTCGTTATCCTTTTTGATCTCATCGGAAAGGGAAAGGAGATCGGTCGATCTTGAAATCTGAATTCTCTTGGTGAGCCGAAATTCCCCCCGATGTTTCCTGAAGACCTCCCATAAGAACTCCAATTGGGTCTCCAGCCTTTCGTGCTGCTCAATGGAATCGAATAGACCAGAGTCTACGGTGAGCTTCTTCCCTTGAGCTTCGAACTTCTCCTCATATTCCTCCCCCGCCAATCCCCACGAGGAGGTGGTGAGCGAAAAGATGATGAAAAACAGGAGGATAAGGTGAATTTCCCTTTTCATTGAGGGCCTCTTTACTAAGAATATATCATAAATCTCGACCCATGGTTATATCTCAAGAAGGAAATATCCCATAATCTCCGAACTTTCGCCCCAGGAGCGATTCCCCGGATCATATCAGGAGCCGGGACACACCCTGGGCAATCCATGGACCATAATCCGCCATCATACAAAGGAGCTCTTCATCGATCCGTCAGTTCACACTCTCCCCCGTTTCATCCTTGAGGGCCTTTTTTAGTCGGCGAATCTCCTCTTGAATTTCCTCTCCCTCTTCGCAGTATTTTAAGGCCTTCCTAAGGTGAATCAAGGCGTATTTGGCCTCCCCTTTCTTCCTGAAGTAGATGCTGAAATTTCGGTGAGAATTGCAACCATCACCCCTTTTGCCGTAAACCATTGCCAGGCTGTAATAGAGGTCGACAATGTCGGGATTAATCTTCTTTGCCCTCAAATAAGCATCGAGGGAAGCTTCTAAATTACCCTTTTCCTGATAAGCCCGACCCATATAATAGAGACTGAGGATGTCTTCAGGATGAATAACCAGCGATTCCTTCAGGGCCGAAACTGCATCATCCAGCCTTCCCTTTAAGAAATAGCAGATCCCCAACTCCCGCATGACCCCTCCATCCTGGGGAGATAAATGCCTCGCCCGCTCGAGTGGCTCGATGGCGAGATCTATCCTCCCCATTTTCTTGTAGGCCAAGGCGAGGCCGTAAAGGCCATCCAAATCAGTTGGTTTCCCCTTCAGAATGGATTGAAAATGTTTTATTGCAGCCTGGGATTCCCTTTCTTCCACAAAAAGCATGGCCTGGACGCGTTTCAGGTCTTGTCCATTCTCCTTGGAGGCCCTTGCAGGGGAATCCCGTAATCTTTCCATGAGATAGCTGATTCGGTCCTCGATGCCCGGATGAGTCGAAAGGTAATAGGGAGGTGTTCCAGGAGAAAGGGACTGCATCCGATATAATTTCCTCAAAAAGGATACCATCCCCCAACCGTCATAGCCCGCTTTGATGAGGTACTGAAAGCCCAATTGATCTGCCTCCCTTTCATCCTCGCGGCTATATTTCAATGCCAGAGCTTGGCCTGTAGCGATGGCACCCGCCGTCATCGCTCCTGTAGCCTTTCCGCCCATAATTACCCCGGCTAAAATGCCCGCTATGGTTACCAAACTCAATTTCTTCGACCTCTCAATCCTCTGGGAGATATGCCTGGCCTTTATATGGCCTACCTCGTGGCTCACGACACCCGCCACTTCATCTTCCGAAGAGGTCATGATGATGAGCCCGGTGGCCAAGAAGATATGTCCCCCCGGAATGGCAAAGGCATTGGGATCGGGGCTCTTCACCACATAGAAGTGGAATTCGTAGGGAGTTTGGCCAATCTGAGAAAGGATTCGGTTCCCTATCCCATCCACATATTGCTGCACGATGGGATCCCGGATGATGTCCAATTCTTTCTCAATCTGGAGAACCAACCTCCGCCCCATCTCCTTTTCCCTTTCCACCGATAATGATGCATGGGCACTGGGTGAGTTGGATCTCAATATGGCTCCCTCGCACCCGTAGAGCAAGAAGAGGGCCGTCATAATAATGCGCCATTGATGCCTTTTCTTTTTCACCACCATCTTCCTTCGAGCCCTAACCGGGAAGTTCATGGCCTCAGCACTGCCGAGGACGACGTGATCGGGGGCCCTTATGTGAAGCTCCCTGCCCACAGGGCGGGGCTTCCCGGAAATAAAATCTCATTTCTAATTGTGCCCTTTGATCCCGCCTACAAGGCGGGGCTTGCGGGGCACTTGCCGGTCAAAGAATCGACCCGTGGCTTTTACCGCCTCAAAGAGCCCGGATCTCCTTCCCATTGAGTGGTTGGTCCACGGTGTGCCCGATATTCAGGGGATGGTTTTTCCCCTTGGTAAATGAACTCATTTATGACCAGCCGGACGGTTTTCCCCCTCCGCCTTTTCATCCTCCGGCATCTCCTCTTTCTTCCTAAAAATCTTCGCCATGATTAAACCAACTTCGAACAACCCAATGAGGGGACCCGCCATCATTATCTGCGTGGCGACATCTGGAGGGGTTAGGATCGCCGCTGCGGCAAAAATCAACAATATGGCATATTTCCTCTGTCTGGAAAGGGTTTGGGGACTGACAATCCCGGCTTTGGATAAGAACACGATGAAAAGGGGCAATTCAAAAACGAACCCAAAGGCCAGCAAGAGCTTCGTGCTGAAAGAAAAGTATTCCTTAATGGCCAACATGGGTTGGATGTCATAGGCGGCGAAGCCCAGGAGGAACTTAAACCCATAAGGACAGACGATGTAGTAACCGAAGAGGGTTCCAACCAAGAAGAGAATTGACGAAAAGAATACGAAGGGAACGACGTACCTCTTTTCGCGGCTGTAAAGGCCCGGGGCGGCGAAGGCCCAAATTTCATAAAGGATGACGGGAGCGGAGAAAAAAATACCGGCTACAAGGGAGACCTTTAAATAAACGAAAAAGGGTTCCGGTACCCCGGTAAAGATCAGGGTTCCCTTCTCCCCCATCGCCTTCAAAAGTGGACGTACTAAAACCTGAAAAAGCTCCTCTTTAAAAAAGTAGGAGCCGACGAACCCGATCCCGACCGCAATCAAGCAGATGATTAACCGGTTCCTCAATTCCTCCAGATGGCCGGTGAAGGACATCTTCGCTTCATCCATTGGGGGCCGTTTCTCCTTTTTCCCCTCCCTTTTCCGCTTTCACCTCCACCTCATCTGAGGTATCCGACGAGGGAGTTCCCTCTTCCCTCGATTCCTGCCCTTTCTCCCCCATCGGCTCATCACCCTCTTCCAGTCCGAACTCCCCCTCTTCCTCGAAGCTAACCTCCTCCTTGAGGGTTTCCGTGGCGTCTTTCAGCTCCTTGGTCTCCTCCTCGAATTGTTCCCTCATATCGTCAGTTGCCCGCCGGAACTCTCGCATGGCCTTTCCCAAACCCCGGGCTATATCGGGTAGCTTTTTGGGGCCTAAGATGATGAGGGCAAGGCCCAAAATGACCAGGAGCTCAGGCATCCCTATGCCGAACATAGACCCATCCTTCCTCTTAAAGTTCACGAATTTATACCATACCCAATTCCATATTGCAATAATATCCCTCCCGAGCGGGAAAGCCTTCGGTGTTGAATTTTCAACCAGGGGGTGATATATAGCTAATGAAATCCATCCGGTATGGGACCGTGGTTCTCCTACAACAAATTCGCTATGCTGTTATACTCCTGCTGATCATCGTCATTACCGGGACCTTTGGATACACCCTCGTCGAAGAATGGCCCCTGCTCGACTCCCTTTACATGACGGTCATCACCATCACGACGGTGGGATATGGTGAGGTTGGGGAGTTGTCGGGAACCGGAAGGCTTTTTACCATTGGCCTGATTATCAGCAGCGTGGGTATTGTGGCTTACCTAGTAAGCCGTCTAGCCGGGGTCGTCGTAGAGGAGGAAATCAGAAAACTCATGGGGAGGAGGAAATTGGAAAAGGCCATTCATAAGCTTAAGGACCACTATATCGTCTGCGGATTTGGCCGCATTGGCGGTTACATCTGCGGTCAATTCAAAGGCGAGGGTCTCCCTTTCGTACTTATCGAGAGGGATGAGCATGTGATTCAGAGCACGGAGGAAGAGGGATTGGTCTACATCAAGGGTGATGCTACCGATGAAAAAATCCTTATCGATGCCGGCGTTGAAAGGGCAAAGGCCCTGATAACTGCGGTGGCCTCCGATGCCGACAACTTATACATTACCCTGACGGCCAGGGGGTTAAACCCGAATCTCTATATCCTCAGCCGGGCCAGTGAGGAAAAGGCGGAGAGGAAATTGATTTCCGCGGGAGCCAACAAGGTCGTCTCCCCTTACCTTATCGGGGCCCATCGGATGGCCATGGCCATCATTAGACCTGCCGTTGTTGAATTGATGGAACTCGCCATGAAACGGGAAAGCATTCAGCTCCAACTGGAGGAGATCAAGGTCAACGATACGGCGAAACTTCCCGGGACCAGCCTGAGGGAATCAGGGATCCGAAGCAAATTGGACCTCATCGTTGTAGCCATCAAGAAGGAAGATGGAAGCATGATCTTCAACCCGGCCTTTAACACCGCTATCGAAAGGGGCGACACCCTGATAACCCTGGGGGAGAGGACCAACTTGGGTAGGTTAGCAGAGCTCGTCAAATTCGTAGAGAAGAAGGGCATAGCATAGGGGAGTGCATCCATATGGCAAGAAGGCAAATCTTTATCAACGTTCCCTATGAGATGTTACTGGCACGGCTCGATTTTGCCATCCAAAATCGGCTGCTCCCGGAGATCTACTTCGACGGAAACTCCATCGACACCGCTTGCCAGGAGGACATAGACCGCCTTGCCAGGGTCCTCTCCGAACAGAAGATCGACGTCACCCTTCACGGGCCCTATATGGACCTCAGCCCCGGAGGGCTGGATGCAAAGGTGAAGGGGGTTACCCTCGAGAGGATACGGAAAACCATGGAGTTGGCCGTTCTCTTCCGGCCCAAAACGGTCGTCTTCCATCCGGGGTTCGACCCCTGGCGCTTCGAGGGATACCAAGACCTCTGGTTGAAAAATAGCATCGAGGCCTGGAAGCCCGTCGCGAGGAAAGCCGAGGAGATAGGCACCACCATAGCCGTTGAGAACGTCTTCGAGGAGGAACCCCACACCTTGAGGAGCCTGATCGAGGGCGTCGATTCCCCCAACTTCCGCTGCTGTTTCGATACGGGACACTATTTCGTATTCGGCAAGGCCCCTTTGCCCCTATGGTTCGATCTCCTGGGCGAATTCATCGTCGAAGTGCACCTGCACGACAACGATGGAGCCAGGGATGACCACCTTCCCCTGGGCGAAGGGGAGATGGATTTCGCTGAATTCTTCGATCTCCTTGAGCGCATTAACCCTCGTCCGATTCTTGCCGTGGAACCCCACGAAGAAGCTCATCTATGGAGTAGTCTCACGGCGCTGGAAAAGTATTTATCGTAACCCCTATTCCCCGAATAACCTTAGCGGTAGGAGAAGGGGATGCCCCATCGCATTGAAATCGGCTTGAAAAGCCATATCCGCGATGCCCTTGGGGAAAAACTCAAGAGGCGGATCCGTCACGACCTGAACTTAGAGGTCCAATCCGTCGATACCATCTCGGTCTATACCATCGACGCCGACCTTTCCCCCGAGCAATTGGAAATGGTGGCCAGCGGGCCCTTTTCGGACCCCATTACTCAATGGTATGCCATCGATCGACCGCTGGCCCAATCCTTCGATTGGCTTATCGACGTGGGTTTCAGGCCCGGTGTGACGGACAATGTGGGCAAAACCGCCAGGGAGGCTATTGAGCTGAGATTGGGCGTTCAACTGAAAGAAGATGAGAGGGTTTATACATCCACTCAGTACCTCATCAAAGGGAATTTAGAAAGGCCGGGAGTAGAAAAAATCTGTACCGGACTCCTGGTAAACCCGTTGGTCCAACGCTTTGAGATCATTCCCCGCCACCTGTGGAATGGGCAGAGGGGACTCGAACCCACCGTCCCCAGGGTTAAACTAGACCAAGAAATCCACGTCGAGGAGATCGATCTCCAAATATCTGACCGAGCCTTGCTCAAGCTCAGCCACGCCAGGGGATTGGCCCTGAGCATGCCCGAGTTGAAGGCCATTCAGGCGTACCTCAAAAGGGATTCGAGCATCCGAGAACGGAGGGGATTCGGCCTCGGCGGAAAAATCACAGACCTGGAGTTGGAGGCCTTGGCCCAAACGTGGTCGGAACACTGCAAACATAAGATCTTCAATGCCCTGATCGAATATACCAACGAGAGGGGTGAAGCGGAGGTCATCGACAGCCTCTTCAATACCTACATTAAGGGAGCTACGGAAACGATCAGAAGGGAAAAGGGAGGGGAAGATCTCTGTTTATCCGTCTTCGACGACAACGCGGGGGTAGTCAAATTCAACGACTCCTACAGCCTTGTTTTTAAGGTGGAAACCCACAATACCCCGTGTGCCCTCGATCCATACGGGGGAGCTTTGACCGGTATTGTCGGCGTTAACCGGGATCCCTTTGGAACAGGAAAAGGGGCCAAGCTCATTTTCAACGTCGACACCTTCTGTTTCGCATCCCCCCATTATTCCAAACCCCTCCCCCCGAGACTCTTTCACCCCAGAAGGGTCTACGAAGGGGTGAGAGAGGGAGTGGAGCACGGAGGTAATAAAAGCGGTATTCCAACCATTAATGGGTGTGTGGTCTTCGACGATCGATATGCGGGCAAGCCGTTAGTCTATTGTGGAACAGGCGGAATCATGCCCAGCAAGATTCGAGGTGAGCCCAGCCATATCAAAAACCCGTTGCCTGGCGATCTGATCGTCATGACCGGGGGACGAATTGGAAAGGACGGGATCCACGGAGCCACCTTCTCCTCCCAGGAGCTCCACGAAGAATCCCCAACGACGGCCGTTCAAATTGGAGACCCCATAACCCAAAAGAAAATGACCGAGTTTCTGCTGGAGGCCAGGGATTTGGGGTTATACCATTCCATTACCGACAACGGGGCTGGTGGACTTTCATCCTCCGTGGGGGAGATGGCTCGGCACATCGGTTGTCGGCTCGAACTGGAAAAGGCACCATTGAAGTACGCCGGACTCAATCCGTGGGAAATCCTGCTGTCCGAGGCCCAGGAAAGAATGACCCTGGCCGTGTCCCCCTCGAAGATCGAACCCTTTCTCCAGTTGGCCGAGAGGATGGATGTAGAGGCCACGGTTTTGGGAACATTCACCAACACGGGCAAATTCCACGTGCTCTTCGGGGGAAGGACCGTTGGATACCTGGATATGGATTTCCTGCACGCGGGACTTCCCAAGATGAGGCTGTATGCCAGATGGAAACCCCAAGGCTTCCAGGAGCCCCAATTGCCAATCCCCCAAGACCTCACGGAAACCCTGAAAGGGATGCTCTCGAGGTTCAACATCTGCAGTAAGGAATCCATCATCCGCCAGTACGATCATGAGGTACAGGGAGGGAGCGTAGTCAAGCCCTTGGTCGGGAAGGAAAACGATGGGCCCAGCGATGCCGCGATGATCAGGCCGATCTTGGATTCCTATGAAGGAGTCGTCGTCTCCAACGGCATATGTCCCAGGTACAGTGACATCGATACATACCACATGATGGCCTGCGCCATCGACGAGGCCATCCGCAATAACGTGGCCGCTGGGGGAAAGATCGATCGAATGGTGGGGCTCGACAATTTCTGCTGGCCCGATCCGATCCAGTCGGAGAAGACCCCCGACGGGGAACATAAACTGGCTCAACTCGTCCGGGCCAATAAGGCCCTCTATGACTTCACCACCGCCTTCGGCGTGCCCTGCATCTCGGGCAAGGACAGCATGAAAAACGACTATCTCATTGGAAACACCAAAATCTCCATTCCCCCAACGGTGCTTTTCTCCGTGATGGGAAAAATCGATGATGCCCGAAAGGCGGTCACCATGGACGCCAAAAGACCGGGCGATCTCGTCTACATCCTCGGTGAGACCTCTCATGAACTGGGCGGTTCCGAATACTATGCAATGTGGGGCCACATTGGAAACAATGTCCCAAAAGTAGATGCTGTTAGGGCTAAGGAGTTATATCGAAGGCTGAATGAGGCCACCGAAGAGGGGCTCATCGCCTCGTGCCACGATTGCTCAGATGGGGGGATCGGAGTTGCTTTAGCCGAGACTGCCTTTGCAGGAGGGTTGGGGATGGAGATTGACCTGGGGAGGGTGCCCGCTACCGGGGTGGACCGGGATGACCTGGTTCTCTTCTCAGAGACCCAGTCTCGATTTATCGTCACCATATCACCCGACAAAAGGGAAACCTTCGAAAAAGCCTTTGAGGGGATAGCTTATGGCCTTGTGGGGGAAGTTACTTTGGCTTCAGTATTCAAGACGACCGGCCTCAGTGGGCGGGAAATCATTCGAGCGGATATCCGCGACTTGAAGGAGGCCTGGAAGAGGCCGTTGGGAGCCTAAGAGCTGGTCTCGTTGTGGTATTTGCTCAACATTCCACTTGTACTTTCCATTTCACCGAATTCCACCACAGTAGGAGATTCCCTTGTTCTTTCGCTTCAGGACTTCGTGGCCAGTTGGCCAAATTCCCTTTCGCTCTCTGAAAAGAATTCTTGACCATTCTAAAGTTCGCTTCACTGCAAATCCAAAAACTCGCCCTCCGGGCTCAAACATTGAATTTGCGGCCGTTTCACTTCACTAAGAATGGTTACCAAAAATTCTTTAATGCTCGCTCCAGGGAACCCGACCAACAGCCACTTTCGAAATTACCTTATTTCTTCAGCACATTACGCTAAGGGACAAGGGAATCTCTTAGAAAGTCAGGCCCCCCATAGCGGAATGCCTTTGATGCCCCGCAAAAATGTGGTACATTCTTCGAGACCATGGGAGGATCGGAGAAGGTGTTCATTTATCCTCCTCCGATTGTTGAGATATGGGGGACCGTCAAATGGCTGGCAAGGGAAGGGAACAATTGCCGAGACTCGTCTTTGCCGATGGTAATGGAAAGGTACATGATCATCCATTCCTGAGAATGGCGGGAAGGTCAGGCCATACTTTTGTGCTCCCGGAACAGGAAGAGCTCGTCCCTTTGCCCGAGGGAAGCCAGCTTTTTACGATGCCCGGGCGCTTTCCCGTAGGATGGGACGAAGGGGAGGGCGATTTCGTCGTTCTGGAGGAGCTGGAGACCGGCGTCGAGGAAACACGCTGTCTCGCCGTGGCGGCTTTCTTACCCCCCGGATACACCCGCACGCTGCTTCCCGCCACGAACCTTCGGAAAGAATGGCCGATATTGCCCCTCTGGGCCTATTGCAGCGTGGGATGGAGGGATGGGAAATTCTGGACTACGGGGGTCCAGGTAGATCCGAATCCCCATTGGGACCCAGCATTTTTTCAGGATGACCGAAATCTGGCCCTCAAAGTGGACCGGTTCCGCCGCGATTTCGAAGGAAATCGGCTGGTACTGCAGCTTTCCCGATGTGCGCTGGAGTACCACTGTTTCGCCGCCAAGAATGTCTTCTACAGGAGATGGGAGTGTCCATTGCCCACTTCTCCGGTTTGCAATGCGGAGTGCATTGGCTGCCTCTCCTCTCAACCAGCGGAGTCCTGCACGGCCTCCCATGAGAGGATCACCTTCGTTCCAACGGTGAAGGAAGTAACCCAGGTGGCCCTTCCCCATCTCGAAGAGGCCGAAGATGCCATTATCAGCTTCGGACAGGGTTGCGAAGGGGAGCCTCTCCTCCAGGTCAACCTCCTCGAGAAATCCATTTCGAGCCTGAGGGATAGCACCGAAAGGGGTACCATCAATTTGAACACCAACGCCAGTATCCCCCGCTCCGTGGATCGGCTCTGTCGGGCGGGATTGGACAGCATCAGGATAACCCTCAACAGCCCCGACTCACAACTCTATGACAGATATTTCAAACCCAAGGGATATGGGCTTGGCCATGTTAGGGAATCAATCCATCGTGCGAAGGAACGGGGCATCTTTACGGCCATTAACCTCCTCGTCTTTCCCGGGGTAACCGACCGGGAGGAGGAGGTCGAGCGCCTCATCTCACTCATCGGGGAAACCAAAACCGAGATGATCCAGATGCGCAACCTCAATATCGACCCGGACCTCTATCTTCAGGCTATTGACTCGAAGGGAGGCGAGGCGATTGGAATATCGAGGATGATGGATATGATGAGGGAGGAGTTTCCCCACCTTATCTTCGGTTACTTCAACAAAACAAAGGATGCCTTTCCCCACAACCCCCTTCGGGACTCTTCCTGATTCCTTGGTCACACCATGTGAGGACGCATATTAAGGTAAATGTTATATTCCAAGACCCGGCCTCCTGGTGACCCTACTAGCCCCTAGTTTTAACCCAAGTAAGGTTGAGGACTTTTACCCACCATTGACATAGGGGACGGTGTTTCTCAGACAACTTAGTGATTAAGAAATCATCTGTATTTTCTAAAATCATTTTATTCAATTGACGGCTTTTGGTATAACATAATAAGAGAATATTGGTTCATCCAAAATTGTGCGCATGGGAATTATATAAGGATATCTTTCGGCATTTGTAAATTAGTTGTTTCAGGACCAACGTCCCCCTTCTTTAGAAAGATGATTCATTATGGCACGGAGAAGACAGTCACGAGGAAAATGCGTCTTTTGTGGGCGAGAAATGGCAAAAGGTGGCCTGACAAGACATTTGACGGCCTGTTCACATCGTGAAAAGGCTATTCATACTGCCAACAAAAAGCCTAATAAAGGACAAATCCTCTACCACCTGCAAGTGCAAGATGCGTGGGAGGGTGATTTCTGGCTGCATCTAGAGATGAATGGGTCAGCCAAATTGGCCGAGTTGGATCACTACTTGCGTGCTATCTGGCTAGAGTGTTGCGGGCATCTTAGTCAGTTTTCCATCGGCGGCTGGAGAGGAGAGGAGATTCCGAAAGGAACCCGAGCAGAGCGGGTATTTGAGCCAGGAGTTGAGCTCACTCATATCTATGATTTTGGGACCTCATCGGAGACTTTGATCAAAGCAGTTGGCGTGCGTAAAGGCAAATCGCTAACATCCAACTCAATTGCCTTGATGGCGCGCAACGATCTACCTGAGACGCACTGTGTTGAGTGCGGTCAACCTGCCTTCTGGCTGTGCCTTGAGTGCTTGTACGAATTAGATGAACCGGGCACTCTGTGTGATCAGCACGGACAGGATCATCCGCATGAGGAATATGGTGAGCCGATACCGCTAGTCAACTCGCCTAGGGTGGGAATGTGTGGTTATACGGGACCGGCCGAGCCACCCTACTGAGACCATCAGGAAGAGAGCGGTTGCATTGGGATTTCTTAGACAGGCACCCAACAAGTCGTTCAAGATATGGGGGACGATGGAATAGGGGACGTTGATGCAGAACGTGCATAGAGAATTCGCATTTTATTATAGGGAACGTTGTTTCTGAATGGACTAGACATAGGAGGTTAAAGGGTTTAAGGATTGCTTATGCTCAGGCAGCCGAGACTCGATGCTCCCGGAAGGCCGCACCATGTGATGGGCCGGGGGATTGATCGCCAAGGATATTCAGGAAGCAGGAAGAACAAGGTTTCCAAGGCACGGCGGTTGTTCTGTCAGCTGGCGGTGAGGAAGATGGGCTATCCAGGAGCGGAAGTGCCCCGTTTCCTTGGCGTGACTACTTCGGCCGTCGTTCGAGTTGCAAATTTTGAGGATCTGCCTGAAATCGAGAACTATTTATAACTTGATTTAGAAACAACATCCCCTATTTCCTATTTTTTGATAATAGAGTAATCTTAGGTTTACATTTCAAAAAAATGAGAAGACGAAATAAAAAGATAGAATTAGATTTAAATAGAATAAGGAAATTTTCGAAACAAAATTGGGATGAGAATTGGGAATTTAGGTCATTTTTAAAAAGTTATGATGTTTCAATTGAAGAATTAGACTCAATTGTACATCGACTTTATAATCAAGTATTATTAAAAATAGATTGTACAAAATGTGCAAATTGTTGCAGGGAAGTTAAACCAATTTTGGATGAAGCCGATATAGAAACATTTTCTAAAAGCTTAGGAATCTCAATTTCTGATTTTCTAAGTCATTATTCAAAAAAAGATGATGAGTCTGAAAAATATACATTTAATAAATTGCCGTGTCCATTTCTAAAAGGTGATTTATGTACAAATTATGAATATCGTCCAAAAGATTGCAGATCATTTCCACATTTGCATAAAGAAGAGTTCGTTTTCAGATTAATCGGTATTATAGATAATTATTCGATTTGTCCAATTGTATTTAATGTTTATGAGTTACTAAAAGACGAATTATGGTATCATTTCAAAAACTTCAATATTGATGAGTTTTAGTAATTTCAGAAAATAGGTTGCTTTTTCATTAGCATAATTTATGTTCTTATGATTTAAGACCGTTTAATACTTAAAGGGTTGTAAAAACAATAAGTAAAAGAGGGACGTTCTTGTAGAATTTACTTAACTCTTGTGAGTCCGAACTAAAAGAGGAAAAGGGGTCTGATTCTCAAGTTGGACATATATCTTTTCTTAAAGAAAGGGCTTTAGCGATCAATCCTGTAGCATTCCATCATTTTGCTTAGCCTGGTTAGTCTCTCAAGGTCTTGAAGAATAGTGATAGACTTTTCGATGCACTGTTCTGTCAATACACCGGAGCAACAGTCCATATATTTCTCCTGAATCTCCTGTGGGCTCATGGGATTTTCTGGATTTCCCTTTGCTTTCTCCACCCAGGCTTCCAAAACCTTCCCCCCCTTCAGGAAAACCCTGACCCTTGCGGGACCGAACTCTTCGGGGCCCTTTCGATTTCCCGGCAGGATATGCCTCTCAACCCGGGCCATCATCTCCTTAACCTCTTTACTCCCGATTTTCTCGTCGCTGAAGGATTTCATATCGACCTTTCGATCGAGCAAGGCCAAGACCAGACAGGCCTCCATGCTGAATTTTGCCTCAAGGCCTGTCTGAGGATGGCGATGAATCAGGATCTGGTCAGCCAGCTTGTGGATATGCCCTTCTACCCGGTCAACCTCTGCTGGATGGTAATGGGGGTCTTGGATTATGACCAGCGCTGCATCGATTACAGGATGGGAAAAGGCACAGGAGGGGTATTTTTTCAAGATAATTCCAGGGTGCTCTATATCAAATGGTTTTCCGAGTTGATCGACGACTTTTTCAGCATCGTAGTTATCTTGGGCACAGAAAAGATGAAAGAACCCAAGGGGGGCTTCGAGAATGCCCTGATCCCCTGTCCAGCCCTTCTGGGCCAAAATGGCAGCCATCACTCCATTTTCAGCAGCCCGTCCGGCATGAAATGGTTTGGTCATGGTGCCGAAATTCTGTTGAAGGCCTGATGCCTGAGAGGCAGCAATGGCTAATGTAGATCTGAGTTGTTCCCCCTTAAGACCCAATAGCTTGGCTGACGCAGCTGCCGATCCGAGGGATCCTAACGTACAGGTGGAATGCCAGCCATGTTCGTAATGTGCAGGGTTCATTCCATATCCGAGCTTCACGGCAACCTCCAAGCCCACGATGTATGACTCCAGGAGACTTAAGCCATTGACGTCAAGCATCTCTCCTAAGGCCAGTACGGCCGGGAGTACCGCCACCGTGGGATGACCGTACATGGGCTGGCTGACATCATCGAAATCAAGGGCATGGCCAGAAATCCCGTTGGCAAGGGATGACCAGGGGGCATTGGATTTGTAAGCACTCCCTACGATCGTGGCATCGCCATCCAGGCCCTGCTCTTTGATCAACTCCTGTATGATCTCTGCAGGCCTTTCCCTCGATCCAGCCGTTGCAACGCCCAAAAAATCGGTAATCAACAGCTTTGCCGCCTGAACCACGAAGGTTGGCATTTGGGAGATGTGGGATGTTTCGATGAATTTGGACACTTCTGCCGTAATTTTTCTTTTTCCCATGATCTCACCTCTCTGTCAGTTCAGACTGGCCTCATCGAATCCGTTTTTCCACGGACAGGAGGGCCTCCAAGGCTCGAAAATTCGTGAGGGCTTCTCTCACCGTAAGAGGGGGACATTCTTGCAGAAATTGCTTAACTCTTGCGAGGTTGAACGAACAGCAGCATGTTTTCATTAAGATAACAAGAATGTTAAATCGAGATTTATGTTTATGGGATTATACAGATTTTTTTCTGTCTGATCCATAGTCTTGTTCCTTCAGCTCAAAGCGAGATGTAATCAATTAACCTTTTTTGTTTATGAAGCTCCCCGCACATAGGGCGGGGCTTCCCGGAAATCAAATCCCATTCTTACTTGTGCCCCTTGAACGCTCTACAAGGCGGGGCTTGGGGGGCACTTGCCCGTCAAAGGACGTTTTTCAAGAGAATGATGGTAGAAGGTTGAAGTTCAGTCCATGTATTTGATAAGAACAACTTTAGATCGGGAGCAATATCTTTTTCGGAGAAAGTTGTGAGGGCAATCGTAACCACTAAATACGGCTCGGTAGAAGTTTTAGAGGAGCAAGAAGTAGAAAAACCTGTAATTCAGCATAATGACATATTGATTCAAGTCTATGCCTTTTCAGTAAATCCCGTGGATTGGAAAGTGAGGAGGGGCGATGTTAAGTTGCTGACTGGTAGAAAGCCGCCCAAAATTTTGGGAGCAGATTATGCAGGAATGGTGATCGAAGTCGGAAAACGGATTACAAACTATAAAATTGGAGATGCTGTATTTGGAATGGTAAATGCTTTCAAAGGTGGAACATATGCAGAGTTTGTCAAAGTGAAGGAAGAAGAGACTTGCCTAAAGCCCGAAAATCTCAGTTTTGAAGAGGCCGCGTCGCTTCCTGTGGTTGCAATGACTGCATACCAATCATTAGTCCGTCAGGGACAACTCAAGCAGGGCGACCATGTGTTGATTAATGGTTGCTCCGGGGGTGTAGGGCTATCCGGCGTGCAAATTGCGAAAGCTCTCGGATGCAAGGTTACAGGAGTGTGTAGCACCAAAAATGTGGAAGTAGCAAGAAAAATGGGAGTTGATCATGTAATTGACTATACCAAAGAAGATATACTAACAGAAAAAGAAGCCTACGATATTTTTTTTGACGCTGTGGGCTATCAGTCGTTTTTCCAAGTGAAAGAAACGCTTAAATCCGACGGGACTTATGTTACCACCTTACCTTCGTTTCAGACTATGGTATTAGCTCCTTTGATCAACGTGGTCAGTTCTAAAAAGATCAAACACGTTATGGTTACTCCTGGTAAGAACACCCCGATAGATCTGGCGGTTCTTAAAGAAATGGCAGAACGTGGAAAACTCGTTCCAGTATTAGAAAAGGTCTATCCATTTGAGCAGATTCAGGAAGCACATGCACGTAGTGAAACCGGACGAGTTGTAGGAAAAATTGTAATAAGAGGCTTTTCAAGATGATTGTGCTCATTTCAAATCAGCTCCTTGTCGGGTAACTCAACGATGTAGGGAAACAGAACCATTGCATGAAGGCTGACGCTTTGGTTGCGCATTTTCTCATGTTTTGTGCTCAGTTGGCAATTATCATCTTTTGCGATGCTTCTCCTTTCCCAGAGCGCGGCTTACGGAGGGCGTTCCTTATATGCGCAGATGTGCTTTGTC